>Ga0207701_10007306_pt1 | contig 10994 bp, 7 predicted proteins | sample KBSSwiSSwithPhiX_FD_184294 | JGI IMG/M metagenome (GOLD analysis project Ga0207701, IMG submission 184294) | Switchgrass rhizosphere bulk soil microbial communities from Kellogg Biological Station, Michigan, USA, with PhiX - S5 (SPAdes) (version 2) | ecosystem: Environmental > Terrestrial > Soil...
CGCCGAGCCTTCGGCTCGTCGGCCTCTCCCCGCTTCGCGGGGCGAGGCGCAGATTTCCGCTACGCCGACGCGCTGGTGCCGGGCGGCTCGATGACCGGCGCGTCCGCGCGGCGAAGCGTCAGCACGAAACGCGTCTCGGCGGCGGCGTCGTCGTGGACCAGCCGCCCACCGTGCGCCTCGGCGATGCCCTTCGAGACGCTGAGGCCAAGGCCCGTCCCTTTGCCGATCTCCTTGGTCGTGAAGAACGGCTCCATGATGCGCGCGCGCAGCTCCGCCGGGACGCCCGGTCCGTTGTCAGCGACCGAGATGTGGACCTCGTTGTCGTCGGCGACGGCGGCGACGCGGACGCGGCGCTCCGGTATCGCCTCGACGGCGTCGTGCGCGTTCCCCAGCAGGTTCAACAGAACCTGCGCGATCTGGGCGCTGCGGCACTCGACGTACAGCGTCGGTTCGATCGGATCGATGACCAGCTGGATCGAATGCTGGCGAAAGCGCTGCGCGCACAGCTCCACCGTGTCTTGCACGATGGCGGCCACGCTCTCCGGGCGCATCGGATCGTTCTCGGCGTCGCGCGCGAATGATCTCAGCGCATCGACGATGCGGCGGATCCGATCGACGGTCGCCTCGACGTCGCCCGCGACGCCGCGGACGATCTCCAGGTCCAGCGTCCCCTTCGCCGCCAGCCGCTGCAGGCGATGCGCGCGCAACAGGATCGCCGCCAGCGGGTTGTTGATCTCATGGCCGATGTTGCTGCTCATCTCGCCGAGGGCGGCCATCTTCGCCGAGTAGATCGATGCCTGGCGCGTCTGTTCCAGCTCGCGCTGGGCGCGCAGGCGTTCTTCGATGTCCTGCCGCAGTTGCTGCTCGGCCTGCGCGTTGGCGGCGCTGGTCTGGTACAGGCTGAAGATCAGCACGCCAAGGGCCACGACCGCGGAGTAGGGGTAATACCCCGCGGCGGCGGCGGTCGCGGCCACGTCCCGGAACGGCGCCAGAATCCCTGATTCGGCGAGCGCGAAGCAGGCGATGGCCAGCGCGACGCCGGAGGCGAGGGGGATGCGATCGGACAGATCGAACAGCGCGAACGGCATCGCGGCAAGCGCGATGAACACCATCTGCGCGCCCGACTCCGGTCCCAGCAGCGCGGCGTTGCCCAGCACGATCAGGTTCGAAACGATCAGACACAGCAGGCGCGACGCCAGCAGGTGGCCGGCCCGGTTGAGCAGCGGGAACGCCAGGTACGCGGCGGCACCGACGACGTCTTCGGTCAGCATCCAGCGGGGCGCGTGCGACCAGTCGAACGGGATGCTGGCCAGCATCACGAAGGATCCGAACAGCGACAGCCCGTTGGTGAGACGGATCCGCTTCTTCAGCGGGTCGGGGAGGGCGGGCGTGATGCCCTGGTCGAGGATCGGTCGGACGAAGCGATCAATCCGTGAAACGAGTGTCGGCACGAAGCGGCGTCCCCTCGACCCTATGCCGGAAAATCACGACCGCGGCAACCCCTTCCCGTGCTTGTGCTTGTGACGCAGCTCGGCCTCTTCAACCGAGTGGGACTGGCCGAGGTCGATGTCTGTCTTCGCCATGTCCGACAGCCGGCAATAGAACTCGTGCAGGCGGCGGAGATCGGTTTCGCTGAGGTCCTCGATGTCGATCAGGCGGTTGCTCGCGCCCGGAATGGCCGCGACGATCTCGTTCAACTTCAGCTGGATCGCCAGCGAGTCCTTGTTCTGCGCGCGCTGGATCAGGAACACCATCAGGAACGTCACGATCGTGGTCCCGGTGTTGATGACCAGCTGCCACGTGTCCGAGAAGTGAAACAGCGGGCCAGTGATCAGCCAGGCCAGGATGATCGCGGCGGCGATGGCGAACGCCCAGGAACTGCCCGTCCACGCGGTGACGACGTGCGAAAGCCGCTCCAGCTTTTGCCCGAGACGCGACTTCGGACGCATGGGACGCGTGAACATCGGGCGCATGATACGCTGCTTTCCCGCGACGATGGGCGTGTTGCTGCAGGCGTTCTACTGGGATTGTCCGCGCGAGGCGGGCGTCGAGCGCGCCTGGTGGCGTCACGTCACGGGCAAGCTGGACGAGCTCCGGGACGCCGGCTTCACCGCGCTCTGGCTTCCGCCCTGCAGCAAGGCATTCAGCGTGACGTCGATGGGCTATGACCCGTTCGATTATTTCGACCTCGGTGAGTTCGACCAGCGTGGCGGCGTCGAGACCTGGTTCGGCAGCAAGGCGGATCTGGTCGGGCTGATCGAATCGGCGCACGCGCGTCACATGCAGGTCTACGCGGACGCCGTGTACAACCACATGAGCGGCGGCGAGCTGGAGCCGAACCCGGATTATCGCCGCGAGGGCTGGACCCGGTTCCGTCCCGCCAGCGGCAAATACGAATTCGACTACGCCTGCTTCCATCCCAGCCGGTTCCAGCGCGTCGACGGTGAATCCTGGGGCGGCATGGCGGACCTCGCGCACCGGAACCCGCTGGTCTACGACGCGCTGATGGCGCACGCGAACTGGCTGATCACGGAGATCGGTTTCGACGGCTTTCGTTACGACTTCGTGAAGGGCTACGGCGCCTGGATGATCCGTTCGATCCACGAGCGGCAGTACGTTCTCGGCGACCGGCGGTTGGTTTTTCCGTTCGGCGTGGGTGAATCGTGGAGCTCGGACAGCGAGATCGACGCCTGGCTCGACGAGATCAACCGCTTCTCGGACAACCCGATCTCCGCTTTCGACTTTCCGCTTCGCTACCGCCTGAAGGACATGTGCGACAGCTATGGGTATTCGTTGCGGCGCCTCGCCGAGGGCGGCACGGTCGTGGCCGAGCGGCCCGATCGGGCGGTCACCTTCGTCGACAACCACGACTTCCGCGGCGGCGACAGCAGCCCGATCATCAACGACAAGCTGATGGCGTACGCGTACATCCTCACGCACAGCGGCTACCCGTGCGTGTTCTGGCAGGACTACTTCGAACGCGGCCTCGGACAGCCGGGCAACCCGCGCGGCATCGCGGCGCTGGTCGCCGCGCACGAGCGCCACGCGGGCGGCGACGCGATCGTGCGTTACGTCGACGACGAGCTTTACATCATGGAGCGCCCCGGCTGGCAGTCCGCGTCGGGACTGGTGTTCGTGCTCAACAACCGCGGTGACAGCTGGAACGGCGCGTACGTCGACACGACCCGGGCGAACACGGCGTACCGTCCGATCGCCTGGAGCGGACGCGACGCGGGCGTTCCCGACCCGACCGGCACCGCCGGCGACAGCCGCGGCCAGTTCTGGGCCCCGCCTCGCGGCTACGCCGTCTACGTCCCGGCGTAGGGTCCGGTCCCTTCTCCCCGTCTGCGGTCTTGTCCCTTCTCCCCGTCTGCGGGGAGAAGGTTAGGATGAGGGGCCGATGGGAGGATCACCTCGCGTCATGCTGCTGGAGCACGCGGGCCCCGCGGCCGAAGGCCCACTGCACGCCGCCGACCGCGAGCCGCCTGACCCCGGCCCAGGACAGCTCCGGCTGCGCGTCGCCGCGTGCGGTGTCTGCCGGACGGACCTGCAGCTGTGCGAGGGCGATCTGGCGATGCGCAAGCGGCCGATCGTTCCCGGCCACCAGATCGTCGGGCGCGTCGAGGCGGTCGGCGCCGGCGTCACCGACTGGCGCGTCGGCGATCGCGCCGGCGTGGCCTGGCTGGCGGGCAGCGACGGCACCTGCGACAAGTGCCGGTCCGGGCGCGAGAACCTGTGCGCGCACGCCGCGTTCACCGGCTGGGACGTCGACGGCGGCTACGCGACGCACGCGATCGCGCGCGCCGATTTCGCGCTGCGCCTCCCCGACGGGTTCGACGATCTCGCCGCGGCGCCGCTGCTGTGCGGCGGCGTGATCGGATATCGGTCGCTCAAGCGCAGCGGCATCCAGACGGGCGGCCGGCTGGGCCTCTACGGCTTCGGGGCCTCGGCGCTGATCACGCTGCAGATCGCGCGCCACTGGGGCTGCCGGATCTTCGTCGCGACGCGCTCGCCGTCCGAGCAGGAGCGGGCGCGCGCGCTCGGCGCGGAGTGGACGGGCGGCACCGGCGACACGCCGCCCGAGCCGCTCGACGCCGCGATCACCTTCGCGCCGTCGGGCGACGTCGTGCGCGCGGCGCTGCGCGCCTGCGATCGCGGCGCGACCGTCGCGATCAACGCCATCCACCTCGATCGCTTGCCCGAGATGCCGTACGAAGAGCTGTGGTGGGAGCGCCGCCTCGCCAGCGTCGCCAACTTCACGCGCGCCGACGCGGCGGAATTCCTGGCGCTGGCGGCGCAGATCCCCGTGCGCACCTCGTTCGAGACGCACGCGCTCGACGAGGCGAACGTCGCGCTCGCGCGCCTCGCGCGCGGCGAGGTACGGGGCGCGGCCGTCCTCGTTCCCTAGTCGCTTAGCCCTTGATGCCCGGCAGGATCTGCCCGACCGTCGTCAGGTCGTAGTCGGTCGCCCACAGATTGGGGTCGCGGCCGCTGGTGCTGGTCGAGCCGTAGCCGGCCTTGCCGCCGGTCTCGTAGTCGGCGGGCGCGAGGCCCATCGCCTGCATCGCGGTCACCAGGAACTGGTTGTGCGGGATGCCCTTGATGACGTTCCCGTCCTCTTGCGAGAAGTAGGCCTTGCCGTCCCAGTCGATGTAGTCGAGGTAGCGCCCGGGCTTGATGAAGCCGCCCGCGCTGCCGGCCAGCAGACAGGGGACGCTGTATCCGATGTGGTTGAAGCCCAGCTCGTTCCCCCAGTAGACCAGCGAGTTGTCGAGGTAGGTCGTGCCGTTCATCTCGGGGACATCCAGCTTGGCCAGCAGCTTCGCGAACACGTCGCTCGCGACCCACGCGTTGATGCCCTTCAGCAGCCGCCGCGAGTTCGCGTTCGACCAGTCGTGCGCCAGACCGTGCCAGGTGCCGCCGCTCGCGTCCTCGGAGTGGTAGTAGCCGAGCTGCGCGGTGCTGGCCGAATCGGGGCTGGGCCCCAGCGCCTTGTGCACGCCGATCGTGATGACGCGCGTGCGATCGCACATCAACGCCGCCGTGACGATGTCCAGGAAGACATTCCACTTGGTGGTGATGTCGCCCGTGTTGAGGTTCGTGTTGTTCGCCATCGACGCCGGCGCCATCGGCGGCGTGCACGACATCATCGGCGTCCCCGACGGCGTCAGCTTGGCCTGCAGCTCCGACACCAGCGTCACGTAGCGATCGACCAGCTGCTTGTCGGTGCCAGAGAGGCGGCTGTTCGTCTTGAGGCGCGTGTACTCGCCGTACACGCGATCGACCAGCAGCTTGTCCTTCATCATCTGTGGCGGCGGGTTCATGCCGCCGCTGGTGAAGCCGGCAAACACGTCGTTGAAGGCGTCCAGCGGGTTCGTGCGCGCCTTCAGCTGCTGGATGGACCCGCCCTTCATGCCCAGGTCCGAATACGACATCGAGTTGTCGACGCCCTGCGAGATGTGCAGGTAGCGCAGGCCGGGCGTGGTCGGATAGACCTTCGTCGAGTACGCCATCACCTGATCGATGGTCGGGACGTCGGTCAGGCTGTCGGCGTCGCAGGGCGTGGCCGCCGTGCACGACGAGAAGTTACCGAGCAGACCGCCGTAGTTGTGGTTGACGGCGGGGAGGAAATCGAGCCCGCGGATCAGCGTCAGCTTGGACAGGAACGGATTCAGCGCCGGGCCCAGGATGCCCGAGATGCCGGTCGACGTCTGGAAGTCCGTCAGCGGCGCCCAAGTGTAGTTCTTGCCGCTGACCAGCTTCTGCGTCAGCAGCGTCGTGCCGTCGGCCTTCGACCCCGAGTACTTGCTGTTCTTCAGCTGGTAGCCGTTGCCGGTGAAGGCGGGGTACCACTCCTTGACCAGCTGCGTGCTGAACGTCTTGAGGGCGATGAACCGTTTGGGCGGCGTGGCCGTCTGGCCGGCGGCGCGCCGCGGGGCCAGCGATTCCAGGAAGGGAAGGGCGAGCACCGCGCCGCCGGCGCCCTTGAGAAATCTCCGTCGCTGCATGTTCAGTTTCTTCATGGCGCGCCCACCTTGTGCCGCCGGAAGCTGATGCTGGCGGCCATCCCGCGGAACGCCGCCGCCAGCGCCCCGCCCGACGAGAGGCTGCCCCGCATCGCCTCGTACGCGCAGGCGTCGGCGCTGTCGCGGGTCGGATCCCGGCGCAGCGCGTACCGGAAATAATTCGCGGACAGGCAAGCCTCGACCTTGCCGCTCTCGAGCATTCGTTGGTTCAACTCGGCGGGCCCGCTGACCGGACGCGTGTCGCCGAGGATCACCTGCGGGATGGCGGTGACGTCGATCGGCAGCGTCGCCAGCGTCGCGCCGGTCTGCTCGTCGAGCACCTTCTCCATCGTGCGGAAGCGCCCGAGCGCGTCGTACGACTCCATGATGTAGCCGAGGTTGCTGAACGACGCGTGGCAGGTCTCGCACAGGCCGTTGCCCTCGACCTTCGCGGCGAACCGCTGGCGCGTCGTCAGCGTCGTGCTGACCGGCGGCGGATCCAGCGAGCCGGGCGGCAGGCTGTTGGCGTCGGGTCGGGGCAGGTTGTCGCACAGGATGGACCGCCGCAGGAACGAGCCTCGGTGGAACGGGTTGGTCGTCTCCAGGCTGGACGCGAGCAGCGCCGCCCGCTGCAGGATGCCGCGGCGGCTGCCGTCGGTGAAGCGCGGGTAGTCGCCGCTGCCGCTCCACGCCGACACGCCGTAGAGGTGGGCGAGGTCGGCGGACTTCGTCACGGACAGGTCCGACGTCATGAGGTCGGCGAACGTCCCGGACTGCGTCCAGGTGTAGAGGTCGGTGAGGTCGTGAATCTCGCGCACCATGTCGTTCCAGTGATCGTGGCCGGCGACGCCGACGTTCTCGCCGGTGGCCAGCGCCTTGAATGCGGGACGGTCGGAGGCGAAGCCGGTGAACGATTCGAACCGCATCCACTCGTTCCAGAACTGCCAGATCGTGTCGCGCGTGCGCGGATCCGCGAACACGCGATTCAGCTGCGTGTCGAAGCCGGCGTCGGTGCCCAGCGATCCGTCGGCCGCCGCGGCCAGCAGCGCGTCGTCGGGCATCGTCTGCCAGAACGTGTACGAAAGGCGCGACGCGATCTCGTAGGGATCCAGGGCCAGGTAGTCCGTGCGTCCGGAGATCGGCGTGCCCGCCAGCTCGAGATGGTTCGCGAAGCGCGGCAACATCAACAGCATCACGACGACGTTGCGGATCGCCTCGGTGGCGTTGGCCGGCGCGGGCGACTTCCCGGTCGCGACGTCCTTCATGAGCGCCGTCTCGTCGGCGTCCAGCGGGCGGCGGAGGGCGCGCTTGCCGAACGAGGCGAGGAAGGCGTCGAGGCAGCTGGCAGCCAGCGGCGACGTCCCGGCGCACGATCCGGCGAGCGACGTCAGGCGCTGGCTGGTGCTGGTCGCGGCGTTCGCGACGGCGGTGGCGACGTTGAAGTAGCCCTGGATGTGGTCGCTGGAGATGCGCGAATCCAGCCCGCGGAACGCGACCGTGCTGTCGTCCGGGATCGCGGCGAGCATCGGCGCGACCTCGGTGGCGACGGCGGACAGGCCGCTGGCGTTCAGCAGATCGCGCACCGTGTTCCGGTACTGGATCGTCGACAGCTTCAGCAGGGGCGAGGGCCCGGGCTCGCCGCCGTTCGACGGGCACATGCCGAAGGCGGCCGGCGTGGTGGGAATCGGAGTGGACGCCCCGGTCCCGGCGGTCGCGCCGGTGGCGCCGCTGCCACCCGTGCCGGTGACCGTCCCGCTACCGCCCGCGCCCGTGTCGTGGTGCCCGCCGACGGTGCCGTTGCACGCGATCAGGCCCCAGGCGGCGGCGAACACGGCGAGCGCCGCGAGCGTACGATGGCGCGGGCGACGCGACGCGCGATATGGCGGGAGGGCGCGCATCCTGCCGAGTACGACCCCCGGGAGGCGCCAAACGGTCCACCGGATTCAGGTCAGAAGCCGGCGATCAGGAGGGCGTTCTCGGCCGCGTCGACGATGACCAGATCGCCCGTGTAGAGGGACGCGAGGCCGTACGGCTGGTTAAGCCCGGCGGGGAACGGCCCCTCCTTGACCCCCAGGCGGCCGGGCACGCCGATCAGCGTGGTCACGGCGCCGGTGCTGATCACCATCTTGCGTATGGTCGGGCCGGCCGAGTCGGCGACGTAAAGGTTGCCGGCCCCGTCGGCCGAGATTGCCCGCGGCGACGCGAACCGGGCAGCGCCGCCGGTGCCGTCGGTCGTGCCTCCGGATATGTTCGCGAGGCCGGCCAGCGTCGTGACCTGCGCGGTCGCGACGACGACCCGCCGGATGATGTTGGTCCCGGTGTCTGCGACGTAGAGGTTTCCGTCCCCGGCGGCGGTGAGATCTTCCGGGGCGTAGAACCGAGCGTCCGTGCCGGCGGCGTCCACGGTGCCCGCCGCCCGGTAGGCGCCGGCGAAGGTGGTCACGGCGCGCGTCGCCAGGTCGATCTTGCGCAGGGTGCTCGCGGTGGTGTCGGCGACGAAGAGGTTGCCGGCGCCGTCGAGGGCGAGGCCCTGCGGGTAGTCGAAGCGGGCCGCCGCGCCGGTCCCGTCGGCGCTACCGGCCATGAAAGCGGTGCCCGCGATGGTCGTGACCATGGCGGTGCCGAGGTCGACCTTCCGGATCGTGTAGTTGCCCGTGTCGGAGACGTAGAGGGTTCCGGCCTTGTCCGACACGAGCCCGCGGATGGTCCGGAAACGCGCAGCCGTCCCGCGCCCGTCGGTGGTGCCGTAGGTCCCGGAGACGCCGGCGAACGTCGTCACCTCCCCACCGGGAAGAGCCACCTTGCGGATGGCGAAGTCGCTCGCGACGAAGAGGTTGCCGGCGCCGTCTTCGGCCACGCGCAACGGGGTGGAGAAGCGCGCCGCCGCGCCGGTCCCGTCGGTGCTCCCGCGCTTGGCCGCGGAGCCGGCCACCGTCGTCACGCTCGCGGTGGCGACGACGATCTTGCGGACCGCGTAGCTGTCGACGTCGGCGACGTAGAGGTTGCCGGCGCCGTCGCTGGCCAGGCCGGCTGGCCACGTGAAGCGGGCGGCGGGGCCCACACCGTCGGTGCTGCCGCTCATGCCCCACGAGCCCGCGACAGTTGTGACCGCGCCGGTCGCGAGCGTGATCCTGCGGACCGCGGTGCTGCCCCGATCGGAGAAGAACAGGTTTCCGGCGCCGTCGAAGACCAGGCCGTCGGGCTCCTCCAGCCGGGCGCTCGTGCCCACGCCGTCGGTGCTGCCGTGCATTCCGGCCGTGCCCGCGATCGTGGTGACCACTCCGGACGCGAGCACCACCTTGCGAATGGTGGCGTTGAGCCTGTCGGCGACGTAGAGGTTGCCGGCGCCGTCGAGGGCCAGGTGGTCCGGTGAGCTGAAGCGGGCGTCGGAGCCGGTGCCGTCGACGGAGCCGACCGTGCCGGCCGCGCCGGCGATGGTCGTCACCTCGGCGGTCGCGAGCACGACGCGGCGGATGGTCCCACCGCCGCTGTCACTGACGAACAGGTTGCCGGCGCCGTCGAGGGCGAGGCCGCCCGGGAACCAGAAGCGGGCCTGCGCGCCCACGCCGTCGACGACCATGAATTGCCCCGGCGAGCCCGCCACGGTGCTCACGGCGCCGGTGGCGACCACGACCTTACGGATGACGTCGTTGTCGGCGGCGTAGAGGTTGCCGGCGCCGTCCCAGACGAGCGCGCCCGGGCCCGTGAAGCGCGCCGTCGTGCCCGTGCCGTTGGCGAAGCCGGACGTGCCCAGTACGCCGGCGATCGTCGTCACGGCGCCGGTGGCGAGCGCGATCTTGCGGATGGCGCGGTTGTCGCTGACGTAGAGGTTGCCGGCGCCATCCCAGGCCAGGGCGCTGAGGCCGTTGAACCTCGCGTCGGCGCCCACGTCGTCGACGCGCCCGGCGCCGCCCAGGGCTCCCGCCAACACGTGCAGCCCCGGCGCGGCGTGGCCGACGTCGGGCGGGCTGGACCGATCGGCGGGCGCGTCCGCCCCGGCGTCTCGCGCGCCGTCGGTAGAGGCTGCCGCGTCGCTGGTGGACGGCGCGTCGGTTGCGTCGCGCGCGTCGCTGGTGTCGGGTGGGTCGTCGGCGTCGCGCGCGTTGCCGTCGGACGGCGACGGCAAGTCCGGTCCGGCGTCCGGCAGCGTCTGGCCACCCGCGCCGCCCGCCTGAGCGCCGGCCATCCCGCCACCGCCACCGCGGCCAGCGCCGCCGTGACCGCCGCCGCCGTCGGCCGACTGGCTCGCGTTGCCGCCGCACCCCGCGCCGACCAGCGCCGTGGACGCGATCGCCAGAACCCAGATGCTTCTGGTCACTCGAACCATGCTCTTCGACGTCAGCGCTGGATCGTAACACAGCGCTTTCGACACGCGGGCCGCCCGCCAACGCGCGACTTCGTATACGCTCGTGCGTCCGTATCGGACATGGCGGCGCATCTGGACGCGAGGCTCGAGTGATGCTCTCCGATATCCTGTTTTGGGGCGTGGTCGGGGCGATGGGGCTCGGCGTGCTGGCGGCCGCCGTGAAGATGTTCCGCCGGGGCCCCCCGCGCCGGAAGAGAAGGCGCTGGTCTTCGAGCTACCGCTGCCCGAGCATCCGTCCACCACAGGCATGCAGACGACGGGGCGCCTATGGCATCGGCGGGGCGGCCGTTTCGCTCTGGCCACGGACCGCGACGACGATCCGATCACCGCCCTCTGGGGGGCCAGTCCGAACGAGATCTACGCGGTGGGCTGGGACAACATCGGGGTCAGGATCTGGGATGGCACGCAGTGGCGCAAGGAGACGACTCCCGCGCGCCGCCTCACCGGAGTCTGGGGCAACGGCAGTCAGGTCTTCGCCGCGGGCAGCGGGATCTACGAGCGCACCAGGGACGGGCGTTGGACGCAGGTGCCCGTGGAGGGAGAGGCTGCGGGCGGGATCCACGCGCTATGGGGGCCGCGGCCCGATGTGGTCTACGGCGTCGGCTGGCACGGCACCGTCCTGC
>Ga0207701_10007307_pt1 | contig 10993 bp, 7 predicted proteins | sample KBSSwiSSwithPhiX_FD_184294 | JGI IMG/M metagenome (GOLD analysis project Ga0207701, IMG submission 184294) | Switchgrass rhizosphere bulk soil microbial communities from Kellogg Biological Station, Michigan, USA, with PhiX - S5 (SPAdes) (version 2) | ecosystem: Environmental > Terrestrial > Soil...
GTGTGCAGCTCGATCGGGATGTTGACCAGCCCGAACGAAATCGCTCCCTTCCAGAGGGCCCTGGCCATGCGCTACCGTCTCGTTCTCAGCTCGCGCTCGGCTTCGACCCAGTCGTCGAACTCGCTGCCCTGATGGGCGCCGCGCTCGAGGTAGCGGTGGTACGCGCGCTCGCGGATTTCAGCGTCGCTCGGCGCCTTCTCGTCCTGATTCGACGCGGACGACGAGGGGGCGATTGCCTGCACCACGGCACCATTGTCTTCTGACCGCTCGATGCCCGGGTAGGCGCCGATCGTGTCGGCCTCCGGGCTGGTGTTGACGGGCGTTCGACGCGATCGCGTCCGCGGCGACGAAAGGGTTGCGGCATCGTTGGCTTCGGCTCGAGGGGTTGTGCGTTTGGCCATGGCAGTTCTCTCTCTTTACACGTTAGAGTCGTCCATTGAACAACGGACGTCTTGAATCAATTCAATATCGCCGGGATCCGGCGCTGCTAGCCCAGGCAGTGCAAAGCGTTTACCAATAGCTGAACACTATCTGCCGATGAGCTTGCGGATTCCGACCAGCGGGATGCGCACCCAGTCGGGCCGGTTGTTCAATTCGTACCCCAGTTCGTACAACGCTTTGTCGAGCATGAACGCCGACAGCAGCCGTTCGCGCACCGCAGCCTCGGCCGGGATGAGCGGCGCATCGTCCATCCCCGCCAGGTATCCCTTGAGGAACGCGTCCGCCGACCAGTGCTGCCATGTATCGGCCCAGGGCTCGAGCGCGGGGTAGTTGTCGGGCGCGTGAACGGTGAACGCGAACAGCGCCGCGTACGCCGCGTAGCTGAACGATCGAATCATCCCGGCGACGTCCTTCAGCGGCGATTGCGGCGTACGGCGTTCGGCGATCGATCGCGCCGGCTCGCCCTCGAAGTCGAGGATGACGAAGTCCTCCTCGGTGCGCAGCACCTGGCCGAGGTGATAGTCGCCGTGTATCCGGATTCGGAGCCCGGACGCTGGTTCCGATCTCAGGGCGTCGAGCCGTTCGAGCAGCGTCGTGCGATGCGCCAGCACCGCCTCGGCATGCGGCCGCGACGCCTCGTTGAGCGTGTCCAACTTCTGCGCGAGCTGGTCGAGCGACGCGGCTGCGTGCGTGCGCATCTCGTCGGCCATCGCCGCCAGCGCGGTGCGATCCATCGGCTGCGGCGCGAAGTCGGGGCCCTGTCCGGTCGCGAGCGTGCGATGCAGCTCCGCGGTCCGCCGGCCCAGGGTCGCCGCGCTCCCGAGATACCAGTGTTCGAGCGCATCGAAGAACGGCGGCGGCTCCTCGGTGGATGGCGATGAGGTCCGAACCTGCGCGGCAGCCGCCGGGTCTGGCATCGCCACCGCCGGCAGCGAATCGGGGGTGGCGAACGCGGGCCCTCCCGATCCGCTGACGCGCGGGGTGATGCGCTCGTAGTAGCGGCGCAACTCGTCAATCGAGAAGTCCCAGCCCGAGCCCTGGTGCTTGACCATGCTCTGGACAATCGCGAGCGTGCCAGGCTCGAGGCCGGGACGCAGGTACTGGACCGCGCCGGCCAGATCCGGCGTCCGCGTGAAGCCGCGCTGCGTCAGGAAGCGTCCGATCTCGAACTCGGGATTTGGCGTCGGCTCGACACGCCGGAACAGCTTCAGCACGTAACGATCGCTGACGAAGGCGACGCTGTTGCTCTGGTCGGCCGGCCCGCGCACCCACTTGCGCGGCTCCGGCAGCTCAATCGGCACGGCGCGGTCCTGCACGATGACCCGGAGGCCCTCGATGCTCCCACGCGACGAGGCCACCTCGGTGTTCTTCTCGATCACCGCCAACAGCCGATCGCACGCATCGTCGTCGTACAGCGCGTCGACCATGACGCCCTTGCGCGCGCCGGTAATGCGGGCGAGAACCGCGCCCGGGTTCGCCTTCAACGCCGCATCGGCGCCTTCACCGCTGACGAGCGCCAATGGCAGAAAGTAACTCTCGGTCCAGCCGTCGGTGTATTCGACCGACGCGATGGTCATGAACGCCGGCGTCGAGCCGTTGCGCAGCGGCGCCCAGTCGGTGAAGCGAGCCTGGCGGATCTCGCGCGCTTTCGACGCGAACCAGCGCTGCCGCGTGAGGAACGGCCGCAGCGCCTGCCGCTCGAGCACCGCGCGCGTGCCGCCGTCGAGCACGTTCTGCCAGTCGACGCCGACGAGCAGCGCCGGAAGCGACTCGAGAATCGCGGCGTCGGGATCGGCGGTCGTCGTCGCCTTGGCGGTCACCTGGACGCCGTCCCGCTGCAGCGTGAACCAGTACGACGCGTAGGGGCCGAGGGTGAGGAAGTAGGGCTGCTCGCCGATCCGCGGAAACTCGGTGAGGCCGGCCATCTCCACCGGGAGCAGGCCGGCGAACGCCTTCAGATCGAGCTCGACCGGCTGCACCGAGCGCGCGAGGTTGGCGACGATGAGGATGGTTTCGCGATCGTCGCGCCGGAGGTAGGCGAGCACCTTGCGATTGGGACAGGGGACGAACTCGAGCGAGCCGCGGCCGAAGACGCGATGCTGCTTGCGCATCGCGACCATCCGCTTCATCCAGTTGAGCGGCGAGAATGGGAAGCGCTCCTGCGCCTCGACGTTGATCGACTGATAGCCGTAGACCGGATCCTGGATGGCCGGCGCGAAGAGCCGTGCCGGATCGGCGCGCGAGAAGCCGCCATTGCGATCGCTGCTCCACTGCATCGGCGTGCGGACGCCGTTTCGATCGCCGAGATAGATGTTGTCGCCCATCCCGATCTCGTCGCCGTAGTAGATGATCGGCGTGCCGGGAAACGAGAAGAGCAGCGAGTTGAGCAGCTCGACGCGCCGCCGGCTGTTCTCCACCAGCGGCGCCAGCCGGCGGCGGATGCCGACGTTGACGCGCATCTGCGGATCGGCGGCGTAGACCGAGTACATGTAGTCGCGCTCTTCGTCGGTGACCATCTCGAGTGTCAGCTCGTCATGGTTCCGCAGGAACAGCGCCCACTGGCAGGTCTCAGGGATGTCCGGCGTCTGGTTGAGGATCTCGGTGACCGCGTGGCGATCCTCCTGCCGCAGCGCCATGAACATCCGCGGCATCAGCGGGAAGTGAAACGCCATGTGGCACTCGTCGCCGTCGCCGAAGTAGGGGCGGACGTCGGACGGCCACTGGTTCGCCTCGGCCAGCAGCATCCGGTTCTTGTAGGCGGCATCCATCTCGCGGCGCATGCGCCGCAGCACGGCGTGCGTCTCCGGCAGGTTCTCGTTGTTGGTGCCCTCGCGGACGCAGAGATACGGCACGGCGTCGAGCCGCAGCGCGTCGACGCCCATGTCGAGCCAGAACTTCATCACGTCGATCACGGCGTCGACGACCGCCGGGTTGTTGTGATTCAGGTCGGGCTGATGCGAAAAGAAGCGGTGCCAGTAGTACTGGCGCGCGACCGCGTCGAAGGTCCAGTTCGACTTCTCCGTGTCGGTGAAGATGATCCGCGTCTCCGGAAACTTCTGGTCGGTGTCGCTCCAGACGTAGAACTCGCGCTCGGGCGAGCCGGCCGGCGCGTGGCGCGCGCGCTGGAACCACGGGTGCTGATCCGACGTGTGGTTGACGACCAGCTCGATCAACACCTTGATGCTGCGCGAGTGGGCGGCGTCGACAAACGCCTGGAAGTCGTCGATCGTGCCGTAGCTCGGGTGGACGCTGCGGTAGTCGGCGATGTCGTAGCCGTCGTCGCGCAGGGGCGAGGGAAAGAACGGCAGGATCCACAGGCACGTGATGCCGAGCCCGTGCAGGTAGTCGAGCTTTTCGGTGAGGCCGCGGAAGTCGCCGATGCCGTCGCCGTTGCTGTCGAAGAACGACTTGACGTGCGCGTGGTAGATGACCGCGTCCTTGAACCACAGCGGATCGTCGGCGGCGGGCGCGGCGGACGCGACCGGATCGGTGCTGACGGTCAGATTCGGTGTGTCGGTAGCCACAGAATGTGTCCCTGGCGGATGTCCGGATCGAAGCGCACGTAGTTCCAGGCGCCTCGCCACTCGTAGGCCACTTCGTCGAGGAGATCGCGGACGGTGTAGGTTTCGTCGGGCCCCAGACCGGGCAGCTCGACATGCCCGTGCTGCATGTGCAGCGGATCGAGGTTCACCACGACCAGGATCGTTTCGCCGCTGCCGGGCGCGCGCTTGCTGTAGGCGATGATCTCGGGGTTGTCGGTCGCGTGAAAGCGCAGCGTCGAGTCGAACTGCAGGGCGCGGTGCGCGTGGCGGATTTCGTTGACGCGGCAGACGAGCTCGGCGATGTTGCCGGGCCGATCCCAGTCCCATTTCCGAAACTGGTACTTCTCCGAATCGGCGTACTCCTCGGTGCCGGGAATCGCCTGGCCCTCCGCGAGCTCGAAGCCGCTATAAATCCCGTAGCTGGCGCCGAGCGTCGCCGCCAGGAGGAGCCGCGCCTCGAACGCCGGCCGCCCACCGTGCTGCAGGTAGGCGTGCAGGATGTCGGGTGTGTTGGCGAAGAGGTTCGGGCGCAGGTACTCGCGCGCCTCGCTCGTCGTCAGCTCGGTGAAGTATTCGGTCAGCTCCGCCTTGGTGTTGCGCCAGGTGAAGTAGGTGTACGACTGCGTGAACCCGGACTTGGCCAGGTAGCGCATCACCGGCGGCCGCGTGAACGCTTCGGAGAGGAAGATGACGTCGGGGTGTTTCTGGTGCACCTGATCGATCATCCACTCCCAGAAGCCGAGCGACTTGGTATGCGGGTTGTCGACGCGGAAGATGCGCACGTCGCGATCGACCCAGAAGAGCGTGACGTCGAGCAGCGCCTGCCACAGCGCGCGCCAGTCCTCGCACTCGAAGTCGAAGGGGTAGATATCCTGGTACTTCTTCGGCGGGTTCTCCGCGTACTTGATCGTGCCATCGGGCCGATGGCGGAACCACTCCGGGTGTTCCCGCACCCACGGGTGATCCGGCGAACACTGCCAGGCGAGATCGAGCGCGACCTCCATGTCGAGGCTGCGCGCCCCGCGGGTGAACGCGTCGAAGTCCTCGAGCGTCCCGAGCGCGGGCTCGACCGCGGTGTGCCCGCCGGCCGCCGAGCCGATCGCCCACGGGCTGCCGGGATCGCCGGGGCCGGCCTGAAGCGCGTTGTTGCGTCCTTTCCTGAAGCTCGTGCCGATCGGGTGAATCGGCGGCAGATAGATCACGTCGAAACCGAGATCGGCGATGCGCGACAGCGCGGCGCGCGCTTCGACGAACGTGCCGCTCCGCCGAGGGTCGGGCCCGGCCGACCGCGGGAACATCTCGTACCACGCGCCGAATCGCGCACGCTCGCGATCGACCCAGACACGCAGCGGCGCCGACTCGGTCGCCCGCGACCGGTCGGCATAGGCGAGCATCGCGGCGGCCAGCTCGTGGCCGAGCGCCAGCGCGACGCGTTCGGCAGGCGGCGTCGAGTCGCTGAGCGCGTCGGCCATCTCGAGCAGCCAGGCGCTGTCAGTGTCGTGCGCGCGGCCGCCAGCGTCGCGGACGAGAAGCGATCCTTCGAGCAGCTCGAGCGCGATGTCCTGCCCGGCGGCCGCCTTGATCTTCACATCGCGCCGCCAGGTCATGAAGCGATCGACCCAGGCGACGATCTGGTACTCGTGCCATCCGACGCCGTCGACCGCGAAGCGCGCTGTCCAGCGATCGGTCCCCGGCGCCTCGATGACCATCGGCGTTTCGCGCCACTCGGAAGGCGCAGAGGACGCAGCGGAAGCAGAGGACGATGCGCGGTCGCGCATCATTGCCGCAATCATGTCGTGCCCGTCCGCGAAGATGCTGGCGGCGACGTCGACAAACTCGCCGGGCGTCCGCTTGATCGGAAAGCGGCCGCCGTCGATCTGGGGCTGGATGTGCTCGACGACGACGCGGCGCGCCAACGCCTCGGGGACTTCACGCGACGCAGCCTGCCGGCTGCCCGCTGGCGAATGCTGACTGGCGACTGACATGATTCACCGTTGCGCTTGCACGTTCGCCGCGCGACGCGCCTCGCGCGAGAACGCGCTAGCCTGGCCCTGCGGCGCTGACAGCCACGGGCGCCTGTTCGACGTCCGACATGCGACGCCGCTCGCGCAGCGGCGCCACGATCCTGAAAACGGCAACCGACAGCCCCTGCAGGCTGTAGCGGCCGCCGGCCTTGTAGATGCGGTCGACGCTCTGCGGATCGGCGGTGTCGATCACGCGCTGCCACTCGCGATCGCCCTCCGATGACGGCAGCGTGAACGCCATCTTGTCATTGTGCCCGTTCAGCAGCACCAGCACCGTGTCGCCGGTGATCGGCTCGCCGCGCTCGTTCACCTCTTCGATCGCGGTCCCGGACAGCAGCATGCCGAGCGTGCGCACGAACCCCGCCTGCCACGCGGCATCGTCCATCTCGCGGCCGTCCGGCGACAGCCAGGCGACGTCCTTGCCGCCGCGGATTTTGCGTCCCTGGAAATACCTGCGGCGGCGCAGCGTCGGCTGCGTCCGGCGGAAGTGGACCAGCTTGCGCGTGAACTCGAGCAGCAACTGCTTGTCGGCGTCGAGGCTCCAGTCGATCCACGACAGCTCGTTGTCCTGGCAGTAGGCGTTGTTGTTGCCGAGCTGCGTCCTCCCCAGCTCGTCGCCGTGACTGATCATCGGCACACCCTGCGAGAGCAGCATCGTCGCCAGGAAGTTGCGCTTCTGGCGCGCGCGCAGCGCGGCGATCTGCTGGTCGTCGGTCGGACCCTCGACACCGCAATTCCAGCTCAGATTATTGCTCTCGCCGTCGCGGTTGTCCTCGCCGTTCTGCTCGTTGTGCTTCTCGTTGTAGCTGACGAGATCGGTGAGGGTGAAGCCGTCGTGCGCGGTGATGAAATTGATGCTCGCGTACGGCTGGCGGCCGCTGTGCGCGTAGAGGTCGTTGCTGCCGGAGAGCCGCGTTGCCAGTTCGGACACGCTCGTGCCTTCGCCCTTCCAGAACTGCCGCACCGAATCGCGATACTTCCCGTTCCATTCGGTCCACAGGACCGGGAAGTTGCCAACCTGGTAGCCGCCTTGCCCGAGATCCCACGGCTCCGCAATCAGCTTAACCTGCGACAGCACCGGATCCTGATGGATGATGTCGAAGAACGCGCCGAGGCGGTCGACATCGAAGAGCTCGCGCGCGAGCGCGCTCGCCAGGTCGAACCGGAACCCGTCCACGTGCATGTCGAGTACCCAGTAGCGGAGGCTGTCCATGATGAGCTGGAGCACTTGCGGGCTCTGCATGTTCAGCGTGTTGCCGCAGCCGGTGAAGTCCATGTAGTAGCGCGGGTCGCCGGCGACGAGCCGATAGTAGGACGCGTTGTCGATCCCTTTGAGCGACAGCGTCGGCCCGAGCTGGTTGCCCTCCGCGGTGTGGTTGTAGACGACGTCGAGGATCACCTCGAGGCCGGCGTTGTGCAGCGCGCGCACGGTGCGCTTGAACTCGCGGACCGCGCCAGCGGGCGTGCGCGATGCGGCCAGCCGGCGCTCGGGTGCGAAATAACCGATGCTGTTGTAGCCCCAGTAATTGGTCAGCCCCTTCTCTTCGAGATGGCGATCGCGCGCGTGGTGGTGCACCGGCATCAGCTCCACGGCGGTGATGCCGAGCCGCTTGAAGTGTTCCAGCGCCGGCTCGGTCGTCAGCGCTTCGTAGGTGCCCCGCAGATGCGGCGGGATGTCGGGGTGCCGCATCGAGAAGCCGCGGACGTGCATCTCGTAGATGACCGTGTTGTGCCACGGCGTGCGCGGCGGGCGATCGTCGCCCCAGGTGAAGGCGGGATCGACGACGGCGGCCAGCGGCGCGAACGCGGCATTGTCGCGCTGGTCGAATGAGGCATCCGCCTCGGGACTGCCAACCTCGTAGCCGAACATTTCGTCGGCCCAGCGAACCGTACGCGCCACCGACCTGGCGTATGGATCCATGACAATCTTGTTCGAATTGAATCGATGTCCCGCCGACGGCTCGTACGGGCCATGGACGCGGTAACCGTAGAGCTGGTTCGGCCGCACGTCGGGCAGGAACGCGTGCCAGACCATGTCGGTGTGTTCAGGCAGTGTGATGCAGGCGCTTTCCTTCTGTGCATCAGCGGAATCGAAGAGGCACAGATCGACGCGGGTGGCGTGGGCGGAGAACAACGCGAAGTTCACGCCAACGCCGGTCCATGTTGCACCGAGGGGGTAGGGGTCGCCGGGCCAGACGCGCACGACAGCCGAGGTTCACGTTCTGTGCCACGCCGAGGCGAGGTGCAGGGTGCAGCGTGCAAGGTGCAGGGTGCAGGCTGCAGGCTGCAGGGTGCATGGTGCAGGTGCAGGTGCAGGTGCCGCGCCAACTCAGCAATCGAGCCTATAATCCGCCGATGCTGAAGTTCTTTCTGCTCGCTCTCGGGTTGACGATGGCTGGGCAGCAGCCGGCCACGTCGGGCACCTACATCAGCGCCGATGAGATCGCGACGACGCTGAAGCAGTCGATCGCGAACAACGTCGTCGATCAACCGATCAAAGCGACGGACGTTCCGGGCGGGAAGGCGTCGCTGGCGATGCTGCGTCGCGTGAAGGCGGAGACCTCCGCGCTCATCCACGATCATGTGACGGAGATCTATCAGATCGTCGAGGGGGCCGGGACGCTGATCACCGGCGGGTCGCTCACCGAAGCGAAGCCGACCGATTTGACGCGTGTCAACGCCGGCATGAGCCAGACCGGCGTGCACAAAGGCGGTGAGAGCCGGCGCGTGAAGAAGGACGATGTGATCATCGTCCCCGCGGGCACCGCGCACCGCTTCAGCGAGCTGGACGGACCGATCACTTATCTCGTCTATCGCTTCGAACCGAAGCGGTGACGGATGCTGGATGCTGGTTGCTTGGGGCTAGATGTGTCTAGTCCCGCTCCGAGCAACTAGCAACTAGCATCCAGCATCTACTCCGTCGCGTAGCGGTCGTTGAACCACGGCTCGGCGGAGTTCGAGTAGCCGCGGACTTCCCAGAATCCCTTCTTGTCCTCGGCGAGAAACTCGATCTTCCGGATCCACTTCGCGCCCTTCCACGCGTACAGCTTCGGCGTGATCATGCGGCACGGTCCGCCGTGCTCGCGCGGCAGCGGCGCGCCTTCCCACGTGTGCACCAGGAGCACGTCATCGTCCAGCGCGCGCGCGAGCGGGACGTTCACGGTGTAGGGAATGTAGCTGCCCGGCATGAAGTCGTAGCCGGTGCAGAGGACGAACTTCGCCTGCTCCTTGGGCACCGCGAGCTCGGCGATGGTCGAGAAGCGGACGCCCCGCCACCGGTTGTCGTAGCGGCTCCACGTCGTCACGCAGTGGAAGTCGCTGACGTCGTCCACCTGCGGCAAGGCGAGAAACTCTTTCCAGTTCAGGGTGAACGGGTTGTCGACCAGTCCGCCGACCTCGAGCTTCCATGTGTCGAGCGAGACGGTGGGCGTCTCGCCGAGGTCGAGCACCGGCCAGTTCTTCACCTCGTGCTGGCCGACCGGCAATTGCGGCATGCCGTGACGGTTGCTCGGACCGGATCCCTGCGGGCGCTTGCCCGCGAATTCCACGTTGACTGCGCTTTTGTCGAGCTCGAGCTGGCGGCGAATGAACTTCTGCCGCCGCTCGACCAGGTCGTCCTTGGACACGCTTCAAGTCTAACGTAGTGTCCCGCTTCAGCCTTCCGCCTGAATGCGGACGCTACGCTCGTCCTGCGATGCATTCACGGCATAACGCTTGCGACGGCCAGCGATATGGCAGATCAAAATCAGGACAAGAAGGCAGGCCCACTCGACGGCAGCACGAGCGGGACCATCGGCGGCGGCGGAGCAGAAACGGGCGGGCCGACCGAGCGGCCAGACGCACCGGAGATGCCGAAGGCGAAACCGGAGAACGCAGCCAGTGGACGCATGGCGCCGGATCCGATCGGCGCGACGGCGGAGCCGGACGAGCTCGGGACCGGGCCGAGCGACGTGTCGCGGAAATAACGGGTGGTAGGGGTGCGCGGCTCAGGAAAGAATCTGCGGCAGCACGATCGGCGCAGTCTGCAGCGTCGTGTCGAAGAGCCCCGGCGCCGCGTACTCGGCCGCGGTCGCTGACCTGTCAGTCAACGGTCCGTGGCCGCGGCGCGACGCCTTGTCGCGATACATCAGGTGATCGGCCGCGGCGAGCATCGCTTCGTAGGTTGCGCCGTCGTGCGGGAACACCGCCGCGCCCGCGCTGGCGGCGAGGCGGAGCCGCTTGCCGGCACGCACGTCCAGCTGAATCTCCGCAATCCGCGCCTGCAGCTCGCGCCGCTTCGCGTCCGCGGCCTCGCGCGAGCAATCCGCGAGGACGACGATGAACTCGTCGCCCGCGTAGCGGACGCATAGGTCGTACGGTCGCAGCGCGCCCTGCAGCGCCGTCGCGACCTCGCGCAGCGCGTGGTCGCCGACGTTGTGGCCGTAGGTGTCGTTGATCGCTTTGAAGCCGTCGATGTCCATCACGATGATGGCGAGCTCGTTCTTCAGCCGCTCGGCGCGCGCCAGCTCGCGCGAGAGGTGGACGAACATCGAGCGCCGGTTCGGCAGCGCCGTCAGCGGGTCGGTGAGCGAATCCTCCTGCGTCTGCTCGAACACGATCGAGTTGTGAATCACCGCGCCGGCCTGCTCGGCGATCCGCTCCAGCAGCCGGCGATGATCTTCCGTGTAGTGATTCGGCTCGACGTGGTAGAGCGCCAGGCAGCCGATGAACGTGTCGTTGTACTGCAGCGGGCAGACAATCGCCGACTTGATCGAGATCTCCTGGCTGAGCCCGGCCGCCTCGAAGGTGACCCGCGGGTCGCCGTTGATGATCGTCCGGCGGTTGCGCGCCACCCACCCGCACAGCCCGTGGCCCGACTGCAGCGTCACGTTCAGCAGCTTCGGTGCGTCGACGCCGGCGGAGAAGCGGCACTTCAGCGTGTCGCTGTCCGGCTGATGCAGGAAGAGCGAGCAGCCCGACCACGACACCACCTTCGACAGCTTCGAC
>Ga0207701_10007309_pt1 | contig 10992 bp, 8 predicted proteins | sample KBSSwiSSwithPhiX_FD_184294 | JGI IMG/M metagenome (GOLD analysis project Ga0207701, IMG submission 184294) | Switchgrass rhizosphere bulk soil microbial communities from Kellogg Biological Station, Michigan, USA, with PhiX - S5 (SPAdes) (version 2) | ecosystem: Environmental > Terrestrial > Soil...
CGCTGACCTATCGCGAGACCACGGACCAGGCCCGTGCCTTTGCCGCCCGGCTGCATGCCGAGGGCATCGTCCAGGGCCAGCACGTCGTTATCTGGGGTGAGAACCGTCCCGAGTGGATCGTTGCACTCTGGGGCTGCCTGCTCCGCGGCGTCGTCCTCGTCCCGATCGACTATCGCGCTTCGATCGACTTCCTGCAGCGGGTGGCGCGGATCGTCGACGCACGGGCCGTGCTCGTCGGCGATGCGGTGCCCGATCCGGCCGGCGTGGAGGCGCCGATCTGGAAGCTGTCCACACTGACCTCCGACGCTGCCGCGCGCCCGGCTCCGCCGCCCGTCTCGCACACACCGGATTCGGTCGCGGAAGTGATCTTCACGTCGGGCGCGACTTCGGAACCCAAGGGAGTCGTGCTGACGCACCGGAACATCCTCGCCAACGTCGTGCCGATTGAACGGGAGATTGGAAAGTACAAGAAGTACGCGCGGCCGTTCCTGCCGATCCGCTTCCTGAACCTGCTGCCGCTCAGCCACATGTTCGGGCAGGCGATGGCGACGTTCGTTCCCCCCTTGCTCGCGGGTGTCGTGGTGTTCAACCGGACGTTCGCGCCTGACGAGATTGTCACGCAGATTCGAACGCGCCGGATCTCGGTGCTGGTCTCAGTGCCGAAGATCCTCGAGGTCCTGCGCGACTACGTCACGCAGACGCTGCCAGAGACGCGCGTGCCTCCTCCTGACGGCTCACACTGGACGGCGCGATGGTGGCGCTACCGGCGGGCTCACCGCGCGTTCGGTTTCAAGTTCTGGGCGATGGTGGTCGGCGCCGCGCCTCTCGATCCGGACGTGGAAGCGTTCTGGGGACGCCTGGGATTCCTGGTCGTCCAGGGCTATGGACTCACCGAAACTGCGCCGATCGTCACGCTGAACCATCCGTTCCACGCGTCGCGGGGTGCGGTGGGCAAGCCCATTGGAGGCGTGGAGGTCCGGATCGCCGACGACGGCGAGATCCTCGTGCGCGGGGAGAACGTGACGACCGGCTATTTCAATGCGCCCGAAGAGACGCGGTTGGCATTCCGCGACGGCTGGTTCCACACCGGCGACATCGGCGGGCTCGACGATCAGGGCCGCCTCTACATCCGTGGCCGCAAGAAAGAGATGATCGTCACGCCCGAGGGGCTGAACGTCTTTCCCGAAGACGTGGAACGGGCGTTGAACGACGAGCCAGGCGTGCGTGACTCTGCGGTCGTCGGCGCCCCGGTGCCTGGCAGTTCTGCCGAACGCGTCCAGGCGATCGTCGTCCTCGCGGAGGGAGCCGATCTCGATGGCATAGTCCGGGCGGCGAATGCGAAGCTCCAGGACCATCAGAAGATCCGGCTGGCGATACCCTGGCTGTCCGGGGAACTGCCTCGAACCGAAGGCACGCGGAAGCTGAAGCGGCGCGAGCTCCGCGACTGGTTGCTGCGCTCGGCGTCGGGAGCCTCACCGATCGCTGCCCCTTCACACGGTGCAGATGCCCGAACCGCGCTTGCCGTCGTGGCGAAATTTGCGCCAGGCCGAACCGTGACCAGTGCCACTACGATCGACGAGCTCGGGTTGAGCTCCCTCGAGCGCGTCGAGCTGATGTTGGCGCTCGAGGAGGCGCTGCAGATCACGGTCGACGAATCACGATTCGCGGCCGCGGCGACCGTCGGAGACTTCGAGGCCATGGCGCGCCCGCTCGAGGGAGCCTCGGGCGCCGCGAGCAGCGCCGGGGTTCCCGAGCCCATCGACTTCCCCACCTGGAATCGGACCCTGCCGGCACGAGCGCTTCGTCGCGTTAGCCTTCCAACCTGGATTCTTCCCGTAGCGAGAGTGTTCGCAAGCATCAAGGTCGAAGGGCTGGAGCATCTCGAGAGGCTGGAGGGACCAGCGATATTCGCCGCCAACCATCAAAGCCACCTGGACACGCCCGCCATTCTGATTGCCCTGCCGGCGCATTGGCGTTACCGGCTGGCGCCAGCGATGGCCAAGGAGTTTTTCAAGGCCCACTTCTACCCAGAACAGTTCGGCCGCAAGGCGTACTTCACCAACAGCCTGAACTACTACCTGGCTTCGCTGTTCTTCAATGCGTTTCCGCTGCCCCAGCGGGAAGCCGGGACGCGGCAAACCCTCCGGTACATCGGAGATCTGCTCTCATCAGGTCTCTCGATCCTCATTTTTCCGGAGGGCAAGCGGACAGACGACGGGACGATCGGCCGGTTTCTGCCCGGCGTGGGGATGGCGGCTGCCCGGCTGCAGGTGCCCGTAGTGCCGGTACGGCTCGACGGTCTCGACCGTATCCTGCACCATAAATGGAAGTTCCCGCAGCGCGGGACCGCGCGGGTGGCCTTCGGGCGTCCAATGCGACTGGAAGGGATGGACTATGCTGACCTCGCCCACGCGGTGGAAGAAGCCGTGCGACAGCTCTAGAGCGGCCGGGGCTGAAGCCGGCCCTGCAACAGAGTTCGGACTTCCCAAATGTAGGGGTCGGGCCTTCAGGCCGACCCGAATTTGGCACCCGCGTATAATGCAGAGTTTGCGGAGCGATCCGCTCATATGGCACAATCTTTGATTGAAAGGATAGCAATTGAGCAAGGATGATCTGATTGATGTGCAGGGCACGGTCGTGGCGGTCCACAGCGGCGGTCTCTACCGCGTGCAGTGCGACCAGGGGCACGAGGTGCTTGCGCAGTTGAGCGGCCGCATGCGCCGCTTTCGCATCAAGGTGGTGCCGGGAGACCGCGTGACCGTCGGAGTTTCACCCTACGACCCGGTCCGGGGCATCATCACCTTCCGCGCTCGCTAACGACGATTTGAGTTCCCAACCAGCACAGCACCACGGACCACCGCGCTCGCGGCGTCCGTCACGCGGCGGCGCGAGCCGCGGCAAGACGACGCGGTCCTTCAAGGCACCCGCGACAGTCCCGCTTCCCGTTCTTCGGACACAGGCGGAATACGATCCGAGCCCGGTCTCCTTCGAGACTCTCGATCTCGAGTCCAGGCTGCTCGAGAGCATCCGCCAGCGCGGGTTCGCGACCACCACGCCCATTCAGAGCGCCGTCGTGCCGATCATCATGGATGGCGACGATTTGATCGGCTGTGCGGAAACCGGCACCGGCAAGACGGCGGCGTTCCTGCTCCCGATCCTCAACCGGCTGTTGCGAACCCGGGCGGCTGCGCCCGAGGAGCGCGGCTATACGCGCGTGCTGATTCTGTCGCCGACCCGCGAGCTCGCGGTGCAGATCGAAGACGACGTTCAGGGGTTCGCGTATCACACGGATCTGACCAGCATTGCCGTCTACGGCGGCGTACCGATGGATCAGCAGGAGCGTGCCCTGAAGTCGGGCGTCGACATCATCGTCGCGACGCCGGGCCGGCTGATGGATCACATGCGGAACGGCGCGGTCTCGTTCGACAAGCTCGATACGCTGGTCCTCGACGAGGCCGACCGGATGATGGACATGGGGTTCTGGCCCGACGTGCGGCGAATCGTCTCGACGCTCCCGGACACGGCGGCGCGGCAGACCCTGCTCTTCTCGGCGACGATGCCCGCCGAGGTCATGAAGCTCGCGGATGAAGTGCTGTGCGACGCGAAGTACGTGCAGATCGGCACTCACGGCGGTCCGGCCAGGAGCATCACGCACACGGTCGAGAACGTCGCCGCCGCTCATAAGACGGAGTGGCTGGCCAAGTTCCTCCGGCGGACCGATGGTCCGGTGCTCGTCTTCGTCCGGACCAAGTCGGGCGCCGAGCGGCTCGCCCGCAAGCTCGCCGGGTTCGGCCTGAAGGCGGCGGCACTGCACGCCGATCGCACGCAGGCGCAGCGGACCCAGGCCGTCGAAGGATTCCGCAGCGGGCGGTTCCGCGTGCTCGTCGCGACGGACGTGGCAGCCCGCGGTCTCGACATCGACGGCATCACACACGTCGTCAATTACGAAGTGCCATCGAACCGGGAAACCTACGTGCATCGCGTGGGACGCACCGGACGCGCGGATGCGACCGGCACCGCGCTCACGCTGGTGGCGCCCGAAGAAGTCCGGGCACTGCAGGCACTGCAGCGCTCGTTCGGCATAGAGATGCAGGGATGATGGACGAACACAAATTTGCGCCGGCCGATCCAGTGGACGGAAACACCCCGGTGGCAGCAGGCGACTCGCTGACTGCGGGCGAGCCGGGTGCCGAACCCCAGGCGGAGGCGCAAGGCACGCCGGCCGCGGCTCCGCCGGCCGCGGCGCCGGTGTCAGCGGCGGTCGAGAAGTTCAAATCGTGCCGCTGGCGCGCGACACCCGAAGACGGCGAATTCTGCACTCACCGCGACGTGCTGCCCTTCGCAGGCAAGGACGGGTTCGTGGCCGAGTCGTGGTGCCCCGACTGCGCGTTCTACAAGCTGCGCCGCACGCCGAAGAAGCGTGAGCGGGTGGATTACTCGTACTGACGGGTACCAAGGGAGAAGGGACCCTTGTCCCTTATCTCTATTCAGAGAACTCACTCGCCAGCTCGGCCCATTCGCCGTTTGGCGCCAGTTGTTGATACAGGCGCCAGTGCGGCTTCGCCTCGGCCGACTGACCGGTCTTTTCCAGGGTGACCGCCAGATAAAAGTGCGCGTCGGGATACTCGGGGTTGAGCGCGACGGCCCCGCGGTAGCAGGTCAGCGCCCGGCGGTAGCGGCCAAGATCGTGATGAATGTTGCCGAGGTTGAAGTGCGCCTCGAAGCATTCGGGATCGAGACCGATCGCGCGTTCGTAGAGCGCCTGGGCTTCGACCACCTCGTCGCGGGCGTAGTGGATGTTGGCCAGGTTGACGACCGCAGGCACCAGGTCGGGATCGACGACGAGCGCCTTGCGGTAGGCCGACGCCGCGTCCTCCATCTTCCGGCCATCCCCATCATCGAGTCGTGAGCCTTCGGCGAAGTACTTCGCGGCCAGCGCCCGCTGAGGGTCGCTGCCGGCGTAGGCCTCGAGCGACGCGCCACAGGAGGCCGACGCTCCGGGACTGATCGCCGCCGCCGCCGATACCGAGTTCTGCTCCTTGCGCGCCGACAGCGAGACCACCTTCGCGCGCGGCGCGGCGCCGGCGTGCCCGGGCTGAAAGTCGAGCGCGAGCTGCCCCTGGTGCGCGGCGAGCAGCGTGCGGAGGATGACGCGCAGCGCGATGCCGTTCTCGAGGTCCGCCGCCACCTGCTTGATCGTCAGCAGATCGGAGAACGAGAACAGGCGTTCACCACGGGGCGCATCGGCACGGACCAATCCCCACTTCTCCAGATACCGCAGATGATTGTCGGTGATCGAAGGATAGAGGCTTCGGATGTCGCGGGAAGTGTAGGGCCCGTGCGCCGCTGACGGGGACAGCGTCATTGATGCGAAGATTAATGCCCCTGTGGCGAAAGTCAAGGGTTCATCCCCGCCATACAATGAGCCCATGCTGCTCGGCGGCGACGTCGGCGGAACGAAAACACGGCTCGGCCTCTTCGAATCGGGCGACCCGCGGCCACGTCCGCTCCACGTCGACGAATTCGTCACCCTCGATCACGACGGGCTCGAGTCCATCCTCGGAGTGTTCCTCCAGAAGTACGGCGTGGCCGCGAGCGAGCTCGACGCCTCGTCGTTCGGCGTTGCCGGCGCGATAACGGATCAGGTTGCGCAGCTCACCAACGTGCCCTGGTGCGTCGATGCCGGCGAGATGATGCAGCACGGTTTCCGCCGCGTCCACCTGCTCAACGATCTCGAGGCGCTCGCATATGCGATCCCGGTGCTCGCTGGCGACGAGCTGGCGATCCTGCAGGAAGGCGTCAAGATCGACAGCGGCAACGTCGCGGTCATTGCCGCAGGCACCGGCCTTGGCGAAGGCATGCTCCTGAACATCAATGGTCGGCTCGTGCCCGGGCAATCCGAAGGCGGCCACGCCGATTTCGCGGCGCGGACGGCCCGCGAGCTGGAGATGGTCGCCGCGCTCACGCCGATGCTCGGCCGCGTGAGCGCCGAGCACATTCTGTCCGGGCCGGGACTGATCAACGTGTATCGATTCACTCACGATGCCGTCACGCGAGCGCCGGGGGCGCCCGGCGAAGAGCCGCCCGGGACGACGAAGCTGCCGCTCCCGAAGACCTGCGAATGCGTGGGGCCCGTGCAGGACATGACCGAGCTGGCGCGGCGGATCGGCGCCTGCGCCCGCGCCGGCCGATGCGCGAAATGTGTCGAGACGATGGAGCTGTTCGTGTCGGCGTACGGCGCGGAGGCGGGGAACATGGGCCTGCGCGTCGTCGCGACCGCCGGCGTCTACATCGGCGGCGGCATCGCGCCACGGATCCTGCCCGAGCTGCAGAGCGGCCGGTTCATGGACGCCTTCCGCGCCAAGGCGCCACAAGATGAGCTGGTCAGCCGGATGCCCGTCGCGGTGATCCTGAATTCGAAATCAGGACTGCTCGGCGCAGCGGTGCATGCGAACGGGAACGTACGATCTTCCGCCTAAAGGCGGAAGCCACCCGTCTCGATGGCGACGGCGTCCCTTTCGACGGCGTCCCTTTCGACGGGGCCTAGAACCCCATCCCTTTCGTCTTCAACTTCACTCGCATCACGTAATCATCCGCCGTCATGTACAGCGTGCGCCCGTCGTCGCCGAACGCGCAGTTGCTGGTGGCCTGACCGGTCATGATCGTTCCGAGGTGCTTGCCCTGCGGCGTGATCACGAGCACGCCGCCGGGGCCGGTCGCGAACAGGTTGCCCGCGGTGTCGATCTTCATGCCGTCGGGAAGCCCCCGGCGCGACTTGCCGAGTGCGGTGGCGTCGAACAGGATGCGGCTGTTCTCGATGGTCCCGTCCCCCTTGACGTCGAACACGCGCCAGATCGCCGCGGCCTCGTCCGACTGGGCGACATACAGCCGCTTCTCGTCGGGGGAGAAGGCGATCCCGTTGGGACGCGTCATCTCCTTCGTCAGGAGCGTCACGGTGCCGTCGGGCGTGGCGCGAAAGACGCCGGCGTAATTCATCTCACGCTTCGGATCGTCCCACTGCTTCTCCATCCCATAGGCGGGATCGGTGAAATAGACGTCGCCATTGCTGCGGAACACGACGTCGTTGGGACTGTTGAACCGTGCCTTCTGATAGCGGTCGGCCAGCGTCGTGAATTTCGGCTGGGGATTCGAGAGTGGCGCATCCATCCGCGCGATCCGTCGATCGCCATGCTGGGCGAGCACGAGCCGGCCCTGACGGTCCAGGGTCAGGCCGTTCGATCCCACTTCGCCGCCGCGCTTCTCGGTCCCGGTGTAGCCGGAAGGCGTGAGATACAGCTTTGCACCTTCGCCTTCCTTCCAGCGATGAATCTGGTTCGGCGGGATGTCCGAGAACAGCAGGTAGCCGCCGTTCTTGATCCAGACTGGTCCTTCGGTCCAGTCGTAGCCGCCGGCCAGCACCTCGATTACGGCGTCGGGTGCGATCAACTGATCGAGCGCAGGATCCAGACGCTCGATGCCCGGCGGTTTCGGAAAATTGTTCTGCGCGCCCATCGTCTCCCCTGCTGCGAACATGCCAGCCGTCACCGTCAGCGCGACCGGCGCGAGCCACACGATCCGCGACCGCAAACGTGTCATCTGTTCGTCCTCCGTCAGCCTGCCTCGCCGAAGCGCCCGAGCGCGAAGGCGGGCCGAAGCGCCCGAGCGCGAAGGCGGGCCGGCCACTACTATAAGCCGAGGGTGATGCTGAGAATTGCCGCATCGATCGTCGCCATGGCCGCCGTTTCCGGTTGCACCAACCCACCGGACGGTTCGACCTCCCAGGCGCCGGCGCGTCCATCGATTCTGCTGGTCACGCTCGATACCACGCGCGCCGACGCGGTCGGGCCGGAGGCCGGGGGGATCGACACTCCTTCGTTCAATGCGCTGGCGGCCCGCGGACGCCGTTTCCGTCAAGCCTATGCCACCGTGCCCGAAACGCTGCCCTCACACAGCTCAATCATGACCGGCCTCTATCCGGCCGGCCATGGCATTCACGAGAACGCGCGGTTCCTCGAGAGCCGTCACCCGGTTCTCGCCGAGCGGCTGAAGGCAGCCGGATACCGGACAGCCGCCTTCGTATCGTCCTTCGTGCTGTCGCGCCGCTTCGGACTCCAGCGCGGCTTCGACGTCTTCGACGACGAGGCGCAGCTGGGGGCGAGCGAACGATCGGCCGCCGACACGACCGGGCGCGCACTCGCCTTCTTGCCGGGCGGCAGCCCGCAACCGCTCTTCATGTGGGTGCACTACTTCGATCCGCACGCGCCGTACACGCCGCCGGAGCCGTTCCGCAGCCGCTACGCTTCCAGACCATATCTCGGTGAAGTCGCCGCCATGGACCAGCAGCTTGGGCGCCTGGTGCAGGCCTTCGAATCGAGCGCGCCAGGTCCCATCGCGATCGTTGTCGCCGCGGATCATGGCGAAGGCCTCGGCGACCACGGCGAGACGCAGCACGGGAATCTTCTTTACCAGTCGACCATGCACGTGCCGCTGGTCGCGGTCGGCCCAGGCATCACCCCCGGGACGATAGATGCGCCGGTCAGCACGCGGCGGATCTTCCACACCGTGCTGGACTGGGCCGGCATCGACCCTGCCCTCAGCCTGAGGGGCACCGAAGAGGAAGTGGTCCTGGGCGAAGCGATGAGGCCATTCCTCGAGTACGGCTGGCAGCCGCAGACCACGGCGATCGCGGGACAGTTCAAGGGCATCCAGGCGGGAGCGCTGGAGAGCTACGATCTCGCAGCGGATCCGAAGGAGTCGAAGAACCTCGGCGCAGGTGCGAATCTTCCGGCCGGGATGCGCAAGGCGCTGGACGACTACCCCGTACCGTCCGTGACCGCCGCGCGCACGCCGGAAACCCTCGATGAAGACGCGCGCAGGCGGCTGGCCAGCCTCGGTTACATCGGCGCCGCCGCCCCGCCCGTCGTCCGGCGCGATGCGCCCCGGCCGGCCGACATGGTTCGGCTCTTCGACGTGATCGAGAAGGGGTCAGGCCTGTTCGTCCAGGAACGGTATGCCGACGCCATCCCGTTGTTCGAGCGGATTCTCGCCGAGGATCCGAACAATCTCGACGCGACGCTCCGGCTGGCGACCTCACACTCCCTGCTCGGGCACGAGCCGCAGGCGCTCGAGGCATTCAAGCGCGCCTCCCGGATCGCGCCTCAGTCGATCGACGTTCGTACCTACCTGGCACTGCACCTCGCGCGTGGGCGGACCTGGCAACAGGCGGCCCCGCTCCTCGAGCAGGTCATCGCCGAGGCGCCCGAGCGGCTGGTCGCGATCGACGCGCTCGCGGCGGTTCGCGAGCGCGAGGGCAACAACGCGGCAGCGCTCGCGCTCCGCCAGAAGGCGCGGACGCTGCGGCCGTTCAGCGCCGCCGAACTCGTGCACGTCGGCGATCTCGCGATGAGCCTGCAGCACACCTCCGTCGCAATCGACGCGTTCGAAGCCGCGCGCGCAGCCAGTGCGGCAGGATTCCAGCGCAACCTGGAGCTCGGCGTTCTGTATCTCGCCGATCGAAAGCTGGATGCCGCGCGCACCGCGCTGGATCGCGTCCCGCCGTCAGATCGCGGCTACCCGATGGCGCTCTTCAAACGAGCGCAGGTCAGCGTGCTGCTCGACGAGCCCGACAAGGCAGCGCGGATCGAAACCGCTCGCCGGCACGCGGACGCCACCACACGCGAACTGATCAGCCGGGAAAAGCTCTTCCGTTAGAAGGCGCGAGGTTTGCAGCCTCCGGACAGTGGAGGTTGACGTGAGAACCACGTGCATCGTGACGGTGCTCTGTGCGGCGATGGTGATGCCGGCCTGTGCGTCTCTCGAAGGCTTGCGGGCGTTCGTTCAGCCCCCGATATTCAGGCAGACCGACCGGCCCGCCGAGGTCCGGCTCGCGGGACCGTCCGCCGATCATCCGCTCGGAGGTGCGACCGTCAGGCTCTGGACCGAGGTCAGCAATCCGAACCCGTTTGGGTTCACCCTCGGTACTCTGGATGGGACACTCTTCCTGGAAGGCACGCGCGCGGCAGCCGCAGCGTTCCCGCTCGGACTGCCGCTCGATCCCGGTCAGAACTCGGTCGTCCCCATCGAGCTGTCGATCAGTTTCTCGGATCTGCCTGGCCTGTCGGATGTGATCCGGCGAGCCGCGCGACGCGAGTCGGTCGAGTACCGGCTCGAGGGCACGATCGGAGTCGATGCGGGCAGGCTCGGGCAACCAGTCTTCGGACCGATGACGCTGGTGAGGGGTGATTTTCGAGGTCGTTAGGCAGGTGCGCACGTACGTAGCGCAGGCCTTCAGGCCTGCTGATCTCAGAACCTCATTCGCGCCGCTATCTGAAAACGTCGCGGATCGAAGAAATTCCTCGCGACCCCATACGCCGTGCCTGCATGCGCGTTGGGATTGATGTTGTAGCCCGTCTGGCCGTTGAAGACGTTGAACAGGTCCGCGTCGACCTGGAATCGCGCGTGCGGGCCCAGGCGGAAGGTCTGAACGTATTTCAAGTCGAGCTGCGCGTGCGGGTTCGTTCGTTTCGACCCGGCCGGTTCCGCGTACCGTGAGGTGTCGGCGGTGTTGGTCGTGAGCGCGATGTACGGCTCGTAGCTCCAGGTCTCCCAGGGCTGGCCCGATTGCGCGAAGGCGTACGCGCCCACGACCGCATCCCACTTCAGCGAGTAGTAGCCGTACACCTTGACGAGGTGCCGGCGATCCCCGCGCATGTCGCCATCGCGGAAGTCCCACAGCTGGCGGCCCGCACCGTCGCCGATGAACGACGAGCCGACGAACACGTTGGCGTCGTTGGCCGTCGTCGAGGCGTCCTGATCGAAGTTGCCGTAGTAGTGGCTCCAAGTGTAAGAGCCGCGGACGTTGATCCGGTCGCTTCGCCACTCGGTCTCGAATGTCGCCTCGTTGAACTTGGTGTAGGCGCCGTCAAGCTCCGCAATCACATAGGTCGATCCGCTGCCGATCTCGGCGAGGCGCTGGGTCCAGTCTTCGATATA
>Ga0207701_10007310_pt1 | contig 10992 bp, 4 predicted proteins | sample KBSSwiSSwithPhiX_FD_184294 | JGI IMG/M metagenome (GOLD analysis project Ga0207701, IMG submission 184294) | Switchgrass rhizosphere bulk soil microbial communities from Kellogg Biological Station, Michigan, USA, with PhiX - S5 (SPAdes) (version 2) | ecosystem: Environmental > Terrestrial > Soil...
CCAACGCGAATACCCTCTGTCAATTCATTGATGCCCCAATTGGACAGCGGACTACCCACCTTCTCCGACCGGATTACGCGAACCACATCGCCAAAAGCAGCAAACACGTCCAACCCGCTGTGCAAATGATCCCGACTATCTGTCGAGTCGTAACTACCTCTGACTTCCCCCATCGTCGCAACCACTTCATGAGGACGGTCCTGAGGATCGAAGGGCCAATGAAGATTTGCAATACCTAACGTTTCCGGAGTCAATCGTGGCAACTGTTCGGTCGAGGGCTGTGTGGCTTGCGCCTGGGCCATGTGTGAGAGTCGGCGGACTAAATAGTTGGCGCTATCCCCGACGACCAAGTCACCACTACGAGGGTCGATTGCAATACCCGCTGGATGATTGAAGCGCGATTCAACGCCATTCCCTTCCGCATATCCAGATCTGCTGCCCGCCAGCACACAGGCCCTACCATCCGGCGCGACCTGCACAATCGTTCCGCGATCAAACTCCGTCACATAAACAAAGCCATCGTGTGTAAGTGCCAGACCGACGGGCGAACGGACCCACGTTCGGTCAGGCTCGCCGTCGAAGGCAACCTGCAGCGTCGTAACCTGACCCGTTGGTGAAATCCTGCGTAGTTTGTCGTTTCCAGTATCAGCGACGATTAGAGTTCCATCCCGATTCACAGCGACACCGCACGGCGTATCGAAAAGAGCGTTTGCCGCATCACCATCTGCGTACCCGGGACCACCTTTGCCCGCCACTGTTATTACTTGTCCATCGACACTGATCCTGCGAATGCGATCATTGTAGGTATCAGCGACGTACACGTTTCCCGTTTCATCGACAGCAACGCCAACTGGTCCGTCAAACTGCGCCGACGGGGCTGGACCATCAGCAACACCAGCTGTACCACTTCCAGCAATGGTTGAGACAACTCCTTCGGGCGTGATCTTCCGGATACGATTGTTTCCTGTATCTGCCACGTAAACATTGTTCTCGGCGTCGATGGCCAGGCCTGAAGGTGTGTTGAAGACGCTCCCTGAGCCGTCGATACCACCGGCTACGGTGACGAGTGAGCCTTCTCGATTAACCTTGCGAATGCGATCGCTTTCGCCTGCGTCAGAAATGTAGACGGCCCCGTCTGGTGCGACTGCGATTCCGAATGGGTCGGAAAAGCCGGCTTTAACTGGATCAGCGCCCTCGCGGAATAGTGGAGAGCCGTCGCCAGCGACTCGGTTGATATGTGCTTGCCATCTGAATTGAGTGGCTGACGGGGCGCGACGTTTGAGATAAACAACTAAAACGATCGAAGCGGTGAGCAACAAGAATAGAGCGATTAATAGAAGACGAGATCTGCGCATTAAGGTGGAGAGAGTATAATATTTCTCTGCGTCACCTCAGCGTTTTCATTGTCAAACTTTAGGATGGTGTGCGGCTGGACCGCCTTCCTTCGGAAAGCCTCCGGCTTTCCGTCGAACTTCGCGACTCTCTTTGTCGGCTACGCCGCCGGGGCGAAACCTCTCCTATTGTAAGGCGCGAACGGAAAGCCAGAGGCTTTCCGCACGGGAGGCGGCCCAGCCGCAAATGGTAAACGAAACTTCGGTAATCCGAGTTGATAACAAAGCGAGAGGCCTTTCGATATGTTTCCCAACCCACAGGACGCACTTCCTCTAATGCGCAAACCCACGGTCGAGCGGTACAGAGTACTCGCTGGGGATCTAGTCGTAGCGACTAAAGCTTTCAAGTCCGGCAACCAGAAGGCAATTGGTAAGTGGGCTGAGAAATGGATCAAAGCCCTGGCTCGCGTTTATTCCCATCACGTTGAGCCTTCGCGTCTGAAGGCTTCAATAGATCGAACGATTGATCGGGTAGAAGAATTCGCGACGCGCAAGCTGGGTTCGCAAGCAGCAACACGACTGAGTGACGCTCAGTTTGTCATTGCTTCCTCACACGGTTTCGAAACCTGGGCTAAGTTCGTGAAACATATCAAGACTCTTTCGGATAAAACTTCCACGGTCGCTCGTTTCGAAGCCGCAGCCGACGCAATCGTCACCGGGGATCTAAAAACGCTTAGTCAGCTTTTGCGAAAGGATCCAAAACTAGCTCAAGTGAGGTCCACTCGTGAACACAACGCCACGCTGTTGCACTACGTTTCGGCTAACGGCGTTGAGGGCTATCGTCAAAAAACTCCCAAGAATGCTGTCAAAATTGCCCAAGCCTTGCTTGATGCCGGCGCCGAAGTAGATGCCGAAGCAGACGTGTATGGAGGGGGAGCGACAACTTTGGGATTGGTGGGGACGAGTGTTCATCCTTTCAGAGCCGGAGTTCAGAATCCGCTTATGCAAGTCCTACTCGACCACGGGGCAGAAATTGATCATCCAAAAAGTGCTGGAAATGAAAGTAGTGCAGTCCTGGGATGTCTTGCGAATGGACGCGGTGAAGCGGCTGTTTATCTCGCTGAGCGCGGAGCTCGTTTGAGTTTGGAAGCCGCGGCTGGAGTAGGTCGACTTGATATTATCCAACGAGCGTTCACTGAGAGCGGAAAACTAAAACGTGGTGTCACAAAGAAAGAGATCCAGTCGGCATTTACCTACGCTTGCAGTTGGGGACGAATCAATGTGATCGAATTTCTCTTGAAGAAAGGTGTAAGTATTAAAGGGCACGGAGGTGACGGTCAAACTCCGCTTCATTGCGCCGCGATTTTCGGACAACTAGAAACAATCAAATACTTGTTGAAGTTTGATCCGCCACTCGAAGCAAGAAACATGTACGGCGGAACGGTGCTCGGACAAACGGCTTGGTCGGCGGCACACGGCGGTGATCCCGAGCTATACGTGGAGATCATAAAGACATTGATTGCAGCAGGCGCAAAGCTGCCCGATCGACACGTGCCTGTAAACAAGACGATTGACGATTTGTTGCTTCGCTATGGCAGTGTTCCCGAGCCCACATGGTACTGGTTCGGCGAGAAACCCAGGAAGTAAAATCGCGCGCTCCGCTCGAATCCCTTTAGTGACGCCCTACGCTGAACGGACGCCCTCTTCTGGGACCGCAGGCGTCCTCGCCTGCCAACGTTTCAGCTAGGGGAACTCTAGGGGTGACGAATGCAGGCGAGGACGCCTGCGGTCCCAGAAGAGGGTGCCCGTTCAGCGTAGGGCGTCACTAAAGGGTAACTCTTGCAATGGCCTTGCCTTTCCGTGCTTTAGGAAATTTCCACCACCACAATTCACCGATATGGTAATCTAGCGAATCCCCCACGGCCTTGCCCCATAGCCTCATTCCAGCATCCCGACAAGCAATTTGACCGGTATACAGATGGAGAATCTGTGTCTGGGAACTGAACGGAGTACCTTTATGTCTCCAGTCGTAAACACGGTAATGCCGTGTGCACAAGTTTCTAATTGTCCGACTATTTTGCTTATCGAAGACTATGCAGATACACGCCAGATGATTTCGATGCTGCTCCGACGACGAGGCTATAACGTTGTAGAAGCTGAAGATGGTGTTGAAGGTCTACTCAAAGCTGCGTGGCAAAATCCGGATCTAATCCTGATGGATCTAGCGTTGCCCGAGATGGATGGCGTCGAGGCAACCAGACGCATCCATTCAACTCCGAAACTCTCTCACATTCCAATAATCATTCTGAGTGCTTATCTCAGTGACGCGGTTGAACGCGACGTGCTTGCGGCGGGTTGCGTGGAAATGTTTCCCAAGCCCTTTGATGCAGATAGTTTTCTGGAATGCATCGAGGTGACACTCGCAAAAGCGCGGCCCAGTGTGAGAGTCATCCATGACATCGATAATCTGACAATTTGAAGTTTCTCTAAAAAATGGGATAGCCGCCGTTCCACAAATTCTTGACCTTACCTGCCGACCGTAGATATTCTCACGCCACACGAACCTGGCAATCAAAACGAGTAAGAGCGGTTACTTCACACGCGGCGTCTAGTCAAAACCCTGACACGATAGCGCCGCCTGAATGCCAGCAAGCCAGACGGTCTCCCCAGATTAGGAAGGCGCACGTTTACCAACACGTCGTGGTCTTCTAACGCCTGATTTGTCTATCTACGAAGGAGCATTCAGCAATGCACAGCACTAACTCTCGAATTTTGTCGTTTAGTCTATTCATGACGATGGCCATAGTTGCCCTTACTCTTACTGGTTGCCAACAAGCGGAACCCGCGAATACTGGAACCGGATCCAGCGCGACTGCTGGAAACAACAATTCAGGAAAGATCGCCGTTACCACGTCGTCAGAAGATGCTCGAAAAGAGTATCTCGCTGGTCGCGATCTCCAGGAGAAGTTACGAATCACCGATTCGATTCAACATTTCGACAAGGCGATCTCACTTGATTCAAACTTCGCCCTTGCAGAATTAAACCGCGCCGCCGTTTCACCTACAGCCAAGGAGTTTTTTGAACATCTGAACAAAGCAGTGTCGCTCGCGGGCAAGGCTTCCGATGGCGAACGGATGCTTATCGAGGCAACTGAAGCCGGCGCAAATGCGAACCCAACAAAACAGAAAGAGATCCTCGAAAAACTAGTCGCGGCGTATCCGAATGACGAACGCGCACACTTCAATCTTGGTGGTTACTACTTCGGCCAGCAAGACTTCAAACAAGCCATCACTCATTACAAACGAGCGACTGAACTTGATCCCAAGTACTCAACTGCCTTCAACATCCTTGGCTATGCGTATCGGCAGGATGGAAATTACGGCGACGCAGAAACCGCCTTCAAGAAGTACATCGAACTTATTCCAGCCGATCCGAACCCCTACGATTCCTACGCAGAGTTGTTGCTAAAGATGGGCCGGTTCGACGAAGCAATCACCCAGTATCAGAAGGCGTTGTCTATCGACTCCAACTTCGTAAACTCTCACTTTGGGATCGCGGCCGCGCTGACTTATCAGGGAAAGGCTGCCGACGCACAGGCTGAATTACAGAAGATGACAGAGAAGGCACGCAGCGACGGCGAACGGCGAACGGCGTTGTTTGGTCAAATGGTAGTTGCTGCCGACAGTGGAAAACTGGACCAGGCACTCGCGGAAGTGGAGAAGCAATACGCGCTAGGAGAAAAGACCAACGATGTTCCGGCGATGGCCGGCGATCTGCAGCTTAAAGGAAATGTCCTTCTCGAGATGGGTCGTTACGCTGACGCAAAACAAGCCTACGAGCAAGTGCTTAAAATGACTAACGAATCCAACCTGTCCAAAGAAATCAAAGACAACACGGCGCTGTTTCATCACTACAACCTGGCGCGAGTAGCAATCGGCGAGAAGAATCTTGACAGCGCAAAGAAGGAGGCTGCGGAGTTTCTCAAAGGTTCCGAAGCAGCAAAGAACTCCGGGCAGATCAAGCAGGCACATGAATTAGCCGGCCGAATCGCACTTCTGGAAAAGAACTATGACCAGGCGATCGCAGAGCTAAATCAAAGCAATCAACAGAACCCACAAGATCTGTACTTGCTAGGTGAGGCTTATCAAGGAAAGGGTGATGCGGCAAAAGCCAAGGAGTCATTTACAAAAGCTGCGAAGTTCAATTCGCTTCCCGCCTTGAATTACGCGTTCGTTCGCACAAGAGCGGAGAAGGCGATTGCGTCGTAGAAGCTAACCCAAACAGTTAAAGCGCAAAATGCGGAGAATTGGAATTTCGCCACTCGCGGCGTAACTCCGAACTCTCCGCATTCCCGCTGTTAACAATTCCGTTACGGCCCAACGCGTTGATTGTACTCGCCCGAAACAATAAAAGACTTCACCATTTCGGCCTCCACAAAATTACCGGCATGTTGATTTAGTTTGTTCAACCAAAACTCATATCCCGTGTAGTTCGAGTCTGGCAAATCATTTGGGTTTCGCCTCAGGTAGCCAAAATACTGCATCAGCACAAAGGCTTGATTTCGTTCGGAGATTACAAGGTCCGAATCTTCTGCAATGGTCCTTACTACTTGAGCCCGAGTCTTCATTCCAGTTGAGAGCTCATTAATCAATTGAATGCGGTCTGCAGGCAAGAGCACGCCTCCAGCGTTTGTGTTTAGTTTGTCCACGAACTGACTGGCTGTCAGTGACAACGGAAAGGCATCCTGGGCCGTAAAACGGGCGCGCTGTACGAACCTATCAGCAAAACTTCGTTTATTGTTCTCTAGTAATTGCTCCCATCCGGGGTTTCCCACAATGAGTCCGTCCGACAACTCTCGCGAATCTGCGAGTAGCTCATTCAGACGAATAACTGGAACTGGAATTTGATGAACTCCTCCCAAAGTAGAAGTGCCTAACGGATTTCCGTAAGAGACTTTGTACATTCGTTCGGCCAGGTAACCTGTCTCCTGGAACTCGATCGATAAGAAGAAAGCGCCCGACACGTTTATGCGCTTTATCTCAACACATTGCTGATCAGAACCGCAGTCAAGGATCTGATTCGACCAGAATTGCAAACCGCTCGCATCCGCTTCCCGATTCAGAAAATCGTGATAGTGCTGTCGAACGAAATCATTGACTTGCTCGATCTGGCTGGGAGTCGGTTCCACCGGATCAGTAATCGTCAAGGTGGATGCTACTAGCGAAGTCGAACCTGTAAGCACTGCACCACCGGTCGGGTTCGAAAGCGTAATCGTGAGAGTTTCTGCTGGCTCAACGTAATAGTCTTGCGTAATCAAGATGTCTATCGCAGCACTGGCTTGACCTGCTGGTATTCGGAGCGTACCGAACGCACTTGTGTAGTCACACTTTGCTGAAGCCGATCCGCTGCTGGTTGTGCACGACTGTGATGCTGGAGTGGAATCAGAAGTCGCATAATCAACGGTTACATCGGATGAGGTGCTTCCAGTTCGATTCACCATCAGAATTATGTGACCGTCAAACTCGGTAGCGTCGTAGATTGGCGAACTAAACGTAATAGATCCTCCCGACGAATCATCGCTCAGAATGGTGCCGACACCTTGAGAGTCGCTAAAGCTTGCATTTACAGCACTGCTAAGGTTAACGAGGAAGGTCTCGTGAGACTCGGGAGCATTGTCTCCGTTTACCATCACAACAATCGACCTTGTTGTATCACCCGGATTGAATACCACTTGTCCAGTTGTTGTGATGTAGTCTGATGGAGCTGTCGCTGATGAGTCCTGTGTCGCAAAGTTAGCAGTCACAGTAAAAGAACTCGCCGCCGAAAGCGTAACGGTAAAAGTCGCACTGTTTGCCCCACTTGCTCCTTCTATGATCGCGACATCGTTGATGCTAAGGGTCGGTGTGGGATCGTTATCGAAGATCGATAACTGGGCTGTGGATTGAGAGCCTAGGGCGCCACTCCCTCCGGGAGTTGATAGAGTCAACAACACTGTCTCCGTTGGTTCATCGAGCGTGTCGTTATTAATCGCGACTGAAAAAGTCTGTGACGATACACCGGAAGCAAAAATCAACGTTCCAGACGTAGCCGTGTAATCTTGACCCGCGGTTGCGGTACCGTCGCTTGTTGCATAGTTGACAGTCGCTTCGCCAACGGTCCCACCTGATCGGGTAACGGTAATCGTCGCAGTCGTCGCATTTTCATTAACGGTAAATGAGCTGGTACTGAACTGCAGCGCGCCTCCATCCTGTACGTTTATGGTGAATGTCTGAGTTGGGGATGTGTCTATGCCGCCATTTGCAGTCCCGCCATTGTCCTTTAGGGCAAGGGAGATTGTTGCGGTTCCACTGCCGCCACTCGTGGGTGTGTAGGTCAGTGTTCCGTTTGAGCTAACTGCTGGCGCTACGGCAAACAATCCAGGATTAGTATTGCCTGTAACTTGAAAAGTAAGAGTCTGACCCGCCTCATCCGGAGGACCCGCTGAAATATTTGTGGCCCAATTGATGATGGTTTGGGCCGGGGTGTTCTCACTTATGAGTTGATCAGCGCCCTTGGTGAATGACGGAACATCGTTGACGGGACTTACCGTTAAGTTGAACGGCTGACTCGAGCTTCCTCCCGTTCTATTGATTGTAACTGTGATAACGGACGACCCGGATTCATTTGTGCCGAGAGTTATTGTCAAAACTCTCGTCGTGCCTGCACCACTCACCACGATGGTTCCTGGAACGAGCGTGGGATTGCTCGAGGTAGCTGTGATGGACGTAATCGATCCAGGATCAAGAACATCAAACGGAGCAATGATCGTTGAGTCCTCGTTCCCAGTTACATTTGGCAGGTCAGGAAAGGTCGTTTGCTTTTCATATGCGCCAATGTCCACGGTGGCAGTCGCGTCAGCATCGGGACCGTCGACAGTGCGATTGAACCCTGATCCACGTTGGTCCGTGAATGGCGGCCCAGTGAACGGCGGGTTGGTGATGAAAGCGTTATTACCGGCATCAATTGCTGGACTTCCTAACAAGAGTTCGTGGGTTTGCGTCGGGCCGCCGTTGTCGCCGAGCGGGCCAACCAGCGGATCAACTCCCACTTGATTGTTATTGACTCCATTTGTTAGGCCACCAGAACCACCGGTTCCGATAATATTGAAAGAGCCGGAAGCACTCGGCGTAACAAAACCACCGATGTCACTAGGAGTACTGCTCGGGCTCACACCTTTGACATTGCCGGCGATAATACTGTTCTTGGCCAGGAAGGAAGTACTGAAGGTGAAAATCGCTCCACCTGCGGAACCGTCACCATCATTATCTGAGCGGTTATTGATTACTGTTACGTTTATAAGTGTAAGGGTTCCTCCATAGAAAATGGCTGAACCATTTTCGGGCGTGGAGTTTCCGCTGATGGTCGTATTGACTAGCGTCATAGTAGCTCCGTTGTAGAGCCCGCCGCCGTTTCCGCCCTCACCCTCAGGCGGACTATTCCCGGCCGAGTTTCCACTAATGGTGCTACCTGTGACCGTTAGAACTCCACCATTGAATATCCCTCCCCCAAACCCTCCTTGACCTGCAACTCCAGGGGCGGCATTGCCCGTCGTGTTATTGCTGATGGTACTGTTAATGATCGATGCATTGCCGGAGACGAAGATGCCTCCGCCGATTCCCCCTCCGCCGCTTTCGCCATTACCGTTACCGGAATGATTTCCAATTACTTTCACATCGTTGAAGGTGAATGTACCGGTGTCGGCAAAGATCCCCGCTCCATCGCCTCCATTACCGCCGCTGGCGCCAGCATTTGATCCCACACCTCCTGTGCCACCGTTATTTCCGGTTACTGAACAGTGTGTCATCGTAATCGTGCCGGAAACGGCCAGGCCACCACCCCGTCCTCCGGTGTGTCCGAAACCTCCGTTTCCGCCGTTGCCAGTAGTGTTGTTGCTGACCGTCACATTCGTCAGAGTCAGGGTCCCATTAAAAGAGATTCCTCCGCCAAACCCGGCAGGAGCACCGAAGGTAGAACCCGCGTTCGTAGCGCTACCACCGTTACCAGTCGTGTTCCCTGTTATGACAACGTCGGTCAACGTCATGGTTCCTGCCCCAAGGATACCGCCGCCACTTCCTCCCGCCTGCGGGTTCGTTGGAGCATCAGTACCTGACGCAGTCTTGCCGTTGGTTATGGTTAGTCCAGAAAAACTGGTAGTTACATTATTCGCAGTTAAGATACGGAAGTCGGGAGTGCCAATTGCCGAGCTGCGCCTTATTGTTAGGAGACTTGATCCTGGCCCAACCATTGTTAGGTTGCTGGCAATGTTTGGCAGCGCAGTATTCAGTGTGATCGTTGAAGCCGGTGCGAGATTGAAGGTAATTGTGTTGGGGCCACCAAGATTGTTAGCTTGTTGAATGGCTGCCCGCAGCGTGCAAGCACCCGTGCCATCGTTGCAGATGCCGTCGGCCAAATTGCTGTCCGCGCCATCTCCAGTGGAGTTAACTGTAAAAGTGGTAGCTGCGCTGGCAACAGGTTCCAGGTGTTTGAGGACATTCGCTTTCGCCAGGAAAAGGATTAAGAGGGAAACAAGACAAAGGGCAGACGTCACTGCTACAAAGCGGTTTGCAAGGGGCTTGCGAGGCATGTTTTCAACCTTCTTTTTCTATTTAGTGAAGACGCAGAATGCCGCAGAAAAGTGATGAAGGGGAGTGACCTTTAATCCGCGTTGTTTCGTCAGAAACTGATGGGCATCCTACCGAAGCGCTGCTGAGGCGTCAATTGTTTAGCGACAAAAGAATAGGGCGGCCCTTGAGCCGCCCTGGAGGGTTTCACGATGTGTGAAACTTAATTAATTGACTGCAGATTAAGTATCCCCTGGAGAATTGCACCGAGGATGCTGTAACCGCCATTTGAGTATTGTCCGTACTGCGAACGCGAGTAGTAGCCGTCTTCATAGCCACGTCGAAAGCCTTCGCGGAAGTAGTACTGATACTCGTTCAAGTCGACGTAGTAACTATCATAGCCATAACTGGCATCCTGATACCCATACGCGTCTTCGGGATTGAAGCCCCACCCGTCCTGACGATCGGCCTGACCTGCCTGAAATCCTTCACCGTAACCATCGTTGATTGCACGCTGAAGCATTTCTGCTCCGTACTGATTCGTCTCGTAGTAGCTTGAGCCACGTTGATAGCGATAGTTGTTGTAATAGTTGTTGTTGTAGTTGTTGTACTGCCACTGTTGTAGCCGCAACTGATCACGCTGCAAACGTTCGATGTAGCGTTGCTGAAAACGGAGCTGCGCAATACGTCGTTGCTGTTCAAGCGAACGCTGTCGTTGCCAGGCGAAGTTCTGACGTCGCTGCTGGTCTGCGCGATAGCTCTCGCTACGGCGTTGCTGATCCTGCTGCCAACGACGCTGCCAATCCTGGTTGCGGTTTCCGTCGTTATCGCGCCCGACACGATTGCGATCGTTGGATTGTTGTTGTCGGCGCCATTGATCCTGTTGGTCTTGATTGCGCTGCTGATTCTGACCACGCCAACGTTCGTCTCGCTGGATTTGATCATTACGTTGCTGTTGTCCACGGCGCTGCTGCTCTAATTGTTGCTGCGCTTCACGACGTTGCTGATCAGTTCGCTGGTCGTTTTCACGTCGCTGCTGTTCCCATCTCTGCTGGGCCTC
>Ga0207701_10007311_pt1 | contig 10992 bp, 8 predicted proteins | sample KBSSwiSSwithPhiX_FD_184294 | JGI IMG/M metagenome (GOLD analysis project Ga0207701, IMG submission 184294) | Switchgrass rhizosphere bulk soil microbial communities from Kellogg Biological Station, Michigan, USA, with PhiX - S5 (SPAdes) (version 2) | ecosystem: Environmental > Terrestrial > Soil...
AAAATAAAAAAAGCGATAATGGTGAGTGCCTTTACATAATCACCATTCCCACGAACCGCCATATCGTGTTTGAAATCGGACGATTTAAGATGCACATCATCCAGGGACTGAAAATGAGGAACAATATTGTATTTTTCACCAACGCTGAATGTAGCGCCTTCCTTTTTTGCGAGCTGCTGGAATTTACGCTCCAATGAAGCAATATCAGTTCCCTTCTTCACCTTGCAATAGGTGAACCATTGCATCCAACCCCAGCTTTTCATTCTCTCTTCCGGGATTTGCTTTAACAATACAGGAAGGGGAAGCATATATGCCATCTGGAGGTGGAACTTTGGATCATTCCTGTAAACACCTTTGACCTGGTAATCCTGTTTGTTTACTGTGAGGGTTTGTCCGACAGGATTACTGTTCCCATATATTTTCAAGGAAAGTTCTTCCGATATCAATATTGAAGTTGGTTCACTTAAGGCACCTGACGGTGACCCATAAACGAAATTAGCAGGAAATACATTGAAAAATGAACTGTCACAGACAACTGCTTTTTCCTGGTACAACTGCTTTCCCTTGTATTCCAGCAATTGCTTGTCATATAATCTGAATACCCTGGTCACATTTTCCACATCGGGGAATTGCTGCTTTAATGCTGTCGCGAATGCAGGGGGAACCATCGCCACATTTTCATTATTTTCCTCGGTGGTCCTGTTCACATATAACCTGTAGATGGATTCTTTTCCCGGTATATTCCGGTCATAAGTATATTCATCCCAAACAAAAAGACAAATCAGGATAAATGCCGTACAGCCCAGCGTTAAACCTGCTATATTGATAAAACTAAAACCTTTGTGTCGAACAATATTCCGGATCGCCAGCTTAAAAAAATTATTAAACATAACCTGAGTTTATAGTGAACTATTCGGTTCTCAAATTCTTGACAGGGTTTGAAAATGCTGCTTTTATTGCCTGGAAACTGATGGTGAAGAATGCAATAAATACAACCAACAAAGCCGATTCAGCAAAAATCAGCCAGGTTATATCCGTACGATAAACGAAATTCTGTATCCACTTATTCATGAACCACCAGGCTAACGGGGTTGCAATAATTACTGCCAATGCAACCAGTTTGAGAAAATCTTTCGACAACAATCCAACCAGTGTACTTACCGGTGCACCAAGAACTTTTCTGATTCCAATTTCTTTGGTTCTTTGTTCAACTGAGAAGGCGGTGAGGCCAAATAGACCGAGACATGAAATCAGGATAGCAATAATCGTAAAATACCTGATGATGGAAGCCAGCCTTTCTTCCGCGATATAATTTTTTTGAAAATCCTGGTCCAGGAAACTGTATTCAAATGGTTCATCAGGATTAAGTTTGGTCCATGAAGCTGAAATGCTTTGCAAAGCTTCTTTTATTTTGCCGCTCTGCACATGCGCAACCATATAATCATAGTCAGTGCCAGAGTTCAATAGAAATCCATAAGATTTTATTCCATCATGCAGTCCCTGGAAATGAAAATCTTTCACCACACCTATTACCGGAAATTTAACTTCCCCATCGCCCCAGTCAGCATTCACGGTTTTACCAATTGCATCTTCTGCAGAAGCAAATCCGAAATCTTTGATAGCCTCTTCATTTAAAATTATTCTGTTGGCAGTATCAGCCGGAAAATCTTTTGAGAATAGTCTTCCCTGTACAGGCTTTATAGCCAAAGTCTGTAGAAAACTTTCGTCTACCACATTAATAAATACCTGCTTTGTCTGATCAGCAGGAGTACCCTGCCTGTACAATAACCAGTCGCGAAAATTAACAATTCCGGGATAGTATTCAGAAGCACCAACATTGGAAATAGCTGAATTATTCGCCAGTGAATTCTTGAAAGAACTATATATGCCCTTTGCAGTAGATGTTCTTAACGGGATGATGATCTGTTGGTCTTTCTGGAATCCAAGATCTTTTGTGCGCATGTATGTCATTTGTTTCCCGATAATAAGCGATGCTACGATCAATGCAGCCGAGATGATAAATTGAAATACTACAAGAACTTTTCTAAATGAGATCGCACCAAAAGAATTTGAAAACTTTCCTTTCAGTACAGTTATCGGTTTAAAGGCAGATAAATAAAATGCAGGATATAATCCCGCTATTACACCTGTAACAAAGGCAATGGCAAGAAATAATAAAAACAGACCAGTATATTGTTGCGTTGAAAACTCAAGTTCTTTTCCAGAAACCTGTCGGAATAAAGGCATTAAGAACATGGACATTGCAATGGCCACAAAAAAAGCTAACACAGAAAAAAATATGGCCTCGGTAATAAATTGTCCGATTAAAGATTTTTTTTCTGCCCCCATCACTTTTCTTACTCCAATTTCAATTGCTCTTTTGGAAGATTTTGCGGTAGAGAGATTCATAAAATTCACACAGGCAATCAATAGGGTGATCAGGGCAATAGAAAATAATATTTTAAGATATACCAGGCTTCCATCAGGGGTGACATTTCCTTCCGTGTTGCCAAATAAATGAATGTCGGGAACAAGGGTCAATATTTGTTTTCGCGTCCTGCCTGATGCCTTGAGTTCTGCACCGGCATGTTTTTCTATGAAAGCTTCAAACTTCTTCTCCAGTTTTCCAGGATCACTATCCGGTTTTAATAACAGGTAAGAATAAAACATGTTATTGTTGACCATATTTGTCATACGTTTTAACCATGCAACCATATCACCACTATTCATGGAGATAAAAAATTTCGCATTGATATGCGAGGGTGTGGTAGATGGAATAAAAACACCGGTTACCCTGAAATCATTGGATCCGTTGGTGTTGCTGTTTATATGGACAATTTTATTTAAGGCTGATTCTTTTCCGAATATTTTCGTGGCAGTTTCTTCCGACAACACCACAGAATTAGGTTCGTTTAAAGCATTTTGACCGTCACCTTCTTTGAAATGATAAGTAAACAATCTGAAATAAGTAGAGTCTGCAAGAAAACCCAGGCTTTCATAGAATGAGTTGATATCATTCCCTTTCTTGTATTGAAACAGTGTTTTGTCGTCCTGGAACAATTTCATAATCCGCGTATAGGATTCTATTTCCGGAAATTCTTGTTTCATCGCAGGAGCCATAGGCGCAGGAGTAGTGGAGTATGTCTTTTCTTCGCCTTCAATAGCGCTTACCGTAACTAACTGGTACAACCTGTCACCAAACTTTTGGTGTTTGTCATAACTGGTTTCATGATAAATGTAAAAGGCAATCAATAAACAGGAGGTAAATCCAATGGCGAGGCCAAAAATGTTGATAAACGAAAACATTTTGTTTCCTTTCATTCCCCGCCACATCATCTTCAGATAAGATTTCACCATAGTAGTTGAGTTTGCAGTTTTGTTAAGCCATTTTTTGATTCCCCTGCCACCAATGACCTATTTTACCATTTTTCTCCATCACTATTATGCCATGTTTGTAACTACTTGTATTTCAACAACTTAGGCTAAAATCAGAATAGTGACCCGTTCATTTTCGCACACTCATCGTCCGTTAATAGATCATTGAATTTTAATAAGGAGGTAAGACAGGAAATCTGACGAAAATCCAGCCTTAAATGATAGTCGCTGATTTTTTCGAAATGTTGACTGCAGGCTTTAAACTGAGAATCCAGATATGGTCTGAACGTACTGGCTATAAAAATGACCTTCAATCAGCCTGAAAACCCTAATTTTGCCCCTCCCTTCAAAAGGAGTAAACTTAACCTTTCCTTAACGGGTGTCAGGATAGTTTTGCGCATACAAAATAAATTATGAGATCGATCCTTATAGCTCTGGTGTTTTTGATGATTGGCAATGTGGTTTTAGCACAAACAGAACAGAAACCAAAGAAAAAAGACTGGAGTAAAATTGACCTGAGCCATCGCTCCGCCGACCACTTCCTGATGCAGATCGGGATGTACGACTGGGCACAGGCACCCGATAGTATCAATACCAAAGGTGTGGGTCGCACTTTCAATTTTTACCTATTGTTCGATTTCCCTTTCAAGAGTAATCCACATATCAGCGCGGCAATTGGTGCTGGTGTGGGCACGGATAATATTTATTTCGCCGACACTTATATCAATATCAAAGGTATACAGGCAACTTTTACAAGGGATTCGATCAACTCCTACAAGAAATATAAAATGGCTGTTGGTTTCGCCGAAATACCAGTTGAATTGCGCTATTCAGGGAATCCTGCAAACATGAATAAAGGTTTCAAATTTGCCATTGGAGCAAAATTAGGAACTATGCTGGACGCTAAAACAAAAGCAAAAGTAAACCTGGATGCACAAGGCGACGGAGGCTATGTAATGAAAATAAAAGACAAGAGTCTGTATAACACAACCAGGCTTGTCGCTACCAGCCGTATAGGTTGGGGTCATTTTACCATTTTCGCTACTTATACAATGACCGAATTTTTCAGGGAATTTCAAGGCCCTACAGTTAAACCATGGTCTCTCGGTTTAACGATCAGTGGACTTTAAAAAATCGTAATACAATTATTTGTGTGCCCCCGCTTCATTTGCCGGCCAAACTTTTAGTGCCTATTCCATTGAATTAGGGATTTGCTTCAACTCAATCATCATTCCCCTCTCATATTGACTATTTTTGTAAAAATTCGCCGTTTTGATCGATAAGAAGCAATTACTAAATCACGAAGAGAAAGCTATCCTGGTGGGCCTGGTTACGAAAGATCAAAAAGATGTACAGGTATTGGAATACCTGGATGAACTAGCCTTCCTGGCAGAAACAGCAGGTGCCATCACGCTCAAAAGATTCGTACAGAAACTCCCGCATCCCGATAGTAAAACCTATATCGGTAAAGGAAAATTGGAAGAGATCCGAAATTATGTCCAGGGTAAAGATGTAGCCCTTATCATCTTTGATGATGAATTAAGCGGAGCGCAACTTTCGAATATAGAAAAAGCTACAGGCGTAAAAACAATTGACCGGAGTGATCTCATCCTGGATATTTTCGCCCGTCGGGCTAAAACAGCGCAGGCTAAAGCCCAGGTTGAACTCGCACAATATCAATATATCCTTCCGAGGTTAAGGGATATGTGGAAACACCTGGAACGACTTGGTGGTGGTATCGGTACAAGAGGTCCGGGTGAATCTGAAATTGAAACTGACCGACGTATCGTAAGGGAAAAAATAAGCCTCTTACGTCGACGGCTAGTCGAGATCGACAAACAAGCATTTACCCAAAGGAAAGATCGCGGCGAATTGATCCGGGTCGCATTGGTTGGTTATACCAATGTTGGAAAATCCACGCTGATGAATCTGCTGAGCAAATCTGAAGTTTTCGCTGAAAACAAACTATTTGCCACGCTCGATACAACAACCCGTAAAATCGTTTGGGAGAACACACCATTCCTGCTTAGCGACACCGTTGGGTTTATACGCAAACTGCCACACCACCTGGTAGAAAGTTTCAAAAGCACGCTGGATGAAGTAAAGGAAAGCGATATCCTATTGCACGTTGTCGACATTTCACATCCCCAATATGAAGAACAGATCAATGTGGTAAAGACCACACTCATGGAAATGAATTGCCATGACAAGCCGATGATCACTATCTTCAACAAGATGGATCAGTACGAAAAAAACAGCTACGATGAATGGCTGGAGCCGCAGGTGAAAGAAGAAATGCTTCAGGACCTGAAAGAAAGATGGGAAAATGATTCCAATCATAGTTGTGTTTTCATTTCTGCCACTGAAAGAAAAAATATCGATCAACTCAGATCGACCATCATGGGTAAAGTGAGAGAGTCCTATCGTATTCGCTATCCTTACAAATCCGAATTCTTTACCTGATGGGTAAAAAAATAAATTGGTTTCGCATAGGCGCAGATATTTCCATGTTAAGTTTTGCTGAAAACAACATTGCAGTTGTTGAATGCAATGGGAAAACCATTTGCGTTGGGAAACACAATGATCAACTATTTGCCTTTGCTTATAAATGCCCACATGCTTCGGGGCTCCTGGCCAATGGATATATAGATGCTATCGGGAATATTGTTTGCCCTATGCATCGCTATAAATTTTCATTAACTAATGGAAGAAGCGCGGAAGGTTATTACCTTAAAACTTATCCGGTAGAAACACGGGATGATGGAATTTATGCAGGCTTTGAAGAAACTGGTTTTTCATTTTGGTGATCTTTCCACACATTTGCTTTACCATTCTGCAAAATGACAAAAACATCTCCTTACTCAAATCAGGCTAATTTCAGTGATAAGGAAAATAGCAACCTTTATAAACTACTGCTAACACTGGCCATTGCAGTAAATTTCTCCGGACTTTTTCTTACTATTCTTGGTCCCGATGGTACGCTGTATGCAGCCATTGCCAAAACAATGGTGGTAAAGAACAATTACATCGAAATGTTCGGCAATGGTACCGATTGGCTTGATAAGCCTCATTTCCCTTTCTGGATCACAGCAATTTCTTTCAAGATTTTTGGAATAAGCAACTGGAGCTATAAACTTCCGGCAATATTATTTACGCTGATAGGTGCATTATACACATGGAAATTTGCAATGAGACTTTACGCCGACAAGATCATCGCAAACTGGTCCGTACTAATTTATCTCACAGCTGAACATATCATCCTTTCCGATAATGATGTAAGGGCAGAACCATATCTCACTGCAACGATCATTGCTTCAGTATATCATTTTCAAAAAGCATACACACTTAAAAATTTCTTTCAACTTATCGCAGGTTCTTTGTTCGCGGCATTTGCCATAATGACCAAAGGAATTTTTGCTATTATTCCGATTGCTGCTGCCATTGGTGGCCATTTGCTTTTCACTAAAGACTGGAAAAACATTTTCAATGTAAGATGGATTATTGCCGGAATTCTGATCCTGATTTTTATCATCCCTGAATTATATGCACTGTATTACCAGTTCGATCTTCATCCCGAAAAAACTGTATTTGGTCAGAAAGGAGTTTCGGGATTAAGATTCTTTTTCTGGGATAGTCAGTTTGGAAGATTTTTTAATACAGGACCGATAAAAGGAAAAGGTGATCCTTCGTTTTTTCTTCACACAACGCTTTGGGCCTTCCTGCCATGGTCTCTTATTCTATACGCAGCGATTTACAAACGAATAAAAAATGGCATTCAAAAGAAAACAGATATTGAGTGGTACACGATAACCGCTTCGCTGGTAACCTTTCTGATGTTTTCACTTTCGAAATTTCAACTCCCCCATTACCTCAATATCGTATTCCCGTTTTTTGCAATTATTTCTGCACGGTTCATAACTGAATTGCAAAACATAAGGGTAGTAAGGATCATACAATATGTCATTTTGATCCTGTTAATTATTGGAGTGATTGGCCTTCACCTGTTTTTTAAGCCCGGTATCATGAATGTGCCAGTCATGCTGCTTATGCTGATGGTGATCTTGCTGATTATATTTCTTCCCAAACTTTTTACCACGAGTGAAAAAAATCTCGTGATCGCAAGATCTGCACTAGTCATGGTATTTGTAAATTTTTACCTGAATGGTTTTTTCTATCCCCGATTACTCACCTACCAGGGTGGAACTACCGCTGCAACCTATGCCAATGCACAATATCCGGGCTATCCGGTAGTGCAGTTGCAACCCAGGTATAATTATCCGCTTGAATTTTATCTCGATAATGAATTAAAAACTATTCCGGCAATAACAGATACGGCTAATATTCAAAAACCTTATTTGTTAATATTACAAAGCGAAGATGACAGCCTGCATAGAATTCCCCTGCAGTCCTTTTCTAATTTCCCGATCAGTAAGATCAATGCTAAATTCCTGAATCCTAAAAAAAGGTCAGAACAGTTAAAAAAACTGAACTTTTATTTAGTGCAGTAGTTACTATAATCCGTTGAGCGGGAAACGGGGTTCGAACCCGCGACTTTCAGCTTGGGAAGCTGACACTCTACCAACTGAGCTACTCCCGCGTCAGACTAATGTAATACTTTTTTTAACCTGCAAAATGATCGCCATTGCCTGGCCAATCTATTTTCCGAGACGCTGTTTGAACTTATTTCTTCTTCACCTTATATTTAGCGGTCCGGCTATCAGAAATTACTCCCTTCCAGTTCATTCCGAATGAAAAGTCGTAAACATTTCCCTCTGAATCCTTATAAGGCTGCATATCATGGGGTACGTCTTCTTTCTGTGTTTCAACTGTTTTCATGTCTGCCGGCATTTGCAACGGTAGCAGTCCCGATGGTTCAACATTACCTGAAATAATTTCAAGGATTGCCTGTGACTGTAAACCAAAACCAACCAAAATTCCATCAACATCTTTTTCAAATTCACCCATAACCATAGGAAGTGCCAGGCCAAGTGAAACAATTACCGGCTTACCCTGCATAGCAGCTTTTGTATCGAGTATAGATTTAAGGTCGGCCACATTATATGCTGTAATAGTCTTGCCTTTATAAGAGCGATTGTCGATTCCTGGCTCAACTGGATCTCCTGCTGCCATGCTTTTTTCCCTTGCCAACTCTGCAGTGTAAGATCCATATTGCAGACTGATCGGAACATATCCATTTCCCCCTTTTTCTTTATCAGCTTTATCATATCCAACACCACTGTTTGGACTGGTGGCAAATACAATGGCAAAATCAGCTTTGGTTGGGTCCTCAGTCACCTGGAAGTATTTTTTAATAAGATCGAGACTGACAGGATATTCAATTTTTTCGGGTGTTACATTTCCAAACCAGTCAGTTGCTGCCGGATAAGTTTTCTTGGGAACATAAACTGTCTTCCCTTTTGCCACAGGAAGCACATTTCCTTTATTCTTCAACAAGACCACAGATTTCAATTGTGCATCAAAACCTGCTTTCATAAATTCAGCATTGCCTACAATTTTCCTGGTTGCATTTGGATCCAGGTATGGATTTTCAAATACACCCGTATTGAAAATATTTTTCAACAACCTCACTGCAGACTGCTCAAATCTTTTTCTCATAAATGCCTCACCATGTTCTTTCACACCCATCTGGTATGCCTCTAAAACTGGTCCTGCGTCATTATTTCCACCAAACTGATCAACTCCAGCCATGATCACTTTATAATGTCTTTCTGCTACAGTTTTAACTTCCATTCCCCAGGATTTTCCCATAAACTGATCAGGCGTTTTTCCTTCATCCGCAGTTACCAACCAATCCGTACATACAACACCATCATATTTATATTTATCCCTCAACAAATCAGTGATCAGGTATTTACTATACCCATTACCAACATTTTCTCCGTTCTTTTTATCCTGGCCATATGAAATAGTATAATATGGCATTACAGCTGATGCCATTTTTGTTTTACCTGCCAATTTGAAAGCGCCACTGATAAATGGAATCAACTGTTCCTGAAAATTATTTCCCGGATAAACTGCAAATTTTCCATAGGAAAAATGCGCGTCCCTTCCACCTTCTTCCGGACCACCACTGGGCCAGTGTTTCACCATGGCATTAACACTCGCATAGCCCCAACCGTTAGGAGTCTCGGATGTCTGGAATCCATCCACATATGCACGGGCCATATCTGCAGATAATGCCGGGTCTTCACCAAAAGTTCCATTAATACGATTCCAACGCGGCTCAGTACCCAGATCAATTTGGGGGGAGAGTGCTGTAGTTATACCCATGGCTCTATATTCTTTAGCTGCAGTTACTCCGAATTTTTTCACCAGCTCGGGATCAAAACTGGCAGCCAAACCCAATGCTTCAGGCCACAATGAAATCTTTCCACCTGCACCGGCATTATATTCTGTACTTGCAGTAGCAGTATTCCTTGGATCTGTACTATTATTTGCAGGAATCCCCAGGCCAATTCCTTCTGTTAGTGCCTGTACATTGTTACTCCAGGCAGCTGCAATAGCAGGAGTTTCCACCGTAGTCACAAGTACATGCCGGAGATTGTCGTTCGTAAGAAATTTTATTTGCTGGTCAGATAGGTCAGATGGTTTCGCACCACTCTCAGGAAAAGGTTTTCCTCCATATGTTCCACCTCCAAATCCTCTTGGCCTGGCTGGGATAGCCTGGTGACCGCTATACAACATTAACCCTGCAATCTGCTGAATCGTCATCTGTGAAGCCAGATCCTTAGCACGTTGGTCGACCGGCAACCTCCAATCTTCATATTTATCAAGTTTGCCATTTTTATTTAAGTCTTTAAAAGCAAATCCATCTATGCTCAGGATTTTTACTCCTGATGTTGTGGAGTATCCTAATGTTTGTCCGCCGGTATTGACTATTATTCTGATCTTTTCGTCGAGGCTGGTCACAGTCCACTTTTCCACTTGCGCGGTAGACTTTACAGAACAAATTATTAAAACTGTGAATACAAGAATCCGGAAAGAATTGCTGAATTTCATAATGTAGTAGTTGAGTCGTAATCGTTGGAGATTAGATGACCAATCCCTTTATTTCCTTTGCAAGAATACATATTTAATTCACATGACAGATCGTTTGATACATCCCTACATTCTGCCTGTTGTAAATGCCTTTGAGATGGTGTCAGATGCGGAAAAAGCCGTTTATATGGAAGCTTATATGCGGAACCAATTTCCTTTTCTCGGAATTAAGTCTCCGGAAAGGAGAATGATCACTAACTCCCATATGAAAACCACGCCGTTATTATCAGAAAAAGAACTGGTTGTAGTGGTGAAACAACTATGGAAAATGAAGGAGCGTGAGTACCAGTATTTCGGACAGGAACTGATCGGTTACCATAAAAAAATATGGTCAAAAAATATCATCTCAAAATGACTGAAGAAGAAATTGCGAGGGAAATTTCAAAATATGATAAAGATGGAGATTTAAGCATAAACTTTGATGAATTTGTCAAAATAATGACAAATTCTGAAATAACCAAATAGAAACTCTCACATATTAATATGAGAAATGAAATTCAATATTTGGGGATGGATGATCTCTATTTTTATCATATTAGCTGTCTGTGCTTTTTGGGC
>Ga0207701_10007313_pt1 | contig 10991 bp, 6 predicted proteins | sample KBSSwiSSwithPhiX_FD_184294 | JGI IMG/M metagenome (GOLD analysis project Ga0207701, IMG submission 184294) | Switchgrass rhizosphere bulk soil microbial communities from Kellogg Biological Station, Michigan, USA, with PhiX - S5 (SPAdes) (version 2) | ecosystem: Environmental > Terrestrial > Soil...
GGATCCCGGGAACGGATCCCGATTCCGAACCCGCGAACCCGCGAACCCGCGAACCCGCGAACCCGCGAACCCGCGATCAAAGTGATACCCTGCGAGAATCCCGATGCGCTCGACGCTCGACCGCTACGTCTTCAAGGAAATCCTTCCGCCGTTCTTCCTGGCGCTCCTGATATTCACGTTCCTCCTGGTCCTCCCGCCGGTCATGGAGTACCTGGAAAATCTGCTCGCCAAAGGGGTGACCTGGGGCACCGCGGTCCGGATTCTGTGGACGCTCCTGCCGCAGGCGCTGGGCCTCACGATTCCCATGGCCGTCCTGGTCGGGATCCTGATTGGGCTTGGCCGGATGTCCGGCGATCGGGAATCGGTCGCGCTGCTGGCGTGCGGCGTGAGCCCGTACCGGCTGCTTCGGCCGATCGGGGTCCTAGCCGTCCTGGCGGCCCTGGTGACCGCCTACGTCATGATCGTCGCCATCCCGAACGCCAACCAGACCTTCCGCAACATCACCTTCAGCGTGGTCTCGCAGCGGGTGGAAACCGAGATCCAGCCCCGGGTCTTCTACCAGGATTTTCCGGGCTGGGTGCTGTATGCCCGGGAGGAGCCGGATGCCGGCGAGACCGGCTGGAAGAAGGTGATGGTCGCCACGACCGACCAGGGTGCCAACGCCGAAATGCACTTCGCGGCCAAGGGCCGGCTCGTCGTGGACCGCGAGCGGCGGATGGTCGATCTGGTCCTAGTGGACGGCACCAGCTACCGAACCGCGCAGCCGGGAGAGACCGACACCACCCGGTTCACCGGCGCGCTCGTCCTGCAGCTCGACCCGAATTCGGTCATCCCGAAAATCAGTCTGCAGCCTGGCCTGAACGAGAAAACGATGGCCCAGCTGAAGGAGGATGCGGTCGAGAAGGTCAAGAACGGCCACTCACCGCACCCCGAGATCATCGCGCTCCAGCAGAAGTTTTCCTTCCCGGTGGCGTGCCTCGTGTTCGCCGTGATCGGCCTCGCCCTCGGCCTCACGGTGGCCCGGGAGGGCAAGCTCGCCGCCTTCGTGGTCGGGACGCTCGTCATCTTCGCCTACTACATCATCATGTTCCTGTCGGAGTCCCTGACCAAGGGCGTGATGGCGCAGGCGAAATCGCTGACCACGGCGCACTACCTGAACATGTACCTGTCGCGGTGGATACCCAACATCCTGCTCGGCGTGTTCGGGGTCGCGGCCCTCATCTGGCGCTCCCGTTTCATCGAGGGACGCCTGCCCTTCAAAATCCCGGCGCTCGCGGCCAGGCTGGCGGAGCGCTTTCGACGACAGGATCCCGGCCAGGCGCCCGTGGCCATCGGGACAACAGCAAGTGCCCATCGGCCGCGTCAGCCGGCCCGGCCGCGGCCGCCAGTGCTCGTGATCCGGTTTCCGCGCGTGCGGCTGCCAAGCCCCGGGCTCCTCGATCGCTACATCAGCCGGACCTATATCCGCATTGCCGGGTTGTCCTTTGTGGCGCTCCTCGGGCTCTTCCACATCTCGACGTTCCTGGACAAGTCGGACAAGATCTTCAAGGGCCAGGCAACGACGGCCGAGGTTGGAACACTCCTGCTCTATCGCACGCCGCAGTTCGTCTATTACGTGATTCCCATAGCGGCGCTGTTGAGCGTGCTGGTGACCTTTGGCCTGCTGTCCCGGAACAGCGAGCTGACCGTGATGAAAGCCTGCGGCATCAGCCTGTACCGGGCGTCACTCTCGGTGATCCTGCTGTCGCTGGTATTCAGCGTCGCCATTTTCAGCCTCGAACAGCGGGTGCTGGCTCAGGCGAACCGGAAGGCCGAGGTCATCGACGCCAAAATCCGCGGGCGTCCGGCGCGCGTGTTCGACGCCATGCAGCGGCAGTGGGTGCTCGGGCGCGACGGGTCGATTTACCACTTCTCCTATTTCGACCCGCAACTTCAGAAGCTCGCGGCATTGCGGATCTATCAGCCGGCCCCCGAGGGCTGGAGCCTGCGGTCCGCGACGATCGCCGAGCAGGCGCTGTACAAAGGGCGCTGGATGGGCTATAAGGTGCGCACGGGGGATTTCACTCTCGGCAAGCCTGTCTGGACGCCGTACCCAGAACGGCCGTTGAACCTCGAGCCACCGAACTATTTCGAAACCGAGCAGCCGATTGCTGAAATGATGACCGTCGGCGAGCTCAGGCGCTACGTCGACGAGCTCTCGTCGAGTGGCATCAACGTGGCCCACCTCGCCGTGGAACTGCAGCGGAAGATGGCGTTCCCGTTCGTGACGCTGGTCATGACGCTGCTCGCCATCCCGTTTGGCGTGGGCACCGGGCGCCGCGGAGCCCTCTATGCGGTCGGCCTGGGCATCATCCTCGCACTGTCGTACTGGATCGTGCTCAGCCTGTTCGTCGCCCTGGGCAAGAGCGGCCTTCTCACTCCGTGGCTCGCCGCCTGGTCCCCCAACCTGATCGTGCTTGGTGCCTCGAGCTTCCTGTTGCTGACGGTGAAAACGTGATCATCCGGGGTCCGAGAGTCGAGGGTCCGTGAGGAGCCTGCCTCGCCGTAGCCTCGCCGTAGCCTCGCCGTAGCCCTGGCGGAGGCGGGGCGGGCGGGGCGGAGGAGACTTCCCTATTTCTCTGATTTCTCCAGCGCGACATCGCTGACGGTGAAATCGCCTCGAGCCCCCGGAACGGCGTTCGTGAGATCGGCCACCAGCAACAGCGATGTCGCCCGGCTGGTCGGCGGCATCGGTCCTGGACCATCTGCCGGCCGCAGCGCCGCGATCGGAATCCGGATGGTCCTCTCGGCCTGATCCAGATAGAACGAGCGTTTCCATCGGCGGAGTCCATCCTGCGCGAATCGCAGCTGCGCCGAGATACGCATCGGGTGCGACGCGCTGGCCCTGAGCGCGATCGCCGAGATGTCGGGAAGGTCGCGCAGATCGTTAACCAGGGCGGCAAACTGGCTGGCGGGGTTTCCACCTGCTAATTCGTACGTGAACCGGACTTCAGACTTCCCTACTCCCACACTCGCCCTCGAGCCGGTGCTGGCTTCGGTACGCCAGTCGGCGATGGAAATTCGCGATGACGCTCCGGCAGGAAGCTGGGGATGGTCAGCGGCGGGTTGCGACCCAAACCAGAAGATGGGATTGCTCAGGATCCATGGAATCTGAGGATTGCCCGGAGCCTGGGGGACCATCACCTCGACCCTGTAGCTCCCGGGATCATCCGCGTCGTGTTCCAGCGCTCCCCCCTCCCTCCAGGCGACGACTTCCCCGTTCCGGAGCAGCAATATCGACGTGTTCGGAGGGACATCCGCACGGGCGGCAAACCTGACCCGCCCCGCCGCGGCCGGCACGGTGGCTCCCATGGCGATGGTCGCGCCGCCGGCCGAGGCATGGAATTCCAGCGCGCCCGGAGAGGCAACGGCGTCGATCACGGTGAAGACGGTACCCGCCCGGATCGCCGAGAGCAGGAGCGATGCGTCGCGGCTGGCATCGCCGCTCGGTGGCGACGACAGGATCACGCGCAGCGAAAAGCTCCGGAAGGTGGTCTCGTACGACGGCACGTGCAGCCGCCGGCCTGAGGTCCCGCCGTTCTCCCTGCCGAAGCCACCGTGAGCATCGTGCGCGGCGAGCGCGATGATCCGTCTCCGAGCCGCGAGCTGATCCCACTGTGCGAGTGTTGAAACCGGCCGGTCGAGAAGCGATGCCAGTGCCGCGGCGGGTCGCGAGAGGTACCCGAGTACCGCGCGACTGATCGCAAAACGGCCCTCGTCGCGCCACTCGCTGTCGGCGCTCACCCACTCGAGCCCATCCAGCGGCGCTGACCAATCGGTCCAGGCCAGTTCCTGGCGCGGCGAGAACGGGTGCGCCGCAATCCCGAACCCACCCAGACGAGCGACGTCTTCCGCAACGCCATCTCCGTCACCGCCAAGTGGATAAGGCGTTTGACCAATGCCAAGCGCAACGTAGTGACCGTCATCCGTGCTGACCTCGACGCCGTCGAGACACAGCACGCCGTGCACGTATTCCGGGGGTGCGGGCACCCGGGTTCCGTCGCCGTGATCTGTGAAGATGGCGAACTTAAGTCCCGCGCGCGATGCGGCAAGCGCCACGGCATCCCGATCAAGGGCGCCGTCGGAACGCGTCGTGTGAATGTGGTATGCGCCGCGAAGCACTCGGGGATCGGCCGGCTGGGACTCTGGCGTCCGAGCCGGCCTCGGCGGCGCTGCGGCAAAAAAGACGACGGCGGCCACAAGGGCCGCCGTCAGGAGATATTTCAGACGAGAGCGTCGCGGATCAGAGACCGGCATCCGCCCGGAGCGCGGTCGCCTTGTCGGTACGCTCCCACGTGAACTCCGGCTCGGTGCGGCCGAAGTGCCCGAATGCTGCCGTCTTCTTGTAAATCGGCCGGCGAAGATCGAGGGCCTCGATGATCCCGCGCGGCGTCAGCTTGAAGTGCGCTCTCACCAGCTCGCTGATCTTGTCGTCGTCCACGGTGCCGGTGCCGAACGAATTGACGTACACCGAAACAGGCTCGGCGACGCCGATGGCATACGCCAGCTGCACCTGGCAGCGATCCGCGAGTCCGGCGGCCACGACGTTTTTCGCGACGTAGCGCGCCATGTAGCAAGCCGAACGATCGACCTTTGTTGGGTCTTTGCCCGAAAATGCGCCGCCGCCGTGCGGCGCGGCACCGCCGTAGGTGTCGACAATGATCTTGCGGCCGGTGACGCCGGCGTCGCCGTGCGGCCCCCCGACAACGAAGCGGCCGGTGGGGTTGATCAGGTACTTGGTGTTGTTGTCCACCATCGCCTCAGGGACGACGCGGTCGATGATCTTCTCCTGGATGTCGGCGCGGAGCTGCTCGTTCGACACCTCCGCGCTGTGCTGCGTCGAAATGACGACGGTGTCGACGCGAACCGGGACGCCGTTGTCGTACTCGATTGAAACCTGCGACTTTCCGTCGGGCCGGAGGTAGTCCATCACGCCGTCACGCCGGGCACAGGAAAGGCCTTTTCCGAGCTTGTGCGCCAGCATGATTGGCATCGGCATCAGCTCGTCAGTTTCCTTGCACGCGTACCCGAACATCAGTCCCTGGTCTCCAGCGCCTCCTGGATCGACCCCCATCGCAATGTCAGGCGACTGCCCGTGAATCGACGAGAGAACCGCACAGGTGTCCGCGTCGAAGCCGAACGACGAATGGGTGTAACCGACGTCCTTGATGGTCTCGCGGACGATTTTCTGGAAATCAACATAACAACCGGTCGTGATCTCGCCGGCTACCAACGCCAGCCCTGTCGTGACCAGCGTTTCGCAGGCAACGCGAGCAGTGGGGTCCTGGGCGAGGATGGCGTCGAGAATCGAATCGGAAATCTGGTCGGCAATCTTGTCGGGATGTCCTTCGGTCACGGACTCCGACGTAAACAAGTAGCGGCCCTTACGGCTCATCTTTCTGGAGCTCCTCTGAATGTTGCCCGGGGAAGCGGGTGTGACACCGGGCCACGACCGGTCCGGCTGTGGTCCTAGATCCGAAGAATTTTACACGATTCCCGCCTACGGCCGCGGATGAAATCGGTCGTACACCGATCGCAGCCGGGCTTCGAGCACGTGGGTGTAAATCTGCGTCGTCGACAGGTCCGCGTGTCCCAGCATCATCTGAATCGCGCGGAGGTCGGCGCCACGGTCGAGCAAGTGCGTCGCGAACGAGTGTCGCAGCACATGAGGGCTGATGTTCCGGGTAATCCCCGCCTTCAGGCCGTACTCCTTGAGCAGCTTCCAGAATCCCACTCTCGAGAGTGGCCCGCCGCGGGCGTTCACGAACAGCCAGGGTGAGGATTTCGGAACGAGCTTCGGCCGGCCTTCCGCCAGGTACTTCTGGACCCAGTCAGCCGCCTCCTGTCCGATCGGGACGATGCGTTCTTTGTCGCCTTTGCCGACGCAGGTAAGGTAGCCCTCGCGCAGGTGAAGATTCGTCGACTTCAGCGAGATCAGCTCGGACACGCGCAGGCCCGTTGCGTACAACACCGAGATCAAGGCCTTATCGCGCAGGCCCCGCGGCGTCGCGACGTCGGGTTGGGCGAGCAGGCGGTCGACTTCATCCAGGTCGAGGAACTTCGGCAGCGCTGCCCATGCCCGTGGAGCGCGCAAATCGTCGGCGGGACTGCTCTCGCGACGCTGCTCGACAGCGAGGAACTTGTAGAAGCCGCGGACGCCGGCGACTGCGCGTGCCGTGGAGCGGGGCGACAGTCCGCTCGCCATCAGGCCTCTGACGAAGGCCTCGAGTTCACGCCGGTCCAGCGCGGCCGGATCGAGCTGACGTTTCTCCGCAAATGCGGCCAGTGCCGCGAGATCTCGCGCATAGCTTTCCACCGTGTTCGGCGACATGCGCCGCACATCCCGGAGATAGGCCAGATACCCGTCGATCGTCACACCGCTCATCGCTGCCCTGCCCTGCGTCTCAACGCCCATTCGCCGCACAGCAGGGCCGCAAAGATCACCGTCCACCAGGCCGATTCGAACGGCCTGATCGACGCCCGCTGCTGACCGCGCGGAAGCGACGAGAGATGCTGAACCACTTTACTCATCTCCGAGGCGGTGCCGGTAACTCCGCCAGTCAGCGCCGCGACCGGCCCGAGATCCATCCGCGGCCTGGCGGGCAATGCTGCGCTGGCATCCACGAGAAGAGTTGTCTCTGCCGCATGCTGATCCGTCTCGACTCGTACCGAGTGCACGCCGGCCTCCGCCACGCTGAATTCGCCTTCGAACAGACCGGGCTCGGCCTTCGGCCATAAACGAATCGTCTGCAGCTGGCCTCTCGAATCCGAGATCCGGGCTGCGACGCCGGGCAGCCGCGCCTCCCGGGTCGCCGGGCCGGCATCCGCCCATTCGGTCCGACGAAGCCGGACTTCGATGTGAACATCGCTGCCCGGTCGCACCACTGCTGGACGGAGACTGATCGCAATCGGCGGCGGGGCGTGAAGCGCGGCCGTCAAGAGCTCCTCGCGCCACACCCTTGAGAGAGGCGATTTCTGATCAGCGCGGTACCTCCAGGCATCGAGCGCTCCCGACAGGATGATGCGGCCATCTCCAACCGGCCACGAAACAATGACGGGCGCCCCGTTCAGTGCGGCAATCGCGCGCGCTCCCCGCGGGAGCGCCGTCATGGTCAGCAGCTCGCTCGCCAGCACACCGGAAGGATCCAGGGGGCGTGGTTCGTTCAACAAGTGCTCGGAGACTTTCCCCGGCAACCGTTCTGCGTAGGGCCCTGTTGGCACCCTGTCGGGCAGGAGCACCAGCGTGCCACCGCGGCGATCGACGAACTGCCAGAGGGCTTCGACTTCTTCGCGTCGCAGGTCCTCGGGGGCGCCGGCGATCACTAGATCGAAACGCGAGAGCTGCGGCGCCTGAATGATCGGCGGTGTATCTCCAGCCCGTGTAGTGATGCCGCGCGAGGTGCGGATCACGGACGAAACCTGGAACGCAGGATCGGCTTCGAGCGCACGGCGGACAAAGCCGGCGGACCAGGAGGGCCGGGGTTCTATCACCGCAACCACGCCCGGCCGTGCAGCCGCCATCGCAAGGACGTCCACCTGATTGTCGACGATCCGCCGCTCGCCTGGCAGCGGCTGCACGCGCACGGTCAGCCGCTGGGCGCCCTGTGACACTGCGACGTAGCGAAGCGTGATCGCCGCCCGGCCCTCGTTTTGCCAAAGGTGTTCGACCCTGGTCAGCTCGACACCGTCCTGCTCGAGCACTGCCACGCTTCGCTGGCCGGTAACGCCCGTTGCCTGCAGCGCCACGGGAATATCCACCGTGGATCCCGGGATCAGCGTCACGGTAGCCGGTGCCTCGACGATGGCGACCGAGGGCGGCTCGTCGAGTGAGACGACCGAGACCGGTCCACTGCCGGCGAGGGCGGGCGCGGTCAGACGAGGGCCAACGACGACCGTCGCAGCGCCCCCCCCAGCGTCGACGAGCTCCGCACGTCCTGACAGCGAGGCGCGGAGTCTTGACGCGGCCGCAACCGCATCGGGATCATCGGAGGCGGCGAAGAGGCGGACCTGCAGCGGCCTGGTGCGGGTGACCTGGATTGAAGGATCCACGATCCCGCCGATCGCCACGATCACCGCGAGGATCCGCAGAACAATCATCGGCGCAGTCCCTCAGCGGCCCACGCACTTTCCAGCCGATCCGCGCCGCCGCCGCGGACGGTCGGCGCGCTCTGACGAACCCGTTCGAGCAACGCGTGCACGACTGCGCCAGCATCGGCGTCGATCCGGGAGACGTCCACATTCTCCGAAACGCCGCCGCGAAGTCGGAGAATGGCTTCCGCAATCGCATTCCATTGGCGATCGGCGGCCGCGGCCGCGAGTGCCCGTTCTGCCGCCGACGACAGGGTCGTCATCGTCTGCGGCGATCGCGGCGAGGTCCGCAGTGCCGGAACCAACGCGATCATGTCCGCCAGCAGTTGACGCGAGAGGAGGATGGATGCGGCCTCCGTCGCTGGTGCGACCGGCCGGCTTCCAGCCCTGGCCTCGTCCAGGTCACCCGAGAGCCGGCGCGAGGGATCGATCCGGAGACGCGAAGGCAGTGTCCGCAGGATGTAGCGATTCCTGGTGAACGCACGCTGCAGCGCTTCGACCGCCTTCATCGCCGCGGCGAGCGCGCCGCCGGTATCGTGCGCCGCGAGAGCCTGTTCGACACTCGTCATGAACGACACGGCGCGCCAGATTTCCCGCCGCGCGGTGTTCTCGAGCCGGCCTTCCTGAATCTCGTTCGAATGCTCCGCCTCTTCTTCTTCGTCCTCGACGTGGCCTCCCATCAGGAATACGAAGTTGCCGCGGACGGCCCGCTGCTCCGCCGCAATCGCGCCGGTCTCGTCCTCGAGCGCCTGGGCGCTCAAACGGTTCTCGCGTTCCCGCAAACGCCGAAGCTTGATGACGATCATCTGCTGGCTCAGACCGTACCGTTCCTGGTCCGGCGGCATTTCGAAGCCTTCGAGCGCCACCTGTCCGGGGCCGGCAATCTCCACGAAAAACGTGTCGGACGACGCGGTGCCGGCTGTCCCGGGACGCTCGTCGCGAGCGGTCAGCCGATACACGAGGGAGTCGCCTGGCTCGAGCCCCAGCGCCGCGACAGGGATCCGTCCGTGCGCGCGCCAGTTCTGCGCATTCTCCCTGTTGATCGCCAACGGCAACTCCCCTTCTGCGAACTCGAACTGCTCGCCCGATCCGGAGACCCGCGTGTATCGCAGCGCCAGCGAACCAAGCGCGATGTCGTCGGAGGCGGCGGCGTCGATGTCGACCACATGATTTGTCGTTGGCAGCAACAGGTCGCGCCCCGGCCGCTCCACGCGGATCGTCGGCGCGCGATCCGGAGTCACGGTCACGGCGATCAGCCTCGCGGGCTCGGCGTTTCCGGCCTGGACAGCGAGATAGCCGCTTTCGGCCAGTTCCAGCTCGAAGTGGGTTCCATCCTGGCGCCTGCTCGCCGGCAGCGGACGTTCCCCGAACCGAACGCTCGCGGCAGCTGAAGTCGCTCCGGTAACCAGCGTCAGCCTGCTTCCGGCGAGCGCCTCTATGCGCGCGGGATTGGTCAACACGCTGACGGGCCGCCTTGAATACGCTGGGGGCTCGAGCCGCGCCTCCAGAACAAGTGCGCCCGTGAGACCTGCACCCGGCGTCCGGCTCGACACTGATTCCTCGTCGGTTCGGCCCGAGCGAACGACAAACGGCGTGAGGGTGGCGACGGCAACTGCAGCGAGCGTCGCGAGCACGGCACGACCGACTGGAACAATCGCTCCAGGATCGATCGCGCGCAGTCGTCGTGATGCGTCGTCGAAGATCCGCCGGGCAATCCAGTCAGCCGATCGACCCGGATGCCGTATGAGCTCCTCCGCGGTGACGATCAGGTTCTTCAGCGAGGGATCGTCTCGTTCGATCAGGATTGCGACACCGCTCGTCGTCCGTGTCTGCCGTCGGCTCCACACGAGACCTGCGGTCGTTACCACGGAGAATCCAACGAGGCTGGCCGCCGACCGGGTTGAGAGCGGCGCGAAGAGGAAGCCCGCAGCAACGACGACCGCTCCGACCGTCGCCGCGTGCAGCAGATCGCGGACCCACAGCCGTCTCCGGCCGCGTTCGAGAACCGTGCGAACGAGTTGCACCGGCGAGGGCTCAGGCGGCATGCGCCTGTTCCTCGCGAACCTCCACCCGAGATCGGCGGACGATCCCTTCGATCACCAGCAGCGAAAGCGCGAGACTCCAGAACCATCGCGCATCGCCTGGTGCCTGGGGCCTCCAGCGACCGGCGGACGGCTTCGCGTCGCGGGTCCACGACGCCAGCTGAGACGCGCTGATACGTTCGACTTCCCTCTCCGGCCACGAGGGCTGGGGGGCCACCGCAGATAACAGTGACTGGAGCGCCGCCGCGGCGACGAGATCTGTGGGTGCCGCGGACACCAACGCGACGAGTTGCTGCTTCGTCGCCGCGACCGACACTACTGCATGCCCAGCCGCGTCCTGCACCACTGGCATCCAGGGCGATGGAAGCCCCCGGGCCTTCACTCCACGGTGCGCGGAGGCGACCGCACGCAGATGCTCATCGGCGCCCGCGATCAGAAAGGCGCTCGTCATCCAGCCCGATGTCAGCGGACCGACTTCGGGTATCGGACTGCCCGCGAGGATCAGGGTCAGACCACGATCGGCTGGCAGTTCCGGTGCGCCGGCGGCAGCGACGATACGGCGCAGCGAGGCCACGGCATCATGCTGTTCCGGCGGGGCGAGAATGGTGACCTCGCGCGCTGGCGTCGCAGCCTGGAGCCTCGTGACGCGAGTACGGGGACCGTCGAGCGTGATTTCCTGGGCGATCGGCAGATTGCGATCGGCCTGAAGAGTACGCAGGCCGGGAAAGGTGCCGCCGGCATGCGCCGCGTCGAGGACAACGAACCGAAGGCCGATCTCGGCGGGCACCGCGGCGACATTGGCGGCCGTCAGCGAACCCAACT
>Ga0207701_10007314_pt1 | contig 10990 bp, 3 predicted proteins | sample KBSSwiSSwithPhiX_FD_184294 | JGI IMG/M metagenome (GOLD analysis project Ga0207701, IMG submission 184294) | Switchgrass rhizosphere bulk soil microbial communities from Kellogg Biological Station, Michigan, USA, with PhiX - S5 (SPAdes) (version 2) | ecosystem: Environmental > Terrestrial > Soil...
GCGTGCCGATCTTCCAGGAGCAGGTGATGCAGCTCGCGATCGTCGCCGCGGGGTTCACGCCGGGCGAAGCCGACCAGCTTCGCCGATCGATGGCCGCGTGGCGCCGCAGGGGCGGCCTCGAGAAATTCGAGCAGCGTCTCATCGACGGCATGGCGCAGCGCGGCCTGTCGGAATCGTTCGCGCGCCAGATCTACCAGCAGATCCTGGGCTTCGGCGAATACGGTTTCCCGGAATCGCATTCGGCTTCGTTCTCGCTGCTCGTGTATGTCTCGTCCTGGCTCAAGCGTTACGAGCCGGCGGCGTTTTGCGCCGCGCTCCTGAACTCGCAGCCGATGGGCTTCTATGCGCCGGCGCAACTGGTGGCCGATGCGCGCAGGCACGGTGTCGAAGTGAGAAGCGCGGACGTCGCGATCAGCGAATGGGACTGCGCGCTCGAAGGTGCAGCGCCCGTTCCCGCGATGCGCCTCGGCCTGCGCATGATCGGCGGATTGAAGGAAGAAAGTGTCAAGCGGGTCGTGGCGGCGCGCACGCAGCGTCCGTTCGCGCACGTGGCCGATCTTGCGCATCGCGCCAAGCTCGACCGCGGCGACCTCACGGCGCTTGCGGCGGCAGGCGCGCTCGCCTCGCTCGCCGGCCATCGTCACAACGCGGTGTGGGAAGTCGCGGGTGTCGAGAAATTGCCCCCCATACTCGCGGGCGCAACGTTCGAGGACGCGGACCCGCAGCTGCCCGTCCCGACCGAAGGCCAGGACATCGTCGCCGACTACCGCGCGCTCGGCCTCACCCTCGGGCGTCATCCCCTCGCGCTCTTGCGCCGCCAGCTGTCGAAGCGAAAGCTCGTCACCGCGGCCGACATCGCGCGCGCGACGCATGGCCGCCTTGCGCGCACTGCGGGGATCGTCATCGGGCGGCAGCGCCCGGACACCGCGAGCGGCGTGATCTTCGTCACGCTCGAAGACGAAACCGGTTGCACCAACGTGATCGTATGGCGCGACCTGTCCGACCGCCAGCGGCGCGAGCTTCTGGGATCGCGTCTCATGGCAGTGTACGGCACAATCGAGCGCGAAGGCGAAGTCGTGCACGTGCTGGCCGGCCGCCTCGTCGACCTCACGCCCATGCTGGGATCGCTGCAACCGCGCTCGCGGGACTTCCACTAGCGGAACCCGGCAACTTCGCCTAGTCTCCCGGTAGCGCGGTCACGACGGGGGAGTGGTGGACCGGGAGACGAAGAACGTCGCAACGCGAGCTGGCCGCAAAACGGCGACGGCTCGCAAGACGTCGACCGCGTCGCCCGCCTCGGAGCTTCGTGCCGCGCGTGCGCAGCAGGCGGCCGTCAACGAGATACTGCGCGTCATGGCCGACGCGCCGGCCGACGTTTTCGTCGTGCTGAACGCGATCGCGAAGGAAGCTGCGCAGCTCTGCGACGCACCCTTTGCGCGCGTCACCGTCGTGCAAGGTGACGTGCTGCACCCTCTCGCGGGCTATGCGCGGGACGGGACGCCGCGCCCGCCGGCCAAGGACGTGCCCCTGAGCCGTACTTCCATCCAGGGGCGCGCGCTCCTCGAGCGCAAGACGCTGCACTTCGCCGACATCGTCCCCCTGCTCGACGACGAGTTTCCCGACGCGCGGGAGAACGCACGCGTGATGGGATTTCGCGCGGTGCTCGCCGTGCCGCTGGTGCGAGGAGACGAAGGCATCGGTGCGATGTTCCTTTACCGAAGCGAGCCCGGACTGTTCGCACCCGATCAGGTCGCCCTCGTCGAGACCTTCGCGCGCCAGGCCGCCATCGCCCTGCACAGCGTTCGCCAGTTCCACGCCACGGCGGAGGCCCTCGAGCAGCAGACGGCGACGAGCGAGATCCTGCGCGTGATCAGCCGCTCGCGCACCGACGTGAAACCCGTGTTCGAGACCATCGCGCAGGCAGCGTTGAAGCTCTGCGGCGCGACCTCGTCCACGGTGCACACGTACGACGGAACGCTCCTGCACATCGGCGCGCTCGCGAGCACGACGCCCGAAGGCGCGGAAGCCATCCGCGCGGTATTTCCGCGACCGGCCGGCCGCGACAACGGCGTGACGCGTGCGGTGTTCACGCGCGACCTCGTGCAGATTCCCGACATCCTGCAGGACGCGGATTACGCCACCACCGAGCACGCCATGGCGGCGAGCTTCCGCAGCGTGCTCGCGGTTCCGTTGATGCATGAGGGCGAGCCCATCGGCGCCATCAGCCTCGGCCGCCCGGAGCCGGGACTCTTTCCCGCATCGCAGGTCGCGCTCCTGCAGACGTTCGCCGACCAGGCCGTCATCGCGATCCAGAACGTGCGCCTGTTCACGGCGCTGGGCGAGCGCAACGCCGCGCTCTCCGAATCGCTGGAGCAACGCACGGCGACGAGCGACATCCTCGCGGTCATCAGCCGCTCGCCCACCGACGTGCAGCCCGTGTTCGACACGATCGCGGAGAGTGCGCTGCGCCTGTGCGGGGGCATCTTCAGCGCGGTTTACCGGTTCGACGGCGAGCTGATCCACGTAGGCGCCCTGCGCAACATCTCTCCGGAGGGAGACGTTGCGTTCCAGCGCGCCTATCCATGCAAGCCGAACCGCAACGGGACGACGCAGCGCGCGATACTCACCGGCGAGTTGGTCCACATGCCGGACGTCCGCCTCGATCCGGAATACGGCTATCACGACATCGCGGCCGCCGCGGGATTCCGCAGCGTGCTTTCGGTGCCGATGCTTCGGGACGGCAAGCCGATCGGCACCATCACGGTCTACCGCGAGGTCGCGGGAGAATTTCCCGAAGCGAAGATCGCGCTCCTGCAGACGTTCGCCGACCAGGCGGTCATTGCCATCCAGAACGTGCGCCTCTTCAAGGAGCTCGAGTCGCGCAACCACGATCTCACCGAGTTACTCGAACAGCAGACTGCCACGAGCGACATCCTGCAGGTCATCAGCCAGGCGCAGACGGACGTGCAGCCGGTATTCGACACGATCGCTGCGTCCGTGTTGTCACTCTGTCGCGCGCGATTCGCCAACGTCTTCACATACGACGGCCGTCTGATCCACGTTGCCGCGTACGTCAACGCGTTCCCCGAATTCATCGAGACGATGCAGAGCTACTATCCGATGCCGCCGGGACGCAAGACCGCCGTCGCTCGCGCCATCCAGACCGGCGAGGTGAGCATCATTCCCGATGTCCTGACGGACCCCGACTACGAATTCCCGGCAGCGTCGGCAGGCGGCGGCTTCCGCAGCATTCTCGCCGTGCCGCTGATGCGTGACGGCAAGCCGGTCGGCGGCCTCGCCGTGGGCCGGCCCGAGCCCGGACAGTTCCCGGACTCGCAGATCGCGCTCCTCAAGACCTTCGCCGACCAGGCCGTCATCGCGATCGAAAACGTGCGCCTGTTCACCGAGCTGGAAGCGCGCAATCGTGATCTCAGCGAAGCGCTCGAGCAGCAGACAGCGACCAGCGACATCCTGCGCGTCATCAGCCGGTCGCAGACCGACGTCCAACCCGTGTTCGACACGATCGCCGCGGCAGCGCTCACGCTGTGCCGCGCAACGTCGGCGCTGGTCACCCGCTTGGAAGGCGACACCGTTGCCCTGGTGGCTTCCGCCAACCTCACGGACGAAGGCGCGGCGGCGATGGCGGAGGCATTCCCGATGCCTGTCGGTCGGGGCAGCACCTCGGCACGCGCGATCCTAGAAGGCCGCATCGTCGTCATCCCGGACGTAATCAAGGACCTCGATTACGAGGTGCAGGCACAGGCCCTGCGAGCGGCGTTTCGTTCCACGCTGGCGGTACCGCTCGTACGCGAAGGCCGGCCGATCGGCACCATCACGGTGGGCAAGCCCGAGCCGGGCCGCTTCTCCGATTCCCTGGTGGCGCTCCTGCAAACCTTCGCCGACCAGGCCGTCATCGCCATCGAGAACGTGCGCCTGTTCAATGAGCTCAACTCGCGCAACAGCGACCTCACCGAAGCGCTCGAGCAGCAGACCGCCACCAGCGACATTCTGCGTGTCATCAGCCGCTCGCAGACGGACGTTCAACCCGTCTTCGACACGATCGCGCACTCGATTACCCAGCTTTGCGGTGCGCACTTCGCCAACGTCTTCACTTACGACGGCGCGCTGATCCATCTCGCTGCGAGCGTCAACGCGAACACCGAGTATGTGGAGGGGCTGCGCAGCTTCTTCCCGCGACCCGCGGGACGCGAAACGGGCGTAACGCGGGCGATTGCGACGAACGCGGTCTGCATGATCGAAGATGTCCTGGACGACCCCGACTACGTGATCGCAACGGCATCGGCAGTAGGCGGATTCAGGAGCGTGCTTGCGGTACCCCTTTTGCGTGACGGCAAGGCGATCGGCGGACTCGCGGTGGGACGACCGGAGCCCGGACCTTTTCCCGCGACCCAAGTTGCGCTTCTGCAAACCTTCGCCGACCAGGCCGTGATCGCCATCGAGAACGTGCGCCTGTTCAAGGAACTCGAAGTACGAAATCGGGACCTGACGGAAGCGCTGGAGCAGCAGACCGCGACCAGCGACATCCTGCGTGTCATCAGCCAGTCGCAGACCGCCGTGCAGCCGGTGTTCGACACGATCGTACGCAGCGTGCTGTCGCTCTGCGGCGCCGCCTTCAGCGGCGTCTATCTCGTCGACGAGGACACCTTGACGCTCGCGGCCACGGCGGGCATGTCACCGGAAGCGACGGCTGCGTTCAGCCAGGGCTATCCGCGCAAGATCGGAAACGACACGGTCTCCGGACGCGCCGCGCTCGAGTGCCGTGTCGTGAAGACCGACGACCTCCTGACCGATCCCGACTACGCGGGTGCGCCGGGCACGTTCGTCGGTGCGCGAACGGTGCTTGGGGTGCCCTTGGTCCGCGACGGCCGCGCAATCGGGTCGATCGGCGTCTGGCGCAACGAAGTGAAGCCTTTCTCCGACACGCAGGTCGCCCTGCTGGAGACGTTCGCCGACCAGGCGGTGATTGCGATCGAGAACGTGCGGCTGTTCAGGACGCTCGAGTCGCGTAACCGTGATTTGAGCGAGGCGCTCGAGCAGCAGACGGCGACAAGCGATATCCTGCGCGTGATCAGCCAGTCGCAGACCGACGTGCAGCCGGTGTTCGACGCGATCGTGAAGAGCGCCGTCCAGCTGTGCGAGGCGCAGCACAGCCTGATTTTCGAGTCCGACGGCGAGGCGCTCCAGCCGGTCTCGCGCTACGTCGTTTCGACGGAGCTCAACGACTACTGGGAGCGCAATCCGATCCGGCCCGGACGAGGCTCCGTCGCGGGCATGGCCAGCGAGCAGCGCCGGACCGTTCACGTCGATGACGTGCTCGCATTGCCCGACTACGCGCATCCGGACGCTCAGAAGATTCAGAACTACCGGACGGTGCTCGCAGTGCCGATGCTGCGCGACCGGACGGTCATCGGCGTAATCGTCACTTGGAAGACGCGTGTCGAGCCGTTCACCGACAAGCAGGTCGAGCTGGTGGAGACGTTCGCCGACCAGGCGGTGATTGCCGTCGAGAACGTGCGGCTGCTCAAGGAACTGAATGCCCGCACCGCTGCGTTGACGCAATCGGTCGGCGAGCTGAAGGCGCTGGGCGAGGTCGGGCAGGCGGTCAGCTCGACGCTCGACCTCGGCACCGTGCTGTCGACGATCGTGGCACGTGCCAGGCAGCTGAGCGGGGTCGAGAGCGGATCGATCTACGAGTACGACGAGGTGCGGCAGGAGTTCCTCCTCCACTCGGCCGACGGAGTGCCCGACGATCTCCTCGACGCGCTGCGCAAGACGCCCATGCGCCCGGGCGAAGGTGCCCTCGGGCGGATGGCGATCACGGGTCAACCCGTCGAGATCCGCGACGTCGTGGACGAGCGGGTGTATCAAAGCCGGGTTCGCGACCTCCTCGTGAAGCACGGGCTGCACTCGATGCTCGTCGTGCCGCTGCTGCGCGAGGATCACCTGCTGGGCGGCCTCGTCATCAACCGCAAGGCGCCCGGCGCCTTCGATCCGCAGGTCGTCGAGCTCTTGAAGACGTTTGCCGCGCAGTCGGCCATCGCGATCGAGAACGCACGCCTCTTCCGCGAGATTGAGATCAAGAGCCGCGAGCTCGAAACCGCCAGCCGGCACAAGAGCGAATTCCTCGCCAACATGTCGCACGAGCTGCGCACGCCGCTCAACGCGATCATCGGATTCTCCGACGTGCTGAGCGAGCGCCTGTTCGGCGAGCTCAACACCAAGCAAGCGGAGTACGTGACGGACATCGCGGAATCGGGCCGTCATCTCCTCGCCCTGATCAACGACATCCTCGACCTGTCGAAGATCGAGGCAGGACGGATGGAGCTCGATGTTGGAGACGTGGACATCCCGAGGACCATCGTGCAGACGCTGTCGCTCGTGCGCGAGCGCGCCGAGCGCCGCGGCGTGGCGCTCACGAGCACGGTCGCCGGCGGCGTCGGCATCGTTCACGCCGACGAGCGCAAGGTGAAGCAGGTACTCCTCAATCTTCTGTCCAACGCGCTCAAGTTCACGCCGGAGGGCGGCCACATCGACGTGCGAGCCGCTGCCTTCGACGATTGCATCGAGATTTCGGTGACGGACACCGGTGTCGGCATCGCGCCGGAGGACCAGGAGGCCGTGTTCGAGGAATTTCGCCAGGTCGGAACATCCGCAGCGCGCGCGGAAGGCACCGGGCTCGGCCTCGCGATCTCGCGCAAGTTCATCGAGCTGCACGGCGGGCGCCTGTCGCTTCAAAGCGTTCCCGGCAAAGGGTCCACGTTCACCTTCTCGCTCCCCCTGAGCCGCCCTTAGCTCGCGTCGTGTTAAAGTTTCCGGTTCCACACGGCATACCGGAGCTCCCCGTGCCAGGCCTCCTTCCCAACGTCGACCCGAACGGACTGCTCGAGTACTCGGTCGTCTTCACCGATCGCGCGCTCAACCACATGTCGCAGGCCTTCCAGGGCGTCATGCGCGACATCAGTGCAACCCTCAAGCATGTGTACCGCGCGCATTCCGTTGCGGTCGTGCCGGGCGGCGGAACGTTCGGCATGGAAGCCGTGGCGCGGCAGTACGCGACGGGGCGCAAGGCCCTCGTGATCCGCAACGGATGGTTCAGCTACCGTTGGACGCAGATCTTCGACATAGGCCGCATTCCGTCGGAGAGCATCGTGATGAAGGCGCGCCCGATTCGCGCGGGGCGGCAGGCGCCCTACGCGCCCGCCCCGATCGACGAAGTCGTGGCGACCATCCGCGATCAGCGGCCTGCCGCCGTGTTCGCGCCGCACGTCGAGACGGCGTCGGGCATGATCCTTCCGGACAATTACCTTCGGGCGGTCGCCGACGCTGTGCATGCCGTCGACGGCCTCTTCGTGCTCGATTGCATTGCGTCGGGCGCCATGTGGGTCGACATGGAAGCGACCGGCGTCGACGTCCTGATCAGCGCGCCGCAGAAAGGCTGGAGCAGCTCGCCGTGTGCCGCGCTCGTGATGTTGTCCGAGCGCGCGCGAACGGCGATCGAGGGAACGACGAGCACGAGCTTCGCGTGCGACCTCAAGAAATGGCTGTCGATCATGGAAGCATACGAAAAGGGCGGCCACGCGTACCACGGGACGATGCCCACCGACGCGCTCACCAAGCTGCGCGACGCGATGCGCGAGACCGAGCGATTCGGCTTCGAGCGCGCGCGCGACGCGCAAGCCGAGCTCGGCGCGAAAGTGCGTGCGCTTTTCGCGAGCCACGGCATCCCGAGCGTCGCGGCCCCCGGCTTCGAGGCGCCTGGCGTGGTCGTGAGCTACACCGAGGACCCCGGTATCCACACCGGCGCCAAATTCATCGCGCAAGGGTTGCAGACCGCCGCCGGTGTGCCGCTGCAATGCGACGAGCCCGCCGATTTCAAGACATTCCGCGTTGGCCTCTTCGGCCTCGACAAGCTCGGCAACGTCGCCGGCGCCGTCGGTAATCTCGAGCGGGCGTTGACGGAGATCGAGTCGCAGGCGATGGCGCCCGCCAAGTAGAGCGGACGGTAAGGCAGCCGGGGCATTGCCTCGGGCTGAAGCCCGACCTACATGCTAAACGAGGTCGCGCAACACCACGGTCACTTCGTTGCCGTTGGCCATCTTGAGCTTGACCCTGGCGCCAGGCGGTGCACGCAACACTTCCCGCACCGCCGGCAGCAAGAGCTGCGCGGAGGGATAGCCGTTCACCTCGACGATCACGTCGCCCGCCTTGAGTCCGGCGGCCGCGGCGGGGCCGTCGCTCACCACGTCGATTACCTTGAAGCCGTCGTCGCTGCGCTCGATCCATAACCCGCCGCGGTCGGCGATATCCGGCGCGCCGAAGTTGAGATAGCGCTCGAAATACAGTGCATCGTTGGGAAGGTCGTACGTCACGGCGAACTGGCGCATGAGCGCGAAGCCGACGTTGCCTGCGACTTCGCCCTTCGCTGATTCACCTTCGACCTTCGGCAAGGCGACGATGGGATTCGGCACGTCTACGGCCCCGAGCTTCAGGGATTTCGCGCGGGCCAGAGAGGCCCGCACGGGACCGGCGAGACCGGCGCCCGTAATCGCGACGTTCTTCGGCGCGAGTTTCTTCTCGAGATCGTTCTTCGTCACGAAGGCCGGCGTCAGCGTCAGCGAGCCTCGGCTTCCCGTGTCGATCTCGAACATGCCCGCGATGCCGTCGATCGTGCCGCTGACCTGCGGCAGCCGCCCGCGCTTCGCCACCGCCACCTTGGTGCCGCTGGCGCCCTTGAATTGCGCCGGGTCGTAGAGCGTGATGCGCGAGCGCGCGTAGTCGATGCGGACCGGCATGCGCACGAACCACTCGAGCCCGAGCACTCCGCCGATGTCGTCGAGGCCTTCGACACGGCGCAGGAAAGGGTCGATGTCGGCGACCACGTAACTCTGGCCGCCGAGCTCGACGCCGTTGATGACGGTGCTCGCAACATTGAGCGTCTTCGGCAGCGCCCGCTCCGGACCGACGACGGCCGCGGCAGCCTGCGCAGTGAGGATGTTGGTCCCGCCGGCATCGAACAGCATGCGAAACGGACCGCGGCCGTCGAGCATGACCTTGACGAACAAGTGCCCGCTCAATGCCTCGAACGGCACCTCGACCGATGCCCGGCCCACGGGAAACGAGATCTCCGCCTTCGCCACCGGCGGTGCAAACGCGACACTGGTGACGGGCTCGTTGAAAACGAGCTTCTGCACATCCACCACTTCGTCGAGCTTCGGATCGCCGCGCGAGGTATGCACGTGGAACGGGATGCGCACGCCCTGCACCTCGCGACGGTCGGAATAGACCTCGGTGCGCGTCACGTCAGCCTCCTGCTCCACCAGCCGCTCGATGAGCTTGCTGTCGACGTCGATCCAGAACTCGAACGGGCGCCCGCCTTCGGGAACGATCGTCACGACGTCGAACTTGCGCCCGTTCGCCTCGGCGCGGTCCTTGTATTCGATCTTCGCTCGCGCGCGGTCGGGATACCAGAATGCAAGCCGGTCGCGATACGCTGCGTTGGCCGCAAGTTCCAGCGCCGCCGCACCGGTCTCGATCTTCGGCTCCTCGCTTTCTTCCTGGGTCCACACCTGCTTGCCGTCATTGCCGGCGGCACCGGAAATCGGTCCGATGCGATAGCGAATGACCGATCGTCCGTTCGCGATGTCGCTCCATCGCTCGACCGAGCCTTCAAGGCCCGCGGCGGCGAGCTTGACTTCGCTTCGCTGCGTGCGAAGCGCGTCCCACGCCGCACCTCCGCTCGCGTTCTTCGCCGCGGCGAGCACGCTAACCGGATCCGGCTTGCTCGCGGGCTTGGGCTGGGCATGCGCGGCCGATGCGCACACGAGCATGGCCATGGCGAGGACGACGATGAGGCGATCGAACACGAAGCGGGCTCTTTGGAAAGTCGAACATGCGATTATCGCAGAAGGCGCCGCCACGCCGCAGGGTCGCAGTTGCTACACTGCAAGAACCTCAAGGCCCCGCTGAAACCCTTGGCACAACCGGATTCGCCGCCGCCCCACGCGCGTACGTTCCGTCCCGCATGGCTCGGACAGATCAGCGGACGCGACGCCCGCGGCGACGTGCTCGCGGGCAGCACGCTCGCCGCATATGCGGTGCCGAGCTCGATTGCATACGCGCAACTCGCCGGCATGCCTGTGCAGACGGGACTGTATTGCTACCTTTACGGCGGACTCGCGTACGCGTTGCTGGGATCGTCGCGACAGCTCGCGATCGGCCCGACATCGTCGATTGCTTTGACGCTCACCGTCGCGCTGGGAGGACTCGCCGCCGGCGATGCGGTGCGCTATGCGGAGCTCGCGACGGCGACCGCCTTCTTCATGGCGGTGTTCGCGCTGTTCGCCGCCGCGATGCGCTGGGGCGGCGTCGTGCACTTCATCTCCGAAACCGTGCTGACGGGATTCAAGATCGGCGCCGGCATCGTGATCGCAGTCAGTCAGCTTCCGATGCTGTTGGGGCTCTCGCTCGGCCATGCCGACTTGTGGCGCACGCTTGCAAGCATGGCGCGCCATATCGACGACACTCACGTGCCGTCGCTCGCGTTCGGACTCGCGGCATTCGCCGCGCTCCAGGTGGGACACGCGCTGCGGCCGCGATGGCCGATTCCGCTGATCGTTGTCGTGATCTCGCTTGCGCTGATGGGATTACCTGCGTTCCAACCGTTGCGCATCGCCACGGTCGGGACGTTCCCGGCGGGCATTCCATGGCCCGCGATCCCCGATCTGCATTGGCACGAGCTCGACACGCTGATGCCGTTGTCGCTCGCCTGCTTCCTCCTCGCGTACAACGAAGGCATCGCCGCCGCGCGACTCCTGGCTCTCCGTCACGACTGTGCGATCGATCCCAATCGAGAGCTCGTGGCGCTCGGCGTCGCCAACATCGCGATCGCGATCGGGCGCGGCTTCCCGTCGGCGGGCGGCCTGTCGCAATCGCTGGTCAACGACGAAGCCGGCGCACGCACGCCGCTGTC
>Ga0207701_10007318_pt1 | contig 10986 bp, 5 predicted proteins | sample KBSSwiSSwithPhiX_FD_184294 | JGI IMG/M metagenome (GOLD analysis project Ga0207701, IMG submission 184294) | Switchgrass rhizosphere bulk soil microbial communities from Kellogg Biological Station, Michigan, USA, with PhiX - S5 (SPAdes) (version 2) | ecosystem: Environmental > Terrestrial > Soil...
AGGGACGATTGACCCCAATCGCCCTCGCCACGAACACGATCATCCGCCTCCGGTCACTGCGGCGACCCACGGCACGGCAGGCGAGCACGAAAAAATGCATCCGCCTTCGCACGGCGGCCATGAAATGCAGATGGAAATGCATTCCACTATCGATCTCGCCGACCCGATGAGTCGCGAAGCCTCCGGCACAAGCTGGATCCCGGATTCGTCGCCAATGTACGGCCGCATGTTCATGTTCGGCGAAGACATGCTTATGCTGCATGGCGCGATTTTTCCGCGCTACACAAACGTTAGCACACGTCGGGGCGACGATCGGATCGATGCCCCGAACTGGTTCATGGGAATGTATTCGCATCCGCTTTGGAACAACGCGCAGTTCGGTTCGCGTTTGATGATGAGCCTCGATCCGCTCACCGAACAAGGGCGCGGTTATCCGCTTCTGTTTCAAACGGGCGAAGTGTGGAACGGAGAGCCATTGCACGACCGACAACATCCGCACGATCTCTTCGACGAACTTTCGTTCAGCCTTTCACAGAAATTCGAGCACGATCTCAGCACGTACATCTATTTCGGTTATCCGGGTGAGCCGGCGCTCGGTCCGCCCGCATTCATGCATCGCCCGTCGGCGATGGACGATCCCGACGCACCGATCGGTCATCACTGGCAGGATTCGACGCATATCACGTTTGGCGTAGCCACTGGCGGTTTGCAATGGCGCGATATAAAAATCGAAGGCAGCATTTTCACCGGTCGCGAACCGGATGAAGACCGTTACGATTTCGACCGCCCGCGTTTTGATTCATACAGCGGCCGCCTTTCCTGGAACCCGACACGAAATCTGGCACTGCAGGTTTCGTACGGTTACATCAAAAGTCCCGAAGAGCTCGATCCCAACACGAATATTCATCGCACGACGGCATCGGCAATTTACAATCTTCCGCTCGGCCATGACACCAACTGGTCGAACACGTTTGTCTGGGGCCAGAACAACGCCACCAAGGAAGGCAAAACGCAATCCTTCCTCGTTGAATCAAACTATCAGCGTGGCCGCGACACGGTCTATTTTCGATGGGAGCACGTAGGAAAGTCCGGGCATGAGCTGGTCCTCAACGAGGCCGCGCACACACGCATCTTTCCCGTGGCCGGTTACACGCTGGGTTACGTTCGCGACCTGTCGCATGGCAAAGGCATCGACATTGGTCTCGGCACTCAATTCACTATCAACAATCGCCCCGACACTCTCGATCGCTACTACGGCGACGATCTCGGCTACGCTTTTCAATTCTTTCTCCGCATCCGCCCATCCCGTGACAGTCACAGCGGACACGAGCATGCAGAGCACGTTGCCGGAATGGAGAAGTAGGATCCTGCGATCCTGTTGCAAAAGCAGCGACCTGTAGCCGGAGTCGCTGACTCCGGCAGCCGCGGTCACCGACCGCGGCTACAGCGAAGCCTGTTCGTGATAAGCGAGATTTGGCGCGGATGGAACGCACCAAATCCCATGATTGGTTAGAGTCCGAATCTCGTGCCAACAGCGTCAGCGCATAAACTTGCAACTAACACGCCGCTTGCATTATAGACTTGCACGGATGCGGGCCCACCGGCAAGGGCGTTTCCTGTCGCATCTACGGTTAGTTCCCCCGAGATGATCGACCAGCCCGTTAAGACGTACGAGCTGTTGAAGTTGAAGTCCTTGAAGCGAAACGCATAGGTACTGTCAGTGGTATGGCTCCAAACACCTTTTCCGCCTGTTGCCAGAGCCGGGGATGTACCGCCACTCGCCTCGTTCAAGGTACCCCCTGAACTGAATGCTACCAGTGTCGGAAAGGTCCTTATCGTGTGACCGGTGCAATCGTTTAGAGTTATCTGCATGTTCCAAGTCCCCTCAATTCTTCCGCCTTGCGTCCCCTGACCGACTGCCGTTGTGGCAACCATGGCGAGTAACGCACAGACGACCGCCAAGGGAGCCATTATGCTTTTAACCAATCTTGTTTTCATAAGTGTTGTTTCCTTTCATTGTTTTGGCCTTCTTTGGCTTCCCACCATGGGATGTCATTTCCGGCCGTTCACCGAGGTACTCCGCAGGATTTGGCCGGGCGTTACGCAGAAAATGCAGAAGATTGAGAACCACGGATCACGCGGATGTCATTGATCGGGGAGCGCAGGCTGCCAGCCTGCTGGGTTTCGGCTGCTAGCCGAACCCGGCTTTTACACCGTAAATTCGCGATCGCAATGCCATGCTCGCTGAAGCACGCGCGTTGCCATTTTTCAAAGACGAAAACGATCAGCCGCCACGCTACCGCGGGCGGCTGATAGCAAACTGCGGTTGTTAGCTCGTTTATTCGCCTATGACCTGACCTGTAGGATCTGCTGACTACTGTTTCACCATGGTGCCGCTATAGAGGTGGCCCTCCGTTGTGCTAGAAGCGATGTACTTAACCTGATTTCCGCCATCGCCGATCACGAAATGCCGCTGACGCGCCAACCCACCTCCCATAAAATTCATGTGGCCGGTGCCATTCGCATTTACATTGTAGGTCCCGGTGACAGTCGGATTGAAGTCAGGATTGAGTATGACGCCACCACCGACGTTAAATACCAGGTTTCCCGTGAAGCCGCCTGCGCCATCGAATGTCCACAAGGCCACCGTTAAGTATGGTGAATAGGTGCTTATAGGCGCGAGTACTCTGTTGTCGTTTGTTGGACCTAAGACTTGCCAGGAGTCGGCATAATTGCCGTTGAGGCTACTCAGATCGAACGCTTGAGCACGCGGCACTGACACCTGCATGATCAATCCGATGATTGCGAGCGCCAGGGCTGACCTGACGAGCCGAACTTTCCACCTGTGGGTGATGGTTCCTGTGAACATGATGTTTTGGTTTTTCATAAACTAATTTCCTTTTCTTGTTTTGGCCTTCTTTGATTCCTCGTCTTGAGAAACTCATCTCCGGCCGTTCACTGATGTACTCCGGAGCATCCGGCGATTCGTTACGCGGAAAATTGTTTGGCGATCATGAAATGATGTTGATCTGAATTGCATTGCAGGTTTTGCCAAAAATGTCTGTAATCGTGTTCCTCGGACCTTTTGGCGCCGGAGATGACCGACTTGCACACCTCAGAATCCTGGCTGACTGCGCTCACGGTGACAGTCGGATCCTTCTTAATCTTCGTGACAAACGCATTCGCTCAGGAACAAAGCGGAATTGCGGAAATTGAACGCGTCATTGTCACTGGCTCCAACATTCCAACCGCGCAAGAAGTCGGCCCTAACCCAGTGGACACTTATCGGCCAAGCGACATCGAGAAGTTGGGCATTCGCAACTTACAAGACCTGCGAACTTTTCTTCCGCAGGAAGCAGGCGGGACTGCCCACCTCATCCCTGGCATGGGCCTCGACGGTACTGTCCAACTCAATCTGCGCGGCTTGTTACCCAAAGAAACTCTGGTTCTAGTAGATGGAAAACGTGTGGCCTTTGGTTCCTTGACCATCGCCGGGTCTAGCCAGGGTGTGGACATTAATCTCATTCCCTTCCCGATGATCGATCACATTGATATCCTGAAGGATGGCGCTTCTGCTGTGTACGGCTCCGACGCGGTGGCTGGTGTGGTCAACTTCTTTTTAATCCACAAATTCCGTGGTGTGGAGATCGGGGGCAGTTACGGGAACACAAACCTAGGAGCCTCCAATGATATGGGCGAGTGGGAGGCGTGGTTGAAAGCCGGCACTGGTGATGACAAGACCGACATTGTGGTCATAGCCGATTTTTGGGAGCGCACCGGCGGCCTTTTCAGTCGCGATCGGGACCTGTCGGCTAACGCGTTTTACATACCGTTTGGAGGATTCGATACTCGCAGCGGGTTTTTTCCTGGTCGCGTACAAGGTCGTCGCTTAATTCCGAAATTGTTTTTCAGCGCGAACTCACCGCCGCCGCACTCAGCCCCAAACGCGGCGAGGTCTCCATTTTATAAGAGGCCCGGCTTCCCGTTCGAAATACTGGCAGGCTTCCCCGTGGTTAACCCCAATGCGTATCCAGGCGCCCCTGGTATCCACAATCCGCGAACAACCCTTGACCAGACCGGGACTAGGTACAGAGGAGGAGGCGATTACTTCGCCTACAACTTTGCAGCTGTAACGGCAGCGCTTCCACCGCAAGATCGCCAAGCCTACTACGGTTCCTTCACGCGCGACATCTGCGACAAATACCTGCAGGTGTTTGCGGATTTCAAACTAGTACGATCATTTTTCGATTCATCCGTCGCCGCCCTTCCGTTTATCCTAGATCCATTTAAGGCCCCAGGCTTTAACGTGGGCCTTAGTGCCGTTGGCATCAGCGTCCCAATCTCGAATCCATTTAATCCGTTCACGGTTGGAGATACCACTTTGATTATTAACGGAGTTCCAACTCCCATGACTACCGGGGTTCGGTTTCGCGGCCTTAGCGATACCGGTAATAGAAGTGAGAAGTTTACCTATTGGGACTCTCTTTTCGATGTCGGGATTAAGGGTGAGATGGGAGAGTTTGGCGATTATTTCAAGACATGGAACTGGGAAGCTGGCTTCCGTTATGCCCGGAACGAAGGACAAGATTTGTCGATAGGCGAGGTCAGCCAGATTGGGCTGCGGGAGACGCTCCTGGATACAAACCCGGCCACGGCGTTCAATCCATTCCTTGGCTTGCTTGGTCACAACAGCAAGTCGGCCAGATCCAAGGTCTATGTCACTCTACATAACTCAGGCGAGTTCGAGTTGCCATTAGGTTATGTAACCATCAACGGCGACTTGTTTAATCTTCCGGCCGGGCCGATCTCATTTGCGATCGGTGGTGAGTACCGCGGGGAGAGAATGACGCTTGATCGTGACGCGCTCAATCAAACATTTCAAACGCTTGGCCCGAACGGACAAGGTTTCCGGGTGAACCGCGATGTCTGGTCAATCTACCAGGAGGTGCGCGTCCCGTTTACCAGTCCCACATGGAACTTCCCCGGTTTTTACAGCTTCGAAGCTGACTTCGCCGAGCGCGAGGAATGGTACAGCCAGAATACTTCTACGGTGCTAACTCCATTCCAGCCGGCTACCAGCTCCCAGTATAATGGGCAGAAGCCAAAGGTCTCTGTGCGCTGGCAGCCACTTGATCCGAAGTATATCGGCGCGCTTACCTTGCGTGGCAGCTATACCGAAGCGTTTCATGCGCCAACGCTGTTCGAGATCACGCCTGCCGGCACGGCGGAGTTCCCACGGGTGAGGGATCCATTTTCAACATTGACTCAGGAGGTTGTCGAGGAACGGATTAGCGGGAATCCGCTGCTGCAACCGGAAGTCGCCTACGAATGGTCTTACGGGATCGTTTACAGCCCGAAATGGCTCAAGGGGATGACCCTGAGCGCGGACTGGTGGCACATTGATCTGCGATCGCTGATATCATCTCTCGGCGCGCAATTCATTATCGAGAGTAATCCACCTCCGGCACCACCTGCTGTGCAGAACGGGCCATTGGTGTTTCGCGCGCCCAGCGGGATTCCGGGCGTGGTTGGCCCGGTTACGCTGGTCATCAATCCTAACGAAAACCTTTCTGGCGCGATTTTTGAAGGTCTCGATTACGAAGCCATCTATATTTTGGACTCTTCGATTTTTGGCCACGGGGATTTTGGCCGGCTGACTTTGACGGTCAACGGCACCTGGCTTTCCCGCGCCGAGTTCCAAGCCTTCCCCAACACGAAACGATTTGGAATCGCGGGCGAATTTGCGCCGCCGGGATTCACCTTGACGAGTTCCCTGCCGTGGAATCGGGCCAATTTTAGTCTGTACTACGACGGCCCAGCTGACACGTGGATGCAGGGTATTGATGTTGGCGCGGTGGTCCACTGGATCGGCCAATATGAGGACGACAATGTCAGTCTGACAGGAGCGACCAAGCCCCAAGAGCCGAGAAGCGGTCCGCTACCTTGGCATGCGCGTAAAGTGGCCGCTTGGACTACGCTCGACTTGATCGCATCGTACACGTTCAACCTGCCGCCACCCGCGACAGCGCCCGTCCCCGGTTTCGCGAAGGACGGCGGTAGGAATATAAAGATGCAGGATGGTAAGGAGAAAAATGTCATGCCTGTTTCCACAGCTGAGTACAACCCTTGTGGATGGCGCGCTTGGTTAAACAACACGACTCTGACGCTTGGCCTGCAAAACGTATTCGATTCCGATCCACCCTTTGTAGCCGGCGCGTTTGAGAACGGCTACGACGAATCGCTTGCCACGATCAAAGGCCGGTTCTGGTACGTGCAACTAAAGAAGAGATTCTGAGCGGCAGTCTTATTTGGAAACCGTTTCTTTTGGCGCTAACGAGGCGACGATTTTTTCGAAGCGCGGATCGCCGCGCAGCGGATCCCACATTGGATCCAAGCGCAATTCGCCATAACTCGGACCGCCAGGAATTTTGGTGACAGCTTCAAGTTGCTCAAGCGCCAGATCAATCTCGCCCACCCGTACACAAAGTAAGGCAAAGGCCCTTCTTGCACATACCTCAGTTGGGCACGACCCGAACATTGCTTCTTGAGTAATGGGTGCCAGTTCCATCGCGCGCCGGCCTTCGCTTAACGCCTCTTCTTTTCTTCCCAACAATGCATCAATCTGCGCGAGCCGAAACCATAGATCCATGTTATCAGGGTGAACGCCTAGCTCTTCCTCCGTGTCTGTACGCGCCCTCATAAACGCAGCGCGCATCGCCGAAGCGTCTCCTTTTAAGCGAGCAACTACGCCGAGCGAAAAGTCACGCCCGCCCTTCTCAGGAAGGGCTGCCGCAAGGCTGCCAGCGGTGTCCAAGTCGCGATCGTACAACGCAAGATCCAGGCGGGCGTCGGCCACAACCGGATCTTTGTCTGACCCCGGTTCGTTGGTCAGGATCTTTTCAATTGCGGCACGCAAGGGTCTTGTGTCCCCTCGCCCCTCTAGTTCGATATTAGCACGTATGATCCGAGGTCGCTTGTGGTCTGGTACCATTGCAACGATACGATCCATAACTTTGGCCATTTGATCATAGTCTTTCACCCAGTAATAGGTCGTCCCGAGGTTAACCAGATGAGGGCCATGTTTAGGATCGAGCTCAGATGCGCGCTCGAAATTATGTATCGAGTCAGCCCAGTGACTTTCAGCACGGTCAATCAATCCAGCTAACTCGTAAACTCGGGCGTTATTCGGTAAACTCTGTTGAGCAAGAGTAACTTCGGTGCGGGCGCGATGATGATCGGCATATCCCCAGTAAAGATGCCAGGCGAGCGCCAGGTGTGCTTCCCCCGAATCCGGTCTCAACCTAAATGCAGAATCTATGGCCGCCTTCGCCAGGTCCAAGCGCGCGGGGGTGTGGTCAATCTCTTGCTGGTAAATTAAATCATGCAGAAAGGCTAGCTGGCAATGGGCAAGAAAGAAGTTAGGATCACGAGCAACTGCCTTGTTAAGCAGTTCGACAGCCTCAGACCGATCCACCAAATCCGGCTCCGAAGGCACCTCGGCGTTATGAATTAGAGAGACAGCGCGGACATAAAAATCATAGGCTACCAAGTCGTGAGTTGGTTTTTCTTCGATAGACGCCTTTTCACTAGTTGACACCTTCGCGCGAAGATGCTGGGCAACTTTTTGCGCTATCTCAGCTTGGACTACAAATAAATCGTTCAGCTCGCGATCGTATTCCTCGGCCCAGACGTGTGTGTCGGTGCGGGTGTCGATCAGCTGCGCGTTCAAGTGAATCCGATCACCGCTCCTGCGTGCGCTTCCCTCCAGCACATGAGACACCCGAAGTGCATCACCAATCTGACGCACATTTCTCTTGCCTCGATATTCCATCACGCTGTTCCGGCTGATGACCTTCAAATCGCCGATTTTCGCGAGCTTGGTCAAAAGGTCGTCCTGCACACCATCGGCGAACGCTGTCTGCTCCTTCTGCTCGCTCAGGTTATCAAAAGGCAGAACGGCGATGCCGGTTGTTAGAGGTTGGCGGATCAACTCACTTTTCCAAACGATCCACCCGGCGGCCGCTGCCAAGGTAATCAGGGATACGATCAACGCGGCGCTTGTTGGATTGCGTCGCACCCATTTCTGCCCTCGCGCGAAAACTCCAGTGTGTCGCGCTCGAATCGGTTCATGCTTTAGCCAGCGCTCCAAATCTTCTGCCAGTGCGAGCGCGGAAGAATACCGGCGCTTGGGATCTTTCTCGAGGCACTTGAGGCAAATCGTGCTGAGATCGCGATCTATTTTCGGATTTAATACGCGCGGTTGTCGCGGCTCGGTATCCAGCAGTAACTTGATCGTCTCGTAGGTGGCTCCTCCGGCAAACGGCGGCTGACCTGCAAGCAATTGGTAAAGAACCGCGCCAAGTCCATAGACATCAGTCACGCTGCTGATAGCCGCGTTGTTTCCCACTGCTTGCTCCGGCGCCATGTAACTGGGCGTGCCAAGGACATCCAGCGTGTGCGTGACACTGCTTTCGGATTCGACTAACCGGGCAAGACCAAAATCGGTCAGATGCGGTTCGCCTTTTGCATCGAGCAGAATGTTTCCGGGCTTGATATCGCGATGCAGAATTCCGTGTTCATGCGCGTAATGAACAGTGCGCGCGACCCTGGCGATTAATTCCACCGCGCGCCGGATCGGCATGGGTTCGCGTTTCGCTACCTCGTCGAGTTGGCCGCCCTCGATAAACTTCATACTGAAGTAGCACGAGCCATCGCGCTCGCCCACTTCGTGAATCGGAACGATACCGGGATGTTCCAAACGTGCCGCTGCTTCGGCTTCTAGGCGAAAGCGTCTCAAATGCGCTTTGCTCGCCCACTGACCCAGGCTGATGACTTTTAATGCGACTGTGCGGTTCAGACTTTTCTGCCGGGCGCGAAACACCACGCCCTGACCGCCGCGACCGACCTCTTCCAGTAATTCGTAATCGCCAAGTTCGCCTAACAGCTCGGCTGCGCTCGTTGATTTTTTCTTCGCGGGAACTTCATTTTCATCAGCAGGTGAAGGTGTATTCGCGCGGCCGGGGTCGACGCCCCCGGCTACAGATACGTCCGCAAAATTGCCGAGCGCGCTTTTGAGTACACACCTGCCGCAAAGTCCTTCAGGTGCGTCGGAAAAAATCTTGGCGCCGCATTTCCGGCAAATTCTGATTACTCTGATCATTGTCGAGTCGCTCGCGCACGCACCCTTTTGTACTCCGTAAAAGTCTCGCATTCGTTACGCCTCAAGCACTGCAATGAGATGACGTAGCTCATCTTCGATATCGCCGGGTGTCGCAACGGTGTTGGCGATCTCGTCTCGTAATAACGCTTGGTAACGTTGCCGAAATCGGTAAAACGCTTGCCGGACCGCATTCTCGGTCATGCCCAAACGCGCGGCGATCTCGGCCTGCGACGGCGAGCCGGGTTCATCCGGTAGCAATTCCTTTAACGAATCAAACAACGCGGCGTTCCCCCCCGCGCAGTATTCATCCTTCAATCGGCTGAGCACGCGCTCCAGAACCGTCAACGCCCACCGGCGCTCGTAGATCATTTCGGCGGTCATTGGATCGGCTGGTTCGATTTCGATCCGATCGCCAGCTCGGAATTCGTCTAGTGGGATGAGTGGCTGGCCTTTGCCGCGTTTGATTGCCATCGCGCGACGCTCCTCGTTGGCGAGAAAATATTTTACGCCCCCAAGTAGGAAGGAACGGAGTCGTCCTTTCTCCTTGCGCACCGCACTCAGACTTCTGCGCTCCAATAGCTCCGCAAAAAAACCTTGGGTGATGTCCTCGGCCTCCGTTAGCGAAAGGCCCTGTCGCCGCAGAAACGCGAAAATCGGTCGCCAATAGGTGCGGCAAAGTTTTTCGAGCGCTTCTTGTGCCGCAGGTGATTCGCCCTGCGCCTCGAGCACCACGCTCCAGTGCGTTGTCGTGAACGCAGTGCCACCCGCTTGTCCGCTCGCACCGACCGTGGTTGTTGAAGTCACCTCATGGGGGACGCCGCTCACGGTGCGATCCAACAAAAAAATCGCGCCAAACACAAGCACACGAATGACATTCTGACTTCGACAGGCCGCATATCGGCATGGTAAGACGTGTCGCTACATGAAAAATCTGTGGCTCGCCCTCGCATTGTTTGTCGGTAGCGGATCAACCCTTTTGGGCAACGGCGGCGCATGGCAAGCCGGCATTCCGGCAACAGGTAACGCCAGTGCCTCCAAAAACGACCAGCACACCGACATCACGATAGAAAATGAATTACTGAAAATTGATCTGCATCCGGAGTATGCAGACGTGACTGTCCGTTATCGAATGCACAACACAGGACCGAAGGTGCAACAGGATTTCTTCTTTCCGGTCGAACGCTGGGGAAGAATCCAGACCGCTGACGAGGACCGGGAGAGTGACGACATCAATCGTTACCAAATCAGCGTTGATGGAAAAGAATTGAAATGGACCAACGTGGCCGGACCGAAGGAGGAAATCACGGAAACTAAAGAAGCAATCGGCGAAGGGAACGAGGAAGGCAGCGAAGCGACTAAAGACAGCAGCCAAGCGGAAGAAGAAGGCAGCGATGCAGAGGAAGAAAATGACGAAACGACTTCGGGGCCGTTCTGGCAAGAGAACGTGTCCGCGACCAAGTCATGGAAGAAATCGGTCATTCCTTTCGAGCGAAATCAGACGCGGGACGTGACGATTCATTACAAGGCGGGTTACGCCGAGAACGATGAATCGGTCTCCGATGATTTGCACATTAGCAACGCGAGCTTTGCATATTCGCTATCGCCTGCAGCAACATGGAAAGGGCCAATTGGTAAAGGGAAAATTGAGATCAACATTCTGCACCCTGAACCCGAAGACGTTTCGATCCAAAAGCCTAAGGATCGCTTCAAAAAAATCAGCGATACCCGTTACGAATGGGACTTTGAAAACCTGAAGCCAACGATGGCCGACGACATCCGGATTGTCGCACATTCAAAATACGATTCGTATACGACTGGTTTTTCGG
>Ga0207701_10007319_pt1 | contig 10986 bp, 9 predicted proteins | sample KBSSwiSSwithPhiX_FD_184294 | JGI IMG/M metagenome (GOLD analysis project Ga0207701, IMG submission 184294) | Switchgrass rhizosphere bulk soil microbial communities from Kellogg Biological Station, Michigan, USA, with PhiX - S5 (SPAdes) (version 2) | ecosystem: Environmental > Terrestrial > Soil...
GCCACCTTCTTGGTCGCAGCCGTCGTCCCGCCCGTCACCGGCACGCCCGCGCGGTTCTGGTAGTAGTTCAGCAGGATGTTGGTGTCGAAGCTGATCGTCATGGCGCCGGTCCACGGGCGCGAAGGCCGCCGATTGGTATCGGGCTTGCCTCGCCGCAGATGCCGCGTTTCACATTCTAATTTGTGGAGGCTAACATGGTGATCCGAATTGTGATTGGGCTTGCCAGCGCCTTGTTGCTTTTCGCTGATATCGACAATATATAAACTGCACTGTCACCATTAAATGTTTCAAGAAGTGCTCCGTTAGCTGGCAAAACAAAGTTTCTCAGATTTGATATGGTAATAGTTCCTGTATCTATTAGGTTATGATAGTATAATGGATTGTTTTCCCTGATTTGTTGTCGGATATTTTCCAGCTCCCTTGTTTTTTTAATTTTATCTTTTATAAGATCATCATAAACTTTTGAAGATTGATCCGCAGTATCAATCTTCCGCTGAAGGCCGGTGATATATTTTGAAAGTTGGATGTCTTGTTTGATTTCTTTCTCGCCTACCCATCGCTGAAATGTTAACTGATCATTTAATAAAGCAGCCCGACTTTTTTCAAAAAAATAAAATGCTTCTGCGTCATTCCTTAACAGGTAACAAACGTCAATTGCTTTTTCATAAAGTCGCCTGGAATCCTTTCGCCAGAAAAGTTTTGAGGCCATGTCCGTTTGTTCCTTCCGAAGCAGATTCAGGAATTGATCTGCGACCCGGTAAACGCGCAAAGCTTCAAACAAATTCTGCTTATCACCTGACCAAAGATATTTTTTTCTGTATGCTTCGCCTTTCGAAATTATCAGATCGGTAACATAATAGGTTTTTTTCTGACTAAAAAGTGATCCATTAAATGCTGACAGGAACTGATTCTCAGCGCCACCAGACTGAATTTGCAAATAAGCTTTATAAAAAAACCGGAAGGCTGAATCAAACTGGTTATTGTCGACAAATACATTCGCGATATTGGTATAAATATTGAGCGTTTCAATCTTATCTGACGGTTCAATGGAGTTATTATCATCGTGGAATGATAATGCCTCCCGGAAACATTTTAATGCATTTCCATTATCGTGATAAATATTAAAATACACATCCCTGCCAAGTGAATTGAGGATCTGTTTACAGGTAAAATAATTTCCATTTTTTTTTGCAATTTCCAGGGCCTGTTTGTACAGAATAATTGCTTTTGCGTAATCTTTTCTCTTTACTGATACTTCAGCCCATAGTCCATACCAGGTTGATAAGTTAAAAGTCTGTTTGAGTTTTTTCAACTCATCAATTTTTATCATGATATTTTTTTCAGCTCCAACATAATCGCCCAGCTGATTCAATGCATTTATCTTCCATGCTGTACCACTTGAGTTATATCTAAAACCATCATCACGCAAACCTGCATCAGAGCTGTCCTGACAAATTTTGGCAATAGCGACCAATCTTGTTGCATAGTCTAAACATCGATAATAGTCACCCAGATCGTAATAATATTCTACGTTTACGTAGAGCGCAAAAAGGTTTGTCCTGTTATTCAATTTTATCCTGTCAGCATAACTTATACAACTGTCAAGGGCCGCCATCCTTTCTTTTTGCATATTAAGCCGGAGGTACATGATTGAATACATGTAGTATCCATTCATCATGTCTATTTCCCTGAAACCTTGACGTCCCAGATTTGTTCTTGTTATGTCCAGGTACTTGATATAATATTTGACAGCATTGACATAATCACTGTCATTGTAGAAGAGAGATCCGATACTTTTGTTAAGGTATGCGACTACGGAGTCGTTTGCATTATTGCAATTTTTCAGACTATCAAGATAAGGTAGCCAGCGCGCAATCTCCTGTTTTGAACTAAGATCAGATTTTGCTCTCAGGTTCTTCATTAATTGAACCTGGTCGGGACAAGGACCGGCATAACTCAGTCGTGTTAAAAGGAAAAATACTGTGAGTATTGAAACTGATCTTCCCATAAAGATTTCGGCGTTGTTTGGACAGCGCAATCGGAAACAGATAAGATTCCAATATTAGAACTCTTTAATGGCATTACTACTTAAAGGAGGTCAATTTATCTGATATAGTCTTTTATGATTTTTTCAAGATCAGGCATCACCCCTATTTCGCCCTCTGCAGAAGTGCCGTATTCAGGATCGCCTAGTATTGCCCGCATTTGCAATGGATTCAGCCGACGTTGGAAATTGGCTTCTATCATGCCTTGTAATGATATCGCTGCTCCGGCAATTATTGCAGCTGCACCTGATGTACCACCGAACTGATACGTGTAAGTATTATTGGCCATCCCGGAAGATCTCGGATGAAGTCCAGCGGTTAGAATATTTTCTCCCCACGAATAACAATCAACCCGGTTTCCGTAATTGGTGAAATGCATCCTGTTATGAGGAACATCACTTGTTGCCGCAGCAACCATGATGGCGCCGGAGTCTTTAAAATCCCGATGATGTCGGTTCAGGATTTTTCTTCCCATGTAATCAGTAAACTCATTCAGGTCATTGCCCGATGATGAATATATATTCCCGTTACCGGCAGGTTCAATGACAGTGATACCTAATGCCGTTGCCAGGCGGATCATATCAAAATTAGCCTCCCGTATTTCAAGTGGCCATAATCGATATGAATCTTCGGGATTTACAACCTGAGTCTCCAATAATAAAATATCGCCAGCATCGAGATAAGTTAAGGCCGATACAATGGCATCAGGTGTGTTGAGTTTGCCATCACCCCTGTACACAGACATTACGGAACCTTTTACCATCGGCGTAATGCCTTTAGCACCAGATCCACCATCTTTCATCATGATGATTCCCATAACCGCCACTCCATGATCACCAAAAGCTTCATTGATAAATCCTGAATCAGGAGTTTTTTCAAAGTCAAGACTTTCATGATCGAATAACCAACCTTTTTCTACATCCACAAACTTAACTGTGCCATCTCCACTTCCACCTTTTTTTTCCCACGCATAGCCGGCGCCGATACCCAATGGAGCATCAGCCAGGTAACCCTGGTAACAACCCAGTGGTTTTGCTTTTGTATGAAAATGCGGAACAATGGAAGAATTTCTTTCCAGATAGGCAAATTCAATTGATGAATTGTTTCTAAGGACTTCAATTGTTTTTTCGTTGTCGTCATCAAAATCGCATTCAATAAAATAATAGGAAAATAAATCTGGAATAGAATATCCCGGATTATTTGCTCTTGCTTTTTGAACAAGTTGACCTGCCTGTGATCTATTGATTGAGGGGAAAAGGCTTTTTACTGAACTAAAGTCTTTGCCAAGTTTTTCAATGCCGGTCAAAACATTTTTTCTCAACAAAAATTCTCCAGGAGACAGACTTCCCTCTGGCACAAAGGCCAATTCGTCTTTTGTTTTGAAAACAATACTGAACATGGTTCAAGGTTTAACAATGAATAATAAATAAATGTTCTTTATCAAATTGGTATCCAGGGATCTTGCCATTTTGAACAATGGAATATCCAGGGCCTTTCAACCGCACCATATAATTTATTAACCTGGCTTCAAACAATCCGAAGCCGATTACCTCACCCCGCATTCATAATAACCGGTTATCGTTGTTGCGGTGGTGGTGGAGGTGGAGGCGGTGGTTGAGGATCAATACCGCCACCAAGAGCTAAATAGTTATCATCGGCATCCCTATTAAAATCCCTTTGAGGATCTTTTGATGTAGGAAATTTTGTGTACCGGCCTGAAATAAGAGTATGTTGACTCGGGTAAATATAGATCGATACTTTTTCGCTTCCTTCCCATTCAAAATATATTCCGTGATCTACTGCTCCATTCCTCGTTACATCATCATAATAGGTAAGGTATCCGCAACAAAACGTTTCATAAACTTCACGAGCTGCTTCAGATTTAAAAGGTGCGTTGGCATTAAAAGTATAGGTAACCCATGGTTGTCCAAACACTATGCCTTTTGCTGGATCTAAAACATTTATATCACCACATGGTGTAGCTTCACCATTAACTTCAATTTTATCAAATCTTTTTGCATAAATGCCATCCAGGATTCTTTTTCCGTCGGAAGTGACGTGGTCTTTGTCAATGATAAGTTTCATTGCTGAATTTTTATTGTGAACAATTTTTTAAAGATCCTTTAGCCATTCTTTAGCAGTTTCATTTCCAGTTAAATTCTTGTTCACTACATCCTGCAATAGAACTTTTGCTTTTTGAATGTCACCGGGTTGGTTTCTTTTTAGAAGGGTCAGCGCCTGGTAAAATTCACCAGGATTTGTAAAATACCCCTGTTCTTTTGCAAGCCAGTCAAAATATCCAAGTGCTTTGTCGTAATTATCCATGCGGAGGGAAACAATTCCTGCTAATTCAATGATATCAGCGTTACCCGGATTTTTAATTAATATGTCTTCAAGTTTTTTTGATGCTTCGGCCAACTTACCATTATTAATAAGATTCTTTGCCTCCTGAATTTCGTTATCGGGTCCCATCTTTAATGGAAACTCTTTCAGATTAGTCTCTATATACTTGTCAGCTAATTGGGAAGCAGAAGGAGATTTCAGAAAGAAAGTCCAGGCAAGAAGAACCACAATTAAAACCGCAGCCGCAGACATTAGCGGTTTTAACCACCGGAATTTGACTACCGGGGTCGCAGTTTCTTTTTCCTTGCTTATATAGAGTTCTTTAAACCTGAGTTTACTCTCTTTATCTGCATCTTCCCTCTTAACGGCAATCACCGAGAGGTATAAGGCCACTTCATCTGCAAATGCAGGTTCTGTCTGAAGCCTTTTCTCAAAGACTTCTTTGTCCGCTGGAGTCGGGCTCCCGGAAAAATAATCGTCTATGAATTCTGATTGGGTCATGTTTTTTGATTCTACAGTTGGTACAATTGTTTTAATTTTTCCAGGCATCTCAACCTGCTGGTTTTTACCACATCGCCTGACTTGTAGTCAAGCTCAACGGCAATCTGCCTGTCTGAAAAATTATCGGCCCACAGCGTCAGCATTTTTTGGCAATTCTCTCCTAATAATTGAAGTTGCTGCCTTAGTTTACTGTAATCTGCCTTGTCGATCAGTTTCTGAAGGATGGTTCGGCTATTGTCTGATAAGCTTTCGATCCTGTCAGTAATAACTGTTGTCAGAAACACGCTGCTCTTATTTGTCGTGTTTTTGCGAACAAGGTCAACACATTTATTAATAAAAATTTTATATAGGTATGTTTTCAGGGAGGATCGACCCTCAAAACGGCCATCCCGGATTCCACGAATGCAGGATAAAACTGCCTCACAATAAGCATCTAAGGACTCTTCCTCCTTTAATGGATACTTGGCCATCCCCTCACGGACAAAATAATGGTAGTGCTTAAACAATAACTCTTCACTCCTTCTCCGGGAAGTTCCGGTAAGTAAAAGGTTTGATAAAATCTCCCGATCCTCGGGATGCAGGGAATCGGTTGTGGGGTTCAAATAAACTGCTTTACCTAAATTAAATAAATGAAGTCAAATTAAAAATAAATCTGGCATTGATGTTTCCCTTTTTATAAAAACTGCGACAAATAATTTTACAGGGTCTCTACTGAATAAGTTTCGACACTGTGAATCCGACCTTTCGATATAAAATTTTCCCTTTTCCGGCCCTGGGGGCTTAGCCCGGCCCAGCCGTAGCTAACCAACACCATCAAAGCCTTTATGGCCGTAAGAGGGATTATCTATTTAATATCCTGGCTTGATTTACTGATCAATCCAACCACATATTAAATATTTAAGAAACGTGAGTTAAGTCATATTTATCGTTTAAACACCGATTAAACGGTAACGAGCACACGAAGTTTTGAAATCGTTAACTAAACCGGTAATTAACTGAACATATTTAAATAGCTAGACCTCTCCCCTAAATCCCAATCGTTTGCGCCAGCCTTCCCGTCCGGGAAGGCTTTTTTATTTTCGATACAGGCATCTCCAAGTGGGTAATCAGAAAATTGATATTTTTACGGAATAACTGAAAAACATGATTCAACGTATTCAAAGTTTATGGCTTTTACTGGCAGGTGTCGCTGGATTACTAACCTATAGAATGCCATTGTGGTCAGGAAAACTGCAGGATGGAAGTATCAGGCAATTTCTTGGCTCCGAAAACCTGGCTTTGTATGCCATCATCGTGCTGACCTGCATTTTGGGATTTGTTGCCATTTTCTTATTTAGGAACCGCAAGACACAAAAAAACCTGACCATGCTGGGCGTATTGCTGTCCATCGGCATAATAGCACTCGAATATTTTACAGTCGCTGATTATAAGAAATCCATGAATTTTATGGAAAGCAGTTGGCGAATAGGCGCTATCATGCCCATTCTGATGGTGATCTTTTTTTATCTCGCCTACCAGGGAATACGAAGCGATGAAAAACTGATAAAAAGCGTAGATCGGTTGAGATAGACAATCGAAGGAAATTATCATGGCTGACAACTCTCAGCCATTTTTTATGTCTATAGCTCAAACATATTTCCCTGTATAACTCCCTTTGGCTTTTTTCACCCCTGTCGGAACTCCTGCATAGACCAGGTTCCCACCGGCATCACCTGCTTCCGGCCCCAGATCTATCAGCCAGTCGGCCGACCTTATGACATCAGTATTGTGCTCAATTACCAGAATACTATGGCCCTGTTCTATCAATGCATTAAAAGAAGCCAACAGTTTCCTGATATCATGGAAATGTAAACCGGTGGTGGGCTCATCAAAAATGAAGAGGATATTTCCCATTCCTTTTCCTTTCCCAAGGAAAGAAGCGAGTTTTACACGCTGGGCTTCGCCTCCTGAAAGTGTGTCACTGGATTGTCCCAGTTTTATATATCCAAGCCCCACATCCTGAAGGGGCTTTATTTTTTTGACGATATCTTTTTTGTCTTCAAAAAACTTCAGTGCTTCATCAACACTCAGCTCCAACAAATCATAAATATTTTTTTCCCGATAATGAACTTCCAGCACTTCTTCTTTAAATCTCTTGCCCCCGCATGATTCACATACAAGATGCACATCTGCCAGGAACTGCATTTCTACCAATTGTTCTCCTTCACCTTTACAGGTATCACATCTTCCTCCGTCAACATTAAATGAAAAATGCTTGGGAAGAAATCCCCTCAGCTTGCTTAACGGTTGCGACGAATAAAGATCACGGATATCATCATATGCTTTTATATAAGTGATCGGATTACTTCTTGAAGACTTACCAATTGGATTCTGGTCCACCATCTCAATTTGCGAAATGCTTTCTACATCACCAGTGATTCCTTTATGTAGTCCGACTTTTTCACCGAACTCCCCTTTGATCTTACTTAGTGCAGGGTAAAGTATTTGTTTTACGAGTGTAGTTTTTCCACTTCCGCTAACTCCGCTAACTACACAAAGAACATTTAATGGAAACTCAACATCAATATTTTTCAGGTTGTTCTGCCTTGCACCGTTTACCGTTATTGACGATGTCCATTTTCTTGGTTTGACAGGAGGCTCAATAGTCAGTGTACCGTTAAGGTATTTACCGGTCAGGCTTTTTGTATTACTAACGATCTCATCATAATTCCCTTCAGCAACTACTTCTCCTCCAAGATGACTGGCAAGAGGACCCATATCAATAATATGATCTGCCTCACGCATCATCATTTCATCATGTTCCACAACAACAACTGTATTATTAAGATCGCGTAGGTCTTTCAATACCTTGATGAGGTTACTGGTGTCGCGTGAATGAAGTCCGATCGAAGGCTCATCTAATATATATAGTGAATTGGTAAGATTGCTTCCTAAACTACGCGTGAGTTGAATGCGCTGACTCTCTCCACCGCTCAGGCTATTGGCCAAACGATTAAGGGTCAGATATCCAAGTCCGACATCGAGCAGTGTTTTAATTCGTTGATTAATCTCGATCAAAATCCTTTTGCCTACTTCCAGGTCAAACTCAGATAGTTTTAATTCATCGAACCAAACCTTCAGATCCTTCACCTGGATCTCGCAAAGCTCACCGATATGCTTTCCTGCTATCTTAACATATAATGCTTCATTCCTTAAACGATACCCATGACATGCAGTGCAGGTAGTCCGGCCGCGATACCTCGACAATAAAACACGATACTGCACTTTGTAGAGGTTCTGTTCTACTTCCTTGAAAAAATCATTGATTCCCAGTGCATGTTTATTGCCTTCCCACAATTCGAGATATTGTTTATCAGTAAGGTCTATTATGGGTCGATGGATCGGAAAATTCGACTTTGCTGCACCTTTAATAAATTGTTCTTTCCATTGACCGAGTTTTTCGCCTTTCCATGGTGCGATAGCCCCTTCGTATACGCTTAACCGTTTGTCGGGGATAACCAGGTCAGCATCAATGCCCAATATCTGGGAGAAGCCTTCACAAACCGGACAGGCTCCAAATGGATTATTAAATGAGAACAGGTTGGGAACCGGCTCCTCGAACTTAATCCCATCAAGTTCAAAGCGATTGGAGAACTGAAGCATACGATCTTCATTGATCATCAGGTAGACTTCACCCTCCCCCTCATAAAAAGCGGTATTAATAGAATCAGCTATCCGATGCCGGTCGTCTTCATCAAATTCCCGCACTACCAGCCTGTCGATCAATACAAATGTATCCTGCGAAGGCTTCCAGTTTTTCCATTCCATGATCTCCTCGATCCTTGACAGGCCTTTCGCATGTGCATCGTAAATACGGGAGAACCCCTTCTGCATCAGTATGCTAAGTTCTTCTTTCACGTCCCTCTTGCCATGGAAATGAAACCTGTTGATCACATATACTTTATCACCCTCGGGCAATCCGGTTATTGCTTTGAGTACATCGGCAACATCATCTTTTTTAACCTGCCTCCCGGAAACGGGAGAAATTGTTTTGCCCAGCCTTGCAAATAATAGTCTGAGGTAATCATAAATTTCGGTCATGCTACCTACGGTTGACCGTGGTGTACGCGTAATCACCTTCTGCTCAATGGCTATAGCCGGGCAAAGTCCTTTTATATAATCGACATCGGGTTTATTCATCCGGTTAAGGAACTGTCTCGCATAGGCGCTTAATGATTCAGCATAACGACGTTGACCTTCAGCGTATAACGTATCGATAGTGAGAGAAGATTTTCCTGAACCCGAAACTCCTGTGACAACAATAAATTTATTCCGGGGGATATGAACGTCCACATTCTTGAGATTGTGTACCCGCGCGCCTTTTATGTAAATGGTATCCAATGACTTGGGTGTCTCGTGAACAGCAGTACCCACAAGCTTTGCCACGTTTTCACTTACAAGCTTCGGCGCTGATTCCTTAATTGAACTACCCAAACCCGGCGCATCTTCTTTGATTGAACTACCCAAGCCCGGCGCCCCTTCTTTGATTGAACTACGCTTTGATTTAGACATCTTTACGTTGTCAGAACTATCTAATTTCTGCGTCTCTTCCTGAACCACAGTGTCTTGTTTTTTCCTTTTCATATACGGATAGCAAATGTACTGTTAAACTGCCTCTACATAATAAATCCGATTTCGTCGATTCGTTAACTTTATTGTGCGCCACATTATCATTTAACGATCTTTTCGGGCGATTGGTCGAAAAAACTTTAACTAAAATTTGGAGAATCAAAAAATATCTCTATTTTAGTCGTCCAATATCCCAGGAAAAGACGAAATCTATTCTTCGTATCGATTAGACTTCTACTTAACTGGAATATTGGATATTGTCCCAATCCAAACCAATTCAAAACCGTTAAGACCATGAAGTCCCTAACCAATCATTCTGACCAGCAACTAGTTCACCTATTCCAAGACGGCGATTCTGAAGCTCTTGAGACTTTAGTCATTCGTCACAAAGACAAGATCTACACGTCTATTTTCCTTCTTGTTAAAGACAAGTATTTAGCCGAAGACATTTTTCAGGATGTTTTCATCCGTGTAATTGACACTGTTCGCGGTGGACGTTATACTGAGGAAGGTAAATTTCTCCCATGGGCTATGCGTATTGCCCACAACCTCTGCGTTGATCATTTCAGGAAAGTAAAAAGGACGCCAACGATCAGGAACAGCGAAGACCGCGACATTTTCGAGGTCCTCAATTTCACTGAAGATGGTGTTGACCGTAAAATGATGCAGCGCCAGAGCCACGACCGCGTTAGGCAGATGTTGGATCTTCTTCCAGCTGACCAGCGCGAAGTGATCATTCTCAGGCATTATGCTGAAATGAGTTTCAAAGAAATCGCTTCCCTCACAAATTGCAGCATCAATACAGCCCTGGGCCGTATGCGCTATGGTTTGATCAATCTGAGGAAGATGATGACAGAGAAACAAATCGCGTTATAAAAAAATTGTACAAAAAAACTCGCCCAGCTTCGCTGGGCTTTTTTTTTGCATTTTTTTATCCCGCGATTTGTTTAGTGCGGCAGTGTGAGCAGTGTGGTATCGTGATAGTGAAAATTTGAAATGTATAATACCCTGGTATGAATAAGTGGAAAATTTATTTTTGGGCCTGTTTGTCCATCTTGATTTTTGTCTCAGCCTTTTTCCTTTACACAGGTTTCGATCAGGGAGTAAGTCTGACTTATATGCAGGAAGGTTATGCTGATACTAATGAAGACTTTTCCAGCCTGATTAAAATTATTAACGAAACCGATTTAACTAAAGGACAGATCAGAACGTCATTAACCAGTCGAAAAGATTTTGAACTACTGGACTTCAAAAGTGATACCGTTTCGCTCAACAGAATAACAATGACGTTTAAAAATGATAAATTGAATAAAATTGAAACTGAATGGTAGTTGACCTAACTGCAATACTCATCTAAAACCGCTTATATGAAAATAATCTTAGGTTTCTGCTCCATTTTGGCTTTAATAGCTTCATGTGATAACCCTGGCAATCAAGATAACAAGACTGACAATTATGTTAGCTGTTACAGTTACACAGGCAACGGCGA
>Ga0207701_10007321_pt1 | contig 10986 bp, 16 predicted proteins | sample KBSSwiSSwithPhiX_FD_184294 | JGI IMG/M metagenome (GOLD analysis project Ga0207701, IMG submission 184294) | Switchgrass rhizosphere bulk soil microbial communities from Kellogg Biological Station, Michigan, USA, with PhiX - S5 (SPAdes) (version 2) | ecosystem: Environmental > Terrestrial >...
GCAATTACAAATCGATCTCGGCACGCGATTTCTGCACACCGCGAATTACTTCAATTCTCGCCTTGTCAACCGGCGGGGCCGATTGCGGCGCTACCCGCGGCACGCCAGGCCGCAGAGCGGGCTTGACCGCCACGGGAATGGCCGCGGGCTCGGTCAAACCCAACAGATCCGACTTGCGCACGCCAGACGTTGCCGTATTGACATTGTCGATCTGATTGCGCAGGACCAAAGACAGCGTGCCGATATTGCGCGCAAGGTCGAGCTTCTCGGCGTCCTCCAGCGAGAGTTCGAGCGTGACTGCATTCACGACCTTGGGCTTGGTGTCATCGCGTCCTGCTTCCTGCGCGACCGCGAGCACCAGCACGTGGGTGAGCACCGTCTTGCTGATCTGCTGCTTTTCGTCGTTGGTCTTTACGCCCGGCCTGTCCTGCTGGGTGCTGACCATTACGTCGACATAATTGCCTGGCAGCGCAAACCCGGCCACCCCGACCACATCGTTTACGCGTACCGTCATTGCACGTTTGCCCTCGGCAATCACTGCGGAAAGGCCGCCCTGCGTGCCCAGCGGCGCGAGCTTGGAGGAAAGGATGGCTTCGCCGCGCTGGATCGAAGTTCTGACAACCCGGTCCTGAAGGTTTTTCACATCGTCGAAACCTCCGGGTGGCACCGATCCGCTCGGCCAATCCACGGTTTTCAGCATTTGGGGATTCAGGCGGTTGCCCAGTTCGATATCCATCGCCGCCACCACTACCTTGTTCGACGCAATAGCGCCTTTCTGTGCCACCCAGACAACCGCGAGCGCAGTCACGCCCAAACCTAAAAGTATCGAAATGAACAGCATTACAGCCGCGCGCGCATTCTTCATGGCAACATTCCTTTTGCTTTAAAAGAAACCCAATTGATGAAACACCAGGCACGAAATTGTGCCGACGGCAATCGCCACCCCATAGGGCAGCTTGCCCGCAGAGGCGCTCGGTTCAATACGCAGACTCGATGACGAACCGCCCACCGCACCAAGCTCGAGCGGAAGCAGCGCCATAAGGTTCTGCAGCAGGCGCAGCGTCTGCCCGTGCCACAGAACCCACAGGATCGACAGCACGCCACCTGCGATCGTGCTGGCGAGCGCGGCGTAAAAAGTATCGAGGGGCCCCAGGAATGTCCCGACCATCGCCAGCAGCTTCACATCACCGGCGCCCATTGCACGCAGAAGGTAGATCGGAAAAAACAACAGCAGCCCGACGGCGAGCCCCGCCAGCGGGAACAGGATCGTGCCGTGATAGACCGGAGGCCAAAGGGTCGTGCAGACCACGCCCCACAGGCCACCGCACAACACCAGCCGGTTGGGTATCCGGTGCGTACGCATATCGCAGACCGCGGCCGTCATAAGTAGCACCATAAGACTAGCGGTGCGCCCATCCAGTAAGAGGCGGGCGAGCGAATCGAGCAGTGCTTCTAATTCTTGGTAAGGCATTGCCTTCTCTCTCCTGGTGCAACAGAAAGGGGAAGGGGGTTTGAGCCCCGCTTCCCACTTACAACTGCATTTCTTGGGCTCAGACGCATGTAGCTGTTGTGAGGCACGACGTCACGCGAGCGACGAATGCCCCGAATGGTCCACCCCCGCCGGCGATCGCCGCCAAGGCGATGACCAGCGCGATCGATACGACCGCGATAATCAGCCCGTACTCGACGATTTGCGCGCCTTCTTCATCACGGCTGAAGTCCACAGCGCCACTTTTGATTGCCGTTAATAGCCTGTTCATCGGTTCGCTCTCGATCACGTGCAAGTAGGCGTCGTCAGGCATCTCGTCACACGTGCGATGAATGCCCCGAACGGTCCACCACCGCCGGCGATAGCCGACAAAGCGATAACCAGCGCGATCGACACTACCGCGATAATCAGCCCGTACTCGACGATTTGCGCGCCTTCTTCGTCACGACCGAAGTCGACTGCGCCGCTCTTGATTGCCATTAACAGTTTGCTCGTGTTCAATTGGTTCATATCGATATCCTTAATGAGTTAACAGGAAAAAATACCTCAAATTGCCTTGCAGCTTTAAATTCACTTACATAATTGAAAAAACGACAACCGCGAAGCCCTCAGCAACTAAGTGAAAGAAAGAAGCGGGAATTTTCCACACTTTCCTCCGCGCTTTGGTATTCGCGTAAAGAAAGCACAGCATGATTCAGACCATGTTTAAGATGTGATGAAATTCACATCGGAGCGCTGTAGCTTTTAGTTTTCTCTCGATTTCTTACACGGCGTCGACGTAAGTTCGACATCAGGTGTCCAATTCCTGAACAAGTCGCGAACAAGTCGCGATCGGATTATCGCGAATACACGAGCAGCGCTATGAGCGTCCGCGAAATGATGTGGGAGCGTTTACTGTGGTTCAGGCGTGGCGTGAGCCGGTATCATCGACAGTGGAATCATCGAACCCAAAATCCGCGACGCTTTTGCTTACCGCTGAGGCGCTCATGGACGAGAGCCTTTTCTGCGATGACTTTCCAAGCGTTTAGAAAATGATTCAATTCCTTTGCCAACTGCACTACGGAGCTCGGCAGTCCCTCAAGAGACCCATTAATCGTAATGAGCTGCATCGCGTGCCAGATTTCGTGCGCTTGCGAGGCCGACAACTCGGCTACCTTCGCCAGCGCAATCTCTCTTGTCAATGGCCCGAGGTCTGTAATTGGAGGATTCTGATCCATAGTCCGCCCAGATCAAAGATCAAGGTTTCCGATCGACGGTAAGATGCTCGTATTCAAGGGCCTTATCCGCAATTACCTTCCAGGCTGCTGGAGCTTGATTGAAGTCCAGTGCCAGCTGAACAACTGCGTCCGATAGGTTTGCGAGAGACCCATTGGTTGAGAGAAGCTGCATCGCTTGCCAAATTTCGTATGCGCGTAATCCAGACAATTTAGCTGCCTTCTGTATCGCGAGCTTTCGCACCAATGCCCGCGCACTGATAACTGAAGGGTTTTGATCCATCGCTGTCAATGCGCTACTTGCCGTTGCACGGCGTCGCGCTTCTCCCGATTGGATTATGAGTTCGAGGCGAACGTGTGGTGTGTTCGCGCTGCACCAATTCGGCCGGCCCAGCGAGCGACGGATTACAGTGTGCTTCGTAAGTGGCAATCCTGCTCTGTGTTGAAAGACTGCCTGTTTTTATCAGTTCTACGAGTATGTCGCACATATTTGCGTCTAGTTCCAGGTTTTTCTTTCGGCGTTCTTGGCGAAGCCCTAACGAATTGACTCGATCACTTCAGGATTACGCGGGAACTTGCTCATCGAATGACGGCTTGATCCATGACGCCAACGCATGGTCAAGCTCCATGCAGCCGTAATCGGGAATGCTTACAGCGGCCGGGATATTGGATTCCGCTGTCAATGTCCATCGGTAATTACCAGCCCGCGTGTCCTCATTAAGGACTGTGCGCTCCCAGTTAGCGCCGCAATCCGAGCACACATAGGATTCGAACACCTCCAAGAACCGGTGGCTGACGCCTCGACGCCGAAGCGCAGGGTGCGATTCAAGTCGTTCCCTAGTCAGAGATGCACATATTGTGCAAGCACTCATGATTTGTCTCCTCGTCGTAAACGCGCAAACGCACGCTAACGCTGCTTTGCAAGATGCGAGCCAGCCCTATGCAAGCGCGACATCGTCCCGCGACTGTGACAAATCACACCAACCAGGCCCAATGCGAGGCTAAGCAGAGTCGGCTTCCGTCGAAGACCTGACAGGACACTGTGTCGAAAAAATGGCGATGCGTGCTGGCCTCGAGTGAGAGAGTTAGAATCGGCCGCTTATCAATCCGCGAAAATGGGTGGCCTGGGATGAAGACGAGTCGTTCACAAGGCTGCAAGGATGTAGAGTTACACCCAGCTCGTATGTAGGAACACCCTACTCCATGACGCTCAGCGGACCACAAGCTCGTAATGTCCGGTCGAAGTTAATCAATAGTATCGAGCTCGTCAGTAGCACGGTCCTGGGCGAGAGCCTTCTCCTCGACAATTCTCCGAGCATGCGGAAAGCGATTGAAGTCCATCGCCATCTGAAGCATTGCGCGGGGTAGTGCTTCGAGCGATGCGCCAGTGTCGATAAGTTGCGTCAGGCGCCAGAGTTCTAGAGCTTGCGGGCCGGTTAACTCTCTCGCCCGTTCTAACATTACATTCGCCACCAACGCGCGGAGACCTGAAACTACGGAAGTTTTACCCATGGTTGTGCCGAGGCTATTCGCCCTGTCCCCGAGTCGCCCTTCCAACTGCGGAATCCTTCGTTGTTTCGGGAGTCGTTTCGATATGGTCGCTTCGCACTGTATCAACCGCCGCAAAAGTCGCTGGCCTCGCGGGCACGTCAGAGGGCGCAATGCGGCTATCAATTGAGCACTTTCTTGTTCTTATCATTTCCGCAAGCATGCCGGACATTTCCAGATCAAGCTCCATAGTTCTTCATCCTTTTTGACGCGCCAACAGCGCGTTGCCATGCATTCCTTGCAAGTATTGAGCCATGTTACGGATCCTCAAAATTGAGGAAATTTGCCACATATGACGTGGAAATAAAGCGACTTGTGGGTCCGAGTGCGCTTGCCAATGGCCCAAATGCACAGCTGGGTTCGACAGGAACTGTCGACTCCGCGTCGGGCAGACGTAGCCATATGCTAGAACAAACGTGTATGGACACCTGCGAAATGATGAAGGGCCATTACGGCACTGCAGGAGTGCCAAAGTGAGCCGACGCAAGACAAATTTATTATAGTTTAAAGCTAGCGTTATCAATCGGACCAGCGCGAAGAGGTATGAAATTCTCGGGCGCAATCGCTGATTGACTTAGCGTCATCCAAACTAACTCGCGTCGAACAGAGACGTCAATACATCGAATTGTCGCCCGTAAACCAAAACGTTGGGCCTTGTAGGGAGAATGTCAGTGAGCAAACCCGCGACTGTTGGAAGCTTTGAGATTAATGACCTTGCGGAGATCAAATTTCCCGAGAGCGATGCGGCGGTCTCGTTTCGCCTTCTGCAGGATGCTGTTGTACCGCGGCCGGTTTATTTGATAAGCAGACTTTCGAAGACGGGGGTAAACAATGTCGCCCCCTACAGCTACATCAGCCCCGCCGCGACCTTCGGGCTTTAGGGGAACTGGTCGTCAACGCGGTGACTGAGCCGATCGTGCACGCGGCAAACGCGTGCGCCGAAAATCTGCCGCCGCATAAAAGCGAGTTTGACTTCGCCGGCCTTACGCCAGCATTCTTATATTATCGCGCGCCTCACGTCGCACAATCTCCCCTGCGGTTCGAATGCCGAGTCGAAAGCGAGATTCCGTTTGGGAGGCGCGGGTCCAGGCGCCACATCGCTCCTGATCCTTTCAGTAATGCGAGCGTACGTGGCGAAAGCCATGTACCGCGGCAAGGGTCAGCTCGACATCGCGGCACTTCGCCTAATCGGAAGAACCAGCGTGGATCAGTATCTCGTCGCTGATGGGCAGTTCACCATCGCTCGACCCAATACGGGCGGGGCTCTTTTGTGAAGTGACTCTCGCAGAATGAGGCCCTGCTGTAGCCGCATCGAATCTTGCGCCTGCCGGCCCGATGGCCAGCCCCGGAAGTTAGGGCCTTCTTAGCGAAAACAGCTGCCCGCAGGTGCTCAACCGGATAGCCCCGGCAAACGGCAAGCTCACTTCGACGGCCAGCTCCGTGTCGAGAAATGCGATAAATCGCGCACTCGGCATTCAAGTTCAGTAGCGGATCCGGGTCCAAAAAGTTCGTTGCGGAATGCTGGCCCACTTTGGAGTGTGATCTGGGCGTTTCTGGCCTACGTTGACTGTCAAGCCTGAAGGCGAGCGTATCCGGTAAGCTCCATAACTTCTCCGCCAAGATATTTCTATGCTATCCGTTCTATGTTGCCAATTCGAATAACCCGATGGCACCGCAGCCCTGCTCTAGCTTGTCGAACCTTCGTTTCCCTCGCTTTGTACGCACGCATTTGTCGGGCGATTGACTTCATACGGCATTGCCGTAGTATCCCTGCAATGGAGAAAATCGATGTCGTCCGCCTACGCGGCGAACAGACCCAGGCTGAATTTGCCGCAATGCTAGGCATATCAGTGCGCACACTGCAAGACTGGGAGCAGGGACGGCGCTCCCCGAATGGTCCGGCCGTCGCTTTGTTAAGGGCAGTTCAATCCGGCACGTTCAGGAAACCTAAACGATAGGCGGTTTTGAATCAAAAAAAAAGCCGCCAGATGGCGGCGGCTTAGATGCTATCGTCGTCGGACGCACAAATATCCGCCGGCGCTCTCGCTCATCGATCGCGAACGCAGTGACAATATCATGATTCGGAGCATACATCAGCATTTAAAACCGACAGCGGGCTAATGCTAATTTGCAACGCTAAATAGGGACTCCCGCCCTCTTTTCGCGCAAAGCAGAGTGCAATGATGTTGTCATCATCAAGACATCAACGCGAGCAAAAGGAAACGTTCCGGAGTAATAAGCGCAGTAGCGACCAGGTACCGAAAACTATTCCGTATAACTTAACAATAGGTTTTTATTAGTGAAGCGGCAGCAAGCGCTAGACGCTAACCCATCGGTTTAGGAGCAAGAATGGATTATTTTGTCGGGTGTTTAATCAAAGATCAAAAAGGCTCACGCGCCGTGCGCCACGTTGGTAATTTCCAGACATTGGAAGCAGCAATTAAGGCAGCGAAAATTTTAGTAGACGATTTCTTGTTGGCAAACCACCAGCCGGGTATGACGGCGATCGACTTATTCTCCACGTATAAAAACAGCGGTGAAGTGCCTGTCATTTTCAGTGATGCTGACTTTACAATAAGTGTCGGCTCGTTTAATCATTTTCAGTACGCGACGCGAAAATGCAGGGAAATATGCAAATAACCAAGCGTCTAGAAAATGGATTTGCGCGGCGGCTCGCACTTTGAGGTCGGACTGCTTTCGACCGCAATCCGCAGAAAACAACTGACGTCCTTAACACGGCCGCAACCATAGTTGACAACCGGCTATCGATGGGTCTTACTGGCAATGGGCGCGCCAGCGCGCCGTCCGTCCGGGGTTCGAACGCCGTCCGTCCGGGGTTCGAATTTTGGCCCACGTTGGCGCTAAGCAGCGTTTAATTAGTCCTACGCGCGCGGTACCAAATGCTACGACTCTGATTCCGTCGAGGGTGATTCCGAGACCGTCGGGACCATGTTTGATAAGATCTAATCCCATAAATTTTTCGAGTACAATTTTATTGACTGACTCGAATTTGCCGGATGCGATCGCCACCAAGCATCCGCGTTCAGCTTCCGATAATCCTCGCGAAATGCTTTCCACTCTCGCCCGTGCATCCAATTCCAACTAAACTCTCCTGTTCGCCCAGAGGCCGCAACTACTGAGGGCGGCAGTGCCGGTATATCCGGCAGCGTTGCGCCGGTGTCAGTGTTCGCATAGCTTTTGCAAAAATTGCCGCCCGCACTTGTTTGACCATAAAGCCGACGGGAGACGGTAACGCCCGCTCTAGCGCAACCTCGTTGTCTAAATACGCGATCAACTCGCGGGCCCAACATTCAAGCTCGTTATCAATTTGGCGCAAGCCAAGTCTCCATTTAACCGTTGTTTAACTTCACGGTTTGCAACTCTCCTTTGGCAACGTCTACCTTATGTTTTTTGTAGGTCCCCCTATGCCAAGAATAGAAGGAGAATGATGCCGTGATTGCATTGCCTTGAAGCTCATGCTACTTCCATGCGCACAGATCCAACGGTGGAGCAAGGTATTTACGTCTGCGGATTATATTGGCCGATTTTTTCTGAATTGTCTGTAAGACTCGCGCCATTCTCTGTATATGCCGACAGTGATGCCTATATCGGCAGTGAGGGCTACGGAATCTATCAAATTGACAGATTTTTCCCGCGCACGAGTAGTGTCGGAAGATCTCCAGTAGATTTACAGAGAGAAACTGCAGAACTTCGTAAACTTTTTCAGGCTGACAGCCGCAACTATGACAATTAAGACTTGTTCTAGACAACGACGAACGACCGCATTTTTCGGAAGATGAAATGAGATCAATGCAACCGCGGGTTAAGGATAAAACGTCGGGGCTTGGCAGGGAAACATCGCTATACCTCGATCAGTTAGCCGATTTCAGCGAAACAGATGGCCAAGGCGTAAATCTAGGTCGAGTTCGATTCTGGCGAGGTGACCGCGGATAGCTACGGTCGGCGTTGCGCAATTCGGAACTTAAAGATGCTTCTTGTAGTAAGCCCATTGCAGCCGGGCGAGGATTCCCCAGGCAGGTGTCAGCGCTACGCCAATCCAGCGGACGTCCATGGATGCCGGCCATAACAGGGCCACCAACAGTGCGATGGCTGTAAGTGCGACCTGAAGGTACTTGGCCCGGTGGTAAAGGCCCGCTGATTCGTGGCCGCCGCCAGCGCGACGGATTGCGCGCTGGACGAGCCCATCTGCCAGCCCTAAGGCGTAGACCAAGGCCAGCAGCGGTATTGCCATTATCAGCAAGGCAACCCTTACCCCGACCAGTTGCGTACCCACCATCGCCACTCGAATCGCCTCTAAATTGGCGATGTACGCATTGCGCACAATCGTGTCTGGAATGGAGAGCGCCGCGGCATCGGCGAAGCGCGCGCCCACGTCGTGAATACCTGTCAGCTTAAAAATGGATGCGTAGAGAAAGTTCGCCGTTGCCGCAGCAAACTCCGGCAGATCGTGGTACCAACACCCAATACGGGTAGTACGGGCGAGATCCTGGTCGAGAATGCTCTGAAGTTTCGCCAAGCCCTCCGGCCACACTGTGAACACGAAGATCCAGTCGACAATCCACGCGGCCAGTATCAGCCCAAGCACCAACAGCACGCTCACGCAAATCCATTTGAAGGGAGCCAACAAGGCACCCGCAATGCCCTGTTCGTTGAAGGATGCGTTCCTAGAAGCCAACGGCGCTGCCTTCTGTCGTGACTGACTCGTGTATCGGAGAAGCCGGAATGCCAAGTCGGCTTTTTATCTCGGCTCCGATTGCCGCGAAATTTTCCGGCATCATTGCATCGTGATTGCCATCGGGAAGCGGCATCCGAATCTTGTAGAGCTGTCCTCCTCGGATCAGTGCGAATGCCTGCCCTTTCGGAAGCTGGACCAGATCACTCGGCGCAAGCATCGGCACGCTTTCGGTGGTGATACGGTCCTCGTTTTTGCTCGCGAAGTCGGCAAAGTCCGCCGGATCGTTGGTGTCGGAAACGGATGACGAGATTATGGTCGACACGATCCGCACATCGGGCAATTGATCGGTCAGCAACTCGGCGGTGGCAATTTCCTTCACCCGCAGCATAATGAGACTGTTGAAATTACCTGCGATCTGCCCCGCCTTTGGCCTCGAACCGATGCGCGCTTCGACGTCCGACCAAGTCTGCGTGTATGCGGTAACCTGGAATCCCGCGCCGCCTGCCTTGTTAAGCAGGGGTATGAACTCATCGCCGATTAGTTCATTGAACTCGTCGGCGTGAATGGCGATGCGACGTTGGACAGTCTTCCCGGGCAACCCCCGTCCCGGGCCGAACTTATACAGCCTCCCCGCAACACTCGTAAGATCGGCAAACATCGAATTGCCGACCGCCGCCGCGACTTCATAGTCGGAGAGCGCGTCCAGGCCGATATAGACGATTCCGCCCAAGTGGATGATCGAAGTCCAATCGAATACCGGCCGCCAGTCGAGTGGGTCGTCGTAAACCGGGGATAGCAGCGATGCAATGCGACCGGTGGTCAGCTTTTCCATGAGTGGCAGAAGGGAGGCCACCAGTTTGTCGAAGTAACTCTTCTCGTAATTGAGGGTTGAGGCCAGCGCGCTCGCGAGCGGGTCATGGAGCTTTTTCCGGCGCGCGTATTCGACCAGCGTAATGGCGCGTGCCCCGCGCGACTGCAGCCCCGCAAACGTAGTGCTGAAAATCTCAAGAATGGCATTGAAGACGCCACCTTCGGCACCGTATATCGGTGGCTAAATGGGGATGAGAAGAAATAGCGAACGATCTCAGTCATCGCTCGTCCACTTCGGGGCGTTCCAGATGTTCCCCGGAGTGCCTTTATAGGCGGGACTGTAGTGAATATCCTCTTTCCATTTTTGAAGCCAATCGCTGTTCCTTTCACACGATCGCGGCATCACGCAGTCTGTTGCCTCCGTCAGTATTTGGCTCCGAGCGTAAATGCGTTTTCGGAGACCAGCCAAGTTTTGCGCAATATATGCCAACGCCCACAGACTGAGCGCGGTTATCAGAGCCCACGCAAACTGCCCGCTCAGCGCACCGATGATGGTGCCGAAAAGTGCGGTTAGCAATGGCCAACTCAGCTTCTGATTGAAGATACCTTCCACCGCCCGCTTTCGGCAGTATTGACGAATTGTAATATTAACGTTTAAGCGTCGGAAAGCCCACTATCGTTAATGGGTTGATTAAGGGATGACATACGCTGCGAATATTCAGCAGCTTCGCCGTTTGCCAATCGGGTTTCCGCTTGTGCGCCTGAGCCGGCGTAGCTTCGAAGATTTGGACAATTGTGTGCGGAACCTGGCACACGGGGTGCGTTCAACCGACGTACTGCACTTTCGCCGCCGCGTTGGTGATTGGCCCAAAGAGCATAGCTATCGTGGGCGCCGTCACGCGCAGCGCACCGAGCCCTAAGAGGGCGTGCGGGGTTCGTAATAACCCGCGCGATTGCCGCGGAAATCAACTACGCTCAGGTTACTTCAACTGCGCAAGCTTTCGGTCTACGAACGTCCGCACATCCGGTGCGAGCGTGTTCGTCGCCAGCGCACTCGGCTACTCGGCTTGCTGTTCTAACTCTACTAGCGCTGCATTTCAAAATATGGAGCTGCGTAGTGTGGCGCTACATTTTTGGCCTGCGCAGGTTGCGCCATTTCAACCAGCGCAAACAATGATGGCTCGCGGGCTACTTCGACGAACGCGACCCGGCCGTTTGCCGAGCAGCGT
>Ga0207701_10007323_pt1 | contig 10981 bp, 7 predicted proteins | sample KBSSwiSSwithPhiX_FD_184294 | JGI IMG/M metagenome (GOLD analysis project Ga0207701, IMG submission 184294) | Switchgrass rhizosphere bulk soil microbial communities from Kellogg Biological Station, Michigan, USA, with PhiX - S5 (SPAdes) (version 2) | ecosystem: Environmental > Terrestrial > Soil...
TCTTTGGAGTGCGGCGACCTGTCGCCGCTTTCGAGCTCCGTTAAGCATCACTTGCACGTGCGTCAGGCTGCCGCAGATTAAAGCGGCGACAGGTCGCCGCACTCCAAAGAATTAACAACATGAACCGTCACCGTGATCAATTTCCCACTCTCGCATCCGGCATCCATTTGCTGAGTCACAGCCTTGGACCGGTGCCGCGGGCGGTGCGCGATTCCATGACCGCTTATTGTGACGCCTGGGAACACCACACCAGTGAAGATGCCTGGGCCACGAACTGGTGGGAACTGTCACAACGCATTGGCGATCGCATCGCCCACACACTCGGTGGCTTAGCGGGATCAGTCCAAATCCAACCGAACGCGTCGATAGCACTGGCAACAGTCGCGTCCTGTTTTGATTTCAAATCCTCAGCGCGAAACAAAGTAGTCACGACCTCTCTTGACTTCCCGTCGATGGAATATATCTGGGAAGCACAACAGCAAATCGGCGCTCGCGTCGAGGTTGTTCCATCAGAAGATGGCGTGTCGGTCTCTTTCGAAAAACTTCTCGACGCCATTGACGACACAACGTGCCTCGTAGCTCTCTCGCATACTTCATATCGCAGTTCTTATCGTGTCGATGCCGCGGCAATCACTCAAAAGGCGCATGCGAAAGGCGCACTCGTGCTGCTCGACGTTTACCAATCAGCGGGGGTCGTCGAACTCAAGGCTGAGGAATGGGGGGTCGACTTTCTGATCGGTGGCACGATCAAGTGGCTCTGTGGCGGTCCAGCGTGTGGCTATCTGTACGTGCGCCCGGATCTTCAGCGAGATTTACGACCAAGGTTGACAGGTTGGGTGGCCCATCACTCGCCATTCGAATTTGCACATTCGCCAATGCGTTACGCGCGCTCAGTCAGACGATTCGCTCAGGGGACACCCAGTATTCCGGCTCTGTATTCAGCGCTGCCGGGCCTGGAGATCATCGAGTCTGTTGGGATTGAAACTGTCGCGGCTGAGTCGAAACGTCGAACGCAGAAGATGGTTGAGTTTGTTCTTGAGCATGGCTGGAAACTGAATTCGCCGCGAGAGGTTGAGCGACGCGGTGGTTCTGTGATGATCGGTGTCGAGGATGGTCCAACGATGGTCGAGCGCCTGGCTGAAAGAAAAGTTTTCGTCGATTGCCGTCCACAGGCTGGCCTGAGAATCTCGCCGCACTTCTTCAATACGGATGAAGAGGTCCAGGAAGCCTTGAATGTGCTGGCCGCGCTCATTGATTGATCATGTATGATTTGAGATTTCTCATTTGTTATTGAGGAGCAGCCGCAGATTTTCGCAGATACACACAGCTCAAGACCGGCAAGAGCTATGACCTCTCTGTCATCAGTTTTTTAATCCGCGTATATCTGCGAAAATCTGCGGCTGCTCCTCAATAACGAATGAGAAATCTCAAATGATATATGACCAATATTCTGGGCTCTTCAGCTCCTGATTTTTCTTTGCCTGATGGCGATGGTAAGCAATGGCGTTTGTCTGATCATCGCGGGAAGGTTGTGGTGTTGCTCTTTTATCCGGGCGATGAAACCCCAATCTGCACTCGACAACTCTGTTCGGTTAGAGATCGTTGGGAAGACTATGTAGCAACTGGCGCGGAGGTCGTTGGTATTTCGACGGATTCAGCGGAGTCGCACCAAAAATTCGCCGAGCATCATCAGTTACCTTTGCGATTGCTATCAGATCGAGACGCGGCGGTTGCGAAACTCTACGGCGCCCGATCGTTGATACCTGGAAAGGTGGCGCGTTCTGTTTTCGTCATCGATCCGAAGGGCGTATTGCGACACGCTGACATCCGACCGCTCGGGTTGTTTCGCCCAAAGGATGATGAGACGATTAAGGCAATCAACGCGGCTAAGAACGGATAGCATTGAAGATTGTTGATTTTTGATTGACCGACACTGGCAATCATCAATCTACAATCAATCGAGGGTCGATCATGGCTGAAAACATTAAATGCGCGCACTGTGGGGAGAAGCGGCCCGCGCTCGGATTTGCGCCGCTACCAAATGAACTGGGCCAACGCATCGCGAAAGAGATTTGCCAACCGTGCTGGAGTGGATGGCTGCTGAAGCAGACGCAGATCATCAATCACTACGGTTTAGATCTATCGACGCCTGATGCGCAGAACTTTCTTTTCGACAACATCAAAGGCTTTTTGTTCGGTGAAATCCCGCAGACCGCGGAAATCGATACAACCAAAGAGGGTTCTGTCGAATGGTAGTCGTCTTTGGTCTTTGGCCTTAGGCCTTTAGCTTGAGACCTCTCATAAGGACGGACCGCGGACAAAGACGAAAGGCCTCAAAGACCAAAGGCCAAAGACCTAAGACCATCCGCCAAATGACAAATGAGAAATCTCAAATGATATATGACCAATGATCTGGCCCAACGATTGCTCCTCCACTGCCTGACGCGTTTCCCTTAATCCACCTCCAATAAATGGCCCCTAAAACGATGCACCGTAATGCGTCCGCTGGCGCGTTTTAATGCGCCCGTATGCTTTCAGAACTGAAGATTGTGCTACTAAGGAGGATTGGATGAAATACAGAGTTTTTGGATTCATAGCAGTAAGTCTGCTGGCCCTGGCACTTGCCGGTTGCGGGTATGAGACTACGAACACTAACAACGCGAACGCCAACGCGAATGTAGCCGCTAATACCAACGCCAATGCGAACACGGCTGTCGCCAACGCGAATACCAACACCCGCCGTGCACCCACACGTGAAGAGTACGATCGCGACAAGGATCGTTATCAACGAGAAGCGAAGGAGTCTGGACGTAAGGTTGGAACCGGATTGAACGATGGCTGGCTGTGGGTGAAAACTAAATTTGAACTGGCCGCCGCTGATGATTTGCGTGACTCGACCATCAACGTCGATGTCGATAATGAGGTAGTTACTCTCAGTGGCACCGTTGCTTCACCTGCGCAAAAGACAAAAGCGGTGCAGGTAGCAAAAGCCGTTGAAGGTGTAAAAAGCGTGAAGGACACGCTGAAGGTGGCGCCCGGCAACACCAATGCGGCTAACGCAAATAAAGCTCGAAACACAAATAAGTAACAGATTTGGAGTGCGGCGACCTGTCGCCGCTTTTCTGCGTGACTCGCCGCGATACGACGATCAAAAAGCGGCGACAGGTCGCCGCACTCCAAAAGCCCCCTTTGTTTCTCGCGGATTTTTACGTTAAGCTTTCGCCCACTCTTTCTGTTGGTCGACTTCTTTGGCCAAAAAAGTTTTTCGCAAAACCAAATTGATGGGGATCTGGTCATCATGCCCAAAGTCCACCTGCGACTTCTCTTCGCACTAGTCGCTGTTCTGTCACTCGTCTGTGCAGTCGATCGTAACAGCGAGGCACAACGCAGCGCCGTTGATACATACGCAATCACGAATGCCCGGATCGTTCCTGTCTCCGGAGCGACAATCGAAAAAGGTACCGTCGTGATTCGCGATGGATTGATTGTGGCGGTAGGAGCGAACGTCAGTGCTCCTGCGGACGCTCGCGTTATCGATGGTAATGGCCTAACTGTTTATCCTGGACTCATCGATTCGTACACGAATCTCGGTTTGCCAGAGGCTGCGCCATCGCCAGCTGGCGGCGGAGGCCCGGGCTTTTTTCAGATCGCACAGGCGAGACCGAGTCCCGGTGGACCAAATTCAACTCAGCCAGTTGGCCTCCAGCCCGAGGTGATGGTCGACGAGGTAATCCGACCAGGCGGCAACGAGATTGAAGCCGCGCGCAACGTTGGTATCACGACAGCGTTAACGTTGCCCCGATCCGGCATCTGGATGGGCCAGTCGGCACTCATCAACCTCGCTGGTGAAACGCCACAACAGATGATCGTTCGTTCGCCGGTTGCGATGCACGTGAGTTTCACTCCACTGCGTGGTGTCTATCCGGGTTCTTTGCTGGGTGTGTTTGCGCAGTTGCGGCAGATGTTGCTCGACGCTCAGCGTTACAAGGAATCTATTCAGATCTACGAACGTTCTCCGAGAGGTACGCGTCGTCCTGACATCGACAAGTCACTCGCATCGCTACTTCCGGTGCTCGACAGAAGCATGCCGGTTGTTATGTTCGCGAACTCAGAAAGAGAGATAGCTCGCGCTTTGGACCTCGCTGAAGAATTCAAGCTGCGAGCAATCATCGCGGGCGCTCGCGAATCGGATCGTGTGGCCGACAGACTGGCAAAGCAAAACGTTCCGGTGTTGTTGTCACTCAATCTGCCGCGTCGAACGACAGCGGCGCTGCCTGAAGCCGATCCTGAACCGATGCGCGTATTGCGCGATCGAGTAGAAGCACAACAAACGGCGGGACGACTCGCGCGCTCGCGGGTGAAGTTCGCGTTTCAGTCTGGCGGCTTGAGCAACATGTCGGAGCTGATGACTAACGCCGGCAAATTCATCGCGAACGGTTTGTCTTCAGAGGATGCGCTGCGCGCGTTCACGAGTTGGCCGGCCGACATTCTTGGCGTCAGCAATCAACTCGGCTCGATTGAAGCTGGAAAGATCGCTAACCTTTTGCTCGTGCGCGGAAACCTGTTCGATCGCGGCGCACGCGTAACTCAGATGTTCATCGATGGCCGTCCAGTTGATCTGAGACCTGCCGCCGCACCGGCTGCGGGTGGCGAAACACGGGCCAATCTGGATGGCGCATGGACCGTTGTGATCGAGTCTCCGCAGGGACCACAAAACGCGACGCTGAATGTCGAACAAGAAGGCGACGTTATACGCGGCGTCATGCAAGGCCCCTCGGGTTCGCGCAACATTGCGAACGCCACTGTCTCTGCTGCAGGTGAGGTGCGATTCACAGTGCCCGTCGACATGGGCGGCGAAACTCGCGAAGCCACTTTCACGGGAACGCTTTCTGGTAATGAAATTCGTGGCCAAGTAACTGTCGAAGGCCGTCCGCCGGCGACGTTTACTGCTAGACGAAGAACGCCCTAAGCGCTCTGGCGCTGACGTCTCATTCACCCCGGGCTTCAGCCCGGGGGCGGAGCGACGCAAGTTATCGCAGAAACCGTTTCAACGGTTTACCCCGCGGAGACGATTTTAGATGTTCGTTGAGTTCTACTGAACTGAGGATTCGAAAACCGTTGAAACGGTTTCACGGCCAAGGATCGGCGGTAAACCCCAGGCTGAAGCCTTGGGAGAATGAGAGCGGATTATTTCAACTCAGGAGTTAACAATGAAAAGATTCATTAGTCGGCTTCTACTGGTTTCCATCGCGAGCGCTCTACCTGTGTGTAACGCGCGTGCGCAAGGTACACCCGCACAGCCTTCAGAAACACTGATCAAAAATGCGACGGTGTTGACGATAACGCGCGGCACGCTCAGTAACACCGATGTTTTGATTCGGAATGGGAAAATCGCCGGCGTTGGAAAAAACCTGAATGCCTCTTCGAGCGCGCGCGTGATCGATGGCACCGGAAAGTATGTCATGCCCGGCATTATCGACTGCCATTCGCACTCGATGCTCGACACCATCAACGAGGGCACGCTCGCTGTGACGTCGATGGTGCGAACGCAGGACGTGCTGAATCCAACGGATGTCGATCTCTATCGTGAGTTGGCAGGCGGCGTTACAACGCTGAATCTGCTGCACGGCTCCGCGAATCCGATCGGTGGACTGAATACGGTGGTGAAGATCAAGTATGGACGTCCGGCGAGCGAGTTTCTTTTTCCGGGCGCAATGCCCGGGATCAAGTTCGCGCTCGGTGAAAATGTGAAGCGCTCGAGCACGCCCAATCAACCCGGCGTGCAACGTCGTTATCCAAACACGCGCATGGGCGTTGAGGAAACTATTCGCGATGCGTTCACGCGTGCGCGAGATTACAAAACGACCTGGGATGAATATCGCGCCAAAGCAGCCCAGGGCGAAAAGAATCTGATACCACCACGCCGTGATCTTCAGCTCGAGCCGTTGGTCGAGATTCTCGAAGGAAAGCGCTACGTTCATGCGCACTGTTATCGTGCCGACGAGATCCTGATGCTGATCAGTTTGGCAGACGAGTTTGGTTTCAAAATCAAAACCTTCCAGCACGTGCTCGAAGGCTACAAGGTCGCAAAAGAGGTTGCGGCGCATGGCGCAGGCGCTTCAATGTTTGCCGATTCATGGGCCTACAAGATCGAAGCATACGATGCGATTCCTTACACGGCAGCAATCATGACGCGCGCCGGAGTCGTCGTCTCGATGAATTCTGACTCGGATGAGCGCGCGCGCAGATTGAACATCGAAGCGGCGAAGGCGATGCACTATGGCGAACTCACCGAAGAACAAGCACTAAAACTCGTGACGCTGAATCCGGCGATTCAACTCGGTATTCAGAATCGTGTGGGTTCAATTGAAGTCGGTAAGGATGCGGACCTCGCGATTTGGAACGGACATCCCTTCAGTGTCTATTCACGCGTAGACACCACCTTCATTGATGGTGAAGTTTTCTTCGATCGTCAAACAGACATTGCGCGTCGCGCTGATCTCGCTAAGGAGCGCGCAACATTGGAACAAGCAGAACCCAACAAACCACCCGCCGCGGGCCAATCTCCACAGCGTCCGAGAGGACGACGTCCGTCACATCGAGATGACGATATCTGGGAAGGAGAGCAGCCATGATCAGGAGCAGGAGGCAGGGGCAGGCAAAGAGAATGGTGAAACTGGCAACGATTCCACTGATACTTTTGTTGTGCACGGTTTCGATCGCGCAGCAGATTGGTAATCCAACGGCTCAACAGGGCGTGCTCCCAGCGCGTGGGACATTTGTTATTCGTAATGCGCGGATCATTACGGTCAGCGGCGCGGACATCGAGAATGGTTCAGTACTCATTCGCGACGGCAAGATTGAAGCAGTTGGCGCAACGGTCAATGCCCCGGCGGGCGCGCATCTGATCGAAGGTCGCGGTCTATCCGTCTATCCTGGCTTGATCGATCTCGGCACCAGCATGGGACTCGTCGAAGTTCCGCAAGGTGCGAACGGTACAGTGGATACATCCGAAGTGGGTGATCTCAATCCGAACGCGAAAGCCTACGTGGCCATCAATCCGCACAGCGCGCACATCGCGGTAACGCGCGTCGACGGCGTCACAAACACTTTGAGTTCGCCGACAGGCGGATTGATCTCCGGTCAAGCAGCATTCATTAACCTGCTCGGGACCAGCCCTAAAGAGATGGCGGTTGTGCCTTACGCCGCGCTTGTAATCAACTATCCGCGCATCGGGGGTGGCGGAGGAGGATTTGGCGGCTTCCAACAACAACCAGCCAACCTTTCAGAGACGCTAACCGCGAATGAAAGACAGTTGGAACAGATCCGAAAGATGTTACGCGACGCGGAAGCCTATGGCCGCGCACGCGACGCTTACAAAGCAGATCCCAAACTGCCGCGATCTGACATGAACATAGTTCTCGAGTCACTTGTGCCGTACGTTCGCGGCGAGCGACCCGTGATTTTCAGAGCCGATCGTGAAGCTGAGATTCGCGGCGCTTTGAAGTTTGCCGACGAGATGAAGCTGAAGCCGATAATTCTCGGCGGAGATGATGCCTGGAAAGTAGCTTCGCTGCTGAAAGAGAAGAATGTGCCAGTGATTCTCACGGGAGTTTTTTCTCTGCCCAATCGCGAAGATGATTTTTACGATCAGCTTTACGAGGGTCCATCAAAACTTCAGCAGGCGGGGGTTCGCTTCGCCATTTCGACCGGCGATCCGGGCGCAGAGGTTCGCAATCTGCCGCTGTATGCCGGCATGGCTTCAGCTTTTGGATTGTCGAAGTCTGATGCATTGAAGTCGGTGACGCTTTATCCCGCGCAAATTCTGAATGTTGCTGATCGCCTAGGTTCGATTGAGCCGGGAAAGACCGCGAACCTGGTAGTGACTGACGGCGACGTGCTGGAGGTTCGCACGCACATTCGCTATCTGTTTATAGATGGCCGTCCGGTGCCGTTAACTAGTAGGCACACGGAACTGAATGATGCGTTTAAGGAGAGGAAGTAGGACTGAGGGTCTTTGGTCTTTGGTCTTGGGCCTTTGGTCTTTGGACCGCCTCTCATCTCTCCAGGCTTTAGCGTGGGGCGCGGCCGATATTAAAGACCGGAAACCGTTTTAACGGTAATCATCTACTTGACTCACCTGTCTTTGCTCCGGAGGAGCAGCATGTTTATAGCTCTAGTTCGCGCGAAACATACGGCGCTCCAGCGGAGCGCTATGCATACAAGGTCGAAGAACATGTCGCTCCTAACGGAGCGAGACACGTCAATGCCGCCGGTCTATAAACCTGCTGCTCCTCCGGAGCAGACAGGTGAGCCCAGTATGTGAGTACCGTTTTAACGGTTTACAATTGCCGAGAACCCTTAGAATGAAGACCTTGAGTTAAATTCGAAACCGTTTCTGGATTTTGTTCGTAAGCCCTCTTCTCGTTGCTCTCGACTTATTCGTCTCCCGGGACAAACCATCATCAACAATTTTGCAGGAGGCTCCGCCTTGTTTAGAAAAGATCTCTTCACAATTCGCCGTGCACTTCTTATGGCCGCAACCTTGTTGCTCGTCAACAGCGCCGCCAATTCCCAAACCAAGCTACTTCGCTTTCCTGACATTCACGGCGATCGCGTTGTTTTCACGTATGGCGGTGACATCTGGACTGCGCCTGCCAGCGGCGGTTCAGCCACGCGCCTGACGGCTCATCCGGGTGTTGAACTGTTCGCGAAGTTTTCGCCGGACGGAAACTGGATCGCGTTCACCGGCCAATACGATGGCGACGAACAGGTCTATGTCGTTCCGACTAACGGCGGCGAGCCGCGGCAGTTGACGTTCTACCCTGCAAAAGGCCCATTAGCTCCCCGCTGGGGTTGGGACAATCAGGTGTATGGCTGGAGTCGCGACGGCAAGCGAATCTTCTTTCGCTCTTTGCGCGACTCGTGGTCATTGCCCATCGCACGGCTTTACTCAGTCTCAGTCGATGGCGGACCAGCGGAAGCGCTTCCAATGCCGACCGCCGGCTCCGGCGATTTTTCACCCAACGGCACCGAGATCGCTTACTCACCTCAGTCTCGCGATTTCAGATCTGAAAAGCGATACGGCGGTGGTCAGGCTAATGCTCTCTACACCTTCGACCTGAAGACCAACAACGCGAAGCGAATCACCGAGGGCCCGAGAGCCACACGAGATCCGATGTGGATTGGTGACACCATCTTCTTCAACTCCGATCGCGACGGCCACTTCAATCTGTATGCCTACACACCATCTAATGCAAAAACTGTTCAAGTAACAACCAACAGGCAGTGGGATGTGCGTTGGCCCAGCTCCGACAACGAAGGTCGCATCGTTTATGAGCTAAATGGCGAACTCCAAGTGATGGACGCACGCAGTCGGAAGAGCACGCCGATATCGATCACAGTTCCTAATGAAGGTTTGTGGAGCAGGCCGAGTCGCGTGCCTGTCGGCACCCTGATGGAGGCAGTCGGTCTAAGTCCGAAGGGCGAGCGCGCGCTGTTTGCCGCACGTGGCGACATCTTCACCGCGCCAATCGAAAAAGGTCCAACGCGGAATCTCACACACTCTTCAAATGCGCATGACAAGTGGCCCAGCTGGTCGCCGGATGGATCACAAATCGCGTTCATCTCCGACATGAGCGGAGAAGAAGAGATTTACATCGTGCCTCAAGATGGTTCGAAACCGGCAGAACAGATCACCCGTGGCGGCACGGCAATGCGTTATTCGCCGACGTGGGCGCCTGACGGGAAGCGCATCGCCTTCTCCGATAAAGACGGAAAGCTTTACATCCTTACACTCAGCGATCGGCGGGTCGCTGAAATTGCTGACTCAACACGCGGCCAGATCCGCGACTTCGTTTGGTCAGCGAAAGGAAACTTCCTCGCGTTCAGCATGGCGGGCGCAAATCAGTTTTCGTCGGTCTACATTTGGAGCGCGAACGATAACCAGGTCCGCCGCGTGACCGACGAGTTCTTCAACTCTTACAACCCTGCGTGGGATCCACAAGGAAACTATCTTTTCTTTTTGAGCGATCGTGAATTCGCACCGCAGATCTCAAACATTGAATTCAACTTCGCAACCAATCGTCCTACGTATATCTATGCGATGACTTTGCGCAAAGACGTGAAGCATCCGTTTCCGCCCGAGAGTGATGAAGTAACGCTGGCAAAACCCGACGAGTCGCCGCAACCGAAGGGCACACCGCCCGCAGTTGAACCAAAACCGCCGGCACAGGACATCAACAAAGAACCGAAAAAGGAGCCTTCACAGGAACAACCGAAACCTGCGGAGACTCCGGCGGCGGCGGCAGATCAAAAGACGGATGCGGCCGCGAAACCTCCGGCAGCTCCCGCCAGCATGAACATCGATTTCGACGGCATCTCCCAGCGCGTCGCGCGCGTTCCGCTGGGCGCAGATAACTACGGCGGTCTTTCAGCAAAAGCTGGACACTTGCTTTACGGAATTGGACCAGCGTTTTACTACGGCCGCCAGGGCGATAAACCCACCTCATTGAAGATCTACGCCTTGAAGGATCGGAAGGAAACTAATCTCGCCGACGACATTCGCGGCTACACCATGTCTGACGACGGTTCCAAGGTTCTTGTCGCACAGGGTCCAGGCTTTAACCTTTACGATGCAACCCCTATCGGCGAAAGAAGTCGTAAGCCAGTTTCCACTGCCAGCCTGTATGTCGACCGAAATCCGGAACAGGAGTGGAACCAGATCTTCAATGAAGTTTGGCGTCGCTATCGCGACTGGTTCTACGTTTCGAACATGCATGGTTTCGACTGGGTCGCGCTGCGCGAGCAATACAAACCGCTACTCAAATACGTCGCTCATCGTTCGGATCTGAACTACGTGATCAGCGAAATGATCTCTGAGCTCACTGTTCAGCATGCCTACATCGAAGGCGGCGATTTTCAGATTCCGCCGCGGCCGCGTTACGGTTTGCCGGGCGCGCGTTTTGAGTTTGACGCGCAG
>Ga0207701_10007324_pt1 | contig 10979 bp, 8 predicted proteins | sample KBSSwiSSwithPhiX_FD_184294 | JGI IMG/M metagenome (GOLD analysis project Ga0207701, IMG submission 184294) | Switchgrass rhizosphere bulk soil microbial communities from Kellogg Biological Station, Michigan, USA, with PhiX - S5 (SPAdes) (version 2) | ecosystem: Environmental > Terrestrial > Soil...
ACCCTTTAGTGACGCCTTTGGGCTGACGGACGCGCTCTTCTGGGACCGCAGGCGTCCTCGCCTGCCCCGTCACACTAGGACGCTCTACCCAGGACGCATGCAGGCGAGGACGCCTGTGGTCCCGGAAGAGCGCGTCCATTAGCTCAAAGGCGTCACTGGAGGGTTCGGCTGATCACTATTAGGCGGGGGTCGTCGCCGTCGCCAGAAATCGTCACACGCCAAACATTGTCCGGTAACGGATACGAGCCCATTCTTTCTGCCCACTCGATAATAATCACAGCCTTCTCATCAGCAAGTAGATCATCGAGATCAACCGCGTGTGCGGCGCTCGCGCCTTCATCCAGGCGGTACAAATCCAAGTGGTAAAGTTGAAGCCGTCCCGAGTGCGGGTTCACCAACGTGAAGGAAGGACTGGTAACGTCTTCCTCATCGATGCCAAGCGCTGCGCAAATTCCTTTTACAAAAATCGTTTTGCCCGCGCCGAGCGGTCCGCTGAGCAAAAGTATTTCCCCGCCTTCAAGTCTGACGCCAACCTGATGACCGAAGTTGAAGGTTTGTTCCTGGGATTCGCTCTTGAATTCGCCAAGCGGCAGGTGTGAAGTCGACATCGATTACGGTTGTTCTCCATGGCCGTCCAAAAAGCGAATTGCTTCGCCAAAGTGTTCTCGGATGTCCGACGCGACCATTGTGCGCATCCCAAGGGCGCGAGCAGCAAAGTCACCGGCGAGCCCGCCTACGTACAGCGCCGCAATCGTAGCGTCGAGTGCGCTCGCCTTCTCTTTGGATCCGGCAAACGCCTGCGAGAGAAATCCGGCGATCAAACCGGTGAGTGTATCGCCGGCGCCGGCCGTGCCGAGTCCCGCATTGCCTGTGGGGTTAACAAAGACTCGACCGTCTGGAGACGCAACCAACGATCTGGAACCTTTCAGCACCAGGATTAGTTTGTGAGCCATAGCAAACTCGCGCGCGGCGGCCACACGTCCAGCGAGTGCCGATTTGTTGTCGGCTCCGATCAACCTCAACATCTCGCCCGGGTGTGGAGTCAGAATCAAGGGATGCTGTTCCGAGCCGCTCAAGTTTTCAGGCCACGGTGCGAGGCAATTCAACCCATCGGCATCGATCACCGTTGGCTGTGATCGTCTTTCCACAATTGAACGGACAAACTTGCGCGTGCGTTCGTCGTCTGAAGTGAGCCCGGGTCCGACTGCTACCACCGTCGCTTTGGAAGACAGTTGAAGAAAATGTGCAATAGCATCGTCGCTGACAACTCCACGGTCAGTTTCCGCGAGGGCCGTTGTCATGACTTCGGGCATCAGACGCATTGCAACTGCCGACTGGGCAGACGCAGGCGTCGCGACTGTAACTAGCCCGGCCCCTGATCTCATCGCGGCGTTTCCGCTCAGAGCTGCTGCTCCAGTGAAGCCTCTCGAACCTGCTACAACTAAGACGTGGCCGTGAGTGTTTTTATACGACTCGGGCGTGTAACGAGTCGAAACCAACCAACGACGCGCGTCATCCTCTTCAGTCACAAAAAGCCATGGCTTTGCGGCGTCGAGCAAAGACTGCGGCGAGCCGATGTCTGCGACGATCAAGTCGCCACAGAATTCTGACGCGGGCGGCAAAACGTTTGCCGTCTTCGGAGCAGTGAAGGTAACTGTGATGTCGGCCTGGACCGCGGGGCCGATTGGGTTTGACTGATCAGCGTTTAGACCTGAGGGAATGTCGACTGAGAGAACGAGTGGCCGCGCGCCTGAAGCACGTTCACGAGCACGTCTCAGCATTGCAAGGTGATCAATGACCTTTAGAAACACACCATCGAGTGGTCGGGTCAATCCAGTGCCGAATAGAGCATCAACGATAACGTCGTAAGTCTTACGCGGCCTGGCGAGTTGTTCCCAGGATCCAATCCCGTCGCACTCAGCAAAGGTCAGTGGCGCGGGAGAATCCGCCGAGCCCGCCGTAAATCCCGACAGTTTATTTACGGCTTCAAGATTGGTTCGGGCATCACCAATTGTTTCCGACAACTTCCCGAATAGGATGACATCACAATTCACTCCCCGTGAGGCAAGCCCGCGAGCGATAGCGGCGCCATCACCACCGTTGTTTCCTTTGCCGCAAAGGACAAGAGCTTTTGTTTCGTTTAGGTCGTCACCAAAGTGCGACTGAATAGCGTTGATGCAGGCGTTCGCGGCTGCTTCCATGAGCAGCAAGGAAGGAGTGTGATAGTTCTCGACAGTCAGACGATCGATCTCTCGGATCTGTTCGGTGAAAATAACGGGTTGCACGACGTCGATGATAAGGAGGAGGGAATTGCGCGGTCAATGACGATGGCTAGGTCAAGCTTAAGAGCCTTTGCAAAAATACTCCAAACGGCAGTTTGGAGTTTGTTCAAGTCCGGCCTATACATTCGTCGCTCGGAAAGGAATTGAACCCCACAAACGGAAGTTTGTGGGATTAGAAGAGTGGTGAGTCCCGAGTTTGTAGGCTGAACTTGAAGTACCACAAACTGCCGTTTGTTGGATTTTGCAAGAGGCTCAAGCGCCGATCAGACGTCAGACGCCAAAAAGCCGGTCCAGAGACCGGCTCCCCCCTGAGCCTGCCTGCCGCTGCACCAACTGTTCATCTTTCCAGGATACTCAAGTAAAAGAACTAATGAACAAAGCCTTCCAGAAAAATCAGAAAAAATATTTCATGTCGTTTTTGCTGGGGTTTTTGCGCTCTATCGAGAAATACGCGCTAGACGCAGCCCCCGCCCGATCACCCGCTTAGCCTCGCCAACCCCAAAAGCCGCCGTGACCCCGAAATAAGTGACGCCGTACCCACCCAGGACGACAATAGCCATGATCAAGGGGTGTCGATGACCCAAAAGTAGCTTCAGTCCCCAGCCAACCGCTGCGCCAATCCCAGCCCCAAGCCAGAGTTTCGAAACAAACGATGAACTTAAGCCTGTCTTCCCGATCCGCCGGTTTAATGAAAGTCGAAGGAGGACAAATTCAACCCAACCCGCAATACCCGCCGAGGCGGTCAGACCGGCAACTCCCCATTTGGGTTCGATGCCCAGGGCGCGAGGTAACGGGAGGGAACAGAGGTAGCCAAGGCCGGTCGTCAATATCACGCGAATAATCGCAAACCGAAGCGGCGTCTTTGTGTCATTCAACGCGTAGTAAGTCGAGGAATAGAGGCGACCCAGAGTTGAGGCAAGCAGTCCTACTGATGATCCGGCGAGGATTGCCCAAACATAGTTGGAGTCCGAATGTGTGAATCTTCCCGTTTGATAAAGAACAGCCGCAATGATGTCGCCTAAAGCAAGAAAGGCCATCGACGACGGAACAATAAAAAAAGCAATCCGATGAAGTCCGGCATCGAGCCGATGACGAAGTGTTTCTGCGACGACATCCGCTGACCCCAAAGCACGCGCCATCGTTGGCAGTTCAGCGGCCGACACTGACATTCCAAAAAGACTAACCGGAAGAGTGTAGAGACTTTGTGCGTACGTCAAAGCCACAACAGCTCCCTGGCCTAGAAAGCTTGCAAGAAAGGCGTCGACAAATGCGCTTATCTGCACCACACCGCGACTCATGAACACTGGAAAGAAGTTGTGTACCACTTGCCTGACGTGAGGGTTCGCAATATCGAGCACTGGCGCGAAACGATGAATTAAGCGAAGCAGCGTGGGAAGTTGAACACTGAACTGCAGGGCGCTGCCAATAACGGAGCCCCAGGCGGTCAGTTCGGCGAGCCGTGGCAAGTCCACTTGATTTCCGAAAAACACCAGCGCACTAATGATCGCCAGGTTCCAGGCCACAGGTGCGGTGTACGACATGAAAAACTTGTGGTGACTATTCAAAACCCCGAGACACCACGCCGACAGCACGAGTAGCCCTGCACCGGGGAAGAGAATTCTCACTAGTTTGATCGTGAGTTCTCGTCGTTCGTCCTGGAAGCCGGCGGCAATGGCGGTTACGAAGTAAGGTGTTGCCAGTACACCAATCAAAACAATCACGGCGGTGATGAGTGCGAGCAAACCAAAAATCGCGTTCGCTACACGAGTGGCTTCTTTCTCATCATCTTGCGCAAGCAGTTTTGCGTAGACCGGAATGAAGGATGCGGAAAGGGCTCCTTCACCAAACACGTTCTGAAGAAAGTTGGGAATTCTGAAGGCGGCACTGAAAGCATCGCCTACCGCGGAACTACCGAAGTAGTGCGCAAAAATACGTTGACGAACCAGTCCAACAATGCGGCTGATTAGGATGCCGGCGCCAACGAAGAATGCGGATCGACCAGTACTTGGTTGGGTCTTTGCCGGTTGCTGTTCAACTCGAGCTTCGACAGATGCAGCACCAACTTGCTCGAGAGTTTCGCCGGCAATGAGTTCGGCGCCTTGGTCATCATGAAGTTCGAGATGATCAGAAGCCTCAACTAGCCTCTGAGTGTTGGGTTCGCGATTGTCGTCGGGTTTCGAAGGATCGTTCATCGAGCGTCAGAGGCCGTAGTCTTTGATCTTGTTCAGGAGTGTTTTGTAACTGATCCCTAAGTCTTCCGCGGTGCGACTCTTGTTTTCCGCATTGGCTTCAAGCGAAGCCGCGATCTTTTTCCGTTCGACAAGCTCCAGCGCTCGATGAGCTACATCAGAAAGCGTGCCTGACAGATCGAGGTCGTGAAGTGTCTCGTCAGTGCGGTCGTTATTCACACCAAAGCCAAGATCCCCGGGCTGGAGGATCAGTGAATCAGAAAGAATGCATGCTCGCTCAATGGCGTTCTCAAGTTCACGAACGTTTCCCGGCCAGTGGTGTTTCCTGATCGCAGCGATTGCTTCTGGATCCAATTCCGCTTCACGGCCGCGCAACTCTCGGCCAATCTCCGCTGCGAAATGCCGCGCGAGAAGTATGATGTCGTCCTGCCGATCTCTTAATGGGGGAATCTCGAGCGGAAAGACTGCCAGGCGGAAAAACAAATCGCCACGAAACTCACCCTTGTCAACAGCAGTCTTTAGATCTTTGTTTGTTGCCGCAACCACTCTTACATCGACGGGAACCGGTGCCCGTCCGCCGATCCGGTCAACAACCTTCTCTTCGATTGCGCGTAAAAGTTTTCCCTGTACCCCAAGTGGCAGTTCACCAATCTCGTCGAGAAAAACAGTGCCGCCGGAAGCAAGCTCGAACTTTCCCTGGCGACGATCGTTGGCGCCGGTAAATGCGCCGCGTTCGTGTCCAAAGAGTTCGTTTTCAATCAGCGTCTCAGGAATCGCCGCACAGTTGATTGCCACGAAAGCTTTGTCGCGTCGGGGTGACAAATGATGGACAGCCCTGGCAAACAACTCCTTGCCAGTTCCTGATTCACCCAGCAATAAAACAGTAGCTTCCGTCTGAGCGACTCGTTGCGTTTCTCCAACGGCACGCTTAATGACTTCCGACTCTCCGATGATTCGCGGGAACCCATAACGACGTGACCACTCTTCGCGCAACAAGATGTTTTCCGTACGAAGCCGGGCTTGCTCGAGAGCTCTTTCGACGAGCAACAACAGATGGTTGGAATCTACGGGCTTCTGCAAGAAGTCGTGAGCGCCGTCCTTCATTGCCTGGACCGCTTCATCGATCGAGCCGAAAGCCGTCATCACGATTACCGGAACGTCTCCGTCCGCTGCTCGTGCTGCGCGCAATACGTCCAGCCCCGACCCATTTGGCATTCGTAGGTCAGTCAACACCAGCCGATGACGTGTGGTGGCGATCTCGTTTAATGCGGATCTGGCGTCTGCGCTCTCGGTTACTGAGTAACCAGCGTTTTCGAGCGTTAGACGCATGACGCGGCGCAAACTGTCTTTGTCTTCGACGAGTAGAATGTCTGCCATCTCGGGTGCGGACTTGAACCAGTGTACGTATGCGTCCAAGCGCCGACTCATACTAACAGATGCTAGAGGACTTGGGTCTTTGGGCTTTGGACTTGGGTCTTGGCGTCTGGGGTGGCGATGTAGTCAGTACCACAACGCGGTAGCGTGTGGCTCAGGGGATGACAACCAAAAACGGAGCCGCACGCTACCGCGTTGTGGTACTGACTACATCACTACCCAGACCCTAAAACCTAGCTTCACTGCTCCTCGCCGTAAACAACTTGAGGTTTGCTGCTTGAATCGACCTTTACGATGCTTGTTCCTCGTGGAGTGGTGAAGGTGACTAGCGCCGCCGTGCCAACCTCGCCATGGGCATCGACGCTCCTGCCAAGCCAGTCGAAGCGCAAGTACTTTGGAAACGGGCCTTTGATTTGTAGAGTCGAATCTAAAGCAGAGTTGGAGGAAGGAAAGACCAACGAACCAATAAGACGTCTCCCTGGAGTGCGGTGGCCTGGCACCGCCTTCTTAATGAGTTGCTGATTCGAAACCAAAGCGGTGCCAGGCCACCACACTCCAAGGATCAGTATTCACGAACATCCCGAACGATGGTTCCGAGCGCGTCCTTTGCTTTCTGTACCCACTCTGAGTCATAACGCAGGTCAGCAGTGCCGCCGCCGCTAGTATTAAATATTGGAGCTTGGAAACCATGCGGCTGAGCATTTTCGCTAGCAGGCCATGAACGCGCAAACTTTGCGACGTAGATCGTGCCGTAGATGTTTCCGTTACCACCGCCATTTCGATTAATCGATCCGCCACCAAGAACGAGGACCACCCCCTTGAAATCTGGGTTGCCGTTCATGATTAGATCACCACCGACGATTAACAGTCCCGCACCGCCATCAAGCGTGCAGTTGCCATTGACGAAAGTGAACTTGGGATCGGCCTCGCTGCCTGCCATCCCACTGAAAGTCGGATAATAGCGACCCATGCTCCGCGCCACCGCCTGCATGTCATTCAAGAATGTACGAGCAGAGTTAGCATCTTGTAACCAACTTGGGAGACTGCCTAGCGCAACTTGCGCAGTCTCTACGTCTTCAACTGTGCTGCCTTTGGTAATTGCGGCGTTCGCTACGCTGAGGTCAGTTCCATTAGTAACTCCGAAAGCAGGTAACCCTACGGCACCCGTCGCGTTGTCGTGACCGGTATAAAATTTGGCTGCACTATCGCCAATGTCGAAAGTCATTTGCGCTACCGATCCATCTTCGGAACCTCTCATCATGAGCATGGCATTGGGCTCAAAGTCGAACGAATTCTTTTGCACGATCATTTCCATTCGTTTGATTGAACCCCTGGGGCCGTAGCCTGCGGATTGAACCTGGAGTCGGTTGGGAACATACGTAGCATCCGCAGCTCGCTTCGTTCCGTTTGGATCGTCCGGATCGCTCACGACGACGCTGTACGAAAAGTTGGCGCCAGCAGGGGTTACGCGGTCGCCATTACCGCCGTTACCGTAGTCCAGCCAGGCAGATAATCTTGCCTGAGTGGAATGGTCGCTATTCCTATTCGACTTATTGGGATCCACCGCGGTTCGAAAACCGATTTTCGTACCGCTGGGAAGACCAGTTGGTGCCACGTGACCGCGAATCGCATTCAACGCCGCTTCGAGTCCACTTTCCGCACCATAGTAGGCTTGCAGTTCCGCAGTAGCGTCGATTGAAGTTGTCGCTGACATGCCGCTAGTAAGAATCACTGTACCGGCGACTGCAAGCAGTAGAGTTGAAATGAGAATACTGGTGACAAGCGCCGCACCCTTTTCACCACGACGGTTTTCGACGTTAACTTTCCGGCATTCCATGGTTGTGTACCTCATCTCGTCTTCGAGTTAGTAAGTGTTCTGACTTGAGTTTCTCAATACAACGTCAGAAACAAGGTTGATTGTCGATGGCGGTTGATAGCCCGGTGAGCCTGGTTGGCCTTCAGCCGGGAGAACTACGCCGACCGTGATTCTGACTTTCCAGCAACTAATGACAGCATCGGGATTGGTTACTACATCAAGTGTGTTTCCTGAGCCATCAAAGAACTGAAGGTTAAAGGTGTCTAATCGGTTGGCAAGCACGGTTGTGCCGTTGCGTTGGTCTACTGCTCCAAGTATTGAGTCGTATCGAACGAGGTAGTGACGATTCGCGGCGTCGTCGTTGTACATCGTGTACTTGATGTCCTCATCCTTATCCAGGACCCCATTTGCGCCTGAGACCGAGTTACCATAAGCATCACGCGTATAAGCATTCAGATTCGCTCGGAAACGAATTGAGCCACTATTGGTGTCGCCCGGAACGAGGCCATTATCGATTAGTCCAAAGCCTGAGTTAGCGATCTCCCTGGAAACGATATTGAGCGCGCGTTGTGCGTCGGCAACAGCGTCCGAACGAACGTCTTCCCGCGCTCTCAGCCGAAACGATTGCGCGAGGAGCGAACTCGCGATACCCGCAATGACGATGGTCACTGTCATCGCGATGATCAATTCGATCAGTGAAAAACCCTGTTGCGATTTATGGTTTTGATTCATTGCTAATCAATCCTTCTTACAAACCGCCAGTGTAAGAACCGAGGGCGAATGTCGATCGTTGTACGGTGACTTCTACGGTGCCGTTTGACCACGCCGCATCGCTCAGCTGCGGTGTGACCTGGATTTGAATCGTCTTCAGCGACGAGGTTGTGTCGGTGATGACTGTCCGAACTGTGTACGTTCGTTCGGCACTCGTCACCGTAACCTGTGTAGGGCTGAGTGAATTGGCAGTCAGGGCCGGATCGGTAAATTGCAGATTTCGATAGGTCTCCATCTGTTGTTGAGCCACGGCTAGTGCAGCTGCTCGATCGCGCGCACCTGTATTGTTCTTAATTGCGTAAGCGAAGACCGCGCAAATCCCAAGTCCGCCAATCATCATCACCAAAAGAGCCATCGCCGTTTCGATCAACGTGAATCCTTTTTGCTGCTCTCTCTTGTCAGATGATCTTTTCTGCTCGTCCATCGTTTTCTCCTCAACTTAAGAATCTAGTTTACGACGGTTACCGTGACGTTTTGCGAACCGCACGGCGTCGTGAAGGTGAGCGTGAAGCTGCCACGCGTGTTGTTCAATGATTCAACTGTGAAAGATGTTCCGGAGCCTGTTACTGACAGGTTGCTCGCTGGAGTACTCGCGAGAGTGACCGCGCCCGACGGATTGATCGAGAAGTCGATCGTGCCCGATCCCCCGTTCTTATGAATCGAAAGCGGGTTCGGATTCGTCGTCACCGTTACCAAACACGGCGTTGGGGAAGGACTCGGACTAGGACTTGGTATCGGCGTTGGTGTTGGTGTCGGCGTTGGCGTCCCATTTGGATCCGGCGTCGGCGTTGGCGTTGGCGTTGGTGTCGGCGTTGGTGTCGGCGTTGGTGTCGGGGTTGGTGTCGGGGTTGGTTCAGGAGTTGGTTCAGGAGTTGGCGTTGGCGAAGGCTCAGGCGTAGGGGTCGGCGTTGCTGTGTTATTGCCGTTAAGAGTTGAGCCAGAGTCAATGCCGGTTAGTCCGCCCACATTCACGTTAACGTTTGGTACGTCGTCGAGATAGACGTCGCTATCGATCGTAACGTCGCCGGAACGTGTGACGTCCACGATGCGCTGATCGTTAGGATCTGTGCCCCACTGCATTGCAATACTGACTTTGATTTCTGTTATCGGAAGATCAACTAAGCGACCGCGCCAATCGAAAATCAATGAGATGGGATCAGTTGCAAATACAACCCCTGAGTCGAGCGTGAAATCTTTTGTCTCCATGACTCCATCGCCGTCAAAGTCCATCTTCACGCGATAAGTGTTGCTGTTGAGCATTGTCAGTCCGGACATGTCGTCCGAGTTTTGCGGATGCCGACGGACTGAATCAACGCGCGCTTTTTCGAGGTAGCTGGCCAGGAGCCGGGAAGAGTTGGTCAGCCGGATGCGTTGCTTAGCTGAGGCGATTCCCAGGACTGCCGCGGCGGAGACGATACCGACGACGGCGACCACGATGAGCAATTGCATCAGGGTAAAGCCGGTTTCGGATCTGGAACCGTTTGCTATTGACACTGTCTTTGTGGCGGTCATCTCTCCTCCGTAGCGGGTAACTTGGGGAAATTCGCGAAGAGCCCCTGCCGCTCAAGGAGCAATGACCATGCCAGCAACAATCGCGAGCAAAAAGGCGCTGGTTCTTGCGGGCAATCTTTGGTTTTGGTCTGGAGTAGTTACTTAAGGTGACGGTGTGGGAAGTGGATTACCTATTGGACCGCGCAGAGTACTCAGGCGCAAACAGCAAGAAAGTTATCCGGTTCTGCGGAAGATCACCTTGGTTTGCACTTTCTTTAGAGAGTAAGCGGCTAACAAGCCAAGCTGCTTATTGCTCCTTCAAGGAATCGTCCGCTGCTGTGTGGTGCCGCACGCCGCGCGCAGTTTGGACGGTAAAGCGCCCCGACGATCCTCGGATCGGCGGGGCGCAAATTTTTGAATCGGAAATGTCGAATCGGGAATTTCGAATCTCAGACCGAAGGGGAGATCGCAGATCTCAGATCTCAAATCGAAGATCTCAGATGGGGGAAACGCGGAACGTGAGATCTTAAATCTGAGATCTTTATTGCCCTTTGCTTTTTGGCTCAAACTCTTCGCTGCCAATCGTGCTTTCCGTATTCGACAACTGCATCATTAACGTCAGGGGCTTGTAGTCGAACGGCTTTGGGCCACCGCGGCTGTTTTGAATCAACATAACTAGATAGTCCTGGTTCTCTCTGAACCGAACAACGCTGCCTCGTTGGTTGAAAATCACAAAGAGCAGTACCTCGCCGTTTGCCGCTCTCATCTGGCCCACCAGGGCGCTTGCGCCTCCATCGGTGTGCACGAGTGTTCCAGTTTTTGCGATTACGCTGCCTTTCCAGTTCGGGCCGGCGAATCGTTCCTGAAGTGTTCCGGGATCGATTCCCGCCACCGGCAGAATGTCAGACGGTGACAAGTGGTTCTTCTGTAGTTCGAGTCGGAGTGCCCTGTAGATTTTCATCATCACTCGTGGCGAGATGCGGTTGACACCGAGGCCACTCGACGAAGCCAGTTTCAGTTGATCAGGTGAAATGCCGAGAAACGAAATCAATTGTT
>Ga0207701_10007325_pt1 | contig 10978 bp, 9 predicted proteins | sample KBSSwiSSwithPhiX_FD_184294 | JGI IMG/M metagenome (GOLD analysis project Ga0207701, IMG submission 184294) | Switchgrass rhizosphere bulk soil microbial communities from Kellogg Biological Station, Michigan, USA, with PhiX - S5 (SPAdes) (version 2) | ecosystem: Environmental > Terrestrial > Soil...
AATCAGCCACCGAGCATCTCGTCTGGGAACTGCCGATTGAAACCAGCACGCATTGCATGAGCCATTCGGGTGTTCCAAATGCGCCGATCTCATCGGTGAGCGTGGCGGATCAATCTAACAAAGACTTTGGTTCAGTTCTCTTACCAGTATCGAGATTCCTCGTTCGACCTTCGATAACACTTGCGCAAATCGGAGTGCATTGCTATTCGCGTCGGGCTCTTTACGATCATTGCTCGCGTGGATGTGACTTCAACCATTCAGCGCGCAGCATGAAGCTGCCTTCCGTAACAACCCGATCGCCGACGGTCACTCCTTCCAGCACTGGATAGTAGCTATTACTCTCTGGGCCAAGGCGCACGAACCGCAACGCAAAGACATTAGGATCGCTAGTCGCCACGAAGATCACTTGTCTGTTGCTCATGTTTTGCACTGCCGCGAGCGGTACTATGGGGACATTCGACTCTGCAACTCCGAGAGCTGCGAACGCCGCGTTCACATACATGCCGATTTTGAGTTGCTGGCCGGGGTTGGCTAGTTCAATGCGTGCTTGTGCAGTTCGAGTTTGAGGATCAACGCGTGGGTCAACGTAAGATACCTGGCCACGAAAGACGCGACCCGGATAGGCGTCGGTACTGATGCTCGCACCACTTCCTATATGAACCTTGCCGAGGTCTTTCTCATAGACCTGTGCGACTACCCACACGGTGGACAAGTCAGTAACGCGCAACAGTTCTTTGTTGGCCTCGATCACCTCACCTGCATTTACGGAGCGACTAGTCACCGTACCGGAAGCCGGTGACGGAAAGCTCACTTCGGAACTGATCTGGGATGTAGAACGAAGCGCAGTGACCCGTTGAGAACTCAAACCAAGAAGCAAGAGTCGTTGGCGCATATTGGCTACTTCCGACTCCGCCGCTTTTAGCTTGCTGGCTGCCTGCTCCAGTTCTTCGCGGCTGGCGGCGCCGATCTCAACCAACTTTTCAGCGCGGGCATGATGCTTGTGGTGCTCTTCCAGCTCGGCGACTGCCGCAATGTATTTCGCTTGAGCATCAGCAAGGTCATTGCTAGACACCACCGCAACCGTTTGGCCTTTAAGCACAATATGTCCCAGCTCTGGCCCAACTCTACGAACAATCCCTCCCACCAGCGACAGCACTGGAGTTTCATGATAAGCGTTTGCCTGAACGACTCCGGTTGTTTGTTGACCACTGCCTTCGCCGGAGGCGCGCTCGCCCACTATTTCGATCTTGATACCGGCTCGTTGGACCTGCTCGGGAGCAACTGTAAGTGTCGACTCTCCGGACGGAGTATTGGTCTCCTGATTTGAGGTTTGGCCAGCGCCGATGTTGCGTGGCGCAGGTACAGGTCGTCCGGCGTTCCCTCGCGGGATCAACAACCAGAGAAGCAACGCAATAGCTACGACAGCTGCAACCGCAACGACAGCGACTATGGCGAGCGTTCTGTTACGGTTCGGCCTACGGTTGTTGACTGCGCCCGCCGCTTGGTTTTCGTCAGGTTCGTTCATCTTTGTGTCACCTGCTGTCTGGTTGGCGCCGGCGAAGCAACAGCGCGTTCAATCTCAACACGCGCCTTGTACGTATCAAGTAGCGCGTCAATGTATCCGTTCTGCAATTCGATAAAGCGTCGTTGCTCGCCAAGGTAGTCAATGAGCGTCTTTGAACCCAATTCGTAAGTTTGCCTAACGACATCGAGGTTAGCGTTGGCCTGATCCTTGACTCCGACGCGGAAGATCTCAGCCGCACGCGCGGTGCTGTTGTACAACGCATAAGCCGAAGCCACTTCCCGCCGCACCGTTAGTTCGAGAAACTCTCGCCGGTGCTTTGCACCTTCGGACTCAGCGAGAGCCGCTTCAATGGAACCCTGGTTCTTGTTCCGTACCGGTAGGTCAAGGGAGACACCGACTGTGAAATAGTGAAAAGTGCTCCGAATTGGACTTAGCTGTCCCGTATCGCTGATGCCACTCAGCGGGTAACTGGAATCCATTCGCTGGTAACCGGCAGTTAAACTTGCATCTAACCTTCCCTCAGCGCGTGCCTGTTCGATGCGAGCTTCGGCGAAGCTCTCGACAGCCTTGGCCAATTTCAGATCCGGTCGCTCGGATAGTGCTAGCTCGGTGGCATTCGTAAGCAATGGCAGTGGAGCAATCACATCGTTGAAGTCTCCGCGCAGACGAAGCGGTGCTTCTGGACTCATGCCGATAAGATTGCGCAATTCCAGCATCTCTATTTGAGCCTTGCCCTCAGCTACTTCGCGCGTTGAACGCAGTCGATTTAGTTCAACCAACACCATGTTCTGTTCTAAGGGAGCGGTGCCTCCTTCATTCACTCGAGCGGCGACCAGGTTGTACCCGCGCTGGCTAGTTGCAATTAGATCTTCAGCGAAGCCGAGCTTGAGAATTGCGGCAAGTGCTTCACCAAACTTGGAGCGCACATCAGCAGCGAGCATTCGCTCTCTATTGGTAACGTCTTGCCGTCGCATTTCGAGTTCGCGTTCTGCGACTTTAATCCGAGCCTGGCGACGGCCGCCGAGTTCCAATGGAATCATCCCGTTGAGAGTAATATTATTGTCGGTACCGGTAATTGTCTTCGAAACACTTGCGTCAACTTTCGGATTTGCCCGAAACGCTGCTTGCTTGACGAGCGCGCTCGCGGCGTCGATCTCTTTGCGAGCGGCAAGCAATTCGCCGTTGTGTTCAATGGCATAGGCGACGACCTGATCGATGGTCAGTCCAGTCTGAGTGTCTGCATACTTCGCAGCCGCTGCGCTTGGGGCCAGGGACAAACTTACATTCACCGAGAGGCTGCTTTCAGCCAGGCTGCCGATTGTTTGAGCAGACACTGCAGCAACGCAAACTACAATTTGGACCGCTGCTAAAACGCCGACCATATTGACGCGTAGAATCCGGACTCTATTCATGACTACCCTCTTTCTCAGTGTCAGTCAGGGATACGTAATCTCCGTCTGACGTTTTCTCCCTTGTCTCGTTTCTGAATTCTTTGCTCGTCTCTGCGCCTGCGCTGGTTGTTCCTTGCTTCTCTAACTGCCTAGAGCGTAATGAGAAGAAGATTACCGGCGTCACTATCAAGACATGCAAAAGACTGGAGACCATCCCACCAAGAACCGGTGTTGCCAGCGGTTTCATCACTTCCGAACCAGCACTGGTGCTCCACATAATTGGAAGCAAACCAGCGACAACGGTCGAAACGGTCATGACCTTTGGCCGCAAACGAAGCAACGCACCTTCGGTCACTGCCTCCATCAAAGTCTTCGACGTTAATGTCCCGACCTCCTGCCGTTTTCTTTCAACGGCCTCCTCGAGATAGATGACCATCACCACGCCGGTCTGCACAGCAGTGCCAAACAGCGCGATGAATCCCACCCAAACGGCTACTGAGAAGTTGTAGCCAAGAGCCCAAAGCAGATAGACACCTCCCGTTAGAGCAAAGGGGACAGCGAGCAATACATGCGCTGCTTCCAAAACGGAGTCATAGATCATAAAGAGGAGACCAAAGATGATCACCAGGACTATCGGCACAACGATCTGCAGACGCTGACGCGCCCGCTGCTGGTTTTCATATTGACCACTCCACTCGATGTAGTAGCCCGCGGGTAGTTGGAGTTGCTTCGCAACTTTCGGGCGAGCTTCATCAACAAAGCTGCCCACATCGCGACCGCGCACGTTGAGCAGTACTGTTCCGCGCAAAAGTCCGTTCTCGCTTGAGATCATCGTCGGTCCTTCCACGGTTTGAATCTGGGCCAGCTGCGCCAACGGGATGGACGCGCCGGATGGTGAAGTAATCGGAATCTCGCCCAAGGCCGCGGCACTGCTGCGATACTGCTGGGTGTAGCGCACGCGAACCGGAAAACGCCTACGGCCTTCGATGGTGACGGTGAGGTTCGTTTCGCCGATACCTTGTTCGATCGCGTCCCCGATAGTGCCAACATCGATTCCGTAACGAGCGGCCGCTTGCCGGTTGATATGAATATCAATGTAAGGCGCGCCGCTAATCTGCTCCGGATAAACATCGACGGCGCCTGGCACTGTCTTCACGACTTCGGCCACACGCCTTGATAGTTCTTCGAGTTCCTTTAAGTCGTTGCCGAAAATCTTCAGACCCACCTGCGAGCGAATTCCGGTAGAAAGCATGTCGATACGGTTCTGAATCGGCTGTGTCCAGATGTTGGTCACACCGGGCATAGTCAGCTTTTCATTCATCTCAGAGATCAGCTTCGCTCTTGTCATTCCGGCCCGCCATTGTTCGATCGGTTTCAAGTGAACGATGGTTTCATTCATGTTTACGGGCGAGGGATCGGTCGAAGTGTCAGCTCGTCCGGCCTTACCTACACTCCATTCGACTTCCGGCACGCTCTTTAAAATCTCGTCTTGCTTACTTAGGATTCGAAGGGCTTCGTCTATAGAGATGGCGGGGTCAGTTACCGGCATGTACATGACGTCGCCCTCGTTCAGCGGAGGCATGAATTCCTTACCAATACGAGTCGCTAAAATGATCGCCCCCGTGAAGAGCACTAATGCGATCGATACCGTAATGAGTCGATGGCGCAGAGCTAACAGCAGGACGGGTCGATAAATGGCACCCAGCGCGCGCATTATTGGATTTGATTGCTCGGAGTGAAATTTCCCTCCCAAAAGATAAGTGCAGAGTACGGGCACCAGGGTTAGTGCCATGATCGTTGCGCCAAACATGGCGAACGTCTTAGTGAAGGCGAGCGGGTGAAACAGTTTCCCCTCCTGACCGGTGAGCGAGAAGACTGGTACGAATGCCAGGATAATGATCGCCATTGAGAAGAAAACCGGTCGGCCTACCAACTTTGTAGAGTCTTTGACCGTTTCGAAAACTTTCTTCCTATCTTTGGGATCGACTTTCCGCTTTTCCAGGAAACGAAAAGCGTTCTCGGTAACCACAATGCCGGCGTCTACCAGCACTCCTATAGCGATCGCAATTCCTGCGAGCGACATCAGGTTTGAGCTGATGCCCATGTAATACATGAAGAGGAATGAGGTAAGTACCGCCAGCGGCAAGGGCAGAGTCACGATGAGAATAGACCGGAAGTGCGCAAGAAAGAGGATATGCGCGAGTGTGACCAGAATTAGCTCTTCGATTAGCGCCCGCTTAAGGGTGTGTGTCGCGCGCTCTATGAGCTGAGTACGATCGTAAAAAGGTACAATTTCCACGCCCTTCGGCAGGCCTGACTTAATCGCCTCTATTCTTTGCTTCAAGCTTTCGATGACAGTAAGCGTGTTGACGCCGTAGCGGGCGATAACCACCCCACCTACAGCCTCTTTACCATTCTTGTCCAGCACGCCGGTCCGAAACGCGTTGCCAAGCTTCACGTCCGCGACGTTGCGAACGTAGATGGCAGTGCCATTCCCTGAGCCGATGACGATATTCGCGACATCATCGGTTGACTGGATCAGTCCAATCCCGCGGACTACGGCCCATTGGCCTGCTTGCTCAACGACATTTCCACCGACGTTGTTGTTAGAGCGTTGAACTGCCTGAACAATCGTAGACAACGGAATGTTGTAAGCGCGGAGCTTGTTCGGATCGACATCGATCTGATACTGCTGAACATAGCCACCGACAGAAGCCACTTCCGCGACACCTGGTACTGAGTTCAATTGATAGCGCACGAACCAGTCCTGCAGAGTGCGCAGGTCGCGCGGGTTCAACTGATCAGATTCAAGCGTGTACCAAAACACTTGTCCGACGCCCGTTGCGTCAGGACCAAGTGTAGGCACGACACCTTCAGGCAGTTGCTTTGTGACCAAGTTCAGCCGCTCGAGGACTCGCGTTCGCGCGAAATAGAGATCGATGTTGTCCTCGAAGATCACGTTGATCATCGAGAATCCGAACGCCGAACTTGCACGCACTACGCGAACACCGGCCAGGCCTTGCAGGTTAGTGACGAGCGGATAGGTGACTTGATCCTCGACCTCTTGCGGCGAACGACCGGTCCAGTCGGTGAAGACTATGACCTGATTCTCCGAGAGGTCAGGTATCGCGTCGATTGGCGTATGCGTTAGTGCCCAATAGCCCCATAACGCGAGAGCCAGATAGAGCACAACGACGAGTCCGCGGTTACGCAGACTCATCTCAATGAGCCGGTTGATCATGGCAGTTTTCTCCCAAGACCGCCGTCAAATGCGGTCTAGCTCAGAAACTATTGCGCTGTTACTGAGAAGGAGGTCTGTCCTTTTCCTGCCGGCCCTTCATAAGACACCTGCGCCTGCCACTCGCCCGCCACCTCAATGTTGGCCTTGGCCCGATAGACCCCAGGCGTATCCGTCGTCGTTAGTGTGGCCGTATCGTTCATTGCGGCCATCGACGCCATCTGCGGCATGTGAAAAGTCAGTGCCGCAGCGCCCACGTCCACCGACTTGCCTGACGAGTCTTTGAAGGTGATGAAGAATTCATCCCCGCCATGCTTGATCTGACCGGAAGAATTCGAAAGTGCGACGGTTAGACTTCCGACCGGCGCACTCTTGATGACCTTGCCTGTTTCGACCGATGACGTCTGGGAACCACAGGCGGTAATGAGCACGAGAAGTCCGAGAAGACTGAACGCGAGAATAGATTTAGACATTGATATTCGACCTTCCTATGAAATGGAGATCAACGCGCGTAAAGACGCAATCGCACTGTTCTCCGAAAGAACAGCGACAACGAAAGCACGACGGCCTTGAAGTCTCTAGATCAGAAGAGCGAGGTGTCGAATGTAAGCGGGATTGGAATAAAAAGGAGGGCTGTGTGCCCAGCTTGCCTTAAGAGATGAATGCGGTGGCGCAACTAAGGGTTGCGCAGCGGATGGGTAAATCTCTATTGCTTGGCTTGTTGACGGTCGCGGAAGCTGCGACTCACTCGTGCCGGTGGTTCCACTCTGCGAACAATAGAGCGCGCAGCATAAAAGCGCGGTTGAAACCTCGGGTGTGAGCCTTTCGACCTGAGTCGCCTTCTTGCAGCAATCCATGCCGGCCATTCCGGGCATGCTGCATTCCTGTTCATTGGAATGCACCGGAATGCCGGCGAAGACGCTACCGGCGATTACCAGAATTAGGGCCAGTGATGCTAAGCGGATTACCATGTCTTCACAATCTATGGAAGCTTTTCTACCTTTGTCAAGGAACGCTTCACCCAACCGAAACATCTAAGTATCAAAAGACCGAACGTATTTTCAGAGCTATAACCCAATGTCACGATGACTATGCCGCTGCGGCAAGTCATGAAACAGTGCTTGTATGACCGATAACCCGATCAACATAGCTGGTATCGAGGTGCCGTCCAATTCTCCGCTTTTCCTCACGATACTAGCTGTGCATGTACTGTTGGCCCTTGTTTGCGTAATCACTGGCATTGTGGCGATGTTGTCTAAGAAACGGTCCGGTCGTCATCCAACGTTTGGAGCAATGTACTACTGGGCACTAACGGTAGTCTTCGTGTCAGCCACTGCGCTATCTGTGATGCGTTGGGCCGAAGACTACCATTTGTTCGTTCTTGGAACCCTTTCGTTGGCGACGGCTACTGTAGGACGCGCTGCCATGCGGAGACGTTGGCGCAAATCCGTAGCTTTGCACATCACCCTCATGAGCATTTCTTACATTTTGCTATTGACCGCTTTTTACGTCGACAACGGAAAGAATCTACCGCTTTGGAGAAATCTTCCCGCTATTGCTTTCTGGCTCTTGCCCAGCGTAGTTGGGATACCGCTCATTGCTCGGGCACTTAAACGTTATGCGACGTTATGGCATTCAAATACAACACCAAGAAATCTGCCTGGGTGAAAAGCCTATTTAGCGGGGCGCCGATTCGTATCCTTCACACACACAAGCCACACGATAGATCCTTGGATCAGGCATAGCGGTCCTCTTGTTCCGCGCATTCGCCGTTCTCTGACTGCCGGCGTAACCCCGTTTCACATTTACGCGCACTTCGGCTGTGTTGCGCCGTGCTCGCAGTCGGGGCGTTAACTTTTGTATCGGGGGTGATTGTGAGCGACTAGTCGTTCCTTAGACGAAATTCATTGATCAATGCACACCATGCCTGCTCCTCTAACGCTGGATCAACCAGGCGGGTCAGGCTCTCGACCCATTCTTTCAATTGGGCGAGATATTCCCAGGAACTCTCCGCGCGAATTAACAGTTGTGCGAGCTGGCTGGTATTACCAACATCAAAATAGCCTGGGTATCCTGCACCCAGAATCCCGATGTTTCCATCAATGCGCGAAGCAAGAATCGGCACGGACGCCGCTATCGCTTCCGACAACACGTTCGCGCCTCCTTCCATCCGAGATGACAGCACACAAAGAGAGCTCTTCTTGAGTACTTGAAAGACGCGTAACTGTGATAGCTGACCTAGCCATCTGTACCGTTTATTAATACTCATTTCTTTGCGCGCTCTGTTGGCCATTGCCTCAGTCATCGCGCCACCAACGTGCAAGACTCGAACTCTTGACGAGTCAGAAAGCAATCGCGCCGCCATCGCGGTGCGAAAAGGATCTTTCACAGCACGGAGGTGTCCTATGACACACACATCAAAACTGGTGCTTCGTCGTTTGGCGTGAATGTTACTCGGGAGTGCCTGTCGATCTTTAACGGACTGATAGATTACGCGCGCCTTCTTCTGCCAGCTTGAACGCAGTTCTCCGATCGCTTTTGGTTGTAGGACGACAATCCGGGTCGCCAGGTCGAGTGAATCTCTTGCCGCGCGACTGGTCCGGATGTCGCGATATACATCGGTTCCAGTAAGAGCGACAATCACGAGCCCTTCGGGATTCTGACGACAAAAGTTAACGACTGCTCGATGGCTCTTTCTGGCGTGTAAGGCTACTAACAAGTCATACGACTCTCCATCGTAGGTCTGAACAATTGAAACCCTATTGCCAAGTCGTCGGAGAATTATGGCCCAGCGAAGCGCAGTAATCCGGTTTCCGTGGAGTGAGTTCGGCGGCGCCGGAGTGACTATTCCAATCCTCATTCTTTCTAGCTCTGAAGTGCACACGTGCGGAAACCCGCCCATACGTCGCGGCGGTCAGGTGTGTAGAAATTTCTATAGCTGTTATGAATGAGGCGCGAACGAGTTACCCAACAACCGCCGCGTAGGACTTTGTGATTTCCAAACCAGGGTTCGGAATACTCTTTATAAGGACCTGCGACGAAGCCGGGATATGGCTGGAAGTCGCTGGCCGTCCATTCCCACACGTTGCCGATCATTTGGCGACATCCGAACGCACTGTCACCCGCCGGTAGCGCATCAACCGGAACGCATCCCAGCGCACGCCAATCAAGATTCGCATGTTTCCAAGTCGGAGAATCATTACCCCAGGGAAACGCGCGCTTGTGCTTTGACATGTCCACCCCATTCACCGAGGGGGCAGCACTCGCCGCCATTTCCCACTCCGCTTCAGTTGGCAGACGTCGATTGGCCCAACAACAGTAAGCATTCACCTCGTACCAATTGACATGAATGACGGGTAAACGTTCATCGAGCGCAACCCACCTATCGAAGTTGCGCCGCAACCAGCGACCATTTGCTTCTTGCTGCCAATAGACTGGATGTTCTGCCATCACACCTGTTCGCCATTGCCAACCATCCGCACTCCAGAGTTCGCTCCTTCCGTAGCCACCATCCTCAACAAAATGTTGGAATTCACCATTACTAACCGTCGTTTTTGAGATTGCAAAAGGAGCAATCTCAACCTCGTGTGCTAATCGCTCATTATCGAAAGTGAATCCCAGTTCGGAATCATTTCCGAGAATGAACTTACCACCCGAAATTTCCGCGTCAGCTGTTAGATCGTTGTTAGTTTGAGAAATTGGCGCATCTTGTTTCGCAATGTGAATCTCATTGAATCTCGCGATTGCCGGCGCAGGATAACTCAGAGTCTGACGGGTGTAAGTGATGGCTTCATCATGCATCTGCTCGTGCAGCAGAACGAGGTTGATGAAGTAGTCTTGATCATATCCTTCTGAATCCATCAGCCCAGACTCGTCACCAGCCTGATTGATTACACTCTCAAGAATTCGGCCCAGGTAACTCAGCGTTTCTTCTCTCCCAAGTAACGGCAGATCCCAACGAGTGTCGTGGGCCACACGCGCCGAGTCGTAAAGTTCATCTCCATGTGCGAGTATCGGAGGCTGGCCGCCGAGATGCCGCAAGACCCAGAACTCCTGAAACCATGCTAAGTGACCAATCTCCCACTGGAGTGGATTCACGATCTGTAAACGTGGACCAATCAACTGTTCGTCGTTAAGATCATTGACGAGCTCTAATGTGCGCGCGCGAGTCTCCTTCAGAGTTTCAATCAATTGAGCGTTTGCGATTCCAGTGAAGGCCATTATGGTTTTCGTCCCGTCACGATGATCACTTGCGCCGGAATGCTCACCTGGTTATTGGAGAAGTACTGGCTTACTGCTTCCTGAGCCTCTTTCGCGATCACGTCAGCTAGAACCGGCGACAGCGTAGTCAACTTTTCTCGTAGCATTCCCGAAATCTCTGAACGCAATTCCCAAAATTGCTCCGGCGAAATAGGGGCGGCAATCTGAAACTTGAGTATGCGCTCGCTAGCGTCTACAGCTCCCGCCTCCGCAAGAATCCGCGCGAGAGAGCCGTGCTCAGCGAAACGAAAAGCACCGGGTGCATTTGGGTCGTCCGGCGTAGCAGCACCGAAGTGCCGGTCAGTTGAAAAGCACGCGCTTTAGCCGCGTGCACGATACGCGCACATCGAGGATCTTAAGCCAGCCCAACCATCCTACATCACCCTAAATCCTCTACGTCATAAGTTCGAGTTCACTCCAATTTGTAACTAATCATTCTATTACCTGTTTTACCCATAAGAAGGAACCTATTAGTTCGCGTTTCAGCTTAGGGCTTATTCCTGTCCCATCTTTCCCAACAACACTACCCAAATGTAACAACCCTAATGAACAGCGAATCCACTC
>Ga0207701_10007327_pt1 | contig 10978 bp, 10 predicted proteins | sample KBSSwiSSwithPhiX_FD_184294 | JGI IMG/M metagenome (GOLD analysis project Ga0207701, IMG submission 184294) | Switchgrass rhizosphere bulk soil microbial communities from Kellogg Biological Station, Michigan, USA, with PhiX - S5 (SPAdes) (version 2) | ecosystem: Environmental > Terrestrial >...
AAGGCCCCCGCCGCCCCCGAGTTGCCATCGAGGCCATCCGAGCCCGCGGCCAGAAGGGTGATCGGATGATCGTGGTGGATCTCCTCAGCGGCTCCCAGAGCGAGCTCGAGGCATCTGCCTCCGCGGCCGCCCGGCGTGGCGTCTTTCAGGGAGACCGTCGTCTCTCCCCCGGCCAGGAGGACCGAGCCCGGTCGCAGTGTGGCCGAGCGGCGCGCCAGCCGCCGTCCCGCCCGCGCGGCCTCGCCCGCGATGCGTCGCGGAGCGAGGACCGGTTTCAGCCCGATGCGTCTCGCTTCGCGCGTCGCGGCCTCGAGCCCGGACCGATTGGACCCGACGACGCGCACGAGATCGCTTCGGCGACCGCGAACGGTCGGACCGGAGCCGACGAGGGACGCGCGATCTCCGGGCACGTCGGAAAGGACCAACGTGATGAGCCTCGCCGCCGTAGACCTTCCCAGGCGCCCACCCTTGATCGCCGAAAGCTTTGTCCGCAGACGATTGAGCGCGCCGATCGGAGCACCCGTTCGAGCGAGCTCCCGGATCCGGCGTCGTTTCTGCGCAAGCGTCAGGCCCTCGCGCGGCACCGCGAGAAGGGAGGACGCTCCGCCGGAGAGGAGACAGAGAATCGTGTCTTCGCGCCCGAAGCTTCGAAAAAACCGGACCGCTCGCCGCCCCGCTCGCAGGCTCGCCGCGTTGGGCTCCGGATGCGCGGCGAACACGACGGCGCGCTGCGGAAGACCGCGCGCGGAGTGTCCGCGGGGAAGCACGAGGAGCGCCGGCGCGCGGGAACCGAGATGGGCCAGCGCCACGCGCGCCATTCCGGCGGCCGCCTTGCCGGCTGCGAAGAGGCCGACGCGGTCGCTCGACGCCAGGGCCCGCTTCACGGTTGCGGATGCGAGCGCGCGCGCCACGGCGGCCTCCGGATCCGCTCCCGCGAGGGCTGCGCGATGCAGCGCTTCGAGGAGATGGCGGCGAGCGCGGATGTCCTTCACAGGCAAGCAGATTAAGGCCTCGCCGGTGTGTGAGAATAGGGATGCCTCGGCGAAGGTTTTCGCTGGGGCGACGAAACCGATGAGCGCAAACCCCACCGCCCCCGGAACGCTTCCCCGACCCGAGGACCTCGCCCCGGGCGAGCACTACTGGTCCAAAGCCTCCAAGGACCTGCGGCACCGGCTCAACAAGGCGATTCCGCACGACCTTCTCAAGGAGCTCCACCACAAGAGCCCGGCACGCCACTTCCTCGTCGCCGCCCGCCAGTTCGGGATGCTCATCGCCGCTTCGGCCGTGGCGTGGAACTTCCCGCAGCCGTGGGTCTGGATCCCGGCCGCGCTCGTCTCCGGCTGGACCGTCTTCAACTTCACGGTGCTCCTCCACGACGCCCTCCACCATGCCGTCTTCAACGGGCCGCACCCGAAGGGCGACCGGATTCTCTCCCTGCTCTACGCGATTCCGTCGGGGATCTCCGCGTCGCAGTTCACGCGCTGGCACCTGACGCACCATGCCGAGCTCGGCGACGCCGATGCCGATCCGAAGCGCCATTACCTCTCGCCCAGGATCAACAAGCCCTGGTTCAAGCTCCTGTACTTCACGCCCGCGCTCTTTCCGATCTACTTCCGCGCCGCCCGCAAGGAGACCGCGACCTACCCCGAGGAGATTCGTCGCAAGATCGCGCGGGAACGCCTCGTGACGGTTCTCTTCCACCTGTCTGTGCTCGCGGCGGTCTGGGTGATCGGCGGCTTCGAGATCGCGGCGCGCGTCTACCTCGTGCCGGTCTTCCTCGTCTTCCCGATCGCGTTCGCGCTGAACCGTCTCGGCCAGCACTACGCGATCGACCCGCGGGATCCGGCGAAGTGGGGCTCGATCCTGAAGCCCAGCCGCTTCTGGGAGTTCTGGTACCTGTCGTCGGCCTACCACCTCGAGCATCACTACTTCCCGGGCGTGCCGTTCTACAAGCTGCGCCGGCTGCACTTCGCCCTGCGTCCGTTCTTCGACGAGATCGGCTGGAAGACCACCACGTACGGCCGGCTCTTCCGCGGCTGGATCTTCGAGAACAAGGCTCCGCACACCGACTGGCACCTCGCGGGCTGAGCCTTCCGGGACTCGCCGTGGACGACACCCCCGACATCAACGAGCTCATTCGCGAGCTGAACGAGGACGGGCTCGTGTCGGACGCCGATCGGGTCGAGTCGACCGAAGCCGTCCGTCTCGACGCCTGGCTCCAGGAGCTCGTCCGGCGCGCGGGGAGCGACCTCCTGCTCGTGCCCGGCGCGCCGCCTTCGGTGCGCATCGACGGACAGATCAGCCCGCTCGCGAGCGGCCCGCTTTCCGGCGAGGAGATCGAGGAGGCGGTCGTGCCCGCGCTTCCCCGTCACGCGCGGACTCTCTATCGCAACACCGGGATTGCCGATGCCTCGCATCGCGTCCGAGGGCTGGGCCGCTTCCGGGTGAACCTCCACCGGGAGCGCGGCCGCGCCGCCGCGGCCGTCCGCGCGCTCCCCTCCCAGCCTCCGCGTCTCGCCTCGCTCGGCCTCCCGGCCGGCGTCGAGGCGTTGACGCGCCTCCCGCGCGGCCTCGTGCTCATCGGCGGACCCACGGGCTCCGGAAAGACGACCACGCTCGCCGCGCTCGTCGAGGAGATCAACCGGCGCGACGCGCGCCACGTCGTCACGATCGAGGATCCCATCGAGTACGAGCACCCGCACCGGAACTGCCTCGTCGAGCAGGTCGAGATCGGCATCGACGCGCCCGATTTTCCGACGGCTCTGCGCGCCGCGATGCGCCAGGCGCCGGACGTGATCGTCGTCGGCGAGATGCGGGATCCGGAGACGATGCGCATCGCGCTCGCGGCCGCGGAGACCGGCCACCTCGTCTTCTCGACCGTGCACACCACCGACGCCGCCTCGACGGTCTCGCGCGTCGCCGACTCGTTTCCCCCGGAGCGGCAGAACACGATCCGCCAGGAGCTCTCCATGGCTCTCGCCGCGGTCCTCACGCAGACCCTCCTGCCGAGAAAGGGCGGCGGCCGCGTGGCCGCGGCCGAGCTTCTCTTCGTCAGCTACGGCGCCCGCCAGCACGTCCGCAAGAACGCGCTCCAGCACCTTCACCAGGAGATCGCGATCACCAAGAAGCAGGGCTCCGTGACGCTCGAAGAGTCGCTCGCGCGCCTGGTCCACGAGGGCGTCGTCGAAGTCGAAGAGGCCCGCGCGCGGGCGGCGCATCCGGAGGAGTTCGAGGGATACCTGAGAGCCAGGCCGTCATCCTGAGGCGCGCAGCGCCGAGCCGACCACCGAAGGCCGACCCTCGGCCGTAGGCGACGCCGACCGAAGGTCGGCGTCAACGATCCCGGACTAATTTTGGGATCCCTCGCTGCGCTCAGGATGTGAAGGGCGACGCCCTTCACACCTCCCGCCGGAACAGCACCTTCGTCAGCACCCCGCACACCACGGTGAAGGTCGCGAGGAAGACCCAGTCGGCGTAGGCCGCCGAGGGATCGGCGCCGCGCAGCAGCAGGTTGCGGAGGGCCCGCACTCCGTACGTCAGGGGATCGATCGCCGCGAGCTTGGCGAGCCACATCGGGTAAGACTCGATCGGATAGAGCGCGCCCGAGGGGAAGAACAACAGCACGTTGATGATTCCGAACATGCCGCGGAGGAGGCTCGCGCTCTTGGCCCGGGCGAAGAGCAGGAACCAGAGCGCGGCGATCGAGAGGGATGTCAGAAACACCGTGAAGAATGACGCGGCGAGATTCGCGCCGCTCGCGAGCGGCAGCGGCGTCACGATCACGACCGCCGCGAGCACGAGCCCGCCCGCGATCGACGCGACGACGGCGCCGGCGAGGATGTTTCCCGCGACGAGCGTGCCGGTCGAGACCGGCGTGACCAGGTACCCCTCGTGGTACCCGTACATCCGATCCTCGAGCACCTGCAGGGCTCCGGACACCATCGAGCCCATGAAGATCGCGAGACACACGACCGCCGGCCCGAGATAAGTCAGGTAGTCGAGGTACGGGTAAGCCTCGAGGCGCACCGGCGGCGCCGAAGGGGGCACGTTCTTCGGGGCCGCCACTTCCTGCCAGATCTGCCCGAGCGCGGACTGCAGCGCGTCGTTCGAGAACCGGTCCGTGTTGTCGCCGATGAACGACGGCGCGGGTCCTCGCGGCGCGAGGCCGAACGGCAACACCCAGACGCCGCGGTAGAGGCTGCGCCTCAGCCCGTCGAGGGCCTCCGCGCGATCCGCAAGAAATGTCGCCTTGACGAGACCGCGTCCGGTCTCGAGGGCCAGCACTCCACGCCCGCATTCCGCCGAGTAGGCGTTGCCGGCCTCGTCCACGACGGCGAGCGGCAGCCCTTCGAGCGGCCGGTTCATCGCGTTGCCGAGGATGACGAGGTAGACCAGAGGAAAGAGCATCGTCGAGACGACGAGCACGGGCTGCCGCCAGAGCGTGAGGAACGCGCGCTGTCCGATCGCGGCCATGCCGAGGTACGCGAGCCGGAGCCCGCGCGCCGGCGGCCGCTCTTTCCGTGCGCGCTTCATGCCTCGCGCAGCGCCCGTCCGGTGTAGGAGAAGAACACGTCCTCGAGCGTGACGAGGGAGATGTTCAGATGGACGATGTGGTAGCCGCGGTCTTCGAGGAGGCGCGCGATCCGCCGGCCCACGCCCTCGCCCGGCTTCGCCGTGAAGTGGAGCAGGTTCCCCGAGACGAACCGCGGTTGCGCCGCGCCGGCCTCCACGATGGCCTCGCGGTCCGCGGCCGCGATCTCGCGATCGGTGCCGAGCTCGACGCGCTCGCCCGAGTCGAGCCCGCGCTTCAGCGCCTGGGGCGTGTCCTCGCAGAGGACCTTGCCCTGGTCCATGATCGCGATGCGGTCGCAGAGGTAGTCGGCCTCTTCCATCGCGTGCGTCGTCAGGACGATCGCGAGCTCCGGGTCGCGCTCCCGCATGTCGTCGAACATGTCCCAGATCGAACGCCGGCTCTGCGGATCCAGCCCGGTCGTGGGCTCGTCGAGGAAGAGGACGCGCGGCGAGTGGAGCACCCCGCGCGCGATCTCGAGGCGTCGTCGCATGCCGCCCGAGAGCTGGCGGGCCGGCTGCTGGCGCCGCTCCCAGAGTCCGACCTGGCGCAGCCGGCGTTCGATGCGTTCGGAGAGCCGACGGCCCGAGAGGCCGTACATCTTGCCCTGCACCGAGAGGTTCTCGCGCACGGTCAGGTTCTCGTCGGTCGTCTCCGCCTGCGACACCGTCCCGATCAGGCGGCGGACGGCGCCCCTCTCGGAGATGACGTCCCGGCCCTCGATCCGCGCGGTCCCGGAGGTCGGAGGCAGGAGTGTGGTGAGCATGCGGATGAGCGTGGTCTTTCCAGCGCCGTTCGGGCCCAGCAGCCCGAAGGTCTCGCCGGGCCGCACGCGAAAGGAGACCGCGTCGTCGGCGACCTGGTCGCCGAAGCGCTTGGTCAGCTGCTCGACCTCGATGGCGGGAGTTGCGGCGGTCGAGCTCACGCCCTCGGCGTCTCGCTGCCGGCCGAGACCACGAAGGTCTGGCCGGAGACGACGGTGGCGTTGACCGGCAGCAGCCGGACGGAGAAGGTCTGCAGGTCCCGGCTCTGGACGCCCCAGTTCCTGCGGTTCGCGAACTCGGAGCGCGGCTTGATCGAGACGATCTTCGCCTGGAAGCGGGCGTTGGGACGTGCCTGCGGCCAGACCGTGACGGTCTTGCCGACGACGAAGGAGGAGAGCCGCTCCTCCGGCACCTCGACCCGCAGGTACGGCGTGTCGATCTGGAGCGTGACGACGGCCTGCCCGGGTTCGACCCACTCGCCCTCGCGGAGGTGCCGCGTGAGGACCGTGCCGCTCTTGGGAGAGACCAGCACGCCTTCCTTCTCGAAGACGTGGATCTTGTCGAGGCGGACCCGCAGCGCCTGCTCCTGCGCCTCGAGGTCGCCCTCCTCTTCTTCGCGCGCGCGAATCTCGGCCGCGATCGCTTCGCGCTGATGCTGGAGCGTCTCGAGGCTCGCCGTGGGCGAGACACCCTCCTTGACGAGCCGACCCATGCGGCGCTCGTCGGAGGCGACCCCGGCGAGCTGCGCGCGGAGCTTTTCGATCTCCTGCAGGCGCGATCGGTCGCGCGCGTGGACCTGGGAGATCTGACGCTCGATGTCGGAGGCGTCCTCGGAGAGCCCCGGCTCCTCGATGCGGGCGACTTTGTCGCCCTTCGCAATGGGCTCGCCCTCTTCGGGCACGCGCGTCGTCAGCCGGCCGCGCCGGGAAAAAGAAAGAGCAAGGCTCTGCTCTTCTGCGATGGCGAGGAGGCGGATGGGTTGGCCCGCGTCATTCTCGTGACGGACGAGCTCCCCATATCCCCACGCCCCGGCCAGAGCGATACCCACCGCCAGGACGACCCAGAGGGCCTTTTTCACCGACCTTGAAGAATACTACTCCCCCGGAAGGGTCCTCTCCACCCGGTCCAGGACCTCCTCGGCGGGCCCCGCCAGCGCGAGGTCGACGCCGCGGGTCGCCGGAGTGGCGTCGGGGTTGATCTCGACGGTGAATGCCCCCCGGGCGGCCGCTTCGAGGAGAAGACCCGCCGCCGGATAAACGACCGCCGAGGTGCCCACCGTCAGGAAGACATCGCAGTTGACGGCCTGCGCGGCCGCGCGCAGCGCCTCGGCGGGAATCGGCTCGCCGAACCAGACCACGCCGGGGCGAGCAATCCCGCCGCAGTGAGGACAGCGGGGAGGAAGCTCCGACAGTGGTCCTTCGTGTTCCCAGCCGTCGGGCGAGGAGCCGGCGCAGCGCCGATGGCACGCGAGCGTCCTGAGCGAGCCGTGGAAGCGGGTGACGTTCTGCGTCCCCGCGCGCTCGTGGAGGCCGTCGACGTTCTGCGTAACGAGGCGAAACTCCGGATACCGCCGGCTCCAGGCCGCGAGCACCTCGTGGGCGCGGTTCGGGCGCGCCTTCGCGACCAGCTCCCGGCGCCAGGCGTACCACTCCCACACGAGGAGCGGATCGCGGTCGAAGGCCTCCGGCGTCGCGAGCTCCTCGGGTCGGTGCGACTTCCAGAGGCCGCCGGGACCGCGAAACGTCGGTATCCCGGACGCCGCCGAGACGCCGGCGCCTGTGACGACCGTGATCCGCGGCTGTCCCGCGAGACGGGCGGCGAGCGCGCGCACGCCGTCTTCCAGAGGATCAAGACCCATCGAGTCCGATGATAAGGTTCCGCACTCGCCGGCGCGGGGCGCCGATTCCAGCGGTTTTTGGTTTGTGGAGGACACGTGGCGGACGCGGTTCCCATCACTGTCGCGCGGGGCGACGGCATCGGCCCCGAGATCATGGATGCGACGCTCCTCATCCTCGAAAAAGCCGGCGCCCGTCTCCAGATCGAGGAAATCGACATCGGCGAGAAGGTCTACCTCTCGGGCAATTCCGCGGGCATCGCGCCCTCGGCCTGGGACTCCCTCAAGAGAACCCGGGTCTTCCTCAAGGCGCCGATCACCACGCCCCAGGGCGGAGGCTTCAAGAGCCTGAACGTCACGGCCCGCAAGACGCTCGGCCTCTACGCCAACGTGCGACCCTGCGTCTCCTACTACCCGTTCGTCCGGACCAAGCATCCCGTCATGGACGTCGTCATCGTGCGCGAGAACGAGGAAGACCTCTACGCGGGCGTCGAGTACAGGATCTCCGCCAGCACCTACGAGTGCCTGAAGCTGATCACGCAGCCCGGCTCCGAGAAGATCGTCCGCTACGCCTTCGAGTATGCCCGCCGGAACAAGCGGAAGAAGGTCACCTGCTTCACCAAAGACAACATCATGAAGATGACCGACGGCCTCTTCCACAAGGTCTTCGACGAGATCGGGAAGGAGTACCCGGACCTGCAGCAGGAGCACTGGATCGTGGACATCGGCGCCGCCAAGCTGGCCGATTCGCCCGAGGTCTTCGACGTCATCGTCATGCCGAACCTCTACGGCGACGTGCTCTCGGACGTCGCGGCGCAGATCGCGGGCTCGGTGGGCCTCGCCGGCTCGGCGAACATCGGCCAGAACTACGCCATGTTCGAGGCCATCCACGGCTCCGCTCCGCGGCGCGCCGGCCAGAACCTGGCGAATCCCTCGGGCCTGCTCCTCGGCGGCGTGATGATGCTCGTGCACATCGGCCAGCCCGAGATCGCCGAGCGGGTCCACAACGCCTGGCTCGCCACGCTCGAGGACGGAGTGCACACGTACGACATCTACGACCCCACGGTGAGCAAGGAGAAGGTCGGCACGAAGGAGTTCGCGCAGGCCGTCGTGTCGCGGCTCGGAAAACGGCCGCAGAAGCTCAAGCCCGTCGCGTACGCGGCCGCGCCGCCCGCCGCCGCCTCGGAGACGAAGGCGCCGTCGAAACCCCCGCGGCCCGCTCCCGTGCGCGAGCTCAAGGGCGCCGACGTCTTCGTCAACTGGGAGAGCCGCGACTCCGACGCCCTTGCGGCGAGGATCGGGCCTCTCGCCGGTCCCGATTTCAAGCTGACGATGCTGACGAGCCGGGGCATGAAGGTCTGGCCGAACGGCCTCGAAGAGACGTACCGCGGCGATCAGTTCCGCTGCCGTCACATGGGCGCGAAGGACGGGCCGCTCCCGTACTCGGCCATCGCGGCCCTGCTCGGCCGCCTCGCCGACGCCGGCATCTCTTTCGCCCAGGTCGTCAGCCTGTACGATTTCGACGGCGAGCGAGGCTACTCGCTCGGCCAGGGAGAGTGACGCCATGGGCACCGATGCGAAGCCTCTCGTCGGCATTCTGATGGGCTCGAAGTCCGATTGGGAGGTCATGAAGAACGTTTCCGAGACGCTCTCGAAGTTCGGCGTCGCGAGCGAGAGCCGCGTGCTCTCGGCCCACCGCACGCCGAAAGAGACCGCGGAGTACGTCACGGGCGCGGCGGCGCGCGGCCTCGAGGTCCTGGTCGCGGGCGCGGGCGGCGCGGCGCATCTCGCGGGCGTCGCGGCCGCGCACACGACGCTCCCGGTCCTCGGAGTGCCCATGGAGAGCGCGTCGCTCAAGGGGCTCGACTCGCTCCTCGCCACCGTGCAAATGCCGGGCGGAATCCCCGTGGCCACGTTCGCGATCGGCAAGCCCGGCGCCGTCAACGCGGGGCTCTTCGCGGTCGCGATCCTCGCGGGCAAGCGGCCCGAGCTCTTCCAGAAGCTGGCGGATTTCCGGGCAGAGCAGGCGAAGAAGATCCTGGAGGAGAAGCTCACGTAGGGCCGGCCTTCGGCGCGGGACGAGCCCCGCCCCTGCGATCAGCGGTGCACATTGACTCCTGAAGTTTCCATCGGGCTCATCGGCCTGCTTCTCGGCGCCGCGGTCGCCTCCGGGCTGAGGCTCTATGCCACCGTCGCCGTGCTCGGGTTTCTCGGGCGCACCGGAGTCCTCGCGCTCCCCGGCGGCCTCGCGGCACTGACGCATTCCTGGGTGATCGTGGTCGCGGCGTCGCTCTATCTCGTCGAGTTTCTGGCCGACAAGATTCCGATCGTCGACTCGGTCTGGGATCTCGTGCACACGTTCATCCGGGTTCCCGCGGCCGCGCTTCTGGCGTGGGCGGCCTTCGCCGGCATCGACGTGCCCGAGCACTGGCGCGTCGTGGCGGCGCTCGTCTGCGGCGGAGTCGCCCTCTCCGCGCACGGTCTGAAGTCCTCGACCCGCGCCGTGATCAATACCAGCCCCGAGCCCGTCACGAACTGGCTCGCGTCTCTCGCCGAAGACGGCCTGACCGCCTTCCTGCTGTTTCTGGCCGTGAAGCATCCCGTCGCCGCGGCGTGCGTGGCCGCGGGAGTCGTCCTGCTCGCGCTCCTGCTCGTCGCGTGGATGACCCGCACTTTGCGGCGCTTCCTGGCGAACAGGCGCGCCGCGCGCCCGGCCGCCGCGGGAATCTGACCGCGAGTCGCCATAGAATGGGGCACCGCCGGCTGGCGGCGCTGGAGGCATTCCCCCCATGGAATTCGAAGAGTACTCGGATGAAGAACTGCTCGAAGGCGGTCGAGAAGCGGTCAAAAGAGAACAATGGCCGCGCGCCCTGCAGATCCTGGGAAGCTACGTCGCGCGGTTCACCGCCCGGGGCGAGACGGTGCCGGCCTCGGGGCTCGCGAGCTACGCGCTGTGCCTCGGGCACAACAAGGAGCTGCGCCGGGGGCTCGAGCTCTGCAAGCGCGCCCAGCACGCGGATCCGCGCAATCCGCACATCTACTGGTGCCTCTCGCAACTCCACCTTCTCGCCGGCTCGCGCAAGGACGCCATCGAGTCGGTGGATCGGGGGCTGCGGGCCGTTCCCGACAGCTTCCTTCTGCTGCGGCTGCGCAAGCGGCTCGGCGTCCGCCAGCCTCCGCCCATTCCGTTCCTGAACCGGCAGCACCGCCTCAACGTCCGTCTCGGACGTCTCATGCATCGGATGAAGGGGCATCCCGCCGTCGCGTAATCCCGCTCCCCAGCCACAGAATCGCGCCCGTCAGGATCGCCGCGTCGGCGAGGTTGAAGACGCCCGTCCGGAGAGGGCCCGCCGAGAGCACGACGTAGTCCGTGACGCGGCCGTCCGGGAGACGGTCGAGGAAGTTCGCGAGGCCGCCTCCGATCATGAGGACGGCCGCTGCCGTTCGCGAGGCGGGCATGGCGCGGACGCGGAGAAGCCATACGAGCGCCGCGAAGAGCACCGCTCCGACACCGACGAGGAAGATCCCGCGGCGCGCGCCCTCCGGCAGGGAGCTCCCGAGCCCCAGAAAGGCTCCCGTATTCTCGACGAGACCCAGCCGGACCGCGCCTCCGAGGATCTCGATCGGCGCGCGTCCCTCGAGATATCGGAGCGCCGCCGCCTTCGCGAGAAAAGCGGCCGCGAGCGTGGCGGCGAGACCGAGCGCGATGACGGAGACGCGGCCGGGCGCTGCTCGAGGCCGGGAAAGGCCGCGCGTCCCCCTCAGGGCTTCTTGGCCTGGACGTTGATCAGGTCGACCGGCAGCGCCCGG
>Ga0207701_10007328_pt1 | contig 10978 bp, 15 predicted proteins | sample KBSSwiSSwithPhiX_FD_184294 | JGI IMG/M metagenome (GOLD analysis project Ga0207701, IMG submission 184294) | Switchgrass rhizosphere bulk soil microbial communities from Kellogg Biological Station, Michigan, USA, with PhiX - S5 (SPAdes) (version 2) | ecosystem: Environmental > Terrestrial >...
CTACGTGAAGACCCGCTGATGCGGATCCGGCGCGCATTGCCTGAAGAGCGCGATGCCCTTGAGGAGCTGCAGCGCCGAGCTTCGCTGGCGAACGAGTCCGACCGCCCTCACCTCGAAGCCCATCCTGACGCGATCGATCTGCCAGCCGAACAGCTGGAGCAGAACGACGTATTCGTCGCCGAGCAGGCCGGGTGCCTGGCGGGCTTCGCCGTGCTCATCGACGGCGAGCTCGATGGCCTGTTCGTCGAACCCGAGCTCTGGGGCCGCGGTATCGGCCGGGCACTGGTTGCGGAAGCCGTCCACGAAGCGCGCCGAAAGGGACTGAGCGTTGGCGTCATCGCCAATCCCGCGGCACTCGGCTTCTACCAGAAATGCGGCTTTTCAATCGAAGGGGAGGCCCAAACCCGGTTCGGTCCGGCCCTCAGGATGTCGCGCTAGAGCGAACAGCCATCAACAATTTTCGTACTTCCAGTGCCGGCGCTTGCCTTCCGACAGCCATTGCACCGCATCGGCGATGCGTTTGGCGCGGGTGGCGTCCTGCTTGGCCTCGCTCACCCAATCCAGATATTCACGCTGCGCCGAGGGCGGAAAGCCGCCGAGCACAGCTTTGGCCTTGCCGTTGCCGGCCAGTGCGGTGGCAAAGTCGGGATGCATGGTAGGCGGCGGCTTGGGTTCATGCTTGGTCTTGCGCGGCGCCGTAGCTGACCGCGCCAATTTCGCTGCCTCGCGGACGAGCGCATCGAATTCGGGGTCGGGCGGCAGGTCGGCAGCGCTCGTCAGCTTGCCGAACTGGCCCATGGCATCGCCGCTGGCTTCGTCGCCGCGCAGCTCCTGCCCGCGCCAGAAATTGACGATGGCGTGCGCCTTGAAGGCCGCCATGCCGAGCAGGATCTTGCCTTCGACGGTAAAAGTCGGGTGACTCCACTTCATCGTCTCCTCCGCCTCCGGGGCGGCGGCGTGAACGCGCAGGCGGACATGATTGAGGATCGGCTGGGCGAAGGGCGCCGCCTTGGCGATATAGGCGTCGATGCGCGGATCCCTGCTCATAAAATCCCCCCTCCGATCGACAGCCGGACAATCCCAATCAGGATGACGAAAATGTTGAGGTTGCGGCCGGCCTTTCCCTCGCTCAGCGCGCCGATGCCGGCGCCAATGACGGCCAGCGGGACGATCAGCCAGTTGGCCCAGCCGAGCGGCGGCAGGAAGGCGACGGCGGCACAGGCCAATGAGACGAGGCCGATGATGATCGAGACCAGGTTCAGCATGGACCGAACCTTACCACTCGTCTCAGCATTCGGACAAATCGGTTGCCTGCGCTGCGCTGCGCTGGGCTCGGAAATCGCGCACGAGAGAGGTCACGTAGAGCGCAAGCGCCGACCATATTGAAGCAAAGGCAATGGCGTGCGCCTGCGTAAATTCCTCGTCGTAGATGACGACCGCCAGCAGGAACTGCAGGGTCGGCGCCGCGAACTGCAGCATGCCGAGCGTTGAATAACGCAGCCGCCGCGCCGCGCTCGTGAAGAGCAAAAGCGGCGTCGTCGAGACGATGCCGGACAGGACCAGCAACCATGTCTCGCTCTGGCTGGAGCCGAGGACTCTGCCTCCGTCAGCGGCGGCAAACACAAGCCAGGCCAAGGCGACAGGGAACAGGATGGCTGTCTCGATCGACAGGCCCGCGACGGCGTCGACCGCCGCCACTTTCCTCAGCAACCCGTAAGTCGAAAAGGTGACGCACAGCGTCAGGCTGATCCACAAGGTAGTCCCGGCTCCGGCCGCCAGCACCGTCACACCGGCTCCGGCGATGGCGACCGCCGCCCATTGCAGGTTGGTCAGGCGTTCCTTGAGGATTAACCGGCCCAGCACGATGTTCATGAGCGGGTTCAGATAATAGCCAAGGCTGCCGGCGAGGATGTGGCCGCTGGTGACCGCGAAGACATAGAGGAGCCAATTGGCCGCAATGAGCACTGACGTCGTCAGCAGCAGGACGACTGTCCGCCGATCCTTGATGCCGGTTCGCACCTGCTTCCAGCCGCCGGTGACCGCCAGAAGCAGCCCAAGGAAGACGAGCGACCAGATGATCCGGTGAGCGACGATATCCAAAGCGGATACAGCCGCCAATTGCTTGAAATAAATGGGCAGGATGCCCCAGAAGAGGTAGGCGAGGAGCCCGAAGGCAAGGCCTGCCCTGGCACGGTCGTCGGCGGTGTCGGCGGTAGCAGGCGTTCGCTTCATGGTCCGCCCGCCTAGCCGCGCCCGGCCCCAAGTCAACGAACATGCTGAACTGAAAGTTGGTTGAAAGCGTTCGCGGCGAGGGCCATTGTTGTTATGCGTCTGGAACCGTGTTTCTTTGGGGGGCTGTACCGCTTGGGCCTTGCTCGTTTCATCCTTGCTGCATCGGCGCTCGCGCTGCTGGCCGGTTGCCAGACCCCGCCGGCCGACAAGCCTCAGCCGGTCGTCAGCGTTGCACCGCCCACCAAAGGGGATGTCTGGCAAGGAGTTGCCAGCACCGCTGACACTGCGCGCCTTGCCAATATTACGGGCGCCTGGGCGGCCGGCCTGGCGGACGCACGCAAGGCAAATTTTGTCAGCGCCATCCGCGACGAAGGGCAGCTTTTGAAGACCGACGCGGCCCTGCCGCGCCCCGCCCCGACCCCTGGCAGCTACAACTGCCGGCTCATAAGACTTGGGAGTACCGGCAAGGGCAAGCCAGCCTTCGAGAAGTTCAAGCCGTTCTTCTGCTATGTCGAAGTGGAAGGCGACCTCCTGACCATCGTCAAGCAGACCGGTAATACGCGGCCGGCGGGCCGCCTGTGGGAAGACGATAATCCGCAGCGCCTCGTCTTCCTTGGCAGCCTGGCGCTGGGTGATGAGGACGCGCCTTTGGCCTATGGAGAGAATCCGAAGCGCGATATGGCCGGCATCTTCGAGCGGATCGCGCCGTTCACATGGCGGCTGGTCATTCCGTGGCCGCAGGATGGAGCCAAGCTGCAGGTTTTTGAACTCACGCCGGTCGCCGAACAGCCCAAATGAGCGATGCCGGCCTGTTGGCCGACCCGCAGGAAGTTCGGGCCGTCCTCGTGTCCGCCGCCAAGGCCGGCGAACCGATCAGTTATTCCGAGGTGCTCGGTTTCCTAGGGCATCATTTCAGCCGGCCCAAAATGCGCCAGTTGTGCAAAGTCCTCGCCTATGTCGACGATGAAGCTGCCAGGCTTGGTGAGCCGGAGCTCGCTGTGCTGGTCGTCCGCCAGTCCGACGGCCTTCCGGGCCAGGGCTGGTGGATCGAGGGTGCCCGGAAGCACAATTATGCCGGCCTGTGGGAAGGCCCCAAGGCCCAGAAGCTGATTCGAAAGCTTCACCGGGCGACGTTCGACTATTGGCGAGGGAGAGGTTAAGCGCGCCGGCATGGCCGATATGCGCACCTTTACTGTTTCCGACGACGACGACGGCATCCGGCTCGACCGCTGGTTCAAGCGTCACATGCCGGACGTCAGCTTCAACCTGGTTTCGCGCTGGGCGCGAACCGGCCAGCTGAAAGTTGATGGGAAAAAGGCGGCACCCGGCGATCGCATCGAATCCGGGCAAGTCATCCGCATGCCACCCGCCGATGCTGTGCCCGACCAATCCGACCGACTGGCGCGCGATCGGGTGCCGCTCACCGAAGAAGAAGCCGCTTTCGTTCGCGAGCTTGTCATCCATCGCGACGCCCATGCCCTCGTGCTCAACAAGCCGCCTGGCCTCGCGACGCAGGGCGGGACGCGGACCCACCAGCATCTCGACCGACTGCTGGACGGACTGGCGGATGAAGCGGGCAACCGACCGAAGCTCGTCCACCGGCTCGACAAGGATACCAGCGGGGTCTTGCTCGTCGCGCGGTCGGCACGCGCTGCGAGCCATTTCTCCAAGGCCTTTTCCGGGCGGACCGCGCGCAAGGTCTATTGGGCGCTGATCGTCGGCGTGCCGTCCGCCGAGGAAGGCTTCATCGACCTGCCGCTTGCCAAGCAGCCGGGCACCGGCGGCGAAAAGATGCAGGTCGACCGCGAAAACGGCCTGCCGGCGAAAACCCGCTGGCGGATGATCGATCGCGCCGGAAACCGCGCCGCCTGGATCGAGCTGCAGCCGCTGACCGGGCGGACCCACCAATTGCGCGCCCACATGGCCGCGATCGGCCATCCGATCGTTGGCGACGCCAAATATGGCGGCCCCGAAGCTTTCCTGACCGGCGGCATCAGCCGCAAGCTGCACCTCCATGCGCGCCGCCTGCGGATCGAGGGGCCGGACGGCCGATATATCGACCACCAGGCCGAATTGCCGGCGCACTTTGACGAGTCGCTTTCGACACTCGGTTTCGACAGGCTGGCCGGAGACATGCTGCCACTCGATGAGCCCGATCCCGCCAAGACGCCGGTGGTCAAGGCCCGCCGCGCCGCCGCCGCCGCCAAGACAGCCCGCCGGGCTCGCAAGGGGGAACGCCGCGCTCGCGGTGGCCAACCCACTGGCCGCAAGGGCGGACGTCGTTGAACCGGCTCGCCATCTTCGATTGCGACGGTACGCTGGTCGACAGCGGCGCCACCATCCATCGCGCGCTGCGCGCGGCTTTCGACGCCCACAGCCTTGAATGTCCGGCGCCGAGCGTCAGCCGCAAGGTCATCGGCTTGAGCCTGGTCGAGGCCATGGCGATGCTGGCGCCGGATGCCGACCATGAGGCGTTGAGCCGGACCTACAAGGAAGCGTTCAGGGCATTGCGCGTCGGCGGCCAGGTTGAGGAGCCCTTGTTCGACGGGGTCCTTCCACTGCTCGACGCGCTGGAAGCGGAAGGCTGGCTGCTGGCCGTCGCCACCGGCAAGTCGGACCGCGGCCTTCGCCATTGCCTCGAAAGCCACGGCATTCACGCCCGCTTCGTCTCGCTGCAGACCGCTGACCGCCATCCCAGCAAGCCGCACCCCGGCATGGCGATGATGGCCATCGCCGAAGGCGGTGCCGCGCCCGAAACCAGCGTCGTCATCGGCGACACTAGCTTCGACATGGGAATGGCACTGGCGGCCGGCGCTGGCGCAATTGGCGCCGCCTGGGGCTATCATGACCGCGAGGAACTGGCGGCCGCCGGCGCCCACGGCGTCGCCGAAGAGCCGGCCGATGTGCTGGCCATCGCTCGTCAATGGATGGAGAAGGCCGCGTGACCGAAGTGAACGACGACATCTGGCGCAAACGATTCCAGCTGTTCACGCTGGTCCGGCTGTTTGGCCTTGGCACGTTCCTGCTTGGAATTGCGATTGCCTACTCTGATTTGGTCCGGCCCGGCGGCTGGCCCTTGGTCGGCGGATTGCTGGCAATGATCGGCGCCATCGACGCCGTATTCGCGCCTCGCTTGCTCAAGGCGCTCTGGCAACAGCGGGGTCAATGAAACGGTTCTGGAAGGAAGTCGCGGTCATCGAAGACGGCGGCTTCGGAATCGCGCTGGACGGACGGCCGGTGAAGACGCCGGCGAGGGCAGACCTTGCTCTGCCGACGCGCGCGCTGGCGGATGCGATCGCCGCGGAATGGCTTGAGGTAGGTGAGACCATCGACCCGCGATCAATGCCATTGACCGGGCTCGCCAATGCGGCGGTCGACCGGATCGCGATGATCGCCGAGGGCTTTGCTGCCGATCTCGCGAAATATGGCGAATCCGACCTGCTTTGTTACCGCGCCGATTCGCCGGCGGCGCTGGCCGACCGAGAGGAAGCCAGCTGGGGCCCGCTACTCGCCTGGGCGAGGCGGCGGTTCGATGTCGACTTCGAAATCACTTCCGGCATCACGCATGTGCCTCAGCCGCCAGCGACGGTTGAGCGGCTTGCCCATGCCGTCGCCGCGCTTGACCCAATGCAGCTCGCCGGTCTTTCGCAGCTGGTAACGATCAGCGGATCGCTGGTCACCGGGCTGGCCGTCGCCGATGGCCATATTCGTGCCGAGGATGCGTGGGATGCCGTGACGCTCGACGAGCGTTGGCAGGCTGAGCAGTGGGGATCGGATGCGGAGGCCGAAGCGGCGCTGGCGAACAAGCGCCGCGACTTCATGGCTGCGGCACGCTTTCTGGAACTGCTTGGCTAGACGCCCGCAACCAGATCGCGGACGAATGGCACCATTCCGACCTGGCGGCCGCGCTTCAGCCGCTCGGCTGCGACGATCGCCTTCACCTCCGCCAGGCATTCGGCAGTGTCGCGGTTGACCAGGACATAATCATATTCCGGCCAGTGGCTGATTTCGCTCGCGGCGCGCGACATGCGATCGGCAATGACCTGCTCGCTGTCGGTGCCGCGCGTATGCAGACGGCGCTCGAGCTCGGTCATGGACGGCGGCAGGATGAAGATGCGGACGAGATCCTCGCCCATGGCCGCCTGCAATTGCTGGGTGCCCTGCCAGTCGATGTCGAACAGGATGTCGCGCCCGGCCTTCAGTGCCGCCTTCACCGGCGCCTTTGGCGTGCCGTAGCGATAACCAAAGACCGGCGCCCATTCGACGAACTCGCCCTCGGCGGCCAGCCGGTCGAACTCTTCGTCACTGACAAAGTGATAATCGACGTCGTCGCGCTCGCCCGGCCGCTTGGGCCGCGTTGTCGCGCTGATCGACATTTCCACTTCCTGGTCGGCCGCAAGCAGCATGCGCGAGATGGTGGATTTGCCGGCGCCCGACGGCGATGAAAGGACAATTAGCAGGCCGCGGCGCCGGACGCCGGTTAGTTCGTCGATCGACAGGTCCATGGCAGCAATTGCCGTGAGCAGGGGGCGTGCGTCAAGCCACCTATTGTGCAGTGCACAAAAATCTCTTGAAATCTGTTGCGCCGCACTATATTGTGCACTGCAACATGACAATTAATGGAGGTAAGAATGGCTGACGAAACCAAGATCGAAGCGCAGGCCGCTGCCGAAGCGCCGGCCAAGGTCGTCCACGCTGTGGCCGACGCTGCCGAGAAGGCCGTCCAAGCTTCGGCCAAGGCCGCGAAGACCGCCCGCAAGCCGGCCCGCCGCAAGACCAAGAAGGTCGAAGTTGCGCCCAAGGCTGCAAAAATCACTGCCCGCAAGGCTCGTAACACGCGTCGCGCCAAGCCCGCCCGCAAGGCGGCTGCGCCCCGCATCGAAAGGACCAACACCATGACCAACGACCTTAACAAGCTGTTCGCGTTCGACGCCGTCCCGGGCGCCGACAAGTTCCAGACCCTGTTCGCAGACGCCGGCGAGCGCAGCCAGGAAATCGCCCGCAAGTCGCAGAAGGCCGCCGAGGGCTTCGCCGAGATCGCCAAGGCGAACATCGAGGCGCTGGCCGAAGCCGGCCGCATCGCAACCTCGGGTGTCCGCACCCTTGGCCAGGACGCGCTTGCCAGCAGCCGTGACAGCATCGAGCAGGCTTCGGCCGCCGTGAAGACCCTCGCCGAGGCGAAGTCGCCGACCGAGTTCTTCCAGCTGCAGAGCGAAATGGCCCGCGCTTCGTTCGACCGCGTCGTCGCCGAAGGCTCGAAGTTCACCGAGCAGCTCGTCAAGCTCGCCGGCGAAGCGGTCCAGCCGCTGTCGACCCGCGCCAGCCTGAACGCCGAGCGTCTCAACGACATCGCTGCCTGAACTCCCTCCTCTCCTCAGGCAGTATGTGCGGCCGTCCCTGATTGGGGCGGCCGCATTTTTATATGCACCCGCGGAGCGAGAGCCCTTGGCAAGCGTTCGCGGTCTGCCATATTTTAGGGACTGGATGACGAAACGCATTTTCATGATGGGCGAAACGCCCGGTCGTGACGACGACCTTGACGATGGCCTCGATACCGGCGTCGTCACCCGCACGCGCCCAAGGACCAAGAAGCCCAGCAACTACAAGGTCCTGATGCTCAACGACGACTACACGCCGATGGAGTTCGTCGTGCTCGTCCTGCAGCGCTATTTCACCATGGATATCGAAGACGCGACCCGGGTGATGCTCCAGGTCCACCAGCAGGGCGTCGCCGTTTGCGGAGTGTTCACCTACGAGGTCGCGGAGACCAAGGTCTCGCAGGTCATCGATTTCGCGCGCGAGAACCAGCATCCGCTGCAGTGCACGCTCGAAAAGGCGTAGCAACCCTCATCCTTGCCAGCGGGCCGCATTGCGCTAAGTCGCGGCCATGGACTCGATCTACATCACCGGCGGCAAGCCCCTGAAGGGCAAGATTCCGATTTCGGGCGCAAAGAACGCCGCGCTCACCCTGATGCCCTGCGCGCTGCTGACCGACGAGAAGGTGACGCTCGAAAACCTGCCGCGTCTGGCCGATTGCGACAATTTCTCGCACCTCCTCAACCAGCTTGGCGTTTCGACCTCAGTCGCGGGCGTGAAAAAAGGCGAGTACGGCCGCAAGATGACGCTGCAGGCGAGCGAGATCGCCTCGACTATCGCGCCTTACGACATGGTTCGGCGCATGCGCGCCTCGATCCTCGTACTCGGCCCGATGTTGGCCCGCGCTGGCGAATCGACCGTGTCACTGCCTGGCGGCTGTGCCATTGGCGACCGCCCGATCGATCTTCACCTCCACGCCCTTGAAGCCATTGGCGCCGAGATCGAGCTGGCCGCTGGCTACGTCAAGGCGACTGCGCCAAAGGGCCGGTTGACCGGCGGCGACTACAGTTTCCCGGTAGTGTCCGTCGGCGCGACGGAAAATGCGGTGATGGCCGCTGTCCTCGCCACGGGGCGCACGCAATTGTTCAACGCCGCCCGCGAGCCGGAGATCGTCGATCTCTGCCGCCTGCTGGTGGCCATGGGCGCGAAGATCGATGGCATCGGTTCGTCTCACCTGACCATCGACGGCGTCGAGGGCCTTCACGGTGCCACGCACACGGTCATGCCCGACCGCATCGAGGCCGGCAGCTACGCCTGCGCGGCGGGGATTACCGGCGGCGAACTGGACCTCGTCGGCGCGCGCCACGAAGACATGCTGGCAATCACCAATGCGCTGGCCGCTTCGGGCCTGGTGATCGAGTTCCACGAGCATGGCATGAAGGTGACGGCGGACGGGCCGCTGAAGCCGCTGGCATTGTCGACGGCGCCTTTTCCGGCCTTCCCGACCGATATGCAGGCGCAGTTCATGGCGATGCTCAGCCTCGCCAAGGGCGAGAGCTATTTGGAAGAGACGATCTTCGAGAACCGCTACATGCACGTTCCCGAGCTTCGCCGGATGGGCGCGAACATCGACGTCCGCGGCCGTTCGGCGCTGGTCCATGGCGTCGAGGGAATGACCGGCGCCCAGGTGATGGCGACTGACCTGCGCGCCTCGATGAGCCTGGTGCTCGCCGGCCTTGCGGCCGAGGGCGACACCGAAGTGCTGCGCGTCTACCACCTCGACCGGGGCTATGAGCGGCTTGAAGAGAAGCTCAGCGCTGTCGGCGCCCAGATCGAGCGCCGCAGCACCGGCTAGATCCTACTGAAGTTCGAAGCTCATCGAGACGCTGACCGAAAGCTTCTGCTCGCCCGCGTCGATCTTGGTCGAAGCGTCCGACGCCATTTCGGCACGCGCATACATCGGCATGGGCGGCGGCACGGCATAGCCGCCGCTCTCGCTGACCGACAGCAGCCGGGTGACCCGCATGCCAAGGCCGCGGGCGTAAAGCTCCGCGCGGGCACGTCCGGCGGCGATCGCCTTCAGCCTGGCCTCGTCCAGGGCCGCCTCCGGCTTGTCGATGGTCAGGCTCGGGCCACTGATCTGGTTGGCACCCTCGGCAACCAGCGCATCCAGGATCTTGCCGGTCTCGCCGATGTCGCGGAACCGCACGGAAACCTGGTTCGATGCCTGGTAGCCGGTTAGCTTCGGCGCCTGGTTCTGCTCGTAAACATATTCCGGATTGAGGCTCAGCGAGCTGGTCTGGATATCCTTGTCGGCAATGCCGGCACGCCGCAGTGAGGCCCGCACCCGCTCCATGCGATTTGCGTTCTGCTGGATGGCCGCGCTTGCCGTCGCCGCCCGCGTCACCACGCCGGTAGAGATGATCGCGACATCGGGGACCCGCGTTACCTCGCCCGTGGCCGAAATATCGAGCCTTGTTCCGGAAATCGGCTGGACCTGAACGGCGGCCTGCGCCGACGCGGCGGCCGGGACAGTAAGTGCCGCGGCAGCGAGCAACGGCAAAATCACATTCTTCATCGGTCTAACTCCATGACCAATACACCCGCGTGCAAGGCTGCACGCGGGTGAATGGCTCGCTGCTGAACGGCGGCGCCTAACGGCGGCGGACGATCAGCCTGTAGATGAGCAGGATCACGAAAGCGCCGACGATGGCGCCGATGAATCCGGCACCGTTGGAGGTGCTTGTCAGGCCGAGCTGCTGGCCGATGAAGCCGGCAAGCACGGCACCGAGGATACCCAGGATGACGGTGACGATGCATCCGCCGGGGTCCTTGCCTGGCATCAGGAACTTGGCGATGGCGCCGGCGAGGCCGCCGATGATGATCCAGGCAATCCAACCATGGTCTTCCAGAAATCCCATAACGTGCTCCCATCTGCTTCGCGGGTGGCGGGAATCGCCTTCCGTCCTCGTTACGCATGAACAACAACGCCGCTTGCCGTGGCAAGTGCCCCCGTTAGTCGAAATTCTCTTGGATTTCGGCTATGCGGCGCTTCCTGTTGCAGCCGGTGACTTATTCGCGTAATACAGTGGCTGTAGCGTGAAGCTGCTTGAATCGCGAACAGGGCGAAAGAATGTTGTTCATGAATCGTGAAACTCGTTTGCAGGGCTCCGACGAATTGATCGTTGTCGATCGTTCGAAGCGCCGTCGCAATATCATCATCGCGGCCGTCATTGGCATCGTCGTCCTATTGGTCGCGTTCATGCTCTTGAACGGCGGCAAGAAGGACGAGCAGACCGCCGCGGCCGAAGGCGGGGCGGCAGGCGGACAGGTTCCGACCGTGACCGTTGTCGTTCCTGGCCGCAGCGATGTCGCGCGGGTCATTACCGTCTCGGGCGCGCTCGCCGCGCGGCGCGACCAGCCCATCGGA
>Ga0207701_10007330_pt1 | contig 10976 bp, 7 predicted proteins | sample KBSSwiSSwithPhiX_FD_184294 | JGI IMG/M metagenome (GOLD analysis project Ga0207701, IMG submission 184294) | Switchgrass rhizosphere bulk soil microbial communities from Kellogg Biological Station, Michigan, USA, with PhiX - S5 (SPAdes) (version 2) | ecosystem: Environmental > Terrestrial > Soil...
CGCACCGGCGAGTTCCTGCCGCTGGACACGGGCGGCGGTCCGCTGGCGCGGCTGTGGGCGACGGCGCTGGCCGGGCTGGTGGACACGCCCTACGTGAAGTCGACGGGCAAGAGCGTGACCATCACGCTGCCCAAGACGGCCAGCTCGGGCGAGATGCAGCTGGAGTGGAAGGTGCCGAAGTGGGCGAACACGATCGAGCGCGATCGCGCGCGCGCCTACTTCATGGCCTACGCCGCCGGCATGGCGATGAAGTTCGTCGAGGATGCGCTCAAGCGCCTGCGCGGCGGCGACGTGCGCGTGTTCCAGGACTTCGACGTGCCGAAGGAGGCGATCGGCTGCGGCTTCCACGAAGCCGTGCGCGGCGTGCTGTCGCACCACCTGGTGATCCGCGACCGCAAGATCGCGAACTACCATCCGTACCCGCCCACGCCGTGGAACGCGAGCCCGCGCGACCACATGGGCCAGCCGGGACCCTACGAGGACGCCGTGCAGGGCCTGCCGATCTTCGAGGAGAACGGCCAGGAAAACTTCAAGGGCATCGACATCATGCGCACCGTGCGCAGCTTCGATCCCTGTCTGCCGTGCGGCGTTCACATGTACGTCGGCGATGGCAAGGTGATCGAGCAGCATCACTCGCCCATGCTCGGGTTCGGCAAGTAAGCGATCGGGAGGAGGACCGCCATGTTCGGGTTCAAGCGCAAGGGGAAGAGCCAGGAGAAGGTCGTCGCCAACGTGCGCGTCGGCAAACCTCAGGTGAAGCCGACCGCGTCCGCGCACACGGCGGGCGTCAAGCGTGGCAACGCGCGCGGCAACTCGGAGAAGGAAGCGGGCATCAAGACCGCGCCCGATCGCCTGAGCGCGAAGGCGACCGCGCGCCGATCGACCGGTATCAACGCGGAGGCGCGCAACCCGATCGATCCGAGAATGCCGAACCTGCCGCCCGCATGACCGGGACTGGATCCCTCGCCGGCATCCTGCTGGGGATCGCGCTGGGCGCGCGCCATGCCTTCGAACCGGATCACCTGGCGGCTGTTTCCGTGCTGGCGGCGGACGGTCCCAGCGTGCGGCGCGGCGCGCTGATCGGCGCGCTGTGGGGTGCGGGGCACACGCTCGCGCTGCTTGCCTGCGCCCTGGCGGTGGCGGCCGCGGCCGCCCAGATCCCGCCGGGGCTCACCGACGCGTTCGAGCTCGGCGTCGCGGCGATGCTGATCGGACTCGGTTGGCGCGCCGTCCGTCGCGGGCGCCCGCAGCGGCACGTTCACGCCGCCCGCAACGTATCCGGGATGCGGCCCTTGATCGTGGGCGCGATCCATGGGCTGGCCGGGAGCGGGGCGCTGACCGCGCTGGTGATGACCGAGCTGCCGAGCACCGGCGCGCGGCTGTCATTCATGTTGCTGTTCGGTCTCGGTTCGGTGTCGGCGATGACCGCGATTTCTGGATTTGCCGGCTGGCCGCTGGCGCGCCTGGCGCGCAACCCCGCTGCGCGAAGGCTCTTATCTGTCGTCGTCGGGACGATGTCCGTTGCACTCGGTATTTCGTGGGCGTCGATTGCTGTACGACATTTTCTTTGATGACGTCACATTGCTGGCGCAAATGCGGTCTTCAATACAAAGATCGCACGCAATGATCGTAAACGAATCAGGCGACAATCAACCGCTCAATTCCATGGTTCCCCCTAGGGCGCAAACGTACACAAATGGTGATCATCACGCTCGCCCCCCATGGAAAGCGCGGAAGAACGGGCGGCGCCCGCGAAGGCGAGCGTGCTGCTTTATACCCAGGATCAGTTCAAAGGAAGGTCTTTCGTTGCAGCGCTCGAGAAGGCCACCGTGCCTGTCGAGTGGGTGACGACAGCATCGGAGTTGCAATCGCGGCTGGGCCGGGCTGACCTGCCCCGGCCGACGCTGGTGGTGATGCTGCCGACGCGGGAAGCGTCGATGCAGCCCAGCGAGCTCGCGAGCATGGCGTTGCGGCTGACGACCGACGCGGGCGGCGATCTCGGTCTACCGAAGACGGCGTCAGCGCTTGGCGATGCGCTCGGCGACTACTGCGCGCAGAGGTCACTCAGCCCGCGGCAACGGCAGGTGATGGAGCGTTATCTCATTGGCAACAACGACAAGGAGATCGCCAGCGCGTTCAACTGCTCGGCAACGACTGTCTACGAACATTGGCGCCGCATGGCGAAGAAGGCCAACGGCGTGCACAAGTCCGACGTGATCAACGACTTCCACCGCTTCCTGGCGACACGGCCCGAGGCGGTCAGCCCGAGCTTGCTTGCCGCTCCGGATCGGCCTCTGCTTCCGCCTGAGCTCTAGCCGGCACCGCGGGCACCACCCGCCCGAAGCCCTGGCCGGCGGCAAGCTGGCGCGCCCGCCAGATCGTGTACAGCACGGGGATGACCTCCAGGGTCAGGAAGGCGCTGGTCACCAGGCCGCCGACCATCGGCGCCGCCACGCGCTTCATGATCTCGGAACCCGCGCCCTGCGCCCACAGCAGCGGCAGCAGGGCGGCGGTCATCGTCACGATGGTCATCAGCTTGGGGCGCAGCCGCTGTACGGTGCCCTCGGCGTGCGCGGCCACGATGTCGTCGCGGGTCCGCAGCTTGCCCGCGCGGACGCGGCGGAAGAAGGCGTCGTCAATGTAGACGACCATGACCACGCCCGTCTGCATCGCCAGTCCCACCACCGACAGCAGCCCCACCCAGACCGGCGCGGACAGGCGGTAGTCGAGCAGGTACAGCGTCCAGAAGCTGCCGACGAGCGCGAACGGGACCGACACGAGGACGATCAACGATTCGGTCAGGCTGCGGAATTGGAAGAACAGCAGCCCCAGCATCACCAGCGCGACGATCGGCACGATGATCTGCAATCGACGCTGCCCGGCGGTGAGCAGCTTGTACTGCCCGGTCCACTCGAGGCGCTCGCCCGCCGCCGCCTGCAGCGTCGGCCCCACCGCGGCCTCGACGGCGTGCCGGGCGCGCCCGACGTACCCTTCGATGTCCGTGCCGTCCTCCAGATCGACGTAGACGTAGCCGGACAGCTGGCCCCCCTCGGCGCGCATCGTCGCGGGCACCGTCGCCCACGTCGTTCGCCCGAGCAACGCCAGCGGTACGGGCTGTCCGTCTGCGTTGCGCCCGGCGCGGACCGTCGCGTCACGGACCAGGTCCTGCGGCTGCTTCACGAGCCACGGCGCCGACAGAGACAGCTGCACGCGCATCGGGCGTGGCGCCGTCGCCGGGGCGTCGGCCGGCGCGGCCAGTTCGCCCATGTCGCCGCCCGCCAGCACCAGGTCGGCCACGGCGCGCGCCGTCGCGGGATTGACGTCGTGGAGGGCAAGCGCCGCCTTGTCCAGCTCGAATCTCGCCCGGGTTTCGCCGCCCAGGCCTTCGTACACCGCGCTGCGCGTGCCCGGTACGCGCGCCGCCGCGGCCTGCACCGCCGATCCCAGCGCGTCGAGCCGCGCCGGGGTGGGGGCGACGACGCGGATGCCCACCGGGGTCCGCACGCCGGTCGCCATCATGTCGATGCGGGCGCGCACCGGCGCCGTCCAGGCATTGGTCCAGCCCGGGACGCGCACCTTCTTGTCCAGGCTGTCGATCAGCTCGGCGGTCGTCATGGGACGGGTCTCGGGCCAGACCACGCCCAGCACGCGCTTCAGCGGCTTGGGGGCCCAGCCCGAATACCAGCGGTGCCTTTCCACGAGCGGCCATTCGGAGCGGGGCTTGAGCCGGACCGTCGTCTCCGCCATCGAGAGGGGCGCTGGATCGGTCGCGGTCTCGGCCCGGCCGATCTTGCCGTACACAGCGTCGACGCCGGGTTGCTTGGCGATGAGGCGGTTCTGCGCCGCCAGCTCGAACAGGGCGTCGTCATGATCCAGGCCGGGCGCGGTTGTGGGCATGTAAAAGAGATCGCCTTCGTCGAGGCGCGGCAGGAACTCGCTGCCCAGACGCGAAGCAATCGGCAGGCACGACAGCGCCGCCAACCCGGCGGTCACCAGCGTGAGGGTGGGCCGCCGCAGCGCGAAGTGAACGAATGGCCGATACGCGCGCACCAGCGTGCGCGTCAGCGGGTTGCCCAGCTCGGGCACGATGCGGCCGCGCAGCAGGCGATCGCGTAGCGCGGGTGCGACGGTCAGCGTGACGACCGCCGCGAGCACGATGACCAGCGTTTTGGTGAGCGCCAGCGGGCGCAGCAGGCGGCCTGTCTCGCCGCCGAAGGCGAACACGGGGACGAAGGCCAGCGCCGCGATCACCAGCGACGTGAGGATCGCCGGCGCGAATGCGCCCGCCGCCGCGATCAGCCGCTCTCGCGCGAAGCGCGAGTCTGCGGCTGCTATTGAAAAAGACTCTTGCCGGCGCCGGCGCCACGAGCGGGGGCCTCCGGCCTCGCCGTCGCTGTCCGCCTCCAACCGCCTGTGGCAAGCTTCCAGCGCGACCAGCTCGGCGTCGACCGCCATCCCGAGCGCGATGGCGATGCCGCCCAGGCTCATGACGGTGGCAGGAATGCCGAACAGGCGCATGGCCGCGAACGTCAACAGCACGACCAGCGGCAAGGTCAGCATCGGCACCAGCGCGCTGCGCCAGTGCAGCAAGAACAGCAGCACGACGAGCGCCACCACGATCACCTCTTCGGCGACCGCGCGCTTGAGCGTTCCCTCGACCCGCCCGGCCAGCTCCGAACGATCGTAGAGCACGCCCAGCCTCGCCATCTGGGGCATCTCCTTGCGGTGGCTCTCGATGACCTCCTTGACCCGCGCGATGACCGCGGTCGGATCGGCGCCGCGCTTTGCGATCACGATCCCGACGACGATCGGCCATACGCCGTTCACGTCGGCGGCGCCGCCCGACATCGCCGGCTGGACGCTGACGCGCGCCAGCTTGGCGAGTCCGGGGTCGTGCTCGAGATCGTGCGCCGCGGTCGGCCGGGGCGCGCGGCCGAGCCGCGCCCGCAGCGCGGTGGCGACGTCGGAAAACGCCGCGCCGGCGGCCCGCAGCTCGGCATCCGTGGTCTGGACGACGACCTCTTCGCGCTCGCCCCCCAGCGTCGCCACCTCGGCGACCCCCGGAATCCCGACCAGGGCGGGACGCAGCACCTTGTCCTGGAACTCGCGCAGCGGGCGGATCTGCGCCCATGGCCCGCGGTGTTTCGCCTCGCCCATCGGCATCGGCTGCTTCCCCTCCGGCGGACGCAGCGCGTACTGCAGCACCCAGCCCGTCGCCGACGCCTCGGGACCGACCTGAACGTGAACGGCGGCCGGCAGGCGCGGGCGGAGCGCGTCGACCCGGCGGACGATCTCGGCGCGACCCGCGGGCAGCACCGCCTCCGATTTGAATTCGACGTCGACATACGACATTCCGGCCATCGAGGAGCCGCGCACCGTCGTCGAGCCGGGCACGCCCTCGAGCGCGCCGGTCAACACCTCGGTCACGTGCGCGGCGACCTCGGGCACGGAATGCCCCATCCATTCGGCCACCAGCACCAGCTGCGGATTGGACAGATCCGGAATCGCGTCGCGCGCCAGTCCGCGCTGTGACGCGTAGCCGGCAGCCGCCGTCAACGCGGCGGCCGCCAGGACGGCGTAGGGGCGCCGCGCGCAGGCGGCGACGATGCGCGTGATCATTGTGTTGACCTCCATCCCAGTCGACGGGCGGTGTCCAGCTCGAACGCGTGCAAGGCGACGACCCACTCGTCCTCCTGCAACCCGGAGATGACGGAGGCGTAGCCGTAGATGATGCTGCCGACCTCGATGCGGCGCTTGGTCAGCGTGTGTCGATCGTTGGTGGCGACAAGGACATAGGGCCCTTCGGGTGACCGCAACACGGCGCCTTCCCGGATGACCAGATCCTTGCGCTCCCGGGTCGCGAACTTCACCGAGCCGGTGCCGTTCGCCGGCAAGGCCACGCCGGGCGCGGCGCGGAATCGGACGCGCACAGTCGATGCATCCCACAGCTCGGGCGGCTGGTTGCCGACGCGCACGGCGATGCTGGGGCCGGGCGCAGCGAGCGACCAGAACTGGCCCTCCTCGCCGGGCACCAGCAGCTTTGCCTGATCTTTGTAAAACAGCGCGATGCCCTCGTCCCTGCTCTCGGCCCAGGCGGCAGCACGCATCTCTTGCGCGGTCTCGAAGCGTTTGACCCGCGAGACGGCGTCGAATGCCCGCAGCTCCTTCGAAACCGTGGCGAGCTGCAGCGCCGCTGGCTCTGTCGCTGGCCCCGCGACGTTCGCGATCGGCTCGAGCGCCATGCGGCAGATCGGACAATCACCCGGAGATGACGACTTCACCTCCGGGTGCATCGGACACACAAACGACGGCTGCGCGGCGGCGGCCGCCGCAGGGGCGTTGCCACCCCTGCGTGCGACCAGCCCCACCGCGACGCCGCCCGCGGCGATCGCCACCAGCAAGATCCTGGTGGCCAACACCCGGGTGGCCACCCGGGTGTCGACGATCGCCGCGGTCGAACGGGACCCGCTAGGTTCGGGGCCCCGCACGTTTACAGCACCAGCTCCCAGAACGCCGGGTTCGGCGGGCTGTTCGCCGTGGTGGCCTGGTGCGCCTGCAGCGCGCGGTAGACGTGACCGTTGAAGAAGACACGGTCACCCACGGCGTAGCGGATCTGCACCGCCCAGTCGCCGTTCTGGTTGTTCACGCGGTCCCACAGGTCCGGCCGCGTGGGCGGCGTCTGGCCCGCCACCGAGGTGTGCGCGACGCGCGCCTCGTAGTCGACCCCGTTGAAGTCGACCACGCCCCTGACGACGCCCGGGTTGCCACGGAATGCGACCGGATAGGCGACGCCCGCCCTCCAGATCGGGATGACCGTCAGCGGCCGCATCATCTCGTTGTCCTCGTGCTCGACAAGGTGGCAGTGCCACACGTAGCCGATGCCGTACACCGGGTTGATCGGGAAGGTGTTGGTACCGACCGGCACCGGCACCGTGGTCGGAAACTGGATCGCCCAGCGGATGCGGATGTGGGTCACGTTGTTGACCGGCGTGAACACCGTGTCCTTCCAGCCGTTCTCTTCGGGGTGCGGTGCGGTGTCCGGCCCGGTGCGGAAGGGCTCGGGGTCCAGCTTCAACGTCGGATGATCGAACGGCGGGTTGCCGTTGGCCGCCCGCCAGGCCGTCAGGTAGTTCGCGGCGTTGATGGGCGTACGACCGGTCACCAGGAACTGGATCAGGTGGACGTGCTTGTTGTGATCCAGCGGCGTGGTGTTGATGAAGCTCCAGTCCTCGGTCGCACCGACCGTCGGCAGCTCGGTGTGGAGCTCGTGGAACAGCTGACCATCGAGCTCCGCCTGAAGCACGCGGCCCTGGTCGTCCGATTCCACGTTCTGGATCAGGAGGCGCTGCGGTCGGTCAGGTGTGAGCGTCGGGACCTGGACGCCCAGGTTGGTCGGCACAGTCTTCGGCGGCACCGAGACGCTGTTGACGACGGTGAACTGCATGACGGTGCCGTCGGTGTTGGGATCCGGCAGCGGGCCGACCGGCTGGGGCACCGGCGCGGTGTTGCGCAGGACGACCCTCGTCCCGACCGGGAGGGTCGAGAAGTCGATCAGGATGTCGTTGCGCTCGGTGACGCCCTGCTGCCACGAGGTGACCGTCTCGACCGTGTTCTTGTAGCCACCGTCGGTGCCGATGATCCGGACCGGCATGCCGTTCGACAAGCTGAACATGTAGAAGCGCTGGTTCGCCGAGTTGAGGATGCGGAAGCGGTAGAGGTGCCGCTTCACGTCCATGTTCGGCCACACCTTGCCGTTGACGACGTTGGTGCCGCCGTTGACGATCAGCATCCAGTACGGGTTGACGTCGGGGTTCGCGCCGAGCGTGCCGGGCGGCTGATCCTCCGCCTGCGGATAGAACACGCTGCCGTCGGTACGGAACGAGCGATCCTGGACGATCAGGAAGTTGTCGAACTCGTCCTCGGGCAGCACGGTGGTCGGCGTGATCGTGATGCCCCGGACGTTGTCGAACAGGTAGTTCCCCGTCGAGTTGAACGGCACGTTGAGCGTGAAGCGCACGTTGAAGTCCTCGCATGAATTGCCGACGGACGTCCGGATCGCCTGGGGCACCGTGAAGGTGAGCGTAATGAACGTATTGAACGGCCTTCCGACCAGGTCAACCTGCCCCACGAAGGCGTTGTTGACGCCCTTGCTCGGGCAGTCCACGAACATCTGCACCGCGCCGAAGGTCGGGGTCTGCGCCTGGGAGGGCTTGAGGAAGTCCAGCGTGACGGTGGTCGGCAGCCCCGCGGTCAGATTGAACTGGCGGCCGCGCAGCTCGACGAAGTTCCTCGCCGGGAGCGACAACGAGAACCGGCCCTGCGTGTGGTTGGTGCTGATGCCCGGCTGGATCGCGGCGACGGTCGAGATCCAGTCGTTCGGATCCTCGAAGCCCAGGATGTCTTCATTGCCCTGGCGATCGAGCGGCTCGCCGGCCGGGTCGCGCAAGATCGCGAAGCCGGACAGGCCAAACCCGACGTCCAGACGGGTGACGCCGAACGCGTGGTCGTGATACCAGAACGGCGCCGCCTGGTTGCTGTTTGGGCGGTTGTAGTCGTTCGACACGTACTCCGGACCGACGATGCCGTTGATCGTGAACCAGGTGTCGGGCGTGCCGTCGAACTCGGGCAGCACTTCCAGACCGTGCGAGTGCGTGGTGTGCGTGATGGGCGCCTGCGCCTGCGGGTACCCGGGGGGGAAGGGCGCGAACGGCGGCGTCGGCCTGGGGAAGTTGTTGGGGTTCGCCCAGTCGAGGGTCGGGTCGACGGGCCCCAGGTGGTCGCCGGCCAGCTCGTTGCGGTAACGGGTGGTGTCGGGGACCAACCGCGTCTGCTCGAACTTTGGCCCGGGCGAGGTGCGCACGAACGCCGTCGGCCCGGTCGTCAAGGTCGAGCTCGTCGTTGGCTGCGGCTGGCCGTTGGCGTCGTACTTCACGAACACGTCACCGCCGTAGCCGAACAGCGGCGTCGCCGGAAACCCCGACGGCAGCTGCTGCTCGGTGAACTTCGCGATCCGGACGGTGAAATCCTTCTTCGTGATCTGCCCCGCCGCGTTGCGCGTCAGCGTCGGCGCGTAGGTGAAGAAGCGCGGCAACTGGGTCTGGAACCTGGGGATCGTGGCCGGCGGTATCTCGGGCGCCTGGCCGGGACCGTTGGCGGAGGGCACCACCGCGCCCACCTTCGTCTCGATCGCCTCGCCTGGCTGCTGGCCGCACGCTGCCGCCCCGAACAGGGCCAGCAACGCCGCAGCACCTCCGATTCGTCTCACTCCGCACTCTTTCCGCATGACCGCGCTCCTTTCCTGACGCCCGAAGACGGCGGCCCGCGGGGTTGCGGGGACATCGTCGAGCGCACGTACCATGCGGCCGTGCGGATCCGCCCGACAGTCCATGAATATTGGACAAGGCGCCGTCCTGATCTCGGCGAAACGCTTTTAAAGAGAGGTGTCCTGATTTTCAGGACGGCGTCCTGTTTTTCGAGGACCGGGATCCGGGGTTTCCCCCGGGTCCACCCGCCGCGGTGCGTGGTTAGGCTAGGGAGGGAACGGATGGGGAGGTCAGTCATGGGCGGAAAGTACCGGGGTGGAATTGCTTCTGGCATGCAGCCGCGTCTGGGGCTGTTCGCTGCGCTGGCGTGTTTGGGCGCGCTGCCAATGGCGTGCGATGACGACAAGAAGGACAACGCGAACGATCCGGCGACGATCGCGCAAGGGAAGGAAACCTTCCGCAACGACACGTTCGGGGACGAGGCGTTCTGGACCGACACCCTGCAGATGCACACGGTGATCTCGACCGCGGTCAGCCCGAAGACGGCGCTGGGCGTCGGTTTGAAGGTCGACGCCGATGCACTGCCGCCGGGGATCCTGGGGATGGTCAATCTCGACGACCCCGCCACGACCGTCGCGCTGCTGAAGCTTGGCGCGGTCGTGGGAATCAAGGGTGAAGTGGTCGCCGGCGCGTCGGGCGATCAGCTGATGCGCGTCGGGATCACCTGCGCGCTCTGCCACTCGACCGTGGACGATTCGGTGATGCCGGGCATCGGGCACCGCGTGGACGGGGCGCCCAACCGGGATCTCGACCCGGGCAAGATCATCGCGCTGTCGCCGGCGGTGACCGACCAGCAGAAGCTGGTGTACAACTCGTGGGGCAAAGGGAAGTACGACCCGCGCTACAACATCGACGGCATGAACGATCCGGTGTTCATCCCGCCGGCCTACGGCCTGAAGGATTCACCGCACGCGACCTTCACCGGTGACGGCGACATCCGTTACTGGAACAACTACGTGGCGGTCACACAGATGGGCGGGCAGGGGACCTTCGTCGACGACCGCATCGGCGTGAACAAGACGCTGCCGCCCGGTACGGAGGATCTGGTGAAGCCGAAGCTCGACGGGCTGCGCGCCTATCAGTTCAGCCTGGGCGTTCCGGCGGCGCTTCCGGCCATCGATACTTCCGCCACGGGCGGCAACGCCGACAACGGGCACAACGTGTTCGACCAGCGCTGCGCCAGCTGCCACAAGGGCGACGGACGCACCGAGGACACGCTGCACGTGCCGGCCAACACCGGCATGGACCCGACCTACGCGGACCGCAGCGCGAGCAAGAAGTACCGGACCACGCCGCTGCGCGGTCTGGCGCAGCACCCGCCGTACTTCCACGACGGAACGGCGGCGACGCTGTCGGCGGTCGTCGACCACTACGATCAGGTCATGGCCATGGGCTTGACGGCGACCGAGAAGGCCGACCTGATCGCGTACCTCGAGTCGCTGTAGCTCGAACGCGACGCCCGGCGCCGGTTGCGAAAAACCGCCGCTTCTGTACCTTCGGGTGGATGCGGTTGAGCTTCGCGGTCGGCGCCGTTGCCTCGCTCGCGGTCGCTTGCGGCAGCTCGGTCAAGCAGGGGGGCGAGCGCCAGGATTGCTATCCGAACGGAACCTGCAACATCGGCCTCGTCTGTCTCAGCAACACCTGCGTCAGCCT
>Ga0207701_10007333_pt1 | contig 10974 bp, 11 predicted proteins | sample KBSSwiSSwithPhiX_FD_184294 | JGI IMG/M metagenome (GOLD analysis project Ga0207701, IMG submission 184294) | Switchgrass rhizosphere bulk soil microbial communities from Kellogg Biological Station, Michigan, USA, with PhiX - S5 (SPAdes) (version 2) | ecosystem: Environmental > Terrestrial >...
GCATTCTCGATCAGGTCAAGACGGTCACCGACAAGCCCATCACGCACATCATCAACACGCACACGCACGGCGACCACAACGGGAGCAACATCTTCTTTCCCGCCAGCGTGGAGATAGTCTCGCAGGAGAACACTGCCACGAACATGCAGAAGATGCCGATGTTCCAGGAGGCGGCGAACAAGCACGGTCTTCCCGATAAAACGTTCAAGGACAAGATGACGGTGCTCGGCGGGAAGGATGCGATCGACCTCTATTACTTCGGAGCGGCGCATACCAACGGCGATGCGTTCGTGGTGTTCCGCAACGCGCGCGTCGTGCACGCGGGGGACGCGTTCGCCAACAAGGGACAGCCGCTCATCGACAGGAACAACGGCGGCAGCGGCGTCGCCTACCCCGACACGATCCGGAAGGCAGCGACCACGATCAAGAACGTCGACGTGGTCATCAACGGCCACTCAAATGTCACGATGAAGTTCCAGGACCTCGTTGACTTCGGCGAGTTCAACCGGTTGTTCCTCGAGCATGCACGCGCGTCGCTCAAGGCCGGCAAGACTCCCGAGCAGGCGATGATGGATTTGAAGCTGCCTGAGAAGTTCAAGGATTACAATCTCACCGGCGGCCGCGGCGGTCCAGGCGGCAACTTCGGTGTGATCTTCGAAGAGCTCAAGGGCGCCAAGTAACACCAATATCGCGAAGGTCGCGTTCGTCACCTTCGTGCCATGTCAGTTCCGGCTATACTTTCCGACCGATAAGGCGGGCCATCGCGGCCCGCCCTCCATTCAATCTCACGTCAACGTAGTGCGCGCTTCACCGGGGAGGCCTCAGTGACTCAACCCGCACTTGGTTTGCTCTCGAGCGCCGTCGTGATGGCGATTGCCCTCGGCTTCATCTCGCTGTTTGACTTCGGCACGTTTGCGGGATGGGTCGCCTTCGTCATGCTCGGCCTCATCCCGATGCAGGTTGTCGCGGTTGTGCTGTGGAACGCCAATCCAGGCTTCGTCAGTGGATTGCGTCAGCCGGTGAAAGGCATCGTGCTCCTGCTCGTGACCTTGGTGGCGACTGCCATCATCAGTCCGCTGATCTACATGACGGTGGGGGAGGGCATCTCGCCACCGGGCCCCATACCGTCGCACTACGTGGTCATTGTCGTTCCCACGACATTCTGGTTGACCATCATGATGGGCGGCTGGCCGTTCAACCGCATAAGCTCGAACCCGTTGGTTGCCGGAGTCGCCGCGCTGATCAGCGCTTACGTAATTACCTACGCGGTCTTTCGGATCTTCTTCAACTACGACTTTCTCCAGGGTGCACCGGTGTATCTCCAGTCGGCGCCCAAAGGCATGTTCAATGGAGTGTCGGCGCTGGTGTTCTACGTCACCGCGCTGGCGGTGATGTTCCTGGTGCTCTGCTTCGACCTGTGGCCGCTCACGATGTTTCCGGGTGTGATGAAGCAGCCTGTCCTCGGCGTGGTCTGGACGCTCATCGCGCTGGCTGGCGCGGCGCTGGCGTTTTCGATTGGGGTCACGGGCGGCGGAGCAGACCCGATGGCGTTCCTCACGCAAGTGACGGTGCCCTTCATCTTCGGGTCAATCATCGTTCTCAACATGCTTCAGAACTCGCTCTTCGCAAAGATGGCGCAGCCGCTCAAGGGCGTGATGAATACGATCGCGGCGGTGGCAATCGGACTCGTGCTCGCCCGCCTGTATATGTGGCTAATGCCGACGGTGAGCGGTGCGCTGGCGTCGGGACCGCCTGGATACGACAGGGAGGTCTGGCTCGCGAACGCGCTCTTGAGCGTGACATTTCCGTTCCTCATCTATCACGCGGTGTTCTTCGGCTTCTGGCCGCTGGCTGGAGAAACGCACGCGACGCCAGCGAGCAAGCAGACTGTGTAGAGAGGCTGGCGTAGAGCGCAGCTTCGGCCGGCGCGTCGACGCGGGGGCTGAAGCCCCCGCTCTACGTTACCTGCATGGCTACGAAGAAATTCGTTGACACTACGAAATTAATCGTAGACACTGCGAGGCATGGCACGTCGCGCGTCTTCACGGCCGACTGACGCCGAGCTCGATATCCTGCGCGTGCTGTGGGCTCGTGGTCCGAGCACCGTCCGGCAGGTGCACGACATCCTCTCCGCCGATCGTGAGTTCGCGTATACGACAACACTGAAGCTGCTGCAGCTGATGACGGAGAAAGGCGTCGCCGTCCGTGCAGAGGACGGACGCGTTCATCTGTATCGCGCGGCGGTTGCGCAGGAGGAAACGCAGCGTCACCTGATACGGCACCTGCTCGATCGCGCCTTTGGCGGGTCGCCCTCTCAACTCGTGATGCAGGCGCTGGCAGCCAAGCCGGCGTCTGCGCAGGAGCTTCGCGAAATACGACGCCTGTTGAAGGAGCACGAGGAGAAAGGCCGTGGGTAGTCCCATCTTCGATTCGCCGCTGGTTCAGACGATTGGGTGGGCGCTGATCAGTTTCATCTGGCAGGGCACGTTGATTGGCGCCGCCACGGCGCTGACGCTTCGCCTCATCGACAGGCATAAGGCCGAGGCGCGTTATCTCGTGGCGTGCTGTGGCCTCGGGTGGATGCTGTTGGCGCCCGTTCTCACGGTGTTGACCGCGGACACCCCGGAGCCCGCACAAGTCGTCTCACTCACGACAGATCCCCGTGACATCGTCTCCATCGCCGCCCTGGATCGCATCGTGTCCGTCAGCGTTATCGCATGGATGGCCGGTGTGGCGTTCCTCTCGATGCGGCTGATCGTCTCGTACGTCGGTATCGAGCGAATGCGGCGCGCCACGCAGGAGGTGGACAAGGCCATGCTCCTGCGGCTGGATGCGATCGCACGGCGCCTCGGCGTTAGAAGGATTGTCCCGGTCTTCGCATCGAATGTGGTTCGCGTGCCTGCAGTAGTAGGCACCTTCCGCCCGGTCATCTTGCTTCCGATCAGTGTCATCACCGGCTTGTCTGCAGCCCACCTCGACGCGGTACTGGCGCACGAGTTGGCCCACGTGCGGCGCCATGACTATTTCGTCAACGCGCTTCAGGCAATGGTCGAGACGCTTCTCTTCTATCACCCGGCGGTCTGGTGGTGTTCGCGCCAGATCCGCATTGAGCGAGAGCACTGCTGCGACGACCTGGTCGTCAAGGCGTGTGGCGATCGAGTCGGCTACGCCACAGCGCTCGCGCAACTCGAAGAACTGAGAGGACTGGAGCCTATGCTGTCTTTGAATGCTACCGGCGGGCGGCTCGTCGATCGGATCCGGCGCCTGTTGGGTTACCCGCCGGTCAACGAGCGCGGGTCCACGGCGTGGATCGTCATCGCAGGTCTGACGGTGACCGTGGTCGCGGTCATCATGATGCCCGCGCTCACCCTCGCGCGGTCCGATGATGGACGAGCGATTCTGCAGGACGTCACCCTCCACGAGCCACCGGCTCCGCCTGTGCCGCCTCGTGCCCCGAGACCGCCGGTCGCGCCGGCGCCACCAGTCGCGGCAGTGCAGGCCATCCCCGGCCTCCAGAATCCTGCAGGGCCGCCGCTACCCCCAGTACCGCCGCTACCCCCAGTGCCGCTGATTCCGGGCCCGCCATTACCACTTACCGATCCTTCTTTCGCGGTGCCTGTTCCGCCGGCACCGCCGCTGCCTCCCGTTGACGGTGCCCAGATCGATCCCGACTCTCTCGCGAGAGAGATGCAGCGGGCCTCTGAGCAACTGACCAGGGGCTTCGAAGACCTGCGTCGCGCCACGGAAGAAGTCAACTCAAAGCAGGAGGCGCTTCAGCAGGCGCAGGCGGAGCTGGCGAAGATGCAAGTCGAGACGCTCGCAAGAAACACGCAAATGGAAGCGACTCGCAAAGCGATGGCCGAGCTATCGGCAGCGATGGCGGCTTCGCGCCTCAATCAGCTCAAAGAAGACGCGCTTCGCAAAGAGATTGAAGCGATCAGGAAGCAGATGGAGAACCTGCGCGGTCGGTGACGCTCGCGCGAACTCCCAATTTGATCAAGAGCCAACTCCCAACATCAACAATTGGGAGTTGGTCTTTTTGGGAATTGGGAGTTGACGGATTACTTGGCCTGAATGTGAATCCCGCACTCGAGCTTCTGCCCCTGCCAGCGGCCCGAGCGTGGGTTGTCTGGATCGAACGGGATCGCGGTGCACGGCTCGCAGCCGATGCTGGTGTAGCCCAGCTCGTAGAGCGGCAGCAGCGGGATATCGTGATCCTTCGCGTACTTCCACACATCACGTGCGGTCCAGGCGGCGAGCGGTGCCACGCGTGAGATCATCCTCCCAGGCAGCTTGAACGGTTCGATTTCCTGCAGGTTCGCACGCGACGGCGATTGGTCGCGGCGGAGAGCCGTGAACCACGTGTCGTATCCCTCGAGCGCTGAGAACAGCGGCTCGACTTTGTGGCGCTTGCAGCACGCTTCTGTGCTCTCTGCCTGCCAGAGCCCGACGCTTGGCGTCTGCGTCTGGAGACTGATCAGGTTCAGCCCCCAGCGTGCGGTCAACTCGTCGCGGTACGCCAGCGTCTGCGCGAAATGATGAAACGTGTCGAGGAACAGCACCGGAATATCCGGTCGAACCTCACGCAGCATGTGCGTGAGCACCACGCACTCTGCTTGAAAGCTCGACGTGATGCATGGTTCCTTCGCCAGGTCGAGCGCTCGTTGAATCACGTCTCGCGCGTCAGTAACTGTCAACTCCCAACTCCCAATTCCCAACTCCCAACCAGACGCCTCAACTACCACTGTCGCGAGTTGGAAGTTGGGAGTTGGAGATTGGGAGTCGACGCCGATGCTTACGTGAGCATCTCCTCTAACGCTTTCCGTATCGCCTCAGCCGCTTCCTGATCCGAGGCCGCGCGCCGCGCCATATGCGCAAGGCGTTCGGCGAATGTCATCGGCGCACCTTGCGCCTCCGCCGTGGCTCGCTGCGGACCGGTAATCATCCCCGCGCCGCACGTGAACTGCGTGGCCGGATCGATCAGGATGAAGCTCCCGGTCGCGCGATTGTCGGCGTAGCGATCGAAGACGATCGGCCGCGCCGTCGATATCTGCACGCTCCCGATCTGGTTCAGCACGAGCGCATGATTGACTTCCGCCGTGACCGTTCGAGTGGAGTGCTTGAGCAGGTAGACGCGGCCGGGGTCGAGAGGCCGCTCGTCCATCCATACCAGCTCGGCCTCGAACCGCTGTCCGACAAAGGCGGGTTCGACTGTCAGTACATCTCCACGGCTGATATCCATCTCGTCGTCGAGCGTCAGCGTGACCGACATCGGCGCAAAGCCAATCGCGAGATCACCGTCGTAGGTGACGATACGTCGGACGCGGGCGCTGCGCCCTGAAGGCCACGCCGTGACCTTGTCGCCGGGCCTGATAGTGCCCGAGACGATCTGCCCCGCGTATCCACGGAACTCCTGGTCCGGCCTGATCACCATCTGTACTGGGAAGCGGAACGGTCCACCGGCCACGTTGCGATGCACCTGCACCGTTTCCAGATACTCGAGCAGAGGAGGTCCATCGAAGTAGGGCGTGCGCGCGCTGCGCGTGATGACGTTGTCGCCTTCGAGCGCGCTCATCGGGATCGCATGCACCGACGCGCCGGCGAGGAACTCGCTGAAGTCGTCCTGGATCTTCTCGTAGACGTCGCGATCGAAATCCACGAGGTCCATCTTGTTGATCGCCAGCACGAAGTCCGTAATCCCGAGCAGCCGCGCGATTCGCGCGTGCCGCTTCGACTGGGTGCGCACGCCGTTCCTCGCGTCGATGAGCAGGATGGCCACGTCGGCTGTCGATGCGCCGGTCGCCATGTTGCGCGTGTACTGTTCGTGGCCCGGTGTGTCAGCCAGGATGAACTTGCGGCGCGCCGTCGCGAAATACCGGTACGCGACGTCGATGGTAATGCCTTGTTCCCGCTCGGCCCGTAGACCGTCGGTGAAGAGCGAGAAATCGATCGGCCCGGCATTGCGATTTTTCGACGCCTTGGCAACCGACGCGACTTGATCTTCGTACACCGATTGCGAGTCGTGGAGCAGCCGCCCGATCAGCGTGCTCTTCCCATCGTCGACGCTGCCGGCTGTGCAGATGCGGAGAAGGCCCGATTCCATCAGAAGTAGCCTTCCCGCTTCTTCAGCTCCATCGAGCCGTCCTGGTCGTGATCGATGATGCGGAGCTGCCGTTCGGATTGGCGCGTGGCGATGAGCTCATCGATGATCTTCGGTACCGTGTCGGCGTCAGACTTGATCGCGCCGGTGCACGGCGAACACCCGAGCGACCGCATCCGGCACTTGACCAGCTGCGGCTTCTCGCCCGGCATCGTAACCACGAAGGGCTGTTCCTGGACGATGAGCGACGCGCCCCGGACGATGACCTCGCGCTCCTTTGCGAAGTAGAGCGGCACGATCGGGATGTTTTCCGCGTGGATGTAGTTCCACACGTCGATCTCGGTCCAGTTGGACAGCGGGAAGACGCGGATGCTCTCACCGGGACGAAGCTTCGCGTTCAGCAGCGTCCATAGCTCGGGACGCTGGCGCTTGGGATCCCACTGCCCGTTCGGATCGCGCACCGAGAAGATGCGCTCCTTCGCGCGTGAGCGCTCCTCGTCGCGACGGGCTCCGCCAATGGCGGCGTCGAAGTCGCCGGCTTGCAGCGCGTCGAGCAGCGACTTGGTCTTCAGCAGGCCGCAGCACCGCTGCGTGCCGACCTTGAAGGGCTGAGTCCCTTCGGCGATCGCTTCCTCGTTGGTGTGGACGATCAGCCGCGCGCCAACCGATCGAGCCATCTCGTCGCGGAACTGGATCATCTCGCGGAACTTGTAGGTCGTATCGACGTGCAGCAGGGGAAACGGAATCGGACCGGGGTAGAACGCCTTCTGAGCCAGGCGCAGGAGAACCGATGAGTCTTTGCCGATCGAGTAGAGCATGACCGGCCGTTCGAATTCAGCCACGACCTCGCGGAAGATGTGGATGCTCTCGGCCTCCAGGGCTCGGAGGTGATCGAGGCGAGACGTGTGAGCGACGGTCGAGTCAGGAGTCAGGGCCACGGTCGACATATCTTTTCAAAACTGCAAAATTACCGGCCGCAAAACCGCACAATGAGCGGCGGCAAACGTGCAAAAAAAAACCCGGGTGAGATCCCCGGGTTCGATCGCGTAGCGTGTTGTGGGTTATTTCTGCTATTTACCCAATTGCCGGATCGTCACCGCGGGGACCCATGACGGGTCCTGCTACAACAGCATACGCAACAAAGGCGACAAATCCGGACGGACATCGGGTTAGATTTTACCTGTCAGGCCGCTTCAACGCAAAAGGAGTAGCTTATGGCCATGAAACGCATGCTACTGGTCGCCATCGCCATTGGGCTATCGAGCGCCCAGCTCGTTGCCCATCACTCCTTTGCGGCCGAGTTCGACGCCAGCAAAGCCGTCCGTATTACTGGAACGTTGACCAAAGTCGAGTGGACTAACCCGCACATTTACTTCTACTTGGACGCCAAGGACGAGCAGGGGAATCCAGTCCGCTGGACCTGTGAATCCGGTGCCCCGGGGGCGCTGAGCCGTCGCGGGTTCAAGCGCGGCGACCTCAAGCTCGGCGACACCATCGTTGTCGACGGCTATCGCGCCAAGAACGGGTCCAACCTGATGGACGCCCGTCGCGTGACACTGGCAGATGGGCGAATCGTCTCTGGCGCCTCGGCCGGTGACGGAGGTCCTCAATGAGCGGCCAGCGACCGGGTCTCGCTGCGGCGGCCGCTCTGTGCGTGCTTGCGCTCTCGGGTGTTGCGACACGCGCGCAGCTGCAGGTGCCGGACGTCAAGTCGAACCGGCCGACGCCGCGAATGGCCAACGGCAAGCCTGACCTCAGCGGCTACTGGAAAGGGACGACCGACACAAAGCCGGTCGGCAATATCGGCAAGGACTTGCCGGGTTGGAAACTCCCGCTGACACCGGCGGGCGAGGCGGCGTTGAAACACAACCTGACCGCGACGATCGATCCCGAGAGTCTGTGCATCATCGGCGGGATACCACGTCACAACGCCAGCGGGCTTCCGTTCGAGGTCCTGCAGGGCACCAACAAGATCGCGTTTCTTTACTGGTACAGCTATTACCGCCTCATTCCGATCGATGCGAACCGCAAGCACTCCGACGATCCCGATCCATCGTTCTTCGGCGAGGAGCTTGGCCGGTGGGAAGGCGACACGCTGGTCATCGATTCGATCGGCTTCAAAGAGGAGAAGGTCTGGATCGACGAGAACGCCAATCCTCATAGCGACGCGCTGCATGTCGTCGAGCGGTGGACCCGGCCCGATGCCGACCACATTCATGTCGAAACGCTCATCGAAGATTCGAAGTTCTACACGAAGCCGTTCACGTACTCGCGAACGTGGGTCCTCGGCAAACCAGATGAGGAGATTCAGGAGTACGCGTGCAGCGAGAACAACGTCGATGCGGCTCACCTGGGCTTCGGCCCCGGGCCGATTCGTCCCGACGGCACACGCGGCTACATCGATCCGGCGCCGCTGCCGCCGCCGCTTCCGCGCACTGGAAAATGACACGACACTATTCTTCGTGCCTTTTGAGATCTTCGTGTCCTTCGAGATCTTCGTGTCCTTCGTGTGTGTAACAATTCGCCCACTATGCGTATGAACAGATTGCGTCTCATGGCCGCTGTTGCTGGACTCGCGGTCGCGGCCTCGGTTCCGGCCCGCGCCCAGGGGCAACAGCCGTCGCCGGCGCCGCCGGCGCAGCTCTCCGCGTTGGCCAAGGAGAACCTGGCAAAGGCGCGGCCGAAGGCGCCGTTCGACCTCACCGGCATGTGGCAGCACGACGGCCGGGCAAATACGTGGCGGTTCGTGCCCGAGACGTTCAAGCTCACGCCGGAAGCGCAGGTTCATTACGACAAGGGTGTGAAGGCTCTGGCCGATGGTGGTGTCTATCGTGACGACATCGGGCAATGCTGGCCGGCGGGTCTTCCCCTGATCATGACCAGAGTGTGGCCGGTAGCCATGATCCAGTTGCCGACTGCGATCTACATGATCAGCCACTTCATGAACAGCGTGCGCGTCATCTACCTGGATGGGCGCGAGCATACCGATCCCGACATCGTCGTGCGCACGTTCAATGGCGAATCAATCGGGCGTTGGGAGGGTGACACGCTGGTCGTCGACACGAAGTATTTTCCGGGACATCACCACTGGCTGGATCAGGGTGGTGCCTCGGTGCCCGCCAGTGAAGACCTGCATATCATCGAGCGGTTCAAAATGATGTCCGATGGACGGCTCGACATCGAGTACACCATGACCGACCCAAAGAGCTGGGTGGGCGAATGGAAGATGACCAAGACCTTCCGTCGTCGCGAGGATGCGGATATCACGGAGGTGGAGTGTCTGCCGGACCTGAACGAACACCTGCCGGCGACGCGTTCGCGAGGACTCGTCAAGTAGGGGACACACGTGGATCGCAGGGAGGACTCATGAAGCGCTGGCTGATCGCATGTCTGGGTGTCGTCACGATGACGGCGGTGTCTGTTGCGGCTCATCACTCGCCCGTCATGTTCGACCGTTCCATCACCAAGACACTGGTTGGCACGGTGGTCGAATTCGCCTGGACGAATCCGCATGCCTCGATTCAGCTGGACGTGCCGACTGAGAAAGGTGGCGTGGACCGGTGGGGGGTCGAGCTCGGAAGCCCGCAATCGATGGCGAGGACCGGCTGGAGGTCTTCGATTATCAAGCCGGGTGACAAGGTCACCGTCGTGGTGAATCCCCTGAAGAGTGGAGAATTTGGCGGGATCTTCGTGTCGATGACGTTGCCCGATGGCCGCAAGCTCGGTGGTCGCGCGACCGACTGAATTCAATTCCCGATTCCAACGTAACTGCGACTCGATGCGCTTGATCGCCACGCACGCCTGCCGTTCCGGTCGGCGCCGGCGGCGCACGCCGGAACTCGGCTTCCACTCGTGCTCTGTCGACACGCGGCGAGTAGCGGCTGGCTCGCCGCGACATCCGTCACGCGGCTCAATTGCCTGTGGTTTACTCGCGCCCCATCACCTGAAACAGAGCCGCGTCCGGCAACCGCCTTCGCGAAGGCCCCGGCGGTCAGGGACGAATAGAGAGCGCATTCGCGTGTTAGCCCGCCTTTCGGCGTGCACGCCCAGATCGACGTGCCTGTTGGGGCAGCGCCGAGATCACCGAGCGCAGCAGCCGATTGACCGAGTCGGAGGAGTCGAACACCTTGGCCACGTCGGGCTCCAGCACGACGGCCACCGCGTTCTCCGCGATCCGCGACGCAAACCTATTCGGTCGGCTCCGACTGTAGTCGAACGTGTATTCAGACCGCAGCTCGTCAGGACGTCTCTTGCCCGGCTTTCTTGACGTTTTGCTCATGGCGCTGTCGCTCGCCTCGGGTTGCCGGACGAGCACTGATGATCCGAATCTTGGGCGATCGCTCCGTGAAAGACACCAGCAGGAGACGCTGCCTCTCAGAATATCCCACTATGATCTCTCGTGGCTCGTCCGAGGAGTGTTCGGGATCGTCGAAGATCCGCGCCAAGGGATCACTGAACGCTGTCGCGGCCTCTTCGAACGTGACTCCGTGGTCGCGGCTGTTCTTTTCGGGCTTTGCTGGATCCCACTCTAACTCAAGGCTCATCGGACGGTTGCCGCGAGGCTACCACGAACCGTTTCAGCTTGCGCTCTCGTTCGGGTGGGTAACGTATGTGAAGCTACTCGACGCGCGGGGGTTGTGGAGGGAACATGCGTCCGTTCGTCATCGCAGGTTGTGTCGGGTGTTGGCTCGCGGCGGCCGCACTGTCGATGGTCTTCGCCCAGTCGACGTCTCGATCGGTGAGTGCGCCGCGACCCTACACCACATGGAGCAGCTATCTTGGCGGCGCGCACTCAGCGCAGTTCACAAGGCTCGATGAGATCAACACGTCGAACGTGTCGCGGCTGACAGTGGCGTGGACCTTTCCCGCCGGCA
>Ga0207701_10007339_pt1 | contig 10968 bp, 10 predicted proteins | sample KBSSwiSSwithPhiX_FD_184294 | JGI IMG/M metagenome (GOLD analysis project Ga0207701, IMG submission 184294) | Switchgrass rhizosphere bulk soil microbial communities from Kellogg Biological Station, Michigan, USA, with PhiX - S5 (SPAdes) (version 2) | ecosystem: Environmental > Terrestrial >...
GTTTTCCGGCACTGCGCCACCACCGCATGGATCCCGGGCGCTACATCACCGAAGGCCACTTTCTCACTTTCAACCGCAACACCGGGGTGGACAATTCCGCGATGCATCGCGGTTGGTTGGCCGACCGCGACGAGGTCCGCGTCTGGCTCGCGCCAAACTCGCATAACGCGCACAACCTGCGGTACTGCGAGGAGGCCGGAGAGGATACGCCGGCGGCGTACTGGATCGGTCATCATCCGCTGGCGTTGTTAGGGGCGGCGAATCATGTCGGACCGGAAGAGAGTCACTATGAGACTGCCGGCGGCACCTTGGGCGCGCCGCTGCGTTTGGTTCCTTCGGAAACTCTCGGGGATAAATTTTTAGTGCCGGCGGATGCGGAAGTCGTGATCGAAGGATATATGCCCAAAGGCCAACGCAAGCCGGAGGGTCCGTTCGGTGAATACACGCGCCACGTCGGCCCGCAGCGCTGGTGTCCACTGCTCAAGGTCACGGCGGTGACCTATCGCAAGGATGCTTACTGGGACGACGTGATGGTCGGCCATACCCATTGGATCATCAGCCTGACAAAGGAGGGCGAAGTGTTTCGCGCGGTGCAGCGATCCGTGCCCGGGGTCAAAGCCGTCCATTTGCCGATGTCGGGCTGCGGCGTGGCGCATGTCTATATTCAAATACGCAAGACCGTCGAAGGACAGGGCAAGACCGCGGCGGTGTCGGCGTTAACTTCTTACATCGGGCTCAAGCATGCCTTCGTGTTCGATGAAGACGTCGATATATTCGATGAACGGGAGGTTCTCTTGGCGCTTGCGACGCGCTTCCAGGCGGACCGTGGCTTGGTGACCTTGCCGGGCATGACCGGCTCGCCGCTCGATCCCAGCTCTCCCGACGGCAGGCTGGTGTGCAAAGCCGGTTTCGACTGCACCAAACCCATAGGCAAACCCTTCGCCGAGCGGCTGTCCATTTCGAATCAAGTGCTGGCGCGCATCGACCCTTTAAAAATCATCGGCGAGAAGCGCTGGAGCGAGATCCCGGTGGAGCCGTGGGGATAAAGAATTAAGTGGACCCGTGGGGATGAAATTAAATGCGGTGATGGAGTGCTGGGTCAATCCGACTTCACGATTACTTCATTACGCCAATAAACCAAAAATGCTACGGAGGTTATCATGCAAGGTACAATGAAGGCGGCGCGCATTTACGGCTTTGAAAAAACCAGCAAATCTACTGACCTGCTGCGCGTCGACGAGGTGCCGATTCCCGATATTGAAACCGGCGAGGTGTTGATTCGCGTGTTGCGCGCCGGGCTCAATCACGGCGATCTGCACATGCGCGAAGATGCTGTACAGTACACTTCCGAAGTGCCGACCATACCGTTTTTGCCGATGATCATCGGCCATGACGGCTTGGGCGAGGTCGTCGAAGTCGGCCCTGACGTGAGCAACGTGCAGGTCGGCGATCGCGTCGTCGTCATGTGTTCGATCACCTGTGGCTATTGCAAGTTTTGCCGCTCCGACCGCCAGCATCTTTGTCTGGCGCACCGGGTGATGGGGTTTATCGCCAAGTGGGGCGAGGCCGCGTCGAAGCGCATCCTGCGCTACAAAGAAGGGCTGTGGGCCGAGTATTGCCGCGTGCCCGCGACCAACGTGGTTAGGCTCCGTCCCGACGATGACATCGACGAAATGTGCAAGGTCTCGCAGATGACCGTCGGCTATCGCGCGCTGAAGCGCGCGCGCTTGCATAGCGGCGAAACCGTCATCGTCAACGGCGCCACCGGCATCACCGGCATCGGCACGGTGCTCTCCGCGCTCGCCATGGGCGCGGCGCGTGTCATCGCCATCGCCCGCAACCCGGCCCGGCTCGAAAAGCTTCACGCCATCGATCCCAAGCGCGTCGCCACGGTCGCGCTCGGCAAAGGCGAGTCGATCACCAAGACAGTGAAGGAATTGACCGACGGTCAAGGCGCCAGCGTGGTCGCGGATCTATCGCCCGGCGGCGTGCAAACTCTGGTGGAATGCATTCGCAATCTCGAAGGCGGCGGCCGCGTGGCGCTGATCGGCGCCAACCCCGAGCCGCTCAATCTGCCGGTGCGCTATCTGATGATCCGTTCCATCGAGATCTGCAGTATCACCGGGCGCCACTACATCGATTTTCCCGAGCTGTTGGAGCTGGCGCGCCGCGGCGTCATCGATACGCGTCACGTCACGACGCGGGTTTTTCCATTGGAAAAGGTGAACGACGCCATCGATTATATCGCCAAGCGCGGCGACGATGACCCACTATGGCCGATGTACGCGCCAGATGCGTGATGGTGACTTTGACGCAATGAGATGTCTTTCGCGCTTAAAGGAACAATGGTGAAGCGGCAACTGTTGGCGCTGACTTGGTGTTGGATATTCATGTCGTCGCTGCTAACCGGCGCGGCCCTGGCCGCGGCGCCAGGGCAGGAAGAATGGGAGCGCGTGCTTCAGGCCGCGAAGAAAGAGGGCAAGGTTGCTATTATCGGCCCGACGGGAGCGGATCGTCGCGATGCGCTAACGATCGCCTTTGAAAAAAAATATGGCATCGGCATCGAGTATCACTCCGATTCCGGCGCCGGAATTCTACCGCGGCTGAGCGCCGAGCGTAAGGCGGATCGCTACCTGTGGGACGTGGTGATCACCGGGACGACGACGGTACTCGAGAATTTAATCCCGGCGCGGGTTTTGGATCCGCTGGAAGCGAATCTCATTCTTCCCGAAGTTAAAGATCTCAAACTATGGCGTAACGGCGCCTTGGAATTCCTCGATCCGGGACGGCAACTACTGGTCATGTCGCCTTATCAACGCGGCACGCTGTTTGTCAATTCGACTCTGGCCAACCCGAAAGAATTCAAATCGTATAAAGACTTATTGGATCCCAAGTGGAAGGGGAAAATCGTCGCGGACGACCCGCGCAAGTCCGGTCCGGGGCAGGCGACTTTCACCTTCTTTTTTCTTCATCCGGAGCTCGGCGCGAAATTCATCCGGGCGATTGCCGGTCAGGGACTGACCTTGCTCAGGGATTACGCTCAGGAGGTCAACATGCTAGGTCAGGGACGCTATCCCGTCGGTCTCGGGCTCTCGGATAGCCTGGCCGAGCAGCGCGCCAAGCAAGGAGTACCGGTTGAGATCGTCGATATTCGGCAATTGAAAGAAGGCTCGGACACCAGTCCCGCGTCCGGCGGTCTGTCGATCTTCAATCGCGCGCCGCACCCGAATGCCGCGAAGGTTTATATCAACTGGCTGCTTTCCAAAGAAGGCCAAACAATTTATGCGCGCGCCACGGGATATATCAGCAATCGTCTCGATGTGCCGACGGATCACGCCGCGCCTTGGCGCGTGCCGCAGCCGGGATCGATCAAGACCTATACGCAAGAAGCAATCGACAAGAAGGACGATCTGTTTCCGATATTGACCGAGGTTTTCGGCCGCTGATCGCGGAGATTAGTTCGCTTAGGAGCTTATGATGGCAGAGCAATTGAAAGAGCAGGAGACGCGCGCGTCTGCTGTTTGGAAACTCGACCAAGTCGACGGGATCCGTCGCGGTAAGCCGACAAACGCTCGATTCATTGATTGTGAAAGGAAGGCAAGCCATGGCAACTCGTGACCGAGAACGCACGCGCGAGCGGGATAACTACGAAGAAATCATCGCGCACCAACGTGCCGAGCGCGAGCGCTCTTTTACCGGTAAAGTAGTCATCCGCGGTGAAGAATGTCCGTGGGTCATGTCCCGCCAGGCTCTGGTGCGACATTATATGTGGCCGTCGCGCTATAGTCGTTTGACGCCCGAGGCCGTCTTGGACGACTGGAATATTTTCGTTCAAGACATTAAGGTCCACTCCGGCAAGCATCGCCATCAGGGTGGACTGGTCATCTACATCCTCGAGGGAGAGGGGTGGTCCGAAGTCGATGGCGAGCGCCACGACTGGGAGGCCGGCGACCTGCTGCTGCTACCTTTGAAGCCTGGGGGCGTGGAGCACAAGCACTACAACCGCTATGAAGACAAGCCGGCCAAGTGGATCGCTTTCATCAGCGGGGCGCTTTTCGAATGGGGCGCGAGCGAAATGGTGCAGCTCGAAAACCATCCGGATTTCAAAGCCAAAAACATTGCCGGGAGTCAACGATGAATAAAATCCGCTCGACCGAAGAAAATGTTGGCGTCGCCTACGCCGACCGAAGCGAAAACTTGCTCGAATGGCTGTATCAATTGCGCGATCGCCAGCGGCAACACCAGCGCCAAGGCGCTTGGCTCATTAAAGGCCGCGATCTTCCCTGGGAAAATAATCGTCAAGGCAAAATGAAGTGGTTCTTGCACCCCGCTCTCAGTAACACGGCCATTCGCTCCATGATCGTCTTCGAACAGGAAATTCCTGCGGGCGGGCGAAGCGGCGCGCAGAAAACACCGGGAGGATCGGTGCTTTATATCTTGGAAGGCAAAGGCTACACCCTTCTCGATGGCGAGCGCCACGACTGGCAAGCGGAAGACCTGGTCAACATCCCGATCCGCGCGGACGGGGTGGTCGTCCAACATGTGAATACGGACCCGCGCCATCCGGTCCGGTTCATCTCGGCCGACCTTAATCTGGTAGACATTTTAGGCGTCGACCGGGGCGCCGAGCTCGAGCAGATCGAAGCGGCACCCGCCGGCGACGGCAACAAAAAGTGACGGGCCTTAGCCCGTCATCCCGAGCAAATGCGAGGGATCCAAGAAAGATTTATCTCCGAGTCTACCTTGAGCTTGGCCGAAGGGGTCGAAATGACAAGACGCATCGCATTCGCTCTTGGCGCCTTGGCGCAATAAACTTGATGTGGTCCTGTTAAATATTGGAAAGGGTTAGGATTCCAGATGCGCGACAGCGACGTTGACCTATACACATTTGAGCGTTTGCGCGACGAATTCGGACCGTTCGCCGGAGCCGAAGCAGGCGATGATTTGGGCCGTGCCCAACGCGAACTGCTTGGCTCTCGCTATCGAGAAATACTCCGGGAGCTCACCGCCATCGTCAGCTACCAGTGGCAAGAACATATGGAGCGAAGCGCGCTGAAAGGCTTTCTCTTTTATGGCGGCGTCGGCGTTGGCAAGACGGCGATGGCCAAGCGCGTGACCTACGAGCTGTGCCGCCGGTTTGGCGATAACGGCATGGCCGGGCGCAATTCGGATGAAGTCGTCATGATACTCGTCGATGGCGCCGACGTCGCGCGCGGGCGATATGGCGACACCGAGGAGCAGATCCGCGAGATTTTCAAATACGCGCGCGACGGACAAACCGGCGGACATCATCACCACGACGACGATCCCAAGCGTCGGACGATCATCCTGTTCGATGATGTCGAATCGCTTTTTTTAACCCGAAACTCCTCCGGCGCGAAAGAGTGGCACTTCAGCCAGAACTCGATCTTCTTCCATAGCATCGACGAACTTGATACTGCTCACACCGCCGTCATCCTGACGACGAATCGACTCGATCTCGTCGATGAAGCGATCGTCGACCGCTTTCTGGGCTATGAGTTCGCGGCGCCGCCGGTTTCCGTCCTGGAGCAGATCGTGCGCGACAAAGGCACACTCCAGCGCCTTGCGGAGAGTGAACTCCAATCCATACTGGACGTCATCCATACCGCTGGGGCGGTAAAAAGCATTCGCGAAGTCGAACGGATGGTAATGCGGGCCTACGTCAACAAACTGTTGAAAGCACCATGAACTGTACGGCTCATTCGAAAATCTAGATCCGGTCCATTAACAATTGGCGAGAAAGGAAGCCTTCTCCAATGAAATACAATAGCGACGAACGAATCGATACCTACCACAATTGGCAGCAAGCACAGAAAATCCCAATCAACCGCGGATTTTTCATCGAGGATCTCCGTAAACTGGAGGTTGCGCCCTGGGATTATAAAGGCGGGCTGGGGGCGTTTATCAATCTCGAGGGTGCCGGTGGAACCAACGACGGTTATGTCTGCGAAATCCCGCCGGGCTCAAAGCTGAAACCGCAAAAACATCTTTATGAAGAGATGGTCTATATTCTGGACGGACATGGAGCCACTTCCGTCTGGCAACAAAATGGCAAGAAGCAGACCTTCGAGTGGCATCCTGGAAGCCTGTTCGCGATTCCTTTGAACGCAGAGTACCAACACTTCAATGGCCAGGGAAACGCCTCGGTCAGATTTTTTGCCGTAACCAGCGCCCCTTTCATGATGAACCTGTTTCACAATCTAGATTTTATTTTCGCCAACAATTTTATTTTTGCCGACCGCTTTCCGCCGGAAGAGGAAGACTATTTCAACAGCAAGGGACAGGTCTGGGGGCTCAAGATGTCGGTGAACTTCGTGCCGAACACATGGGACATGCCGCTCCAAGTATGGAATGAACGCGGTGCGGGCGGAAGACATGTCAACTTTGATCTCGCCGGCAATGTCATGGGCTCGCATATTTCCGAATTCCCGGTCGGGCGCTATAAAAAGGCGCATCGCCATGGCCCCGGCGCTCACGTGACAATTCTAAGCGGTCAAGGTTATTCCATGCTCTGGAACGAACACGGGGAAGTGACCCGGGTGGATTGGCAGCCGGGTAGCGTGGTGGTTCCTCCCTCCCAGTGGTTTCACCAGCATTTCAACTCGGGCGCCGATCCAGCTCGTTATCTAGCGCTGCGTTGGAATAGCTGGCGTTACAACTTTGTCGCTCTGGGTGACGACAAGCCGATCGAGGTCAGCGTCAAAGAGGGCGGCACGCAGATCGAGTACGAAGATGAGGACCCAAAGATCCACGAGTTCTTCGAGTCTTGCCTCCATAAAGCAGGCGCCCGGTGCCGCATGGGTTCCATGGTTCCCTGGTGCACGGAAAAGGGAGAGGAGTAAGTCTACGCTGGTCGCTTTGAACCCGTTTCCCATACAAAGCGGATTAGGTGCTTCGAGTGACCGAGCGAATAGGAGTGCTGATGAAGAAACTCCGTAGCGTTTTGATGATGGAAATTCTCGCCGTGGTGGCAGTCCTTGGCTGCAACTTGGTGACCGCCAGGGCCGACTGGGAAAGCACTCTCGCGGCGGCAAAAAAAGAAGGCAAGGTCTCGGTGATGACGGACATAACCGCGACGATGCGCGATGCCCTCACGCTAGAATTTCAGAAGAAATACGGTATCGCCGTTGATCTGTTGGGCATCTCCGGCCGCGAAGTGGGTCCCCGGGTCGCCGCCGAGCGGAAGGCAGGACAATTTCTCTGGGATATCTACATCCACGGATCCACCACAGCGCTTGAAACAATGATTCCCATGGGAGCCTTCGATCCCGTGGAGACGGCGCTCATTCTACCGGACGTCAAGGATGGCAAAACCTGGCGCGGCGGCGCGATGGAATTTCTCGATCCGTCCAAGATGGTTATAGTGATGACTCCCTTCCATCGCGGCACGATCTTTTACAACCCCAAGCTCGTCAATGCCCAAGAGTTCAAATCACACAAAGATTTGCTCCAACCCAAATGGAGGGGAAAGATGGTGATGGACGACCCACGGAGATCCGGACCTGGGGTGGCAACTTTCACTTTCTTTTATCTTCACCCTGAGCTTGGCCCGGATTTCATTCGCGCGCTGAGCAAACAACAGATCACCATCCTAAGAGACTATGCGCAGGAAGTGGATGCCGTGGGTCAAGGCCGGTATCCGGTGCTGATCGGTGCCGCAGACTTCGTCGCCATCAACAGGGCGAAACAAGGAGTGCCGATTGCCATTGTGGATCCCAGACAACTTAAAGAGGGAACTGACCTGAGTCCGACCAATGGCACCCTCGCCTTGTTCAACAGAGCGCCCAATCCCAACGCGGCCCAGATCTATATTAATTGGTTATTGTCGAAAGAAGGACAGACCCTATTTGCTCGCGCCAACGGTTACGTCAGCGCTCGATTGGATGTGCCGACGGATCACACCGAGTCCTGGAGGGTGCCGCTACCGGGGGCGATCAAGACCTACACAAAGGCGGCCATGCAAGTTAGTAAGGACAATTTACAGCCGCTGCTCCAAGAGGTATTCGGTAGCCCATGAGCGAACCCATTCTTGAAGTCCGATATCGGGTGTTGGGTCGGCGTGGTGGCCGAGGGTATCAACCCGATGGATCTGGAAGAGGTGATCCATGCCATCAGCACGCGCAGCAATCCGGAAAAAGACGTCGATATCCTGCGATAAACCTGGAGCGGACTGCTCGATCCGCTTATCTCGCTCGAGAACAAGAAGCGCCGCGAGTCTTTTTCTTCCGGGGCGATCATTGACACTTGGACACTTGCCGGCCTTTCTCCTCGCGCGATGAGTGTCCTGAGGTCTCCGAGTCGAGCCCGAATTGAAAGAATGGGTGCTCAGTAAACGGCACCAAGTTTCTCGTTCAATAATAACAGGAGAGGAAAGAACATGACGCGAAAGTTTTTTTTATTGCTAGCATTCACAGCCTGGGTCAGCCTGGGCCATCTACCCACTGTAGCCGCCCAAGAATGGGAGAAGGTCCTAGCAGCGGCAAAAAAGGAAGGCAAAGTCGCCGTTATCGGTCCGGTCGGCGCCGATCGCCGCGACGTTTTGGTCGAGCCATTCCAGAAGAAATACGGCATCACGGTCGAGTACTTCGCCGATCGAGGATCGGGTATCGGTCCGCGACTTTCCGCCGAGCGCGGCGCCGGGCAGTATCTCTGGGATGCCGCGATCACCGGCACCACCACCGGTCTGCTGTCGCTTCTACCCGGAGGGATGTTAGATCCGATGGAGCCGGCGCTCGTTTTGCCCGACGTCAAGGACCCCAAGCAATGGCGCGGTGGAGCTCTGGACTTCGTCGATCCGGGAAGGCGTTTCCTGGTGATGACGCCGTCGCAACGAGGCACCCTTTTTGTCAACCCGAAAGTTACCAAGCCGCAGGAAATCAAATCCTACAAAGATCTGCTCAACCCCAAATGGCGCAAGAAGATCGTTATGGACGACCCGACCCGAGCGGGACCGGGTCAGGCCACGTTTACGTTTTTCTATCTGCATCCTGAGCTGGGCCCAAATTTTATTCGCGCCTTGGCCAAACAAGAGCCCGCGATCCTGCGAGACTATACTCAGCAGATCGACGGCATTGCCCGGGAAAAATATTCCATATTGATCGGGGTTTCGGACATTGTCGCGGAGGAACGCATAAAGGACGGTTTACCCATCGCGATTTTGGATCCACGACAGCTCAAGGAAGGCTCCGACGTCAGCCCGGGCTCGGGCGGCTTGGGGTTTTTCAATCGAGCGCCGCACCAAAACGCAGCCAAGGTTTATATCAACTGGTTGTTGTCTAAAGAAGGGCAGGAGGGGTTCGCCAAGGTCAATGGCTACATCAGCGCGCGCTTGGACGTGCCCACCGATCACTCGCCTTGGAGAGTGCCGATACCGGGATCGATCAAGACCTACACCCAACAGGCGATCGATCTCAAAGACGACCTCACTGCATTATTCAAAGAAGCTTTCGGTCGTTGAACGAAAAATATTCGGAGGGTGTCAATGTTTCTTGTAGCAAGGATTTTTCTCATCGCGATGAGTCTCGGCTCGCTCGCCTCCTCCGCGGCGCTGGCCCAATCTGCCCAATCCTGGGAGCAGATCTTAGCCGCGGCCAAGAAGGAAGGCACGGTTTCGGTCATCGGACCGCAGGGAAGCGAGACGCGCGACGCACTGACTTTGGCCTTTCAGAAAAAATATCCTGATATCAGAGTCGAGTTGCAGAGCATGGCCGGTAATCAAATCGGCCCCAAACTGTTCAATGAGCTTGCTGCCGGCCGCAACAGCACCGACCTGCTGATTACCGGGACGACCACGGCGTTGGAAACGCTGCTGCCGGCAAAGGCGCTGGTTGCAGTCAAACCATGGCTTTCCGGACCGAACACCCAGGATCCGAGCAAGTGGCGCGGCGGGAAGCTGACGTTTTCCGATGAAGCGCAAAGTTACAATCTGGTTTTCAGCGCCTACGTCAAGGCGCCGTTCATTTACAACTCGCAACTGGTTTCGGGAGCCGATTTTAAATCGTGGAAAGACCTTCTCGAACCTAAATGGCAGGGCAAGATCGCGCTCAAAGATCCAGTCGGCGCCGGGGGCGGCTTGGGAAACTCGACACTGTGGTACTCCCATGAAGGTCTCGGCAAAGATTTCATGCGCAAAATGTTCGCCCTTAAGGATTTGGTGATGCCGCGTGACGATCGGCAGATGCTGGATTTCGCCGCGCGCGGCAAGTATCCGATTGCGATCGGACCCAGCGACGTGCTGACCAACGAGTTCATCGCTCGGGGTCTGCCGCTCAAGCATCTCAGACCCGAGACCCTCAAAGAAGGCACGTATATTACCGCGGGCAATGGCAGCCTGGCGATTCCGCGCAGCGCGCCCCATCCGAACGCGTTGCGAGTGTATCTGGATTTTTTCTTATCGCCGGAAGGCCAGCTCGAGTGGAGCAAGGCCGCCGGCTTCGCCAGCCTACGCCGCGATGTTCCGAAAGACCATGTTCAGGATATTCTAGTGCCCAAGGACGGCATGCCGTACCCGGATATTTCCAACGAAAAGTATGTCCGTTTGCGAGAAGAGATCGTGGAATTTATCAAGACGATCATGCCGCGGTGAAACGAAGATTGGTGTAATAGCAGGTTGCTGAAAAAGTTTCGGAATGCTTCGACGGGCTCAGCATGAACGGAAAATGCTCCATGTATCAAATCCCCTCCGTTCGTCCTGAGCCTAGTCGAAGGACTCCGAGAGAGTTTCCAGTAACCCCGGTAGAGCTTTGGCGTGCCGGAGTGGTGGATTAATATCTGACCATCACGGCCATTCGGCTCAAGGAGATCAGCATGGGATTTACTGGCCTGCGAGAATTTATTGATCTGCTCGACAGAGAAGGCGAGCTTGCCCGCGTGCGCGTGCCGGTCGACTTGGATCAGGAGTTGGGCGCAGTCTGCGTCACGAGCTTGAGAGGCCGCGGCCCGGCACTT
>Ga0207701_10007341_pt1 | contig 10965 bp, 8 predicted proteins | sample KBSSwiSSwithPhiX_FD_184294 | JGI IMG/M metagenome (GOLD analysis project Ga0207701, IMG submission 184294) | Switchgrass rhizosphere bulk soil microbial communities from Kellogg Biological Station, Michigan, USA, with PhiX - S5 (SPAdes) (version 2) | ecosystem: Environmental > Terrestrial > Soil...
GCAGGGCGTTGTAGACCTCGGACCACTGCACCGTGGTCGGCCGCGCGCCCATCGCCTTGAAGGTCTCGATCCACATCGTGTTCGGCGGTACGCGCACGGTCATGCCGGCCATGTCCTCGGGTTTCTTCACCGGCTTGTCGGAAATCAGGTGGCGCTGGCCGAAGAAGCCGTTGGCCATCACCAGCTTGAAGCCGGCGGCCTCGAGCTTCTTCTCGACGCCCTTGTACCAGTCGGAGGCGAGCAGCTTGGCGTAGTCGTTCGGGTCCTTGATCAGGTAGGGGCCGTTGAGCACGCCGATGTCGGGCACGAAGTCGGAGAGGTAGCCGGGGTCGGTGATGTTCATCACGTTCGCCCCCTGGCGGATCATCTCGTTGACCTCCTTGCCGGAGCCGAGCTGCTCGCTCGGGAAGACCTGGATCTGCACCTTGTTGTTGGTGCGCTGGGCGACGTTCTTGGCGAAGTACTCGGCGGCGAGGTGCGCCGGCTCGGTGGTCGAGAGCGAGTGCGCGAGGCGGATGCGGATCACGTCCTGGGCGGCAGCGGGTGCCGCCGCCAGCGCGGCGACCAGCGAAAGGGCAAGCAAAGGCAGTCTCATGGTGTCTCCTGGGCGGTGGGTGAAGGCGGCGGCGACGTCGGCCGCGACGCTCATTTCTGGGTCTGCAGGACCTCGGCACGCTTGCCCGGCCTGGCCGCGCCCGCGTAGAGGACCTTCAGCTGGTTCTCGATGATCGCGGCGTGGCGCTTCACCGCCTCGGGGTGGAGGTCGGCCTCGGGCGGGAGCTCGTGATCGAAGTGCTTGCTGGCGTCCTTGCCGCGGACCAGGGTGGCGCTCTCGCGCACGCCCGAGGTCTGGTAGACGCTGGCGGCGATGTAGCGGATGGCGAAGCCGACCCGCCGGTGATTCGCCCGGTTCGGCTCCGAGCCGTGGCAGATCAGCACGTGGTGCAGCGACATCTCGCCGGGCGCGAGGATCACGTCGACGGCCTCGTTCTCGTCGACGTCGACCTCGATCTCCTGGCCGCGCGAGAGCAGGTTGGCCTCGACGAAGGTGTCCTTGTGCGGCACCTGGGCGTGCTGGGTGCCGGGCACGACCCGCATGCAGCCGCTCTCGACCGTGCTCGGCGTGAATGCGACCCAGGCGGTGACGACGTCGGGCGACGACAGGCCCCAGTAGGTGGCGTCCTGGTGCCACGAGACGTAGCTCGGGTCGCCGCCGTTCTTGGCGAAGAACTGCGAGCCCCAGCAGAGCAGGTCGGGGCCGAGCAGGTCCTCGACCGCGTCGACGATGCGCGGGTCGCGGACCAGCGCGTTCAGCCAGGGGAAGAGCAGGTGCGGCTTCTGGTTGATGCGCGCCGGCAGCTTGCCGCCGTGCGCCGCCTCGATGTCCTCGAGCCGGCCGAGCATGCGCGCCGCCTCGGCCTCGTCGACGACGCCGATCGGGAACACGATGCCGTCGCGGCGGTAGGCGGCGACGGCGCTGTCATCGAGGAGCCGGTTCGGCATCATCGGGTCCGAAGATTCATTGGTGAAATCAATCTTCAAGCGTAAACTTATTTCCCGGGCAGCGTCAATGCGCGTTGTCGAGGGGATGGCGAGGGTGCGAAAGCCTGGGCACACGGCGGACGGGGAGGGCGGCAGCGCCTACAGCGCGCCGGCGCTGGAGAAGGGCCTCGACATCCTGGAGCTGCTGGCCGGCAGCTCGCCCGGCCTCACCCAGAACCAGATCGCGGCGCAGCTCGGCCGCTCGGCGAGCGAGCTGTTCCGCATGGTCGAGGTGCTCGCCCGCCGCGGCTACCTCGGCCGCAGCCCGTCCGACGGCACCTACAGCCTGACCCTGAAGCTGTTCGAGCTGGCGCACCGCCAGCCGCCGGTGAAGCGCCTGCTCGCGGTGGCGCTGCCGCTGATGCACGAGCTCGCGCGCACCACCCGGCAATCGAACCACCTGGTGGTCCTGCACGAGCAGCGGATCCTGGTGCTCGCCCAGGTCGACAGCCCCGAGTCGATGGGCTTCTCGGTCCGTCTCGGCGCCCATTTCGAGTTCCGTGCCGACCGGGTCTCGGCCCGCGTCCTCACCGCGTTCCAGAGCGACGAGCGGCGCGACGAGATGATCGGAGAGATGCTGCGCAACGATCCCCATCCGCCGTCGCGGGCGCGGCTGTCGGCGCGGATCGCGCTGATCGGCAAGCAGGGCTACGAAGAGCACGTCAGCGACACGCTGCCCGGCATCACCGACCTGTGCTTTCCGATCGTCGACCGCGGCGGCCACGCGGTCGCGACCCTGACGCAGCCGTACCTGCGCCAGCGCGACGTCACCCTCTCGGTGGCGAAGGCGCGGGTCGCGCACCAGCGCATCGCCGCGGCGATCTCGCGCGAGCTCGGCGCGCTCGCGGGCGAGGCCGCGGCGGCGGCGTGACGCCGGCTGGCGCTCGCGCGCGCGTCACGGCCGGGCCGCGCCGAACGAGAAGCCGTCGAATGCCGTGACGCTGTCGGCCTTGGTCCACACGCCGACCTTGCCGGACCCGGCGATGTGGCCGTCGTCCAGCTCGATGTACCGCTTGCCGTCGAGCGACACGCCGATGCGTGTTCCCGCGAACTCGACGCGCAAGGTGTGCCACGCCCCGGCCGCCACCGGCGCGTCGACGTACTTCAAGGTCTTGCGGCTGCCGCCCTCGGTGAAGTAGAGCGAGACGTTGTTCTCGAGCGCGTTGGCCCGCGCCACGTAGTAGTTGTCGCCATCCTTCCAGCGCCACACCAGGCCGCCGGCCCGGTCTTCCCGACCCGAGATCGGCCGGAACCTGACCTCGACCCAGCCGTCCGTCATCGTCGCGTCGTTCCTGACGCACCAGGGAAACGCCGCCGTGCCCGATTGCTTCAGAACATGGCCCTTGCCCGGCGCGCCGGGATCGACCTCGACCGTCCACGTCGGGCTGCCTCGTCCGGTGGCGCCGCAGGTCCATCCGGCCGCTGCCTGGCCGACGGCGTCGGCGTTGAAGTCGACCGCTGCAGCCATGGCGTTCACCGTCGGCGCGAGCGCCGCAGCCAGGAGGATCCGTTTCATGCTCTGCTCCTTGCGCCCTAGAGGGCGCGTTGATAGCGCTCGAACACGGCAGTCCAGTCGATGTTGCCCATGAACGCATCGACATAGGCAGCCGCGGCCGCGCCGAAGTCGAGGTGGTAGGCGTGCTCGTACATGTCGAGCGCCAGGAGGGGCACGCCGCCGGCCAGCGCGTGCGTGTGGTCGGCGGCCCACTGGTTCACCAGCGTGGCGTCCCGCGGCATGAAGGTCAGCAGGACCCAGCCCGAGCCGCCGCCCAAGGCCTTGCCCATGGCGACGAATTCCGATCGCCACCGCTCGACGCTGGCGAAGCCGGATTCCAGGGCCTGTTTCATTGCCGGAGGCATGGTCCGGCCGTCGCCGCCGAGCGATTCGAAGTACAGCTCGTGGAGCAGCATCGAGTTGGTCGCGATCAGCTCTTCGCGCTTCAGGCCGTTGACGACGAAGCCGGGCGCCTGCGGCCAGTCGGTCGCGTCGAGCTGCTTGCGGATCGCGTTCAGCCGCTTGACCGCACCGGTGTAGTTGTTCTGATGGTGGCTCGCGATCAGCCGCTCGGAGAGACCCTGCAGGCTGGCGGCGCTGAAGGCCAGGGGTTGGGGGACAAGGTCCATCGGGATCTCCTTCGCAGGGATGGCGTGGCGATGCGCATCAGGCCCTGGAGCGGGCGGGATCGCGCTGGAAATGGGCATACAGCGAGTCCAGGACGGCGCTCATCTCGGCGAGAAGCGCGTCATCGTCGGCCAGGCGCTCGCGCGCCCCGGCCATGACCGCCTCGAATCCGGCAGCCTCCGCGACCGCGTCTCCGCCGACGTCGAGCTGGCGCACCAGTGCGGCAAGGCGTGCGAGCGCTGGATCCTCGTCGAGGCCGAAGCTCGCCATCAAGGTTTCGAAGGTGACGCGATCGCCGACGTGGGTGAAGCTCGCACCGTCGAAGTCGAAGCCCAGGGCCTTCTTCGGACAGTCGGCCGGCTTGGCCAACCACTGGAAACGCGCCTGAGGATCGATGAAGCGGCGGATCAGCCAGGCGCTGGCCACCCGGTCCACCCACAGCCTGCGCCGGGTCGCCCACACGCGGCCCCGGTAGTCGCTGGCCTGCAGCCGCGGGATCCGCCCCTTGCTGTCGTGCGGCTCGTCGGGGGAGAGCAGGCCGGCGATGCGCTGGCGCATGTCCAGCCACTCGGCGTCGGCCTCGGCAGTGACTTCGTCCGGAAAGAAGTCGATGGCGCGGACCGCGTCGAACTCGCGCTGCAGCCTGCGCTGCAGGCGCATGAGCTCCGGAGCGCTCAGCGAGCCCAGCGTCCGGTTCGCGCTCTTCCAGGCCTGACGCAACTCGGCGTAGTCGCCGCTGCGCTCGAACAACCGGCGGTAGGCCTGAGCCTCGGCCGCGGCGCGCGGCTGAACCGTCATGAGCCAGGCGCTGCCGCCTTCGCGAATGCACTCCTGGGCGAGCTGAAAGAGCGTGTCTTCCCGGTCCGCGCCGCTGGGCAGGAGATAGGCGCCGTCGCGCAGGGCCATGCAGCCGAGCGACTTGATGCTGCGCCAGATCCGCATGCGCGCCGTGGCACTCGGCGTCGGCAGCGAGACGACGAGGAGCAGCCATGGGGCGAGGTCGGCAGAACTCATGTAGCGAATCCTACGATAATGTAGAGTAAGCTACAACAACTATGACGTCCCTCCGCCTGGCGTTCGAGCGGCTCGCCCTGCCTCCGGGGGCCGACCCCGGCGCGTTGCCGCTGCTCGCGGGGCGCGCCCTGCGGGCCCTCGTCGACGGCTACATGGCGGTCTTGCTGCCGGCCTATCTCCTCGCCCTGGGGCTCGGAACGCTCGAGGTCGGCGTCATCGCCACGGCGACGATGCTCGGCTCGGCCTTCTGCACGCTCGCCGTCGGCGCGTGGGGCCACCGCTTTCGGTCGACCGGCCTGCTGCGCGCTGCCGCCCTGCTGATGGCGGCCACGGGGCTGGGCTTCGCCGCCTTCTCGTCGTTCTGGCCCCTGCTGCTGGTCGCCTTCGTCGGCACGCTGAATCCGAGCTCGGGCGACGTCAGCGTCTTCCTGCCGCTCGAGCACGCCCGACTCGCCGGCGCGGCCGGGGGTCGCGCCAGAACCTCGCTCTTTGCCCGCTACAGCCTTGCGGGCGCCTTGTGCGCATCGGTCGGCGCCCTCGCCGCGGCCGTGCCCGACGCCTTGTCGGGCGCGGGCTTGTCCCGGCTCGCGGCGCTGCGGGTCATGTTCCTCGTCTACGGCGCGGCCGGCCTGCTCGTGTGGTGGCTCTATCGGCGCACACCGGGGGAGGCCGAGAGCGGAGCGGTGCCCGCGCATGCGCCGCTGCTCGCGTCGCGTCGGGTCGTGGTGCGGCTCGCCGCGCTGTTCAGCGTCGATGCGTTTGCCGGCGGGCTGGTCGTCAACTCGCTGCTTGCGTTGTGGCTGCTCGAGCGCTTCGGCGTCTCGCTGTCGCAGGCCGGCACCTTCTTCTTCTGCGCCGGATTGCTGAGCGCGATCTCGCAGATGGCGGCACCGCTCGTCGCCGCTCGCATCGGCCTTTTGAACACGATGGTGTTCACGCACATCCCGGCCAACATCTGCCTGGTGCTGGCAGCGCTCGCCCCCAGCCTGCCCTGGGCGCTCGGGCTGCTGCTGGTCCGCAGCGCCCTGTCGCAGATGGACGTGCCGACGCGGACCGCCTACGTCATGGCGGTCGTGACGCCGGCCGAGCGAACGGCCGCCGCGAGCTTCACCGCGGTGCCGCGCAGCCTCGCCGGCGCCCTCAGCCCGACGCTCAGCGGCTTGCTCTTCGCCGCGGGCTGGATCTCCGCGCCGCTCGTCGCCTGCGGCGCGATCAAGATCGCCTACGACCTCACGCTGTGGAGGGCGTGCCGGGGCGATGTCCTGGAAGATCCCGGTCTTCGATGAGCGCGCGCCCCTGCAGCGTCTCGCGCATCCGCCGGAGCAGATCGTCGTCGAGCGCATCGACGTTGTCCGCGATCGCCTTTGCCGTTGCGCCTGCACCGTCTCCCAGCGCTTGGGCGCGGCGCCGGCAGGCGAAGGGAAGATCGGGTTCGGCCAGGAGCGCAGCCAGCCATCGCGGCCATGCGCCCGCAGGCTCGTCGACGACGTGACTGACCGCGCTCGCCAGAAAGGCCGCGTCCCAGCGCAGCGATTTCAGCCGGTGCTCGAGCGCCAGGTCGATGCACTCGACGGCGCAGCGCGTGGCCTGACCGAGCGCGCCCGCCTCGAGATCGAGCAGGCCGAGGTCGACCTTCGCTTCGCCGCGCAGCGCGGGCGAAGCCACGTCGGCGGCGCAGGCAAGGAGCCGGCGGGCCTCGTCGCGCCTGCCGAGCGCCCGCAGGGCCTGGCCGAGCACGCGCGATGCCGCCGAGATGCCGGGCGGGTGGCCCGACTGCTCGTGGATCGCCAGCGCACGGCGCGCCAGCTCGGCAACGCGCTCCACCGCGCCGCCGTTGGAGTGCAGGAGGGCCTCGGCCTGCGCCAGGACCGCCTGGGCCAGGCGAGGCTGGTTGCCGACGCCCTCGTGCACCGGCAGGGCGCGCGTCAGCAGGCGTCCGGCGTCCTCGAAGCGACCCATGCGGATCCAGGACCGTGCCAGGACCGTCTGCAGGGTGGCCTGGATCGGCGGCGAGACGCAAAGTCGCTCCGCCAGGCTCAACGCCTCCTGGTACCGGGCCTGGGTCTCGACGTTGTCGCCGCGGGTCTCGGCCAGCATCGCCCGGTAGAACTGGGCCCGCACGTGCAGCGCCGGCTCGTCGACCTGCGCCAGCAGCGGCTCCAGCTCGGTCAGGCGCGCCTCGATGAAGGGTACGTCGTCGCGAAGGAAGCCGACCAGCGTCAGGTGGACCAGCGCGTTCGCCTGCACCGCCACCAGGCCGAGCTCGCTCGCCAGCGCGGCGGCGTTGCCGAGATCGTCTTCGGCCTCGCGGCCCTGGCCGAGCCCGACCCGGGCCACTCCGCGCTGCACCCAGACCCGCGCCTTCGTCGCCGGCCGCAGGCGCTCGGCGAGCGCCAGCACCCGCTCGGCGAACTCGAGCGCCATGCGCTGCTGGCCCCGGCCGACGAGAACGTGCAGCCAGGGCTCGGCGACCTCGTCCGCCTGCGTCGTCAGGTCCCATCCCGGCGCAGCCGCCTTCAGGTTCGCCAGGTCGTGGGTCAGCGCGACATGGGCGTCCAGCCCGCGCGCACCGTCGAGCCCGGCGCGATGCCGGACCAGCAGGTCGGCGAAAAAGGTCGCATGCCGGCGCTGCACCTGGCGCAGTTCGTCGCCGTCGTGGCCGAGCATGTCGCGCAGGAACTGGCGAACCAGCTCGTGCAGGCCGAGCCGGCCGTCGGCACGCCGCTGCACCAGCGACTTGCCGACCAGGGCCGAGAGCAGGCGCAAGGGCGCGTCGGCCACCGCCGCCGCCGACTCGTGGGTGAAGCCGCCGACGAACACGCAGAGCGGTGCGAGCGCGCGCTGCTGCTCGCGGTCGAGCAAGGTCCATGACGTTCTCACCACGGCCTCGAGGTTGAGATGGCGCCGGGGCCGGTCGCGATGCCGAGAGGCGAGCGACGTCAGGGCCGAGTCGATCGCCGCCACCAGGTCGCCGCAGGGGACGGTGCGCACCCAGGCCGCCGCCAGCTCGAGCGCGAGCGGCATGCCTTCGACGAGGCGGGCGAGGCGCACCATGTGCGGCCACTCGGCCGGGGCCGAGAAGCCGGCGTAGGCCTGACGTGCCCGCTGCGCGAACAGGTCCGTGGCGGCGAAGCTGCTGCCGGGCGCGGCATCGGCGTCGGGGCAGGGCAGGCCGGAGAGCTCGTAGATCCATTCCTCCTGCAGGCCGAGCACCTCGCGCGAGGTGACGAGAAGGTGAAGGCGGGGCGCATCGCGAAGCAGGGCGAGCACGAACTCCGCCGCGTCGCCGTCGCCGCTACCGCCGAGCAAGTGCTCGAAGTTGTCGAGCACCAGCAGGCGGTGCTGCGACCGCAGGGCGGCGCGCAGCGCCGCCGCCGGCTCGGCCTGCGGCGGCAGGTCGATCTGCAGCGCCAGGGCGATGCCCTGCGCCAGTTGCGCCGCCGATGCGACGGTTTCCAGGGCCACCCAGGCCGCGCCCTGCTCGAATCGCGGGGCGATGTGATTGACCAGCACCGAGGCCAGGCGGGTCTTGCCCATGCCGCCGAGCGCCTGCAGCGTGAGCAGCCGGCACGACGGGTCGAGCAGGAGCTGCTCGAGCGCGGCCAGCTCCTCGACGCGGCCGAAGAACGGCGTGCCCGGGAGGCTGGGCACGACGACGACCGCTTCGGCGTCGGCCGGCGGCGTGACGTGCAAGGACCGCGGCAGCGCCGCGGGCGGCGGATTCAGCGCCTCGAACAGCGCCCGCGTCTGCTCGCTCGGCGCCCGTCCCGCGGCCACCGCGAGCTCGCGCCGACAGGTCTCGTATTGCGCCGACGCGGCGTCCGGCCGGCCCGACTCCAGGTAGAGCCGGATCAGCCAGCGGTGCGCCGGTTCGGCCGCGGGTTCCAGCTCCTGCCAGCGACGGGCGACGGCCAGGGCCGCATCGCGTGCCGCGGCGGCGTGCGCGCTGTCCTGGCGGGCACGCTCGCGGTGCCGTTCGATCAGGCGGTCAAAGACCGATTGCGCCGCTTGCCGCCAGCGCGCGCGCTCGCGCGTGAGCCAGTCGTCGAACTCGACCGTGGCGTCGATGTCCAGGCCCTTGAGCAGCTCGCCGCCGTAGAGCGACGCGGCTTCGCTCAGGTCGGCCGTCTCGTCGGACGAGGCGAGGGCGGCGAACCGGGTGGCGTCGAGATCGATCGCCGGCCCGGCGACGATGCTGTCGCGATCGACCACCAGGCCCTCGGCCAGGGGCGCCGGCAAACGCAGCAGGGCGGTCCGCAAGGAAGCACGCGCGGCCTCCGGGTTGGCGCCGCCCCAGAACAGCTTCGCCAGCTCGCGGCGCGAGTGGCGTGCGCCGCTCAGCGCCAGGTAGCAGAACAGGCCCAGCGACTTGCGCGAGGCGCACGCGACCGGCCCGCCCGGCGAATGCAAGCGCGGCTCACCGAGCAGGTTCACGGTTAGCGTCGCCATGGCGCCATCTTAGGTCGGGCTCCTCGGCCGCGGACCGCGCGCCGGCGTGCTGTCACGCTGCAGTGACGGTGCGTTCACGCGCGGATTTCTAGGATCGGCTCGGCCGGTCCGGAAGGGTCCGTCGACCGTTGAACGAGGAGCCGAACATGTCGCACCGCTTTGGTCTTGCAGGTCTTGTCGTCGGGGTGCTGATGCCGTTGCTGCTGCTGGCCGCTTGCGGCGGGGGTGGCGGGGGCGGAGACAGTGGAGGCGGCCCGGCGCCCGCGCCGCTGCCGGTGACGGTGATCGACACCTCGGGCCGGTTCGTCGCCGGCGCCAGCGTCAGCTCGCCCGCCGGTTCGGTCACTACCGACGCCGCCGGCAAGGCCGCGGTGCCGGTGGCCAACGGCAGCGAGTTCGCGCTCGGCGTCGCCAAGTCGGGCTTTGCCGAGCAGGTGAAGCTCCTGACCTTGCCGGCCGGGCGCAACGCCGATGCGATCGTGGTGATGCTGATCGAGCGCGACGCCGCGGTCACCATCGCCGGCATCGAAGGCGGCGGCAGCGCCAGCGGCCGCGATGGCGTGAAGGTGACCTTCCCGGCAGCGGCGCTGGTCACCGCGGCCGGCGCGCCGGTCTCGGGAATGATCCAGATGCAGATGACGCCGGTGAACGTGGTCGATCTCGACGTCGGCGCGTTTCCCGGCGCCTTCGAGGGCCTGCCGACCGGCGCGGCGCGGGCGGCGATCATGAGCTACGGCAGTGCCGAGCTGCTGCCGCTCCAGGGCGGGCAGAAGCTCGAGCTGGCCGCCGGCAAGACGGCCGAGATCGAGCTGCCGATCTATCCTGGCCTGCACCAGGGCGGCAACGCCGTGGCGGTCGGCGACACGATCGCGCTCTGGTCGTTGAACGCGGGCACGGGACTGTGGACCCAGGAGGGCAGCGGCACCGTCGTCGCGAACGCCGCCTCGCCGACCGGCAAGGCGCTGCGCGCGACCATCGGTCACTTCTCCTGGTGGAACGGCGACGTCGCGAGCGAGATGGCCACGGTCAACCTGAGCGTCGCGGTTCCCAACGCCGCCCCGCCGGCGCCGGCCGGCACGCTCGCCGCGGTGTCCGGGCAGGTGGTGGCCGGTACCGGACCGGCCTGGGTCGCGACCACGTCGGTGCCGTTGGGCACGAGCGTCGCCGTGCGGGTCCCGGCGACTGCCACCACTCGGCTTTCGGCACGCGTCGACCTCGCGACCCAGGTCTGCACCGGCTCGATCGACGTGGCGCCGGCAGCCAACGCCACGGTCGACGCCACCGTCTCCGCCGTCTGCTTCACCACGCCGGTGCCTGTCCTGGTCCAGCCGAGCAGCGTGGTCACGACCAACTCGGCGCGGCCGATTCCGATCGAGGTCACGATCGACGGTCCGGTGCCGGACGGCGTCGACGTGCTCGTCGACGGCACGCCGATCGCGCAGCTCGGGCCGCAGTTCTTCTACCGGGCGTTCTGGGACTCGTCGGCCTTCGCGGAAGGCTCGCACCTCGTCAGCGCCCGGGCGACGTTGCACGGGACCTCGCGTGACAGCAGCACGCGGGAAGTCGTGGTCGACCGCACCGCGCCGCAGGCGACGAACATCGGCCCGGCGGCGACGGTGGAAGTCAGCGGCAGTACGGTCTTCAGCGTCGACTTCGATGAGCCGGTCAATCCGCTGCCCTTCACGCTCGCCGATGCAGGCTCGCCGATGCAGTCAAGCTCTCCGTGGTTCCGGTGAACCAGATCACGCCGCTAGAGTCATCGCCGCGACCCTGGCCTACGACGATACGCAGCGCCGCCTGACCGTGACGCCCGCGACGCCCCTGCCGCTCGGCGTGGC
>Ga0207701_10007342_pt1 | contig 10964 bp, 9 predicted proteins | sample KBSSwiSSwithPhiX_FD_184294 | JGI IMG/M metagenome (GOLD analysis project Ga0207701, IMG submission 184294) | Switchgrass rhizosphere bulk soil microbial communities from Kellogg Biological Station, Michigan, USA, with PhiX - S5 (SPAdes) (version 2) | ecosystem: Environmental > Terrestrial > Soil...
CGGTCGAGGCGGTGTTCGGCGCCGACAACGAGCGCCTCTCGATCCGGCACGATGCCGGAAGCTCGGCCGCGCCCTATGTCGCCGGCACGCTGCTCGCGATCCGCCGTGTCGCCGAGAAACCGGGCCTGCGGCGTGGGCTGGATACGCTGATGGATTGAGCAGTCCCGCGATAACCTCTTATTCCGTTCGCGAATGCCCCTCCTCCGCGAGGGCTGTTGCGAGACGATCTGCTCGGCCTCGCCGGCGGCGAGAACGGTCAGGTCGGACAGAACGTCGTTCGCCGCAAGGACGGCTCGATCGAGAAGCTCAAAGGCTGCGACGCGACCGTGATCGACCCCGACGAGGCGATCATCATCCAGACGCCTACCGCGGGCGGGTATGGGAAGGCGGTCGAGCAGACCTGAGTCGTCAAACGCAAAAGGTCAGACACCCGACCTCGACATATTTCGCCAGGAAGGCAAGCGTGAGCCCCACAAGGCCAAATCCAATCGCGATCCAGTAGAGCGTATGGTGCCGAAACCGTCTCTTGGGAGAGAAGGCCTCGAGTGCGAACTGATCAAGGTAGTTGTCCTGCCACTGGTTGTTCACATGCCGCCCGATAAAGAGACCCGCGTCGGCGGCCGCATAGACGTAGATGCAAATCATCACGAGGAGGCCCACCAGAAAGCATTTCGACGTCTGCATGGACAGCGCATTTGCGAACAGCGCGAACAAGGGTGGTGTCGAAAGATACAGGCCCATGTGAAACTTAATGTAATCGTAAATCAGCTTGAGTTGCTCGCGCTTGTCAGACGCTTCCAGCGTTGAGCCCCACGACATAGGTCCCCCCTCGTTGCAATGCATCGACGCTCTGAACAGCACTTTAGACAGTGCTGGGGTGATGGGCGAGGTACTCCCCTTCCCGTCACCCTGTCCCTCCACAAATCCCACGCTCGCCGATGAAGCGCTCGGTGAACAGCCGCGCCTGGGTCGGCGCGACGGGATTGGAGTCCAGATCGAACTCGAGGATGTCGGCCGCCGTGATCAGTGCGCGGGCGCGCGAGCGCGCCATCAGGTAGCGGTTCGGTTGGTCGGATGGCGGATGCTCACATGGCCATAGGCATCGAGCACGCCTTCGTTCGCCAGAATGTGGCTGGCGAGCACCAGATCGCCGGTGGCCGCGGCGTCGACAGGGGACCTGCGCGTCCGCCCGCTGCGGGAGCGCCTACCCCGCGAGCCCGGCCAACACGAAGACGATAATCGGCTTGAGCATCATTCCCGCCTCCCCTGATAAATGCCTGACAACGCACCACTATCCCGTTTTCGAACATTCGCCCTTGCTCTCACCGCCCCCTGCGCTATTTTGTCGCAATAGGGGCAGTTTGTCGCAGCAGCGTTCCGGCATCGACCGGAGGCGGGCGGCAAAGGGGAAACGCGATGTGGGACCAGCACTACGATCCTTTTTCCAATCAGGTTCTGTCGACGCTCGCGGCCGCATTGCCGGTCGTCACGCTGCTGGTGCTGATCGCCACCAACAAGGTGAAGGCGCACATCGCGGCGGTCATCGCGCTCGTCGTTGCCAACCTGGTCGCGATCTTCTTCTTCACCATGCCGGCCAACATGTCGCTGCGCGCGACCGTGCTCGGCGCGGTCACCGGTTTCTTCCCGATCGGCTGGATCGTGCTCAACGTCATCTTCCTCTACCGGCTCACGGTGGAGAAAGGCGTGTTCCAGACGCTGCAGACCACGATCGGCGGCGTCACCACTGATCGCCGCCTTCAGCTTCTGCTCATCGCGTTCTGCTTCGGCGCGTTCTTCGAGGGCGCATCCGGCTTCGGCACGCCGGTTGCCGTCACCGGTGCGATCCTGATCGGGCTCGGCTTCTCGCCGCTCGCGGCCTCCGGCCTGTCACTCATCGCCAACACCGCGCCGGTCGCCTACGGCGCGCTCGGCACGCCGATCCAGGGGCTTGCCAGCGTGATGGCGAACTCACCCGAAGAGGTGGGGCCGCTCGCCTTTCAACTCGGAGCCATGGTCGGCCGGCAATTGCCGTTCTTCTCGCTCATCGTTCCGTTCTGGCTGATCTGGGCCTTCGCGGGCTGGAAGGGCATGAAGGAAGTGTGGCCGGCGATCCTTGTCACCGGTATCTCGTTCGCGCTCCCGCAATTCCTGATCTCGAACTTCATCAATCCGTGGATCGTCGATATCGGCGCGTCGCTGATTTCGATGGCCTGCCTGATCGGCTTCCTGAAGATCTGGCAACCGAAGGAGCTCTGGCTCTCGGCGGCGCTGCGCACGAAGGATGACTCGGCAAAGGACGCGCCGCCGCCCCAGCCTGCCGGCCCCAAGCCGGGCACCGCGCAGGTGTGGCTCGCGCTGCTCCCCTGGATCATCGTCTGCGCCATCCTGCTGCTCTGGGGCACCAACTGGTTCAAGGGACACGTGAACCCGTGGGCGACCTGGAACTACGCAGTTCCTGAGCTCGACAAGATGATCAACAAGGTGGCGCCGATCGTCTCGAAGCCCACGCCGGAAAGCGCGGTGTTCGGCTTCACCTGGCTCTCCTACACGGGCTCGGGGATGCTGATCGCGGCGATCATTTCCGGATTGCTGCTGGGTTTCTCGCCGGTGCGCCTCGTCACGTCCTACGCCCGGACGATCAAGGTGTGCGCCTATTCGCTCATCACCATCTCGGCGATGCTCGCGATCGGCACGCTCACGCGCCTGTCCGGCATCGACGCGACGCTCGGCCTGGCATTCGCGGCGACCGGCGTCCTTTATCCCTTCTTCGGCACCCTGCTCGGCTGGCTCGGCGTCGCTCTCACCGGCTCCGACACGGCATCGAACATTCTGTTCGGCAATCTGCAGAAGATCACCTCCGAACAGCTCGGGCTCTCGCCGATCCTGATGGGCGCCGCCAACTCGTCCGGCGGCGTGATGGGCAAGATGATCGACGCGCAGTCGATCGTGGTCGCCTCGACCGCGACCAACTGGTATGGCCACGAAGGCTCGATCCTCCGCTACGTGTTCCTGCATTCGATCGTGCTGGCCTGCCTCGTCGGCGTGCTGGTGACGCTGCAGGCCTACGTCTATCCGTTCACGTTGATGGTCCTGAAATAGGGCCGCAACGGAAGCGGTTTTGCGACAATCCCCGCGGCGTTGCCGCGGGGATTTGCGTATTGGTGCGGTTCTTGTCCATCTAGCCAATGCCGTACTTGTGAAATAGAACGGCGCGCGGTGGAGATTGCCCGGGATATTTTGAGAGGTCGCATGGTTTCGTTCGCGGGGATTTTGAAGCAGGCCGGCGCCGCCGCGGTCCTGCTCGCGGCTGCCGCTCCCACGACCGGCCAGGCTCAGACCGACAACAGCTTTCCGTTCGGACTGGAAATGACGCTGGATGTGGGGCGTCAGCCCGGATCCAGGCGGATACCGAACCTCGAGATCGGCGATGCCGGCGAGGTGGTGCTCGAACTCTGGTGCAAGGGCGGCAAGGGCCAGTTTTCGGTGGCGGGCAACAGCGTGGTCTTTGTCGCCGGCGCCATGGAGAACCGAAGTTGTCCGCCGGACCGCGCGCAGGCCGACGACGAGCTGATCGCCGCGCTGGCCGACGCGGCGACCTGGAACCGGCAGGGCGATTTCGTCTCGTTTATCGGTGCCAGGACGCTGCGCTTCCGGCTCAATACGAACTAGGGGACGGCTTCGCCGGATCATGAAGATCCGGCGCAGCACCGCCGGCCGGCGTCAATTCGACGCCTGCTCCAGCTTGCCCCAGTCGCCGGCCTCGATGCGGACGATCAGTCGGTATCCACCATTGCCGTCCGGTGCAAACACCGAGGCCTCCCCTTCGTGGATGTCCTCCCAGTTCTTGCCGAACGCATCGATGATGTTCGGCTTGTGCGAAACCAGCACAAGGTTGCTGTCGGCCGGTGGCCGTGTGGAAATGAGCCTGCGAAGCGCCTGTGCGCGTCGATTGTTCTCCTCGGGAGAAAGCGCGGCTCCGCTTTCAGTGAGGTCGAGCGTGGTGGTCACCTCGCCATAGCCCAACAGCTTGCCGGTGTCGGCTGCCCGCTGGAGCTGGCTGGTCAGGACCTGTCCCACGGGAATTTTCAGTTTGTGCATCGACTCGCGGATTGATTTTGCCTGCTCACGCCCCAGCTGGTTGAGCTGGCGTTCGCCGGAGACATTCGGCCGGCTCATGGAATCTACCTTCGTCTGATCCGTCGTCGCACCATGACGGAACACGATCACGTAACCGCCCTTGCGCAGGGCGTTGATCGCGTCAGCCTGCAACGACGTGGGCTGGCTGCTTGCGACCGACGGCAACAATAAGATCAACACAGACAGTAACAATCGAACGCTAAACATGGGCTCTCTCCTCCAATAGCTCGGCCGGATAGCCGAGAAACAGGCTTTGCCGCCACCACTGCCATCGCCGAAGCCATGAATGTGCGGCGCGATGCCGATGATTTCATTTTCGTTCTCCTTGTTTTTGTTGGTTCACCGCCGAACGCAGCGCAGGCAGCGTGAGCTGCCATGGATCTTGCGAGAGCTATTTGACGCGAATTCAAATCACTCAAAGGATGGCGCCGGACAAAACGAGCGATGTGTTGGTGACAGGGTCGAAATGGTGATCCGCAAGCCGCTTGGGTATCCGCGGTGTGAACCGGCCGTGCGTGGCGGTTTATTTCATCGCCGCGTGCTCGCAGCCAACCTTCGTCGCCATGATCAGCGATACAAGGGCGAGGTTCCGGTCCCCGGAAACAGCCTTCAATTTTTTTCTCCCTGGTTCAATCTCAAGCAATGATGTGGCCGTCGTGGAAGCGAGCGTTTGAATGCGCGTTTGAATGCCGGCGATTTGCCGTTGTAACCTCCGTAGGATCCGTCTTCTGCAGGAACCAGCCTGAGATGCCCGGGGCGGATGTGAAAGTCTTTGCCCCTTGCTCTATTTTCCTCGTAGATGTACTTGATTTTCGGTCGATGAGGCCGTCGCTCCCGGGGGAACGCGTGCAGTTTCTCTTTGCCAATCATACGCTTGATACCGACACCCGCGAGTTGCGCCGTGGCGACAGGCCGGTTGCCGTCGAGCCGCAGGTATTCGACGTCCTGACCTATCTTTTGCAAAACCACGAGCGCGTTGTCAGCAAGGATGATCTTTTCGCCTCTGTCTGGCGCGGCCGGATCGTGGCGGACTCGACCCTTGCCAGCCGTATCAACGCCGCGCGCAAAGCGGTCGGCGACAGCGCCGCGGAACAGAAACTGATCCGCACCATCGCACGCAGAGGCATCCGGTTCGTCGGCGACGTGGACTGCCAGCTCAAAGACAACGGCCAGGTGCAAGCCGCTGCGCCGCTGCGCGAAAGCCTTCAGCCGCGCCCATCGTCCTTGCCGTCGCTGGATCGGCCCGCGATCGCCGTCCTCGCGTTCGCCAACATGAGCGACGACCCGGAGCAGGAATATTTTTCCGATGGCATCAGCGAGGACATCATTACCTCGCTTTCCAAGTTGCGCTGGTTCTCCGTCATCGCGCGCAATTCATCCTTCACCTACAAGGGGAAATCAGTACCCCTGAAGCAGATCGCCGAGGCACTCGGCGTCGGCTATGTCATTGACGGCAGCGTACGCAAGAGCGGCGCGCGTGTGCGCATCACGGCTCAGCTCAATGACGTGATCACCGGCAGCCATCTCTGGGGCGAGCGTTACGATCGCAACCTGGCGGATGTTTTCGCAGTCCAGGACGAAATCACCAAAGCCATCGTCGCCGCCATCGAGCCGCAGGTCTACGCAGCGGAGAACTTCCGTGCCCGCCGCAAACCTCCGGAGAGCCTCGACGCCTGGGATCTGGTGATGCGAGCGCTGGGGCATTTCTGGAAGGTGACGCGCCAGGACAATCTCGAGGCGCAGGCGCTGCTCGAGAAGGCAATCGCCGTCGATAAATATTGCGGCCAAGCGCTCGGCCTCCTCGCCCTCAGCTATATATTCGATACCCATATGGGTTGGAAGGAGGGCACGGCCCTTGTGCCGGCTGCCGAGCGGGCTGCGCTGGCAGCGATCCGTGCCGACAGCGAGGATGGCTGGGCGCATCTCGCGCTTGCTGCGGTCTATGCGAACCTGGGGCGTTTCGACGATTCGCTGGCCGAATTCGAGTTGGCATTGCGCCTCAATCCGAATTTATCGCTGGCGCAGGGCTTGTATGGCCTTGTGCTCACCTATCGCGATCGCTGGAAAGAGGGCGGCGACGCCGCTCGCCGTGCGCTGCGGCTGAGCCCGCGCGATCCGCTCTCCGCCATCTACAACGGCATTGCCGCCTATGCGGAATTCGTCGGACGCAATTACGACGAAGCGGTCCGGCTCGCGCGCGCGGGTGTCCGTCAGCGGTTCGACTTCGTCGGTGCCCATCGCATACTCACCGCGGCGGCCGCCATGGCGGGCGAAACCGATCTCGCCAAGGCCGCGCTTGGGGATCTGCGCCGCGTTCTGCCCAATATCTCGCTTGCCCGGATATCGAGCCACATGCTGCTCAGGCACCCTGCCGAGCGGGAGCACTTTCTGGAAGCCTTTCGCCGCGCCGGCCTGGAGTAGTCCGGCTCGGCAATCCGGACCACGGCTTTGATCCGATCACCACGTCCGATCGAGCCGGCACCGGTGGGCTGAGCTATTCTATTCCACCTTCAGCCCGAGCTGATGAACGAGCTTGCTCCACTTCTTTTCCTCCCGATCGATGTCGTCGGCGTATTCGGCCGGCGTTGAGGCCAGAGGATCGCCGCCTTCGAGATGGATGCGTTTCTGCACCTCCGGATCGTTCCCGAGTTTGCGCAGTTCGGCGCTCAGGATTTCGACGATCTCCGGCGGGGTGCCGTGCGGCGCCAGCAACCCGTAATGCAGCACGGCCTCGAAGCCCGGCATCCCCGACTCGTCGAATGTGGGCACATCCGGCAATAGCGAGAAGCGCGTCTTGCTGGTGACGGCGATGGCGCGCAGTTGGCCGGCATCAAGATTGCCCAGTGCCGGCGGCAGCACGCCGAAAGCGATCGGCACGTGGCCGCCGAGCAGATCGTTCATGACCGGCGCCGTGCCCTTGTAGGGGATGATCGCAACATCGATGCCGGCTTCGGCCTTGAACAGTTCGGCACACATGTAGCCGCCGGTGCCGACCGGCGAGGTGCCAAGGTTGAGGGTGCCCGGCGCCTTCCTTGCAAGCGCGATTACATCGGCGACCGTCTTCGCAGGAAACGAAGGATGGGCGAGCAGGGCCACCGGCATGGAGGCGACCAGGCCGACCGGCGCGAAGTCCTTGCGCGGGTCCATGCCAAGCCTGGTGTAGAGGCTGGGGTTGATCGACAGCGTCCCGGTATGGCCGAGCAACAGGGTGTAGCCGTCCGGCGCTGCGCGCGCGACGACGCGCGTACCAATCGTTCCACCGCCGCCGCCACGGTTGTCGACCGTCACCGTCTGGCGGAATGTCTCGGACAGCTTTTGCGCCACCACCCGGGCCATGGCGTCGACGCCGCCGCCTGCCGGATACGGCACGACGAGGGTGATCGTGCGGGTTGGAAATCCAGCCGCGTGTGCGGCCGTCATTGTCACCGGCGCGCTGACGAGGCCGACCGCCGATGCAATGGCGATTGCGGCGGCGATAACACCGTTGCGACAAGATAGTTTAATCACCCGGCTGGCTCCCTGCTGGCGATGGTGCGCTGGCTGTCTTGTCGGCGGCTGCATTTCCCTTCCAGCCGCGACGCTGATCGACGGCATCATAGTGATCCCATCCAATGCTTGGATAGGGCTTTGAGTAAAGCAGGAGCACCCGACGGCGCAGCCGTGGATGAAGACCAACATCAGTTCCAACCTTGAACTGCACGCCAAGGCCGCATAGGCTCAACTCAGAGAACGCCTGCCGTGCCCTTTTCAACGAGAAGCGGGACATTATCCCATCGATGCGGTCCACTGAGCGGCGCCCGTTCCCCCACCGCCGGGGCCTGATCATCGTTACGACATTGGCCACCGCCTATGTCGCCAGCCATTTCTTCCGCGCTTCCAACGTCACCATCGGGCTGGACCTGATGCGTGACCTCGCCATCGGGCCGGAAGCCCTGGGCGCGCTGACCGGCGCGTTCTTCTTTGGCTTTGCCGCGATGCAGATCCCTTGCGGCTTCTTCTTCGATCATTTCGGCCCGCGCCGTACGGTAGCCGGCATGCTCGTGCTCGCCACCTTCGGCGTCACCATCTTCACGCTGGCGCCGACCTGGCCGATACTGCTCACCGGCCGCGTGCTGATGGGCGCCGGATTCGGCGCCATGCTGATCGGCAGCATGGTGGTGATCTCGCGCTGGTTCCCGCCGGATCGCTTCTCCACGCTCACGGCCATGGTCTTGTCGATCGGCCTGCTTGGCAATCTGGCCGCCACCACGCCGCTGGCCTGGGCTTCGCAGGCCTCTGGCTGGCGCACCGTGTTCGGCGCCGTCGCGGTCTTCACCGCACTCGCCACCATCGCCGTCTGGCTGGTGGTGCGCGACGCGCCGCCGGGCCACCCGTTCCTGGCGCGCACCCCCGAGCCACCACGCCAGATGCTGCAAGGCATGCTGGAGGTGCTGCGCAACCCGCGCCTGCGGCCGATCCTGGCGCTGAACTTTTGCAACTATGCCTGCACCTTCACCGTGCAGGGCCTGTGGGGCGGTCCGTTCCTGCGCGAGGTGCATGGGTTGAGCCCGATCGAGGCCGGCAACGTGCTGCTGTCCGCCGTGATCGCCTACCAGCTCGGCATGCTCGCCTTCGGCCCGCTCGATCGCCTGCTGGACACCCGCAAATGGATCGCGATCGGCGGCAGCCTGGTGATTATTTCCATCCTCGCTACGCTGGCGATCGCGTCGCACCCGCCGATCTTCGTGCCGATCGGCGCCATCGTCGGCATCGGTTTCCTCAGCGCCTCCAGCACCATGGTGATGACGCATGGCCGCGGCATCTTTCCGGACCGGCTGATCGGGCGCGGGATCGCGACCATCAACACCGCCGTGATGCTCGGCGTCGCCTGCATGCAGACGCTCTCCGGGATCATCATCGGCGCCTTCGAACCGCTGGCCGACGGCGCCCGCAGCGAGACCGCCTACCGCGCCTTGTTCGGGGTGCTCACCGCGGTGCTGATCACGGCGGTTGCGATCTACAGCCGTTCGCAGGACGTCAGGCCCAGCGACGAGATGCGGGCGCGAACGGCAACGGTGTGATGTCAGTGGGCGGCGGCACGCACTAACCCGGTTTTTCCTATCGTCGGCATCCACAGTCTGGCCAGCACGGGAATGACCAGGAGGCTGCAGATCGGCGACAGCAGCATCCCTCCGACGATGACGCAGGCCAGCGGCTGCTGGACCTGCGAACCGATCCCGGTCGAGATCGCCGCCGGGACCAGGCCGATACATGCCGATAGCCCCGTCATGAAGATCTGCCGCATCCTTGTTTCCGCGGCGCGGATGATGGCGTCCTCCGTCCCCATGCCTTCTTCAATGTCGCGGCGGATATAGGACATCAAGAGGATGCCATCCATCGCCGAGACGCCGAACAGCGAGATGAAGCCAACCGCGGCCGAAACGCTGAAATTCAGACCGCCGATGTAGAGTCCGAGAATTCCGCCGGCCACCGCGAAAGGAATGCCCGACAGTGCCAGCAGGCTGTCCCGTATCGAGTTGAACAGGCTGTAGAGCAGCATCAGGATCAAGAGCAGGCTCAACGGCACGATCAGCGCCAGCCGCTTCTTGGCGTCGACCAGCGCGCCGTATTCGCCGGACCATTCCAGCGAGTAGCCCTGGGGGAGCGGGACCTTCTTCTGAACCCGTTGCTGGGCCTCGAGCACGGTTGATCCGAGATCGCGGTCGCGAACGCTGTACTTCAGCGGGATGAAGCGCTGGCTGTTCTCGCGGTAGATATAGGCAGCACCACTGACGAGCTTGATCTCGCCAAGATCGCCAAGCCTGATATAGGCGGTTGGCAGTTTCGGATCCGAATTCGGCAACGCAACCGGGATCGCGCGGATGGCATCGACATCCCTGCGGAATTCCGGCGCCAGGCGCACCGTCAGCGCGAAGATCATCTCCCCTTCATAGACCTTGGAAACTTCCTGGCCACCGATCGCCGCCTGGACCACGGAATTGATGTCGCTGATCGAGAAGCCGTAGCGCGCGGTCTTGGCGCGATCGATCTGGACCACCAGATTGGGTTGGCCGAGCAGATTGAAACTGGCGGGGTCGGCGACGCCGCGGATGTCCGAGAGTTCGGTCTTCACCGATTTGGACAGCCGCTCCAGCTCGTTGAGGTCCCTGCCGAAGATCTTGATCGAGTTCTCGCCTTTCACGCCGGAGACGGCTTCCTCGATATTGTCCTGGATGTATTGCGAGAAGTTGAAATCGACGCCGACGAATTCGCGGTTGAGCCGCTCGCTCATCTGCTTGACCATCTGCTCCTTGGTCAGTCCCGACGGCCAGGTGTCGGCCGGCTTGAGCGGAACGAAGAACTCGGCGAGAAACGAGCCGTCGGGATCGGTGCCTTCGTCGCCGCGTCCCTGCTCGGAAAACACGGTCTGGACCGGTGGATAGCTCGATATGACGGCGCGGATCTTTGCCACCGTTTCCATCCCGGCCTCGAGCGTGATGGTCGGCGGCATCACCGCCCGGATCCAGAGGTTGCCTTCTTCCAGCTTGGGCAGGAACTCGGTGCCGAGCCGGAAGCCGAGACTAAGGCAAAGCACGAGGAACACCACGGCGCCGACCGCGGCGCGGCGATAGTTGCGGACCGCGCGCACCAGGATGGCCTGGTAGAGCGTTCGGATATTGCGGACCACGAAGGTTTCGACTTCCCGGACATGGGCCGGCAGCAGGATCGAGGCCAGCACTGGCGTCACGGTGAAGGTCGCGATCACGGCGCCGAGCAAGGCATAGGCGTAGGTCCGCGCCATCGGCCCGAAGATCTGGCCTTCGACGCCCTGCATCGTGAACAGCGGC
>Ga0207701_10007343_pt1 | contig 10964 bp, 9 predicted proteins | sample KBSSwiSSwithPhiX_FD_184294 | JGI IMG/M metagenome (GOLD analysis project Ga0207701, IMG submission 184294) | Switchgrass rhizosphere bulk soil microbial communities from Kellogg Biological Station, Michigan, USA, with PhiX - S5 (SPAdes) (version 2) | ecosystem: Environmental > Terrestrial > Soil...
GATTTTCTCGACTTCCATGCATTCGGCTATCACTGGCCTGCTTTCAACGTCGCCGATATCGCGATCAGTTGCGGTGCAGTATTACTCGTATGGGACGCACTCAGGCCGAAGAAGCACCCCGCCGCCGCATAGCCTTGATCCGAGCCCGCGTATAATCGAAGCACTGAGCGTTCCATCCCACAATGCAAGTCGTTCTGGCGAATCCCCGCGGTTTCTGCGCCGGTGTCGATCGTGCGATCGAGATCGTCGAGCGCGCACTCGATCAGTGCGGCGCGCCGATCTATGTACGCCATGAGGTCGTGCACAACAAGTTCGTGGTGGAGAGTCTCCGCGCCAAAGGCGCGATCTTCGTGGAGGAGCTCGGCGACGTCCCTCCCGGCAGTACCGTTGTGTTTAGTGCGCACGGCGTACCGCAGGCGGTGCGGCGTGAGGCTGACCAGCGCGGACTCACCGTTTTCGATGCAACGTGCCCGCTGGTGACCAAGGTGCATGTGGAAGTCGCGAAGAAGCGCCGGCAGGGCCGAGAGATCGTGATGATAGGTCATGCGGGACATCCAGAGGTCCAGGGCACGATGGGGCAGGCGGATAGCGGCATGTATCTCGTCGAGGATCCGGAAGACGTCCGCCGGCTGCAGGTTCGCGATCCGGGCAATCTGACGTTCGTCACGCAGACCACGCTGTCCATCGACGATGCGCGCCACACGATCGACGCGCTCAAGCAGCGCTTTCCGACGATCGGTGGCCCTAAGCGCGACGATATCTGCTACGCGACGCAAAACCGGCAGGATGCCGTGAAAGCACTGGCTCGTGTATGCGATGTGGTGCTCGTCGTCGGTTCTCCGAACAGCTCCAACTCCAATCGACTCCGCGAAGTGGCCGAGAACTGTGGTGTGCAGGCGTACATGCTCGACACTGCGAGCGAGTTGCGTGCGGAGTGGATCACGGGGAAAGAGTGCATCGGTGTAACGGCGGGCGCTTCAGCGCCGGAGGTGCTGGTACGCGCGGTCATCGAGAAGCTGGTCGACCTGGGAGCGACTGCCGTTCGCGAGCTCGACGGTGTTACCGAAAGAGTGACCTTCCCGCTGCCAAAAGCCCTGGCTACGGCAAGAAGCTGATCTCGAGGATCTTGCGGCTCTTCACTGCCATACCGTCCTTGAGGGCGGGCGAGAAGCGGACGTCTTTCCAGGCACTCAGCGCAGCCTGGCCGAAGCTCGCGTCGGGCGATGAGGCTTCGATGTGCGCCTTACGCACGAGACCGCGCTCGTCGATGTGCAGGAGCACTCTCGCTGAGCCCGTCATGCCGCTGCCTTCCAATACGGGCGGGTAGTGGATCTGAACATCCGTCAGCGGTTCGGCTCTGACCGACAGCTCCTCGGCGGCAAACCAGACGTCAGGTGATGGAAGCAAGGCACGGCGATGCTCAGCACCCCCGTCCGCCTCGCGACCGACCGACTTGCGTTCATTCCGCTCGTCCTCCGTCCGTTCGCGTGTAGCAGGTTGCTCTGCGGAAAAGAGCGCGAGTCTGACCACCAGGTGGGTTGGCTCGTAAAACGCGCCACCGAGTGCCTCATTTCTCGTCAGAGATACCGAGAGTACGAACGCGTGCAGGGTGATCGAGAGCGCACTGAACGCGAGCAGGCGCAGTAGCGGCAGCGGCCGTTTTGTCATAGACGCACAACCGAGGCCGCTTGCCTTAGCGATTCCAGCAGTCGCTTACGCTCCATGTGCCGCTGTCTCGTCCTCGAACGCCGCTGCTGGACAGCGTCAGGTTGCCGCATTTCGCGTCACTGAAATGGGCGGCCGCATTCTGCGTGGCGGTCAGTACAAAATCCTGCTGCAGGTTTCCGCTCGGGCCGGCGGCGACCGTGATCGTGTAATTACCGGTCGCAGACGTTGGGTCTTCACACGAGTAGATCGGGCCGCCGTAGCCCGGCTTCATCAGATCCGCCAGCCCGGCCGTTCCCACGTAGGTCGAATTCGCGACGTAGTTGCGCTCCTGAAGCTGCGCGGCTTTCAGGAGCGCAGTCTTGCCTTCGGCGCGTTTTCCTCGCGTGACGTGCTCCAGGTAGGACGGATACGCAACGCGAGCGAGGATTGCGACGATCGCCACCACCACAATGACCTCGATGAGCGTAAAACCGGTAGCGCGTTTCGATGTGTTCGAGCATCTCATCTTCGTATCACCTCTCGCCAGCTTACGCGTCCCGATCGGGCATTGAGACCGATCGCGTTCGGGCTCGGGACCGTGTAGGAACTCAGAATTGCATAGCTCGCCACGATGCTGCTGCTGCCCTGCATCTGTGGCGTGGTGCCGAGGATCACCGAGCCGGAGCCATTGCTGGCATCGGTCGGTGTCCCGGACACGATCGTTGGCGTGGAGGAGATGCCGATGCGCGATTCGACGCCGCTCGCGTACACCATCGTTCCGCCGCTGCTGATCTTGTCGGTCGCGTCGAGCTTGCGGTCGCCATTCAGATCGAGCACAGCTCCATCCACGCGCGCACCGGTCGTCGGCTCGACGATCATGAGGAAGCTGGAACCGCCGGCGCTGCAAGGGCTGCTAGCGGGCGTGATGGTCGTAAATATGAGCCTCGAATTGCGCAGAATGGGTTTCGAGACGGAACGTTCGCCCGTCGTGTCCGAGCTCGGGAAGTCCATGAGCCATCCCATATGACGCGTCGGCGAGTCGCCTGCGGTCGGTGGCGTCGTGTCCTCGGACCACAATTCCGCGTTGTTCGTCACCGAGCGATAGGTCTGTGTCCCGGAGGTGACGGTCGTGATGACCTGCGTCAGTAGCTGATTACGGCCTGTCACGTGCGTCTGCGCGGCGATGTTGCCCGGACTGTCGTTCTTGTCCCAGATACCGTAGAAGCTGTTGACGATGTAGGGCGAGCTCACGTCGGCCGTTTCGAGATACTTACCCGTACCGAATGTGATCACGAAGCCTTTGCCCGTCGGATGCAGCGTGCCTTCCGCCTGGCTGGTGATCGGCTGGGCGTGCCCCAGCGCATCGACAGCGGAGAAAAGGATTACTTTATTCTGAGCGAGTTGCCAGTCCGCGGGCGTGGCGCTCGACACATCGAATTTCCACAGGTTGCCGAGCAGGTCGCCGGCGTAGATGAAGTCGACCGCACCATCGAGGGTGACATCGGCTGCCGCCGCAGGTGCAAGTGCGTTCGGCGTGACGGTCGAGCCCTGCCCCGTGTCGATCCTGATGTAGTCGGTTCCTGCAACCCAGGTCCGGTTCGGGCCTGTTGGGCCGTCCAGAAAAATGATGTAGAGATACGCGTGGCCGGTCGAGCTCGCGACACCGTCGCTTTCGCTGTTGTTGTAGCCGCCGGACACGATGGCTGCCCATCGTCCGTTCGCCATCTTGCGAATCGAGGGCTTGCCGTAAACGTAGCCGAGGTGAGAGTCGTCGGCGTCCGTGAATTCCCACAGCACGATGTTTCTCGCGTTCGACTCGCTGAAGGTGGTCGGGTCGGTCACGTCAAGTGCGTAGAGCCCCTGTCCGCCGCCGCCGAGCGCACCAACGAGCACGGTGCGCCAGTCGCCGCTCAGTTGTGCATCCGCGATCTCCGGTGTCCCGTCAACGTAATAGCGGTGCGCGTAGTTGGGACTGGTCAGCTTGGTGAGATTCGGGAATGTCTTGCTCGGGATGTACGCAAGCTTCTCCTGGCCGGTGTCTGCGGCAAAGCCGTGCAGCATGCCGTCGTTCGCGCCAACATAGAGCATCTTCGGCCGGTTGAAATACGTGTTGCGGAATGTCCCGTAGCTCGTGTCCGGTATGGACGCTTCGGGCCCTCCGACGAAAATCGGGTTCGAGTTGACGATGTCGCCGAGCCTTGTGCTGGCACGCTGCCGGAAAATCGCGGTCGAGCCAGTCTCCCGAGAAGTATCACCGCGCAGGTAGTTCAGTCTGTCGGGACCGCGCGTATCGACGACGTTCGTGTCGGGGTTCTTCTTCAGGTAACCGACAAGCGTCGTGCTTATCTCACTGCTGGTCGGACTCGATGGATTCGCCGGCCAGCGAAATGCCACGCCATCGCGTACGCTTGCCGTGTCGTTGTAGGTGATGATCGTGCGGCTGGTTGCGGCCATCGAGTTCAGCACGAGTCCGGCGTCGAACACGGGCGTGGGATCGATGGTCACATCGGGATTGACCCCATATGCGATAACGCCACCGCTCCAGTCCGCGGTGTTGAAGCGTGCCTGATAGACGGTCGTCAACGTTTGCAAGGATCCGGAGTTCGCCGCAACCGACGTCAGGGACGCGGAAAGAATGATCGCCTGGAACGCGCGATCCAGCGAAGACTCCAGACCCAGCGGGTTCGTCACGAGGAAGTAGGTGTCGGGCACGCCGTCCTGGCCCGGCGAGCCGTCGGCGAGCCGGATGTCCCACTCCGATTGCTGGTCGGGAATGCCGTTGCCATTCACATCGTTGAACGAGCCGAACTTGGCCGCATACCACAGCGGGTCCTGCAGCGTTCCGGCAGTCGAGCTTCCCAGCGTGTACGTTTGGGATTGAGGCCCGCGCTGCCCCGATGACGCGCTCGGCAGGTCGCAATTCGTGCAGCCGAGTACGCCGGTGTAAGGATCAGTGAAGTTGAACCCGTAGATGCCGGAGTGGAAGTGCGGGCCGTCCTTGGTCGTGCCGCTGATCGCGTAACCGAAGCCCTGCGGGTTGTTCGTGGAAGCCGAAATTGCACTGGTCGTCACGGTTATCGTGTTCGCCGTCGCGTTGAGCACCCACTCTATCGTGCCCCACATGTCCTGGTCGTAATCGCCGCCCTGCTCCGAATCTTCCCAGTTCACATAAACCTTGCCGGACGAGGTCGTTCCGGTCGTCGTCTGCTCCACGAACTTCATGTCCACGAGGCCGCCGCCGCCCAGATTGCCGGAGCCGAGATCGAGCCGGTAGATCGGCTGGATAACCACTTGCTTCGCCGGGTTGCCCGGCACGGGAATCTTGAGAGTCGGAACGTTCGTGGCGAGCTGGATGCCGTAGGTCGTTACCTTGAGTGACTGCGTATCGGCGGTCGGGATCGACAGATCGGTGCGTATGCGTTTCGTGTGAGCCTGGTGTGCCAGTCCTGCAATGTGGTAAGAACCCGCAAGCGTGGGACCTTCCGGGCAGATGCCTTCCATGTTGCCCAGCCCCGAGATCGTCTTGGCCGTGCAGAGCTCGAAGCCGGTCGACCCGGCTGTGGCGGATGACAACTTGCCGATGAAGAACGGATTGTTCGTAATGCCTTCCGCGTCTCCAACCGTGTTCGTCAGGGTGCTGATCTGAGCCGGCCCCTGGATCGCCGCGGCGCTTTGGCTTCCGAGGTCGGAGTCGTTCGTCGAAACGCTCGCGTTCATCACTACGACGTTGAGCGGGGCACAGTAGAGCGAGGCGGAGAGAGGGTCCGTCCAGGTCGCAACCGGAAGTCCGAGCTGGTTGTCTTTCGACGAGCTGCCGTACGTGTAGCCCGAAGTGGCCGTCTTGCCGGCGAAATAGCGAACCGCTTCGAAGAAGATCTCCGACATCGGGTTGCCCCAGCTCGTGCAGCTATTTTCGGTGATATTGGTGAGCTGGTAAGTGCAGCCGTCTCCTGATGCGTCGAGATACGTGCCGTCCGAGTAGTCGTATCCGTATATCCGCATATAGTTGAGAGTGTTGATAATGCCGGCGGGCGTCGCCGTTGAGCTGGTGCTTCGGGGCGCGCTGGGCGGCATATACGGCTGAATGAACGTTCCGTCGGTGTCGGTTCGCACCTCGTCGTCAATGGGACCGGCGTTCTTCCTCAGTACGCCGCCCGAGATATTCTTGGCGTAAGTGCCCGTCATCAGCCCGAAGTGAAGGTCTTCCCGGTCGCCATATTGCTGAAGCAGTCCGATCGGCTTGAGAGTTCCGTCGTGATAGAGCTTGCAGCGTTCCGAGCCGACGAGATCCGGCTTGCACACCTGCACGCGCGCCACGAAGTCGACCTTCGGGCTGACAGTGCTCAATCCGTGCACAGCCTGAGACGGATTCTCCGCACTGGCTGCAATGTCCGACAGCGCGTATTGATTGCCGTTGCTGCGCAAGCCGTTCGGAAAACCGCTCTGGGTGTTGTTCCGCTCCTCGGACCACTGGCATTGCCAGCGCTCGTTTGCGTTCCAGAGCGAGAAGTTGCCCTGGGCCACGCGGATGAGCGGCGCTCGGGTGTTGGTCTGCGACACAGAATCACCGCCGCTCGTCGCACCCGGTGTGAGATTGCAGAGCGAAATGCCGTTGCTGCTCAGATTCGTGAGCGTCCAGTTCGTAGTGGTTCCAGTGCCGACGATGCCGGCCTGATGCACGCGAACGCGCATGGTCCTGTTGCTGGTTCCCGAGAAGCTCAAGATCGTCCCGAGGAAGTAGTTCGAGCTGGCCGTGGCACGGGCCAGCTTGACTTGGTCTCCCACCTGTACGCCAGTGGGCGTGGCTACGAACGGTATGTCGTAATCGTCGCCGACAGTCGGTATGCCGGCAGAGAACGTGCCGCCGGTGCTGACGCGGGTGAACGTGCTCGATGTCGTCTGCGAACCGGAGGCTGGCGCGGTCGGCGGATTGAATGGCGTCAGCCGGTTGATCGCCGGTTGATCGGTCGTCGCTGGAGTCGGCGGGTTGTAGTACTTGGCCCAGGCATGGGCGTCCGTCGGTATATACGCACGCTCGAGAACCGTTTCCGCGTTAACCCCGGCTGCGGCGAATGTCTGATCCGTGGAGCGGAGGCCGCCGTACAGGAGCTTGCGAACGGCATCCATGCGCGACGTGGAGGCCCAGTTCAGAAAATTGCCGCTCCAGTTGCCCGAGCACAGCTTGTCTGTGTCCGCCATGGCCGAAGGTTCGAAGCGCTGCCGCGTCACGTTATAGTCGTAACACTTCTGCGGATCGAAGTAGCCGTAATAGTCGATCGAGTGCTTGTAGGTCGTTTCAATCTGGCCGTCGCCGTCCAGATCGCTGTAATCGTTGTAGGCCTTCTTGTACAGCTGCTGGTCCTTCGAAATGGCCAGCATGACCTTGGGCGGAATCGGCGCGCCCGTAAACAGGGGCTTTTGGGCGAGATTGATGAGCGCGGCAAACGTCGGCTGCGTGGTCATGCAGAACAGCGCGATCAGTGCGAGGGTCTTGCTGAGGGCGCGTTTAGTATGTTTTTTCATGGAGCGCTCCATGCGTGTCGGCCGGGTGAGTCACTCACAGCGGGTCGTAAAGAAAGACTTCCTGCAGGGTCACCTCGGTGTTCGGATTGCCGCCATAGCCACGTGCGGTGATCCGGTAGTAAACCCATTGCGGACCGCTCCTCATGATCGTTTCGTCATGGGAGGGCAATCCGAATAATTCGATGATGTAGCGCGGTTGCCTCACGACATCCGTGAACTGCCTCGCGCCCGTATAAGTGCCGTAGCGAACGCTGGGCAGGGCTTGCATATCCACGTCGGGTGCGGCGGGAAGGATCGCGTCCACCTTGGAGTTGTACGCGCGGGGCTGGCACAAGCCTTCCCGGCCGGCCGAGGCATTGCAGGTATTCGGCGCGCCCGTCCCGAAGAACGATTGATGCATCGGCGGATTGCGTGCCGTTCCGCCGGGTAATGCCTGACCGATGATGTCGTTTCGGGCATCCCGCAGCGCTGCTTCCGCGGCCTGGAACGCAACTCCGAAGTCGCGTGTGTTGTTCGCCATCCGGAGCTCCATCGTCGTTCCGCTCATGGCGGTCATGCCCAGCATCGTGAGCACGACGAGAAACATGAGCGCGACGATGAGCACTGCGCCGCGCTGGTTCGATATGAAGAGCGGTCTCATATCATCACTCGCTAGTTCGTTCGATTGCGCAGCGCGAACGTCATCGTCACGGCGCGACGCAGGCGCGTGTCGGCAAATGGCCCCACGACGACGCCGTTCAGGTTGTAGGTGCGGTTGTCGGCTGTGACATTTGCCGCCACGCCCTGCGTGCGAAACAGCAGTGCGATGCGCAAGGCGACGACCCGGTCGGCGCTTGCCACACTGGAAAAGGGCACGAAACGATCGACCGTTGCATCGCGTGCCTTCCAGGCCGCGGTGTCTTCCCCGAACAGGACCTGCATGTTCTCGACGTCGGGAACGACTTCGACCGGCCCGCCACCCTGACCGTTGTCACACATGAGCCCGCCGTTCGCGCCGATCGAAAAGATGTTGACCGCCATCGTCGTGCTGTCGATCGGTCGCCCGAGACAGTCGGTGATGGTGCCGTCCGCTGCGCCCGCCGGCCCGCTGCCTTCGAAACGTACCGTGAACGCGTCGGATGCCGTACCGGCGCCCTCGGTCGCGGTCAACGCTGTCGTTGCGCCTTCGAACAACACGGGTGTGGACGCATTCGGGGTACGTTCTCGCTCGCGGTACGAGTTGGGCGAGCTCATGTAGCTCGTGAGATAAAGCACACGCCCGAGCAACTGCTGGGTGAAGCGGATGTTCTCCTGCATTCGCGAGAGCTCATCTGTCGTCGTGTACGTCGCGCGACTGCCCAGGAAGAGTTGTGCCACCACCACCGTGAGGAAGAGGCCGAGGGTCATGGCCACGAGCAGCTCGACCAGCGTGAAGCCGCGTGTGACACGTGCGCGAGACGTGATGGCGAATGTCATGGATTGAACGCCCATACGAATTGCGGTCGCGTGGTGGCGACATTCATGCGGTCGTCGCGCCACCAGATCTTCACGACGTACAGGTTGATTCCAGTGTTGTCGCACGCCGGAGCGGCCTGGCTCGCTCCGTCGTTCGGAGTGCTGTCGACACATACGATGCCCTTGCCGTTGGGCAGCGAAGCTGCTACGCGCTGTGCCCACTCGTAAAGATCGTTCTGCGCACGCTCCTGCACCGAGCAACCCGCGGTCGCAGTGCACGATGCCACCGCGGTCGTGTAGTCGGCGCTGTTCGGCTTGTTGTAATAACCCAGGTTGTCGAGGAACACGGGTGTATTGAGCTTCATGCGATCGACCATATCGGTCGCCAGCCCTGCTGCAGCCACGCGTAACGCAGCGCTCTGATTGTTTGCGACGGCGTACGCCTGCAATCCGGCAACGCCGAGTAACCCGAAGGCAAGAATCACGATGGCGATCAGCACCTCCAGCATCGTGAAACCCGTTGAGCGTGAAGTCATGGTTGTATCTGTCAGCATCAGCCGGTTGAGGCAGCGCAGGTCCGGCGCCCTGAAACGGCGCGACCGGTCTGGTTGATCGTTATCTGCCGTCCTTTCTGGTCCGCCACGGTTGCACCGACCTGCGCCACCGTGCGGTAGTCGCACAGCACGAACGTGATGGTGTTGCCGAAGGTGCTCAGTCCGGACGGCTGGTACGGTACGTTGGCGATGCCGCCGGTCAGCGTGGCACCGGTCACCGTAAGCGTGTCCGTCGCATCGGGCTGCCCAGGCGCGAATTTGAGCGCAGGCTCGTTTGCGTCCTTGACGCCGTTCATGTTGGTATCGGCGAAGACGATCCATCCATCCCGCCATGCGGATGCGGTGCAGTTCGTGTTGTCGTTGCTGGTGCACACGTATGTCGTGACGTTGCGCTTGACGGCCTCGGAACGGGCCAGATTGAGGTCGGCCATGAGATCGTTCGCGCGCGCCGTCATGCGTGCGTTCAGAAGCGCATCGCGAAACGAGGGCGCCGCAATGCCGAGAAGAATGGCGAGGATCGCCACCGCCGTCATCAGCTCGATCAGCGAAAAGCCATGCGCAGCCGCGGCCCGAATCGACTCGGCACCTCGGCCGCATTGTCTTTTCGTATGTCGCGATGGTGAGGTAAAAGTCACAGTGCGATGCCTGTCTTGACCGGTTGGAGTAGAGAACGCGCTTCGGTTTTCGATGTAGTCGCAAGATACGTAAGACGTGCCGGGGAGGCAGTGAGAAATCTCATGAAGGAACCAGGTATAAGACGGGTGGCTGCGCCGAGCCGACGAAGGGACTCGGTTCAGCGCTCGGCGGAGTCGGCACATAACTTTCATACCTCTGGCCATGAGCGGGACCTCAATGCATGTCGTCTGTGGTCAATGCGCGACAGTCAATCGCGTCCTGCAGGAGCGGATGGACTCGGCTGCGCGGTGCGGTCGCTGCAAGCAGCCGCTCTTTACGGGTCAGCCGATCACGTTGAACGAAGCTGATTTCGACACGCACGTGACCAGGTCGGACCTGCCTCTAGTGGTGGACTTCTGGGCACCGTGGTGCGGACCGTGCCGCATGATGGCGCCTGCATTCGAGAGAGCGGCAGGCGAGCTCGAGCCGGCGGTGCGTCTCGCGAAGCTGAATACGGAAGATGCGCCACGGATTGCGGAGCGCTTCGGCATCCGCGGGATCCCCACGCTCGCGATCTTTCGTGGCGGCAACGAGATCGCGCGGCAGTCGGGAGCCATGGATTACGCGACGCTTACGCGCTGGATCCGCACTCACCTGTGAGCCGCATCGAGCAGGACCGGGTGGCCTTTCTGGTAGAATCGCGCTCCCCGGTCGTTCTCCATGCCGCTGTAGCTCAGCTGGTAGAGCAGGCGCTTCGTAAGCGTCAGGTCGTCCGTTCGAGTCGGACCAGCGGCACCATCTCCCGCATTTGTTTCACATATGAGCGAGGGCGCGTTGCGCAATAGTCCGACTTTCTTCGGACGCGAGTCGTTTGAAGAATTGACTGAGGCAGCGCGCGCCAACACGCGGCGGCGGCAGAACTTCGACTTTCACGACGCCGACTCGCATCCGGCACAGCGGCTTCTGAACGCCGTCGAGCCGGATTCCTACATCCGGCCGCACCGCCACCTGGAGCCACGCAAGGACGAAACGTTCGTCGTGCTGAGAGGTGCTTTCGGGCTCGTCCTGTTCGACGATGACGGGAGTGTCATGGACGCGCGCGTACTTCGCGCAGGGGGTGATCTCGTCGGTGCGCATGTGCCCGGCGGCATGTTTCACTGCCTCGTCTCGCTCGCCCAGGGCTCGGTTTTC
>Ga0207701_10007347_pt1 | contig 10962 bp, 9 predicted proteins | sample KBSSwiSSwithPhiX_FD_184294 | JGI IMG/M metagenome (GOLD analysis project Ga0207701, IMG submission 184294) | Switchgrass rhizosphere bulk soil microbial communities from Kellogg Biological Station, Michigan, USA, with PhiX - S5 (SPAdes) (version 2) | ecosystem: Environmental > Terrestrial > Soil...
GTCGTCGGCGAACCGCAGATCCTGGGGCAGGTGAAGGACGCGCACACCGCCGCCGCCGCGGCGCACACCTCCGGCACGTTCCTCCATCGCCTGTTCCATTCATCGTTCGCGGTCGGAAAGCGCGTGCGCACGGAAACCGGCCTCGGCGCCGGTGCGGTGTCGGTCGGCTTCGCGGCCGTGTCGCTCTCGAAGAAGATCTTCGGCGACCTGAAAGGTCGCAACGTGCTCGTCGTCGGCGCGGGCGAGATGGGCAAGCTCACGGCGATGCACATGAAATCGCAGGGCGTGCACCAGGTGACGATCGTCAGCCGCACGATGGCTCACGCCGCGCGCACGGCCGAAGCGATCGGCGGAGCGTCGGCAGCTTCGTGGGAGGAACTGGACACCCGGCTGTCGGACGCGGACATCGTGATCACGGCAACGGGTGCGGCGACGCCCATCCTCACCAAGGCTCACGTCGAGTCGGTGATGCGTCCGCGGCGCAACAGGCCGCTGTTCATCATCGACATTGCCATGCCGCGAGACGTGGAAGCGGCTGCCGGTGAAATCGAGCAGGTCTTTCTTTACAACATCGACGACCTGCAGGCGACCGTCCGCGAGAATCTCGCCCGCCGTGCCAGCGAGGTGGCGCGCGCCGAGCAGATAGTCTCCGAGGAAGTCGACAAGTTCGGACAGTGGCTGCGTTCGCGCGGCGTCATTCCGACGGTTGTCGCCCTGCGCCAGCGGTTCGAGAGCATCCGGCGCGCTGAGCTCGATCGTCTCGCGTCCACTCTCCCAGCCGATACCCGTAGCCGCGTAGACGACATCACGCGACTCATTGTCGAGAAGCTGCTCCTGACGCCTACCGAGCAGCTGAAGTCGGTCACCGACGCCGAAACGGTTGGGACCTACTCGGAGGCGCTGACGCGCCTCTTCGCCCTCGAGCAGAAGCCGGCTGCCATTGAGGCATCTGACGAACAGAGCGCCGAGCGGCGCGAGCGTGGCGATCGCCGCGTCGAACCGTTCATCAGGCCGAGCAAGCGCCTGTAGAGGGTCAGTCTTCTTCGTATGACATCTCCCCTCCGTCTGGGAACGCGCGGCAGCCAACTCGCGCTCTACCAGGCCAACACGGTGTCGAGACTCATCGCCGAGGCCGGTGGACCGCCGTGCGAACTCGTGATCATCAAGACATCCGGGGACAGGCTGCAGGAACGGCCGCTCTCGGAGGTCGGCGGCAAGCGGCTGTTCGTGAAGGAGATCGAAGACGCGCTCGTCCGGCACGAAGTGGATTTGGCTGTGCACAGCAGCAAGGACATGCCGGCGCTGCTTCCCGAGGGGCTGGAGATCGCGGGAGTGCTCGAGCGGGAAGATCCACGCGACGCGGTGGTGCTGCCATCATCGAAAGCGATGCAGGCACACAGCCTCGAGCAACTGGTCACCGCGCTCGGCCAGTCGCCCTCAATAGGGACTGCAAGCGTCAGGCGGGTGGCGCTGCTGACGCGGATTTTTCCCAACGCGAAGTTCGCCGCCATCCGCGGCAACCTGGACACCCGGCTGCGCAAGCTGGATGAGGGCGCGCACGACGCGCTGGTGCTGGCAGCTGCCGGTCTTCGCCGGCTTGGCTTTGGCTCGCGTATCTCGTTCACGCTGCCGCTCAGCGCCTGCGTACCGGCGCCGGGCCAGGGGATTATCGCGATCGAGATCCGCGCGGGCGACCACGCCGTGAGGCGCGCGGTCGAAGCGATCACCGACCGTGTGGCCGCCCAAGCGCTCGACGCCGAACGGGGCGTCGTCGATGCCCTCGGAGGTGGGTGCCAGACGCCCATCGGAGCGCTGGCCACGCCAGTGCGCGACGACCAGTTCGAACTCGTCGCCGCTGTCATCGCGCTCGACGGCAGCCGCATGATGCGCACCGTGGTCCATGGCCCTCGCCACGAGGCTCGCGCGCTCGGCGTTCGTGCGGCGAACGAGCTGCTCGCGCAGGGCGCCGCCGATATCCTCGAGGAGGCGCGGCGGGTCCAGGCCCTGATCGAACGCAAGTCGCCGTAGAATCTCAGGCAACGTGGCTGAATCCATCGTCTACCTGATCGGAGCCGGACCCGGAAACCCCGAGCTCATCACCGTGCGTGGCCTCCAGTGCCTCGCGGAAGCCGACGTGGTGCTGTACGACCATCTCGTGCATCCGCGGCTGTTGCGCTCCGCGAAAGCCAATGCTGAAAAGATCGACGTCGGCATGCCGGCGCCGCTCCCCCACGACCAGGAAGCGATCTGCTACCTGCTGGCCGAGAAGGCAGTGGAAGGCAAGACTGTCGCGCGGCTGAAGTGGGGCGACCCGTTCATCTTCGACTCGGGCGGCTCGGAGGCGCTTTTTCTTCACGAGCGCCAGATCCGGTTCGAGGTCGTGCCGGGAATTCCGGCGGCCATGGGCGCATCGAGCTACGCGGGCGTCCCGCTGACCTATCCGGGCGGCGGCGACACGCTCACCTTCGTTCGCGGGAACGAGGGCGCAGCCAACACGCTGCCGGATGTGGACTGGAACAGTCTCGCGACGCTCGACGGAACCATCGTCTGCTACGCCGGACCCGACCAGTTGCCGCACATGCTCGCCGCGCTGCTCAAGGCCGGACGGCCTGAGGACGACACCGCCGCGCTGATCTATGACGGCACGCTGCCGACCCAGCACTCGATCCTGGGATCGCTCGGCGAGGTGGCTCACTCGGTGAACCAGGACCCGGACCGCCGGCCCGCCATCCTGGTCATCGGACGCGTTGCGGCGCTGCGCGAGCACCTTCGCTGGTTCGACTCGCGTCCGTTGTTCGGCAAGCGCATTCTGGTCACCCGGCCGCGGGAACAGGCGGCGGAATTCGTCAGCCTCCTGCAGGCGCTTGGCGCCGATCCGATCGAGGCGCCGATGATCCGGATCGTGCCGCCGACCGACTACAGCGAGATGGACGAGGCCTGCGCCGCCATCGACGAGTTCGACTGGGCGGTCTTCGCCAGCGGCAACGCGGTCGATGCGTTCATGTCCCGGCTGCTCTCGTCGGACGCGGACGTCCGCGCCTTGAAGAACGTGAGGCTCTGCGCAATCGGCGCCGGCACCTCGGAGCGCTTCACCAGGTTCGGCATCAAGGTGGATCTTATTCCCGCAGAATCGCGTGCCGAGAGCGTCGTCCAGGCGCTGCTCGACACCGGCGACATCAAGGGGCAGCGGTTCCTTCTCCCGCGCGCCGACATCGGGCGCGAGGTCATCGGCGAGGAACTGCGGAAACGCGGGGGGCACGTGCACGAAGTGGTCGCCTACAGGACCGTGGCGATCGACCCGGAGCGCGACGGCGAGCCCGACGTCTACCGCATGCTGCTCGATCGCCGCATCGACGTCGTCACCTTCACGAGCCCCTCGTCCGTGCGCAGCTTCGCGGAGCTGTACGGGGCCGAGGCGGCTGCCGACCTGCTGCATGCGACAGACGTCGCGGCCATCGGGCCGGTCACGGCGGAAGCTGCGGCGCAGCTTGGCATCAACTGCAGCATCGTGCCGGCGCAGTACACGATCCAGGCGCTCTGCGCCGCGATCGTGAAGCACTTCGAAAATACCGGCGCGACGGCAACAGCCTAGGACCGCGTCGGGCGGAGGTATTGTCCATGACCACTGCGCATACCCATTCGACGCTGAAGCTGACGCGGCGCCTGCGCCGGCTGCGCACCTCGGAGTCGATGCGCTCCCTCGTGCGCGAAACGCGTCTCTCGCCCGACATGTTCGTGCTGCCGCTCTTCGTCTGCGAGGGAGAAGGCGTGCGGCGCGAGGTCGGGTCGATGCCTGGCGTCTTCAACCTGTCAGTCGACGAGGCCGTCCGCGAGGCCGCGGCGGCAAAGGCCGATGGCATCAGGAGTGTGCTGCTGTTCGGCCTTCCCGACCACAAGGACGATGTGGGATCGGCGGCCTACGATCCCGAAGCACCCGTGCAGTCGGCAATCCGCGCGATCAAGCGGGAGGTTCCAGGCATGCTGGTGATCACCGACGTGTGCCTGTGCGAGTACACGGATCACGGGCACTGCGGGCTCATCATCGAGGACGAGATCGCGAACGATCCCACCGTTGAGCAGTTGGTCCGGGCCGCCGTCTCGCATGCCACGGCAGGGGCCGACATCGTGGCGCCGTCGGACATGATGGACGGACGCGTCGGCGCGATCCGCCAGGCGCTCGACCACCGCGGGTTCGACAATGTCGCCATCATGTCGTATGCGGCGAAGTACTGCTCGGCGTTTTACGGACCGTTCCGCGATGCCGCCGGATCGACGCCGAAATTCGGCGACCGGCGCTCGCACCAGATGGACCCGGCAAACGTCGAAGAGGCCCTGCGCGAGGTGGAACAGGACATCGAGGAAGGTGCCGACATCGTGATGGTGAAGCCGGCGCTTGCCTACCTCGACGTCATCGCCAGGGTGAAGGAGGCGTTCGGCTATCCGACCGCCGCCTATCACGTCAGCGGCGAGTACGCGATGCTCAAGGCGGCGGCACGCAACGGCTGGATCGACGAGCCGCGCGCGATGATGGAAACCCTCACGTCGATTCGGCGCGCCGGTGCGGAAATCATCATCACCTACTACGCGCGCGAAGCCGCCCGTACGCTCGCATGAGTTGCGGACCTGAAGGTCCGCGGCTGCAGGCGACGGAGGCGTGCCTCATGAAGCCACTCATGTAACCGCGCACTTATGAACCTCGCACTCAAGTAGTCGCGCGCCTTCAGGTGCGCACAATTAATCTGCTATCGCCACTCATGAACACGACCAAATCAGCGCGCCTCTTCAAGCGCGCCGTCGGCATCCTGCCCGGCGGCGTGGACAGCCCAGTCCGGGCATTCAAGTCGGTCGGCGCCTCGCCGCTCTTCATCAAGCGGGCCTACGGCGCCAGGCTCGAGGACGTGGATGGCAACGTGTTCATCGACTACGTCATGTCGTGGGGTCCCCTCATTCACGGGCACTCTCCGAAGGGGCTGGTCAAGGCACTCAACGCAGCGACGAAGCTGGGCACCAGTTACGGGGCGCCCAGCCCGCTCGAAGTGGCGCTCGGCGAACGTGTTCGCCGGCTGATGCCGTCGCTCGAGCGCGTCCGCTTCGTGAGTTCCGGAACGGAAGCCGCGATGAGCGCGGTGCGCGTCGCGCGGGCGGCGACCAGGCGCGACAAGATCATCAAGTTCGAGGGGTGCTACCACGGGCACGCCGACAGCTTTCTCGTGCAGGCCGGCTCGGGCGCGCTGACGCTGGGCACGCCGACCAGCCCCGGCGTAACGAAGGCTGCCGCAGCCGACACCCTGCTCGCCAGCTACAACGACCTGGCATCGGTCGAGCGCGTATTCAACGCAAACCGCGGCAAGGTCGCCGCGCTCATCGTCGAGCCGATCGCCGGCAACATGGGTGTCGTGCCGCCGGCTGACGGCTTCCTCGGCGCGCTGAGAGAGATTTGCGACGCGCACGGCACGCTGCTCGTTTTCGACGAGGTCATCTCGGGCTTCCGCGCTGCTGCCGGCGGTGCGCAGCAGTTATACGGTGTGACGCCGGACCTCACCTGCCTTGGCAAGATCATCGGCGGCGGCCTTCCCGTGGGCGCCTACGGCGGGCGTGCGGACCTCATGGAACTCGTGTCGCCGGCTGGGCCGGTCTACCAGGCAGGAACGCTCTCGGGCAACCCGCTGGCAATGAGCGCGGGCATCTGGTGTCTCGATCAGCTCACACCGAAGCTCTATCGCAACCTCGCTGCTCTCGGTTCGCGCCTGGCGGGCGGCTTCGCCGATGCCGCGCGTGATGCAGGCGTCGCCCTTCAAGTGAACGCATTCGGATCGGTGGTCACACCGTTCTTCACCGAGCGGCAGGTGCGCGACTACGCCTCGGCCACGAGCGCAGATACGGACCGTTATGCGCGTTTCTTCCGCGGCATGATCGCGCTCGGAATATACCCTCCGCCGTCGCAATTCGAGGCGTGGTTCCTCTCTGCGGCGCACACCACGAAGGACGTGGACAAGACTGTCGCCGCGGCTCGGACGGTCATGCGGGGTCTGACTAAGAGCGCGGTTCGAAATTGACGTACGTGGGGGCGGGTCTTCCGCCTTCGCTGAAGCTACGGCTGACCGCCGAAGCCTTGGCGGAGGCTGGTCAGACCCGCCCTTTTTTTTGCCTCGGTCGGCCCTCGGCGTCGGGTCTAAAGACCCGACGCCACGTGCGAGGCACGCCACCACGCACGAACGCTATTTGAGGTTCATTCCCGAATCGAGCCTGACGCGGAGAACCGTGCCGGCGGGCAGATCGACATCCTTGCCCTCGGTGGCCGCGATCGTGCCGCCGCCGCCAATCAGGATGCCGGCCATCGCGCCCTTCAAGCCGCCAAGAATGCCCCCGATGATGGCGCCGACCCCGGCACCCGCACCGATCTTTCCGGCTTCGCCCTTGATGCCTTCGCTCTCGAGCGCCTGCGTGACCGTACCGCGAATCGGGTAGGCGCGGCGGTTGATCGTGACCTGATCGAAGGCCACGGTGAGCTTGCCGGTGCGCTCGACCCGCCCGGCCTTCGTGACCGAACTGACCACGCCCCGCATCACCGAACCAGCAGGCACGATGACCCGGTCGCCGTCGCGCAGGTCCACCTGCGTCGTTGCTTCGAATCGGTCCTCGACCAGATTGGTTGACGAGCTGAGTGACTGGCTGAGCCGCACATCCAGTTCCGTACCTGCCGGCACGTCGAGTCCGCTGCCTCCCCGGGACGACGCGGTCGACGTGGGGTTGGTCCCGGTGGTGCGGCCGCCCTCGCCGCGTGCCCTGGCGCGAAGATCGTCGATCCGATCGCGCAGGTCGAAGTAGTCGGACCGCGGAACCGGTTCGTTCTTCCGCAGTTTCACGCGGACGTAGGCGACATCGTCGCGAAGGTCGCTCAACTCGGTTTCGAGCTTCGTGGCAAGTGCGGCGTCACGCACGTGTGCTCCCGAGACGTCGCGACCGGCGTCGGCGAGCGCGTCCTGCAGACGCTGGACGTCGGCCTGTGTCGCGTTCTGTCCCTGGGCGGCGGCGCCGCCGGTCATGGCCAGGCTGAGCAGCAGGGCCACCAGGCTGACTTGTCTGAGAAATGTCACGAATACCTCCGGGGCTGACCACAGCACGACTCGTTCCAAACATATAGGCAAAGGCGGCTGTGAACAGGCGTCAACACCGCCGCGATCTGATGAGCTTGATTGGTTACACCTTCGGGATGGTGGTCGCGCGAATCAGCTCGCTCGCGCCGGCCATGAGGTCGACGCACCGGCTGGCGAGCTGGTTCACCATCTCGTGCTGCGTCGGGGTCAGCCCGGCGAGCAGGAGTTGCCTGAGCAGATCCTTGATCTCCTGGTTCGTGCGGCGCATGTCGGCGACCACAGCCTGGTAGGCGACACCGTCCTGCGCCGCCGTCAGCGCCTCACTCCGGACCTTCTGCAGGACGCTGCGCATGCGGTCCGCGCCTCGATCGATCTGGAAGACGAGATACTGCGCCGAGGCACCCGAAACCGCCGTCACCAGGTAGTGATATTCGCGACCGTTGTCATCGACCTCGGCGCACGGCCCGTAATCGGCGGCGCCCTGGAGACCCCGCTGCCAGAACCCGTTCGCTTCCTCGAGAATGTGCCCCAGGAACGGAAACGTGGTGTCGGACGTGAGGCGCTCGAACCAGGCGGGCGGCTGCGAGATCGCCGAAAAAGATCCGTCGCCGTGGCGAACGAACGCGGCCACGTCGAGCAGGGGCAGGAGCGTTTCGAGTTGTGATGCGCTCATCGGCACTCTCCCATCAGGGCTGGGTCATCGCGCGCGCAAGTGTGACGAACGCGTCCTCCACGTCGGAGCCTGTCTTTGCACTCGTCTTGAGCACCCGCCACCCGCGCTGCACCAGGACAAACAGGAGACTGTCCTCAATCTCCCACTGGTCGGCGAGATCGGCCTTGTTGATGACCAGCGTGAACGATGCGTTCGGCACGGTTGCCTGCGCGCTGTCGTGAAGCGCCAGCGCCGTGTCGAGCGTAGAGCGCCGGGTGCCGTCGGCGACAAGCAGGTAGCCGGATGCGCCCCGCAGGTAGGACATCCGCACCTTCTGGTAGTCGTCCTGCCCGTATATGTCCCAGATCACGAGATCGACATCCGTGCCGTCGAGCGTGACACTCTTCTTGTCTATCTTCACGCCAACGGTCGTCAGGTACTTATCGGAAAAGATGCTGTGCACGTAGCGCGAAACGAGACTGGTCTTCCCAACGCCGAAGCCGCCGAGCAGACAGATCTTCTTCTGGATCATGGACGGCTCCCGGGACTCGTCTGATCGGGGGTCAACAGCACGCGCAGCGAGACGCGACGATTCAGGACCTTCTCGGCCTCACTGGTGCCGGTTGTCACGGGCTCTTCGACGCCGAGGCCACGTGCGACAAGCGTGATGGAATCGGACACAGTGGCACTGAGGACGCGAACGACAGCGTCTGCTCGCGCCTGGCTCAAAGGTCCGTTCTCGAGTTCAGAGCCGTCGCTGTCGGTGTGTCCGCGGACCTCGATGCGCGCGGTCGACCCGTTGACCGCCAGCGCCTCGCTCAATTGCGCGATAAGGGCGGCGGCGCCAGTCACCCGCGTCAACTGCTCCGGCATCAGCTCCGAACGTCCTTTGGCAAACAGGATCGCCACCGACTCGACCCGCCGCTTGAGCTGTTCCCGCGCTGGGACGCCCGCGTACTCGAACCGGTTGACGCCGGCAATGGCCGGCGCAATCCGTTCGCTGTCGATCAACCACCGCTCCGGCGCCGGGCCGCTCGCGCGCAACGCACCCTCGCGATACTCGAGGGTGACACCCGGCGGCGGGCGCAGGAGCGCGCTTGCGCGTCTCACGATGAACGGCGGCTCGATGGCATCGTACGGCTGCCAGTGCGCTTCGATCTTCGCCGGGTTCAGGCGCGAGGGTCCGATCAGCGCCGCGGGATCGTCGGCGTGAGGATCCTTCAAACCCGTCACGACGAATTTTCCGGCCCGTCGTCCGCTCGAGATGACCACGATGCCCGGCTCCGCGGCGAGGCGATCGAGGTAGGCGCTCCAGCGCTGACGCTCGCGAACGATCGTGAACGACCATGCACCGAGGGCGACAAGTATGAGCGCGGCGACAGCGAGCCATCGCCGATACGACGTCGACGGCCGTTCGCGCAGCTTCTTGGCCAGGCACGCCTCGAGCGTCGCTCGAGCGCGCTCGAACGGCGCGGCGTCCCCCTGGAAATCCTTTAGCTCCGGACCGAGCAGCAGGTGAATCGACTCGATGGCCCTGCGAAATGTCATTCTCAGGTCCGGCGGCGGTGTGCCGCGGACGACGCCCGCAAGTATGGCGTAGGGCCCATGTTCGACCGTGACCGACAAGTTGCCGACGCGGAAGCCGTCGAGTCCCTCGCGTCCGGACACGTTGAACGAATCGTGGACGAAATCACGAATGGCCGTGAGCATCGCCGATATCTGGTCCGCATCCTGTGCCTGGCCGGCGCTGGCAGAGACGTGCTGAAGCAGGAGACCGGTTTCGGCGTGGATGAGAAACACCTGCTCGACGCGGTACTCCAGCGTGTTGAGCAGCACGATCTCGGCAAACGGCCTGCCTGTGCGCCAGGCCGTGAGGCGCCATCGCAGCGCGCGCCACGACACGCTCTGCTCCACCGTCCGGCTGAACGACTCCATCATCGACGCGAACATGTGCTCGATGGCGCGCCGGATGGCCGGACCCATTACCGGGAACAGCGCGTCGGCAAGCGGATGCGGGTCGCGTTGGACCGACGCGGTGATGGCTGACTCGACGCTGGGCGCAAGGGCCGACGCCAGCTGTGGATCGTGGGCGCGGACGGAAAGCGCTTCGGGCAGGATGCGACCCACCTCGCGCGTCCGCAGGGCCGCGTCGTTGACGTGCGCTTCGAGCGCACGAAGTTCCCGGCGTTCGGGACCGACGAGCAACGACCGGAGTTCGTTGAACGCCTCCTCGTCGGCCTTTCCGGCCGCGGCAGGCGTTTCCTGGGCTCGGACGCCCTGGCCGGGAGCCTCGTCCCGGCCAAGGGAGGTTTCAGCCATTCCCGACGTCCTCGGCGCCGGGGATTCGGAACTCGTCGGTGAGCCGCATGGCCACTTCGGTCAGGAGCGCGGCAATCGTGGCGCGGTCCGCCTTGTCAGTGCGGAGTTCGTTCGCGGTGCGCGCGAGAGTGCCGAGGATCTCTTCGACCTTCTGCCGAAGGTCGTCGCTCAGGCGCTGGTGCTGCTCGAGCATCTGCTGACGGAGCTCGCGCTGCCCCTTCGAATGCTGCTCGTCGATGGTCGTGGCACGCCGCTCGAAACCGCGGGCCGTTTCCTTGAGCTCGTTCGACAGCCCGGAGTGGGCATCCACGCGGTCGCCGCGTTCGGACTTGATCTGTCCCTCGAGCGACTCGTTCTCGCGCCGGATATACGCCTCGAGCGTGTCGAGGCGTCGCCGGACGTCGTCCTTGAGATCCGTGGTCTCCTTGAGAAGCCGTTCTTCGAGTCGGGCGAAGCGCCGCTCGACATCCCTCATCTGGCTTCCGAAGAGGATGTCGCGCACTTTATCGAGACTCGCGGGAGTTGCGCCCTCCCCTCCTGTCAGCGCCGCTGCGTCGTCAGTAGATCGTTCGACTTTGCCTGAACTCATGGGAGGTTCCTTCGATGGCGAAATCGCCGTTTCAGCGGTTATTTGATGCGGGTGGCATCCCGCAACTGAGCCATTAAAGGTAGGTCCGCGAACTGGCCAAGTCAAGCGTGGCCCGCCGCCGCGAAAGGCCGGACGAAAAGAGCCGCGCCGGCGGCTCAGCGCCAGGGCATCAGGCTCTCGATCCAGCTGATTCGTGTGAGGTCGTTGTAAATGACCGTCACCATCAGGGTCATCAGCACCACGAAGCCGGCGAGCAGCATCTTTTCCTTCATCCGCGTGCTGAAATCGCGGCGCGCGACGCCTTC
>Ga0207701_10007348_pt1 | contig 10961 bp, 8 predicted proteins | sample KBSSwiSSwithPhiX_FD_184294 | JGI IMG/M metagenome (GOLD analysis project Ga0207701, IMG submission 184294) | Switchgrass rhizosphere bulk soil microbial communities from Kellogg Biological Station, Michigan, USA, with PhiX - S5 (SPAdes) (version 2) | ecosystem: Environmental > Terrestrial > Soil...
CTGGAGGATAGATATGAATCGCGTGCATTTTGCCGTCGCCGCGACGCTCATCAGCACCACGATGTTTGCCGGCGCCGTGGTCGCGGCTCAGTCCACGCAGCTGACGCCCGTGCTTGCCGGGAAGAAGGTCGTCCCGCCGATCAAGGGTGAGGCGACGATTGACTTTACGCAGCCCGTCACCAAGGCGCTGCCCGGCAAGAACCTCGTCCAGACCGTCATCAAGGTGAAGAATTCGACCCCCAGTCCCATCGCGCGGCTGATGGTGGCCGAGACCTGGTACGACGGAGCGGGAGCGATCATCGCCGGCGGACGCGGTGTGATCAATGGCCTGCTCCAGCCCGGTGAAGTCCAGACGATTACCATCGAGACGCCCTACAACTCCAAGATGAAGTCGAACAACTGGAACTTCACGCATGCCAACGGCACCGTGAAGCCGACAAAGGTGAAGGCCCTCGACGCACCGGCAGCCGCGGGTGCCGCGCCTGCGCCTGCGCCGAAAAAGTAAGCTCACCGTTCACGCGAGCCTATGAGAGGCCGGGCGCCCTGCGTCCCGGCCTTTTTCTTTTGTCGGGGTCTTTATTGCTGCTGGCCGCGTACCGGTGACACGACGCGGAACTGCACCTGTCGCATGGCCGCCGTATCCTTGCCGAGTCGCGAGCGGGCCTCCAGGTTCAGCACGTACAGCCCCGGCGGGATTTCCGACAGCGGCACCCGCGTCGAATAGCCGTAACCGCCTTTGGCTCCCGCCAGCTCGCTCGAGTCGCGCTGATCCTCGGTCTTGTATACGACCTTGCCCTCGTCGGTCAGAACAGAGGTGACGATGTCGACCTTGTGGGGCGTCTTGCCGGAGTTGTCGTAAATCTCCGCGAACAGGGCGAGTTCGTCGTTCTGCGGGAACGTGCGCAAGCCGACCGGCGGGGCGGGCAGCACCGTCTTCAGCTGCTCGTCCGGCCGCGCGGTCATCATCGCGGCGCCGGCCAGCGAGGTCAGCGCCACGCCGCTCAGCGAGATCGGCTGCTTGTAGAAGTCGGGCACCTCGAGATCGTAAATGACCGATCCGATGACATTCTTCTCGCTGTCGCGCGCGGCAGCCCGAAGCTGGTACCGGCCAACCGGGAGTTCGATGCGGTTGAGCACCCGGACGCCGCTCTGCTCGACCCGTGCCTTCGATTCCGGGCGGAGGTTCAGCGTGAGTGAATCGTTTCGCGCGCCGAAGATCTTCGACTTGTTGTCGACCGCCATGAACGAGATGTCGACCTTGCTGTTCGGGCCCAGGCTCAGATCGGCTCCGCTCATCTCGATGCCAATCACCACCGAAGCATTGGGCTGCGGCCCCTTGAACGGCGCGGCGAAGATCCGCATCGTCAACCCGCTCAACTGCAGGGGGCTATTCATCGCCTCGTAGACTTCGGGCGCCATTCCGCCGGTCTTGGCCTGCTTCGGTGCCTGCTTGCCCTTGGGCAGCGCGTAGCCCTTGCGCGAACGGACCGTCAGGCCGGGACGGTTCACCTTCACTTCGACGCGATGGAACTTGCCGTCGGCCTTGTTCGTCGGCGGGTAGTACGCGAGCACGTAATACGAGCTGTTGTCGCGCACGATCCGGTCGAAGACATTGCTCGTGTCGTTCCGGTTCACCGCCGCGAAACCGCCGCTTTCGTCCGAGAGCCATCGGAGGCTGTCCTGCGACAGCTGCAGCTCGTAGTTGAGAGAGTTGAGCCCGATTCCGGCGCTCGGATCGTTCTGATCGGCGAAGCTGCTGACGCCGATCGTATCGTCGCCGAGCGTGGCGAGCCCGCGCGGGTCGACCGCGTAGATGCTCACGTTCGACCGCGCGGTCATCGTCACCGTGTCGCGGATGTCGCTCATGATCGAGCTGGCCGAACTGGGCGTGGAGTCGAACGAGCGAATGACGTCGTTCAGGTCGTAATCGATGCCCTCGCTGATGAGGAGCATCGATTTGCGGCGGCCGTGGATACCACCGAGCCATTCGGCGACCTGCCGGAGCGTCGACAACATGTTCGTCGCGTTGTGGGCGCGTTCCATGTCCAGCGGGTCGTTGACGCGTGCGCTCGGATCGACCTCCACCTGGCGGAAGTACTGTTCGTTCTTGGCCAGCGTCGGCGACGCGAGCTTCCGTCCCATGAACTTGTCAACCGAGGCCAGCAGCAGCCGCTTGTTGCTCGTGAAGTCCTGCGAGTCGGCCGATCGACCGCCCGTGGAAATCACCGCCATCAGGTCGTTGGCGCCAAGGTTCCGCTCGACGAACTGCCGGGCGTACTGGCGCACGCGCTGCGTGCGTGTCGCGTCGACATGAAGGTCGTCGAGGATCAGGACGTAGACGCGGCCATCGAATGGATGCTCGTTCGACTGCACGTCCGGCTCGATCGGCTGCGCCGCAAACAGCGGCCGCTCGTAGCGCTCGACCGGAATGTCGACGACGAGGAAGGTGGAGATGGTCTGGGCCTTGCCGTCCTCGAACACCTGGAAGTCGTCTCGCTTCAGGTTTCTAACGAAGTTGCCCTGCTGGTCGGTCACGACCGCGTCGACTTCGACATACTCGACCTGCGCCTTGAAGGTCGGCCCCTGGGGCACCTCCTGTTGCTGCCCCTGGGCAGCGAGCAGACCGACTCCGGCGACGAGCACCAGTGCGGCGCAAATCCTGACGCGGGCGTTCTTAAGCATCTGAACCTCGACCCCGATTATACGTGCCAGTCCTTCGGTCATTTTGACGCCGGACGACCCAACCTGGACGGTCGCGACACCCGAAACCACGTCTATACTGAGCACGTATGGGCGCCGCTTCCGGGAGTTTGGATCTGTCCGCCATTCAGGCTGCGCTGAAGGCGGACAAGGTCGATGGCTGGCTGCTCTACGATTTTCGGGGGCTGAACCCGATCGCCGCCGACGTCACCGGCGTGCTGCGCCAGGGCGGGCACCTGGCAACGCGGCGCTGGTACTACCTGATACCGGCTAGCGGAACACCGCGAGCGCTCGTTCACGCGATCGAGCCGAACTCGCTGTCTCACCTTCCCGGCGAAACACTGAAGTACGCAGGTCGCGAGCAGCTCGAGGCCGGTCTCAGGACGCTTCTTCAGGGCGTCGGTCGCCTGGCCATGGAGTACTCGCCGGAGTGCGCGATTCCCTATGTGTCACGAGTGGACGCCGGCACCATGGAACTGGTGCGGCAGTCCGGCGTCGAGGCCGTCGTCTCGTCTGGCGACCTGGTTCAGCGATTCTCGGCCGTATGGCGGGACGCGGAGATTGCCTCGCACATGGCGGCGTCCCAGGCGCTGTATCGTGTGAAGGATCGGGCGTTCGAAGCGGTGGCCCGGAGGCTTCGCGACGGTGTGCCCACGACCGAATACGACATCCAGCAGCTCATGGCGGGATGGTTCCGCGAAGAGGGGCTCGTCAGCGACTCGGAACCGATGGTGTCGACACAGGAGAATGCGGGGAATCCGCACTACCTTCCTACGGCAGTCCAGAGCCGGTCGATCGGGTCAGAGGAGGTCGTCCTGCTGGACCTTTGGGGCAAACTCGACCAGGTGGGCGCCGTGTATGCCGATATCACGTGGGTGGGGTTCACCGCGCAAAAGGTTCCGGCGCGACAGGCTGAAGCATTCGCAGCAGCCGCAGCCGCCAGGGATGCGGCCGTCGCCCTTGTGCAGACGCGCGTAAGAGCTGGACAGGACGTGCGCGGCTGGGAAGTCGACCGGGCGGCGGCGTCTGTCCTGCGCGACGCCGGCTATGGTGCACAGATCCTGCATCGAACGGGACACAGCCTGGGCGAGACTGTGCACGGCACAGGCGTGAACATGGACGACTACGAGACGCACGACGACCGTCGACTGCTGCCCGGCACGGCGTTTACCATCGAACCGGGCGTGTACTTTCCAGATTTCGGCATCCGGACCGAAATCAATATGATCGTTCGCGCAGGATCGGCCGAGGTGAGCGGCCCCCTGCAGCCAGCCATTCTCACGCTCGTGTAGCACGGAGGAACGATGTCCACCCGCAAGACCACCCTCTTTTACGCGCTGCTGATCGCGGTGTCGTCGCTGGCCGTCGGCATGGTGATCGCGTCGCGTTTCGACATGGCGCCGGCATCGGCAGCGCAGACGCTGCAGATCCCACCTTCGAACAGCGCGCCGGTCACGGGCCCGCTGGATGCCCAGACCTTCCGGAACGTCGCCAAGGCGCAGCAGCCGATGGTGGTGAACATCCGGACGGAATCCAAGGCGAGGAACCAGGACCTGTCGGAATTCTTCGGGGGCGGAGGCGGCGGAGGCAACGACGATCTCTTCCGTCGCTTCTTCGGTCAGCCGGGCGATCCCGACCAGCAGGATGCTCCGCCGCCGCGCGGGGGCCAGGGTGGGGGCCAGGGTGGCGGCCAGGGCGGCGGCCGCAACAGGCGGGCGCCGCGCGAACAGACGACCGTGGCCGCCGGCACCGGCTTCATCATCAGCAAGGACGGCCTCATCCTCACCAACAATCACGTCATCGAGGACGCGACCAAGATCGAGGTCTCGCTCTTCGGCGAGGACGACGACCAGACCTATGCCGCCAAGCTGGTCGGCAGCGACGCACTGACCGACAGCGCGCTCATCCAGCTCACGGAAAAGCCAAGTCACCCGCTGCCTGAGGCCCGGTTCGGCGACTCGTCGCAGATGGCCGCCGGCGACTGGGTGATGGCGATCGGCAACCCGTTCAACCAGGGTTGGACGGTGACGGTGGGCGTGGTGTCGGCGCAGTCGCGTCCGTTCACGACCGACGGCCGCACGAACGAAATGATCCAGACCGACGCAGCGATCAACCCGGGAAACTCGGGTGGTCCGCTCCTCAACCTGCGCGGCGAGGTCATCGGCATGAACACGATGATCTTCACCAACGGGCGGGCCGAGGGGAACATCGGCATCGGCTTCGCCGTGCCGAGCAACACCTTCCGCGATCTGCTGCCGCAGTTGATGCAGGGCAAAGTGATCCGCGGGCGCATCGGCCTGCAGATGACCGCCGTGCCGCGTGACAGCTACCAGGAGTTCGGCCTCAAGTCGCGCGCGGGTGCGGTGGTCTCGAGCGTGGCGCCTGGCGGGCCGGCGGAGAAGGGCGGAGTGAAGGCAGGCGACGTCATCGTCGAATACAACGGCAAGCCGATTCAGAACACGACCGACCTGCAGAAGATGGTCTCGGCGACCAAGCCGGGCACGTCTGCGGCCCTCAAGGTGGTCCGCAACGGCAAGGAGCAGACGCTGCACGCCACCGTCGAGGAACTGGATCTCGAAGCCGAACGCGGCGGACGCCAGAACCGTAACGCCGAGAAGCAGCAGCCCGAGGAGCAGGGCCAGGACAGCTTCGGCCTGACGCTCGGCAACCTGACGCCGCAGATGGCGCGCCGCCTCCAGATGCCCTCTGGCCAGAGCGGTGCGATCGTCACAGAGGTCGACGACAACGGACCGTCGGCCGGCGTGCTCCGCCAGGGTGATGTGATCCTCTCAGTCAACGGGCAGGCTGTCTCGTCGGCGTCGGACGCGGGACGCGAACTGCAGAAGGTGGCGTCCGGGCGCATCGCGCGCATCCTGGTGTGGCGCGGCGACGGAGAGGTGTTCCTGACGATCCGCAAGGAATAACATCATCGCGAATCGCTGATCTGTAATCGCGGACCTGGACCGGTTTCCAGGAGCGCGGTTAGCGATTCGAGATTGGCGATGAACAGTCCGCTTCTCGACCTGATTCGCACGCGCATTCGTGAACGCGGCCCCCTGACGGTGGCCGCGTTCATGGACCTCGCGCTCTACCATCCGGGATTCGGGTACTACACCCGTTCGGCCAGGCGATCCGGGGCTTCAGGTGATTTCGTCACCAGCGTCGACATGGGTCCGCTGTTCGGCGAACTCCTCGCGACGCAGCTCGCCGAGATGGCCTCCCTCCTTGGTGCTCCACAGTCGCCGTTTACGCTCGTCGAAGCGGGCGCCGGGGACGGACGGCTCTCCCATGCCATGTTGCGCGGCCTGAAGAAGGTCGCTCCGCACTTGTGCTCGCACACGCATCTGCACCTGGTAGAAAAGAGCGCCGCGGCACGTGAAGCGCAGCGCGCCGTGCTCACGGCGTGGACCGGGCAGGCCATCGGCAGCGACCAGCTTCCCGACGAGTTCGAAGGTGTCATTGTCGCCAACGAACTGCTCGATGCGATGCCGGTCCACCAGGTCGTCATGCGCGAGACGGGACTCATCGAGACCTACGTTGACTGCGACGGCGAACGCCTCGTGACACGCGAGGGACCGCTCTCTTCAGAAACGCTGCGTTCACGCCTCTCCTCGAGCGGAACCCCGCTGGCCGCGGGCGCACGCGCGGAGATCTCGCTGGCAGCTTCAGACTGGGTTCGTGACGCCGCCAAGCGGATGCGACGCGGATTCATGCTGCTGATTGATTATGGCGACGAAGCCGCCCGCCTCTTCGGAGCGGGGCGCGAGGCCGGAACGCTGACCACTTACAGGCGACACCACCAGGGGGATGCTGCTGGCGGACCGCAGTGGATCGACAACCCGGGCGAACAGGACATCACCGCTCACGTCGACTTCACGGGCATCCGCGACGCTGCCGCCGCACAGGGCTGCACGTCCCTCGGGCTGATGGACCAGACCTACTTCCTGATGGCGCTGGCCGGCCCGCGCGTGGAGTCCTTCGACGACGCCGAACGGCTGGCATTCAAGTCGCTGGTTCTTCCAGGCGGACTCGGCAGCACGATGAAGGTCCTCGTGCTCGCAAAGAACATGGGCGCGCCGTCACTACGCTGCTCCTCGGGGCCCGCTCGCCTCACCTAGCGCCGCGTCGAACCGACCACACTGAACCAGGCAGCATGCGCCAACTGTCAACAGCCCTCCTGCTCACCGCAGGCCTGGGTACCAGGCTCCGGCCGCTGACCGAGGTCCGCGCGAAGCCGGCCATTCCGGTTGCCGGCCAGCCGATGGTCACTCGAATCATCCGCTGGCTCGCGGGGGCGGGGATCGCCGATGTCGTGCTGAACCTCCACGCCCTCCCGGAGACGATTGCCTCAATCGTCGGCGACGGCGGTCAACTCGGTGTCCGCGCACGCTACTCGTGGGAGCAGCCCGAAGTACTGGGTTCCGCGGGAGGCCCTCGCCAGGCGCTCGACATTCTCGGAGCTGATACGTTTCTCATCGTGAACGGCGACACGCTGACCGACCTGTCGCTCCGGCCACTCATCGAGGCGCACGACGCGGCCGGCGCGCTCGTCACGATGGCCGTAATTCCGAACCCGCGCCCGGAGCACTACAGCGGGCTGCACGTTGCAGATGATGGCTCCGTCCTCGGAGTCGTGCCGCGCGGTTCGGTGGTCCCCTCCTTTCACTTTGTTGGCGTGCAGATCGCGCACAGCCACGCTTTTGCCGGAGCTCCGAAAGGCCGACCCTCGCAGTCGGTCGGCGGCGTCTATGCGGATCTCATCGACGCGCGCCAGGGCAGCATTCGCGCGCACATTTGCGAGGCGCGGTTCTGGGATATCGGAACAGTGGCCGATTACCGGGCCACGTCGATCGCCTTCGACCCCTCGAAGAAGTTGAGCCTGCCGGCGTCGACAGTGCTCGCTCCAGGCGCGCACGTCGTGGACTCCATCGTGTGGGACGATGTGGTGATTGGTGCAGGCGCAACGGTCGCAGGGTGCATTGTCACCGACGGCGTGCGGGTTGATGACGGAGCTGCGTATTCGGATGCGATTCTGATGCGCGGTGAGGGCGGCCGCACCGTCGCAACGCCTTTGAAGCCGGAGGGCGAGTGAGCACGCAATCCCAGGCACCTGTGGATCCACACGATCGCATCGAAAGGTATCTCGCTGACAGCGGGCTCGCTGCCCGGCGTCCACGGGTCGTGCCCCTCACGCCGGACGCGTCGGACCGGCGCTACTTCCGGGTCCTGCTCGACGGCGCCGATCCGATTGTGATCGCGGTGTATGGTGGAGCGATCGAATTCGGGCGGATGCCGTTCGCGAACGTCGCGGAACTGCTTCGCCGCATGGAGGTCCCCGCGCCGGCCGTGCTCGCCCACTCCGACGAACTCGGCATCGTCGCGCAGCAGGATCTCGGGGATGTCACGCTGCAGGCGCATCTGGGCGCGGCGAGCGTCACCGAACATGCCGCTCTCTACCGGGAGGCGGTCGCCCTCATTCACCACCTGCAGTCGCGCGGCCGTACGTTCGCGTCTTCCGGCTTCGTGCCGTACTCCCTCGCGTTCGACGTCGAGAAGCTCACGTTCGAGCTCGACTTCTTCGCGACGCATTTTCTCGGCGGATATCGCGGCATCGTGCTGAGCCCGTCGGAGCAGGTCGCTCTGGGCGAGGAATGGGCGGCAATCGCCGGGGAACTCTCAGCGGAACCGCGGGTGCTCTGCCATCGCGACTACCACAGCCGTAACCTGATGCTACATGGGGGGCGGCTGCACATGATCGACTTCCAGGATGCGCGGCTCGGGCCCGACACCTACGATCTCGTTTCGCTGCTGCGCGATTCGTACGTGGACATCACCGACCTCGAAGTCGACGAGCTCATCGCCTACTTTGCGGCCCTGTCAGGCATTTCCGACCTCACCGAGTTCAGGCGCCGGTTCGATCTCATGGCCGTTCAGCGCAACATCAAGGCCCTGGGCACGTTCGGTTTCCAGGCGTCCGCGCGGGACAACCCTGCCTATATCCAGTACATGCCCAGGACTATGCGAAGCGTTCGGGCCAACCTGGAACGGCACGGGCGCTTCGCGAGGCTCCGCGCTCTCCTCGGAGCACACGTCGAAGAGCTGCGCTAACATGGATGGGCGTTTGTGCCGCGCACGCGATCGTTCGCTGTTTCCACGCACCTGTATCACGGCCAGCGGCTGAATCGCGACCATCTGCGCGAGATTGGCTCTGCGGGCTTCGACGCCGTCGAGCTGTTTGCCACGCGCACTCACTTCGACTACCACAGCGACGCCGTCATTGCCGATCTGCAGGGCTGGCTGGCAGATGCGCGGCTGGAACTGGCGTCGGTGCACGCGCCAGTCTCTGAGAGCTTCGCCGGGGGACGCTGGGGAACGCCGCTGAACCTGGCCAGCGCGGACGCGGCAACGCGCGAGCGGGCGCTCGAGGAGTCGACATGCGCCCTGCTGCTGGGCCGCCGGCTCTCGTTCCGCGCACTGGTGGTCCACGCCGGCGTCCCGCGGGCACAGCAGGCGCCGGGCGACAACAGCCGGGACGCGGCGCGCCGGAGCATCGAGGCGCTGGCGGCGATTGCGAAGCCGCTTGGAGTGACGATCGCCGTGGAACTGATCCCGAACGAGCTTTCGAAGGCGGGATCGGTCGTGCATTTCGTCGAGAACGTGCTGGACGCAGGCGCGGCGTCCATCTGCCTGGATCTTGGCCACGCGCACCTCGATGGCGAGGTCGTCGATGCCATCGAGACCGTCGCCGAACATATCGCGCTCGTTCACGCGCACGATAATCGTGGACGGAACGACGACCACCTGTTGCCGTTCGATGGAACGATCGACTGGGCGGGCGCGCTGACGGCGCTGCAGAAAGTCGGTTACGAGGGTACGGTGGTGCTGGAACCGGCGCCGCACGGTTCTCCGAAGGAGACGCTCGCGAAGGCGAAGGTCGTCCGCGGACGGATGGAGCGGCACCTCACTACGTTGTAAGTAGCCGCGATCGAATGCGCACGCGAGCTGAAACGCCTATGCATGTGTACATAGAGGACATCGGGAAGCACGAGGGAGAGGACGTCACCATCAAGGGATGGCTGCACACCCGTCGCTCGAGCGGGAAGATTCACTTCCTGATCCTGCGGGACGGCAGCGGCTTCATCCAGGGCGTCATGTCGAAGGCGGCAGTCGGCGAAGAGATGTTCAAGGCCGCCGACCACCTCTCGCAGGAAACGTCCGTCATCGTGACCGGAACAGCCAGGGCCGACAAGCGGGCGCCGAGCGGGTACGAGGTCGATGTCAAGCATCTCGAGGTCGTTGGCGAGTCGCACGACTTCCCCATCACGCCGAAGGAACACGGGGTCGACTACCTGCTCGACCGCCGGCACCTCTGGATTCGCACCGAGCGGCAGACGGCGATCCTCCGCATCCGTCACGAGGTGATCGACGCGGTCCGCGACTTTTTCAACTCGCGCGGATTCATCCTCACGGACACGCCGATCTTCACCCCCGCCGCGTGCGAGGGCACGACAACGCTGTTTCCGGTTGAGTACTTCGACGACCAGAAGGCCTACCTGACCCAGAGCGGACAGCTGTATCTCGAGTCGACCGCCATGGCACTGGGACGTGTCTACTCGTTCGGACCCACGTTCCGGGCGGAAAAGTCCAAGACGCGTCGGCACCTCACCGAGTTCTGGATGGTCGAACCGGAAGTGGCGTACGCGGGACTCGACGACGTGATGGACCTGGCGGAGGATCTCGTCGTCTCGGTCGTGTCGCGCGTGCTCGACAAGCGGCGTCGCGAACTGACCGTCATCGAGCGCGACGTCACGAAGCTCGAGTCGGTGCAGAAGCCGTTTCCGCGCGTCAGTTATGACGATGCGGTGAAGACACTGCAGTCGAAGGGTCTGCCCATCGAGTGGGGCGGCGACTTCGGTGGCCCGGACGAAACCACCTTGTCCGAGCAGTACGACCGCCCGGTGATGATCAGCCGCTATCCCTCGTCCGTGAAGGCGTTTTACATGAAGCCAGACCCGGAGCGGCCGGAACTGGCGCTCGGCGTCGACGTGCTCGCGCCGGAAGGGTACGGCGAGATCATCGGCGGCGGCGAACGCCTGGCGGACCTGGATCTGCTGCTGCAGCGCATCAAGGAGCACGACCTGCCGCAGGACTCCTTCGAGTGGTATCTGGACCTTCGGCGTTTCGGCACCGTGCCGCACGGCGGGTTCGGCATGGGCATCGAGCGTGTGGTGGCGTGGATCTGCAAGCTGGAACACGTCCGC
>Ga0207701_10007350_pt1 | contig 10958 bp, 10 predicted proteins | sample KBSSwiSSwithPhiX_FD_184294 | JGI IMG/M metagenome (GOLD analysis project Ga0207701, IMG submission 184294) | Switchgrass rhizosphere bulk soil microbial communities from Kellogg Biological Station, Michigan, USA, with PhiX - S5 (SPAdes) (version 2) | ecosystem: Environmental > Terrestrial >...
CGAGCTCCCAAGCCGGCCGGATTCCGCTGGACTTTTGAATCGGGCGGATTTCTCCTTCATCCTGCCTTTGGGCGGAAAGGATGATCGGCAGACGTTGACGCGCCTTTTCCCTGATATTGCCCTGTTCCACCCTGATATCTTGCGAGACGACTGGATCATCGTCCGTCATGTGTTTGGTGGGATTGGATAATCGCTATCAGCGCGACGGCGCGTCCCTGTATTTTTCCTGTTATTTACAGGGAACGTGCGCCCGCTACAGCGCTTCCCCGCGCATCAGGCGCGGCTGCGCGGCGGGCTCGACGCCCTCGCGCATCAGCGCGCGGCGCAGCGGCGCGATGCGGTCGATGAGATACAGCCCGAGGCCACGCGACGCCTGCACGGGGAGGAAGTCCGACAGCAGACTGCGATTGAGCATGTCGACCGCGACGGTGCGGCCGGTCACATCGGCGCGGCGCATCCGGTCGTAGCGCGCGAGCAGATCGTCGCCGCCGGCATCGCGGCCGTCGCGCTTCGCCTCGACCACGAGCTCGCTGATGGTCGCAACATCGCGCAGGCCGAGGTTGAGCCCCTGCGCGCCGATCGGCGGGATCACGTGCGCGGCCTCGCCCGTCAGCGCGATGCGGCGCGCCGCGAACGAACGTGCGGTCTCGACGCCGAGCGGAAACAGGCCGCGGCCGTCTTCGACCTCCATCTTGCCGAGGATCGAGTGCGCGCGCCGCTCGATTTCAGCAGACAGCGCGACGGCATCGAGCGCCGCGAGTTGTTCAGCCTCGTCCGGTTCGGTCACGCACACGAGGCTGGAGCGCAGGCCGGGCAGGGGCACCAGGGTGAACGGGCCTGACTCGGTGTGGAATTCGGTCGAGATGCCGTTGTGCGGCCGCGCATGCGCGAGGTTCAGCGTCAGCGCGGACTGCGGGTAGTCGCGCCGATCGGTCGCGATCCCGGCGGCTTGCCGGCAGAGCGACTTGCGCCCGTCGGCGCCGACGACGAGGCGCGCTTCGATGGCCGCGCCGTTGTCGAGCCGGATCGTGACGCCGGTGTCGTGCGGTTCCACCGCTGTGACGGCGGCCTCGATGCGCCTGAGCGAGGGCAGTCCGGCGGCACGTTGGTCGAGCGCCGCGATCAGATGCCGGTTCGCAATGTTGTGCCCGAACGCCGCGAGCCCGATCTCGCTCGCCTCGAAGGTCACTTCCGGTGCACGGATCAGCCGCCGTGTGTCGTCGATCAGGCGGATCGCGGTGAGCGGGGCGGAGTTGTCGCGGCACAGCGGCCACACCTCCAGCGCTTCCATGGCGGCGACCGAAGCAGACCACAGCGCCGTGGTGCGATTATCCGGCGGCGGCGTTTTGGAGATCAGCGCCGTCTCGACACCGGCGGCGGCCAGCGCCACGGCCGCGGTCAGGCCGGCCGGTCCGCCGCCGACCACCGCGACTTCGACGCTGTGCGCTTCGCCGTCCATCGTCAGTTACCTAACCCCTCCCGCCGCCGAAAACGACCCCGGTTTCGTCCGCCCGGCGGTTTGCGCTACACCGAGGCGATGTCGATGCATGCCGCAAGCGACCCATTGGCCCGCTCACCACTGCTGCGCGCGCTGGCGCGTCCGAGGGCAATCGCGCTCGCCTGTATCGGAGCGCTCGCCGCGTGCGGCTGGATCTATCTCGGCCTGGTCCTGTCCGGACAGAACTCGACCGGCCTGCTGCGCGCGCTGTGCGCGCCGCTCACCGGCACCGGATCGCCCGGCTCCACGGCGCTCACCATCGCGATGTGGTGCGCGATGGTGCTCGCCATGATGCTTCCGACCGCCGCGCCGATGGTGATGACCTTTGCGGACCTCGCCGAGGCGGCCGCCGCCAAAGGGGAAGCGACCGTATCGCCGATGGTGCTGACAGGCGGATACATCACAGTGTGGCTCGGCGCTGCGCTCGTTCTCACCGCTTTGCAAATCTTGCTCGCGCGTATCGGCGTGCTCGACTCATACATGGGCGTGGCCAATCCATTCATCGCGGGCGCGATGTTCCTCGCTGCCGGGCTCTATCAGTTCTCGGCGCTGAAGCATGCCTGCGTCTCGCAGTGCCAGCATCCGTTCCGTTTCTTCTTCGGTCATTGGACTGCCGATCCGCGCGGCGTATTCCGCATCGGTCTGCGCCAGGGGCTGTATTGCCTCGGCTGCTGCTGGGCGATGATGCTGCTGATGTTCGCGGTCGGGCTCATGAACGTCGTCTGGATGGCGATCCTCGGCGTCGTCATGGCAATCGAGAAGCTCGGCACGACCGCGCGCTTCAGCCGCATCGCCGGGGTCGCGTTCATCGCCATCGGACTGATCATCATTATCGAAACGTCGGTCACCGGCTGGCCAAAGCCGGGATGAGAAGACCGGGATGAGGGAGTGACGCGTGCCGGAAAACTGGAAGCTGAAGGGCGATTTCGTCATGTCGTGCAACTGCACGGTCTTTTGCCCGTGCGTCATTTCATTGGGCCAGCACGAGCCGACCGAGGGCTACTGCCAGACCTGGGCCGGCATCCGCATCGAGGAAGGCCATCACGAGGAGACCGACCTTGCCGGCATCAATGTCGGGCTGCTGCTCGACATTCCGGGGCGCCTCGCGCGCGGCAACTGGACCGCGGCGCTCTACGTCGACGAGCGCGCCTCGATCTACGCCGTGAAGGCGCTGACCCGCATCTTCAGCGGCAAGGCCGGCGGCTCGACCGGACTCCTGAAGATTCTGGTGAGCAATTTTCTCGGCGTGCGCACCGAAAAGATCATCTACGAGATCAAGGACGGCACGCACATCTTCCAGATCCCGAAGATCATCGAGGGCGTGGTGAAGCCGATCAAGGGCAAGGACACGGGCGAGCCGGTCGTCATCCGCAACACCAGCTACTGGGTCGGCAAGGACGTGACCATCGCGCGCGCCGAGACCTCGCGCGTGCGCGCCTTCGGCCGCAACTGGAATTTCGAGGGACGCTCCGCCGAAATCGTGCGGCTCGACTGGGGCAGCGATGCCCGCTGACGGGCCACGATCGACGTCGCCCGCCGCGCTCGCCTTCGCGGTCCACATCTTCACGGCCTCCGGCGCGGCGCTCGGGCTTCTTGCTTTGCTCGCCGCCGCAGCGTCGAACTGGCCGCTGATGTTCGCCTGGCTCGGGATCGCGCTGTTTGTGGACGGCATCGACGGGGCGCTCGCGCGGCACGTCGATGTCGCAAACCGGCTGCCGCGCTGGTCCGGCGACACGCTCGATCTGGTGGTCGATTTCACCACCTACGTGTTCGTTCCCGCCTATGCGGTCGCGGCCGGCGGGCTGGTGCCGCCGCTCGCCGCCATTCCGCTCGCCATCGTCATCGTGGTTTCCGGTGCGCTCTATTTCGCCGACCGCCGCATGAAGACGGCCGACAATTATTTCCGCGGCTTCCCGGCGGTGTGGAACGCGCCGGTGTTCTATTTGTTTCTGCTGCGGCCCGATCCGTGGATTGCCGCGGCGGCAATCGTTCTGCTTGCGGTGCTCACTTTCGTCCCGGTTCCCTTCCTGCATCCATTCCGGGTGCGCCGCTTCCGCACATTCAGCGCGCTGCTGATTGTCGCATGGGCGGCCCTTGCGGCCGTCGCGCTCCTCCGCGATATGTCGCCGGGGCCCTGGGTGACCGGCGCGCTGTGCGCCGTCGCCCTTTATTTCCTCGGTGCCGGCCTGCTGCGGCGCGCGGAAGCGGAGTGACATGTTCGAACTGTTGTACGACCCCAATGCCTGGGCGGCGCTGGTCACCCTGACGGCGCTCGAAATCATCCTCGGCATCGACAATATCGTCTTCATCTCGGTGCTCGTCTCGCGCTGCTCGCCCGAAGACGCGAAGCGCGCGCGCCAGATCGGTCTCGCGCTCGCGCTCGTGTTCCGCATCATCCTGCTGTTCGGCCTGACCTGGCTGATGAAGTTGACCTATCCGGTCATCACCACGCTTGGGCGCGGTTTCTCCTGGCACGACATCATCCTGATCGCCGGCGGTATGTTCCTGATCGCCAAGGCGACCCACGAGATCCATGCCGAGGTCGAGGCCGACGAGCCCGAAGACGCCGGCGCCAAGGTCCATGCGGCATTTTCGATGATCGTCCTGCAGATCGTCGCGGTCGATCTGATCTTCTCGGTCGACTCGATCGTCACCGCGATCGGGCTGGCACAGGATATCGAGATCATGGTCGTCGCGGTGGTGCTGGCGATGATCGTGATGTACGTCGCCTCCGGCCCGGTCGCGCACTTCGTCGCGCACAATCCGACCACCAAGATACTCGCGCTCGCCTTCCTGGTGATGATCGGTGTAGCGCTGGTGGCCGACGGATTCGAGTTCCATATTCCGCGCGGCTATATCTATTCCTCGATGGCGTTCGCCGGTGCGGTCGAGTTCTTCAATGTGATGGCCGGGCGCAACCGCGCGCGTGCACGCACCAAGCGTCAGGGCATGAGGGAGCGCCATCAGTGAGCAAGATTCTTCTGATCACCGGTGCCGGTCGCGGCATCGGGGCGGCGACCGCGCGGCTTGCCGCCGCACGCGGCTATGACGTCGCGGTCAATTATCTGCGCGACGAAAAGGCCGCCAACGGCGTCGTCAGCGCGGTGAAAGTCGCCGGGCAGCGCGCCGTCGCGATCCAGGGCGATGTGGCGATCGAAGCGGACGTCGCGCGCACCTTCGCAACCATCGACAAGGAGCTCGGGCGCCTCACGCATCTCGTCTACAACGCCGGCTCGACCGGCGGAAACTCGCGCCTCGAAGCCGCCGACACCGCGATGATCCGTTCGGTGATCGAGCTCAACGTGCTCGGCGCGCTGATGTGCGCGAAGGCCGCGATCCCGCGCATGTCGGCCAGGCATGGCGGGCCGGGCGGCGCGATCGTGATGCTCTCGTCAGTCGCCGCGACGCTCGGCAGCGCCGGCGAATATGTCTGGTACGCGGCTTCCAAGGGCGCGGTCGACTCGATGACCATCGGCCTCGCCAGAGAACTTGCCGGCGACGGCATCCGCGTCAACGCGGTCGCGCCCGGCATCATCGCGACCGACATCCACCCGCCCGGGCGGCTTGAGCGGCTCGCGCCGCTGACGCCGATCGGGCGCGCCGGAACGCCGGACGAGATCGCCGAATCCGTGCTGTTCCTGCTCTCCGATGCGTCGTCCTACACCACCGGGACGGTGCTGCGCGTCTCGGGCGGGCGCTGATCGGCCCACCCCAATTCACGCCTTGCGTCTTGTCCGCCGAAACCTATGATCCGCGCGCGGCGGACGATCCGCCGTTCAATCTGAATCAAGAAACGGGAGAGCGTCATGGTTGCGGCAGTGCGGGTGCATAAGGCGGGCGGGCCGGAAGTTCTCACCTTTGAAGACGTCGATCTTCCGGCGCCCGGACCGGGCCAGATCCGCATCAAGCAGGGCGCGATCGGCATCAACTACATCGACACTTACTTTCGTCAGGGCGCCTATCCGCCGCCGAACGGCTATCCGTTCATCGCCGGCAATGAAGGCTCGGGCGACGTGGTCGCGGTCGGCTCCGGCGTGACCGACATCAAGGTCGGCGATCGCGTCGCGGCGGTTGCGCCGCTCGGCGGCTACGCGGCCGAGCGCATCCTGCCCGCGGACCGCGCCGTGAAGGTGCCGTCGAATATCAGCCATGAGCAGGCGGCCGGCATGATGCTCAAGGGCATGACGGCGCAATACCTGCTGCGCCGTACCTTCAAGGTCGAGAAGGGCCAGACCGTTCTGGTGCATGCGGCCGCGGGTGGCGTCGGCCTGATCCTGTGCCAGTGGGCCAAGCATCTCGGCGCGACCGTCATCGGCACCGTCGGCTCGAAGGACAAGGCGGACCTCGCCAGGCAGAACGGCGCCGACCACACCATCCTCTACAAGGACGAGGACTTCGCCGCGAAAGTGAAGGATATCACCGGCGGCAAGCTGTGCGATGTCGTCTATGACGGCGTCGGCAAGACCACGTTCCCGGGCTCGCTCGACTGCATTCGCCCGCTCGGCATGTTCGTGAGCTACGGCTCGGCGTCCGGCCAGATCGACGCGTTCAACATCAACATCCTGCAGTTCAAGGGCTCGCTGTTCGCGACCCGTCCGACGCTCAATCACTATGCGGCCAAGCGCGAAGACCTGGTGGCGATCGCCAAGGACCTGTTCGACGTGGTCGGCTCGGGTGCGGTGAAGATCGGCGTCAGCAACAAGTACGCGCTGAAGGACGCCCGCAAGGCGCACGAGGACCTCGAAGGCCGCAAGACGACCGGTTCGCTGATCCTGACGCCGTAGCGCTTTCTTTCCTTCTCCCCGCAAGCGGGGAGAAGGAAGAAAGAGGAACCTGCCGCATTTCACCGCAGCGGCTGCCGGAAATTGACGCCTTTTGTCCGGCGCCGATTTGTTGGAACATGCGCGCGGGCCGGCGAGATACCGGCGAAGGGTCGCGTATGGGCCGGATCACGACGCATGTGCTTGATACCGCGGCAGGAAAGCCGGCCGCAGGACTGAAGGTCGTGCTCACCCGGCTGGGCGGGACGCCGGAGGTGATCGCGACCGCCGTAACCAACAGCGACGGCCGCCTCGACAAGCCATTGCTCGACGGCGCGGCGTTTGCGAAGGGCACTTACGAGATCGTGTTCCACGTCGGCGACTACTTTCGCGGGTCGGGCGTCGCGCTGCCTGATCCGCCGTTCCTCGATGTGGTGCCGCTGCGCTTCGGCGTCGCCGAGGACGCGCACTATCACGTGCCGCTGCTGGTCTCGCCGTTCGCCTACTCGACCTACCGGGGAAGCTGATGCGCGCAGAGGTGCGTTTCATCCGGCGCGGCAAAGTGGTGAAACTGCCGAACGTTTCGCCGACGCTCACCTTGCTCGACCATCTGCGCCTGACCGAACGCGCGACCGGCACCAAGGAAGGCTGCGCCGAGGGCGATTGCGGCGCCTGCACCGTGGTGCTGCGCCGCCTGCGTGGCGAGAAACTGACCTACGAGCCGGTGAACGCCTGCATCCTGTTCGCCGCGCAGGTCGACGGATGCGAAGTCATCACGGTGGAAGATCTCGCGCGCGGGGACCAATTGCATCCGGTGCAGCAGGCGCTGGTCGATCATCACGGCTCGCAGTGCGGCTTCTGCACGCCGGGCTTCGTGATGGCGCTGTTCGCGTTGCATCACCGCGCCGACGGCAAGCCGGCGGACCGCAATCAAGTGAACGACTGGATCGCCGGCAATCTCTGCCGCTGCACCGGCTACCGCCCGATCGTCGACGCCGGTATCGCGGCCTGCGTGGCGCCCGCCAATGACGCCTTCTCGGCTGAGGAGCCGGCCGCAGGCCGCGCGCTCGCCGAACTGAAAGACACCGACGACATCTTCATCGGCACCAGGGAGCGCTTCTTCGCGGCGCCCGCCGGCCTCACATCGCTGGCAAAGCTCTACGTCGCCAATCCCGACGCCACCCTGGTCGCGGGCGCGACCGATGTCGGGCTGTGGGTGACCAAGCAGCTGCGCGATCTGCCGAGAGTGATTTGGCTCGGCCGCGTGAAAGGCTTCGACGAGATCGAGGACCGCCGCGACGCGGTGAGCTTCGGCGCGATGGTGACGCTGTCCGAGGCGATGCCGTATCTTGCGGCGATCGACCGCGACCTCGGCGAGATGATGCGCCGCTTCGCCGGCAATCAAATCCGCACCGCCGGCACGGTCGGCGGCAATATCGCCAACGGCTCGCCGATCGGCGATATGCCGCCCGCGCTGATCGCGCTCGGAGCTACGCTCGCGCTCCAGCACGGCGACCGGCCGCGCACCTTGCCGCTGGAGAACTACTTCATCGACTACGGCAAGCAGGACCGCCGCCCGGGCGAGTTCGTGCGCCTGGTGCGTGTCCCGAAGCTTTTGGTCGAGGATCGCTTCCGCTGTTACAAGATCTCCAAGCGCTTCGACTCCGACATCTCTGCCGTGATGGGCGCATTCAAGCTGCGCGTCGACGGCACGCGCATCGCGGGCGCGCGCATCGCCTTCGGCGGCATGGCGGCAACCCCGAAGCGCGCCAGCCGGGCCGAAAAGGCGCTGATCGAAAAATATCTCGACCGCCCGCACGACTGGGATGAGGCGATCGCGTTGCTCGCCGAAGACTTCAAGCCGATCGACGATCTGCGCGCGAGCGCGGCGTATCGCCTCGATGTCGCGCGTGCTCTGCTGCGCAAGGCGCTGACCGAGATCGGCGGCGCCTCGACGCGGGCAACCCGCATCACCGGCTTCAGGGAGGCCGCCGATGTCGGCGCTGCCTGACCGCCGCGCCGAGGAACTGCGGCTGCGCGTCGTGCGCCGCTCGATGCGCCATGACTCCTCGCCGAAGCATGTCGCGGGCAGTGCGACGTTCATCGACGACATCCGCGAGCCGGAAGGCCTGCTGCACATCGCGGTCGGCGGCGCGCCGGTCGCGAGCGGACAGTTGCTTGGCGCCGATCTCGACGCGGTGCGCGCTGCGCCCGGCGTGGTCGCGGTGCTGACCGCAGCCGACATTCCGGGCAAGAACGACGTGAGCGCGATTGCCGGCGACGATCCGGTGTTCGTCTCGGGACAGATCGAGTTCTACGGCCAGGTCGTGTTCGCCGTCGTGGCGCGCACCCGCGGCGAAGCACGCCGCGCGGCGAAACTCGGCAAGGTCGAGGCCGCCGTCGGCACGCCGTACATTTCGGTCGACGACGCGCTCGGCGCCGGCATTCATATCCTGCCCGACTACACCTTCCGCAAGGACGACAGCGCCGCCGCGCTCGACGCGAGCCCGAAGCGTCTCAAGGGCAGACTGCGCATCGGAGGCCAGGAGCACTTCTATCTCGAAGGACAGGTCTCGCTCGCCATTCCGGGCGAGGATGGCGACATGCTGGTCTATTGCTCGACGCAGCATCCGAGCGAATGCCAGCACCTGATCGCCAAGGTGCTCAACATTCCCGATGCCGCGATCACGGTCGAAGTGCGCCGCATGGGCGGCGCGTTCGGCGGCAAGGAAACGCAGGCGGCGCAGTGGGCCGCAATCGCGGCGCTCGGCGCGCGCGTCACCGGGCGGGCGTGCAAGATCCGGCTCGATCGCGACGACGACATGTGCCTGACCGGCAAGCGGCACGATTTCCTCGCCGACTACGAGATCGGCTTCGACGATGAAGGCGGCATCCACGCGCTCGAAACCGTGATGGCATCGCGCTGCGGCTATTCGGCCGACGTGTCGGGCGCAATCAACGACCGCGCCATGTTCCACGCCGATAATGCCTACTACCTGCCGGCCGCCACGATCACGACCAGGCGGATGAAGACCAACACGGTCTCGAACACGGCGTTTCGCGGCTTCGGCGGGCCGCAGGGCATGATGGTCGCAGAACGCGCGATCGACGAGATCGCCTGGTCGCTCGGGCTCGATCCGCTCGATGTGCGCAAGAAGAACCTTTACCGCGAAGGCCGCGACGTCACGCCCTACGGCATGGCCGTCGAGGACAACATCCTGCTGCCGCTGATCGACCGCTGCGAGGGCTTGAGCGACTATCGCCGGCGGCGCCGCGCCGTGAAGGAGTTCAACGACGAGAGCCCGATACTCAAGCGCGGCCTCGCGCTGACGCCGGTGAAGTTCGGCATCTCGTTCACCACAACGCATCTCAACCAGGCCGGCGCGCTGGTGCACGTCTATCAGGACGGCTCGATCCACCTGAACCATGGCGGCACCGAGATGGGGCAGGGGCTCTACATCAAGGTGGCGCAGGTGGTCGCCGAGGAGTTCGGCGTCGATGCCGAGAAGGTGAAGATCACCGCGACCACGACCGCGAAGGTGCCGAACACATCGGCGACCGCGGCCTCGTCCGGCTCCGACATCAACGGCATGGCGGCGAAGGACGCGGCCGGCACGATCAAGGCGCGGCTGATTGCCTTCGCGGCGGAGAAATATGAAACCGAAGCCGACCAGATCGAATTCCGCGACAACCGCGTGTTCATCGGCAACCGCTCGGTCCCGTTTCCGGACCTGGTCAAGCAGGCTTACTTCGCCCGTATCTCGCTTTCTTCGACTGGTTTCTATCGCACGCCGAAGATCCACTGGGACGCCAAGGCCGGGCAGGGGCGGCCGTTCTACTATTTCTCCTACGGCGCGGCGTGCTCGGAGGTCGTGGTCGACATCACCACCGGCGAGATGAAGGTGCTGCGCACCGATATCGTCCACGATGTCGGCCGTTCGCTCAATCCGGCGGTCGATATCGGGCAGATCGAAGGCGGCTTCGTGCAGGGCATGGGCTGGCTCACCACCGAAGAGCTCGTGTTCCACCCGGACGGGCGGCTGCTCAGCCATGCGCCCTCGACCTACAAGATCCCCTGCGCCTCCGACGCGCCGGAGCATTTCAAGATCACGCTGTGGGACGGCGCCAACCGCGAGGACACGATCTACCGCTCGAAGGCGGTCGGCGAGCCACCGCTGATGCTGGCGATCTCGGTGTTCGCCGCGATCGCCGACGCGATCCATAGCGTCAACCCGTCCGTGCCGGTGCCGCTTGACGCGCCCGCGACGCCGGAAGCGATCCTGCGCGCCGTGCAGGCGGTGAGTGCATGACGACGTGGCCGGCCATCGCGCGGTTCATCGGTGCCCAGGGCGGCGCCGCGCTGGTGACGCTGGCGCAGGCGCAAGGATCGAGCCCGCGCGAAGTCGGCGCCCGCATGGTGGTGGCGCCGGACGGCACGTTCACCGGCACCATCGGGGGCGGTGCGCTCGAATGGGGCGCGCTCGCCGAAGCACAGGCGCTGTTGGCGCGCGACGGCGCGATGGTGAAGAAGCTCGACAGGGCGCTCGGGCCCGATCTCGGCCAATGCTGCGGCGGACGCGTGCTGCTGACGATCGAGAAGTTCGCCGCGGCGGACCGCGAGGTCGTGGCAAAGCTGGCGAAGGCCGAAGGCGAGGGCGTGTTGACGACCATCGGCACGGTTGGAAGCGATGGCCGCCTGC
>Ga0207701_10007351_pt1 | contig 10958 bp, 12 predicted proteins | sample KBSSwiSSwithPhiX_FD_184294 | JGI IMG/M metagenome (GOLD analysis project Ga0207701, IMG submission 184294) | Switchgrass rhizosphere bulk soil microbial communities from Kellogg Biological Station, Michigan, USA, with PhiX - S5 (SPAdes) (version 2) | ecosystem: Environmental > Terrestrial >...
CATGTAGCCGATCTGCCAGGAGGTGCCGGTGCCGTCCTTAACCGTCGCGTATTTGACGGGGAAGGGATAGGTCACGAAGTCCTTCCAGAACGACTTGTTCGGGTCGATATCCGCCGCGACCGACGCCACGCGATAGTTCTTGGCGACGAACTGCTGCTGCTTGTTCAGCCGCGCGACGTCCTCGAGGAAGGACACGAACTTCGCATCGCGAATCCTGTGGTTGATGATCGAGAACACCCCGTAATGCGCGACCGGGCTCTCCTCGGCGATCAGGTCGGCGCCGGGAATCCGCTCGACGGCGCGCTGGGCCAGTTTGAAATTCAGCCAGAGATCATTGGTGATGTGCATCACCAGCGTTCGCGACCTGATATTGCCGAGATATGGATTGATGTTGTGGATTTCGCCGACCCGGTTGCGCCAGACGAGGTCGACGGCGTCGTAGATCGCGGCGCGCTTGGTGACGCTGGAGCCGGCCTTCTCGTTCGGCGGTTGCCAGTAGAACACTTCAGGCTGCACCACCTTGAAGTCCTGCGTCGTGCGATAGGCCAGGTCGTAGCCCGTGAGCCCGAGCACCGACCAGCCAAAAGCGACGCCCGGCAACGGATGTTTCTCTTTAGGCAAATTGTAATAATCGCCCTTGGTCGCTTGCCATACCGGGTCCGATTCGATCGCGGCCGTCATCAGCTGGAAGGTCCAGTTGCCGACCGGGTCCTCGGCGTCGGATTGCGTGGTGCCTCCGATCGGCATCAGGGCCTGCACGTATTCCGGATGCATCACACCCCAGACATAGGTCTGGGTGCCGCCCATCGAGACGCCGGTGGCCAATGCGACATTCGATACCTTCAGGTGATCGCGCAGCAGGCGGTAATTGGCCTGCACCATGTCGTAGTAGCTGTATTGCGGGAATTTCGTGCCGAGGCCGTCGGACGGCTTGCTGGCGCCCCACGTCCCAAGCGGATCGACCATCACGACATAGTAGCGATCGGTATCGATCGGACGGCCCGAACCGATGATGGGAGTGCCGCCGGACAGCGCCGTACCCTTGACCCACTGCTCGTACATATCGGTGGAGTCGCCGGAATAATAGGAACTGATGACCACCGCATTGGTGATTTCACCGGCCGCATTGCGCTTGGGTGTGCCGACCGCGATGTAGGCGGTGCGCAACTTGCCGCCGCCCAGCGATTCCAGCGTCTTGCCGCCCTCGCCGCCATTTTCCCATTTCGAAGGGTTGGCGAGGTCGTATTTGCCACCGAGTTTGAAATCACCGATCTCGTAATATTTTTTCAGTCCGTCGTGTTGCTCTTGCGACGACCGGCGGGTGAACGGTTGCGCCATCGCGATCGAGGTTGCGACCAGCAGCAAAAACAGGCTGACGATAAAACGCTTCATGAGATCCTCCCTCGGACGGCTTCGAGCAACATTCCTGGAAGAACTAGAAGCAGGTACCGCCGCGACCCTTGACCTATCTCAAGGGTCACCGGTCCGGACGGGACATCGAATGCCTGATCTCCTTGGGTGCACCATGCCGTTCCTGGTCCTCGGCTCCTATCACATACGCTTTGAGCTGGACGGTCCCGAGGGCGGGCCGGCCTATGTGCTGGTCAACGGACTGACGCAGTACGCGGAACTCTGGGGTGTCTATCGGGACGCGCTGGTCGCGAGGGGATTCCGCGTTGTCACCTTCGACCTTCTCGGCCAGGGCGCTTCCGACAAGCCAGCACTGGCGATCAGTCAGGACGACCAGGTAGCGGCGCTGGCTCTCTTGATCAATCAACTCGGCGATGTCCCGATCTTCCTCGGCGGCATCAGCTTCGGCGGGCTGATTGCGCTGCGGTACGCCATCGATCATGGCGACCGCCTCGCTGGACTGGCGCTCATGAGCACCTTCGCAGAACTGTCGCCGCAGCTCCTGCTGCTTGGCACCGCGCTGCGGACCGGCCTGATCCTCGGAGGGACAGGCTATTTGCAGGACCTGTTGCTGCCGATGAACCTGTCCGACGCATGGCTTGGACCGCAGCTTGGCAAGCTCGAAGCAATCAAGCGACAGGGTTGGCTTACCAACGATGTCTATGCCCTGCAGAACCTGATGGATTCCTTCCTCGAATTCGAACCTCTGACGCCTCGGCTTCATTCGATCGGCATTCCGACGATCATCCTGAACGGTGAGTTCGACTTTCTTACCCCACGCGCGCTTCACGATACTTTACGACGGCAGATTCCCGACAGCGCGCTTGTCATCATTCCACGCGCCTTTCATGCCTTCACGCTCGAAAAGCCTGATCTGACGGCCCATCTGCTCTTTGGATTTGCCGAGGAGGTTCTCGCCGGAAAATGGAGGGGCGACCGCTCGGTGTGGATCGCTCCGGAGAACGCCGGTGATCCGCTGATCCCGTTCCCGAAAGGTCACGACCATCTGCGCGCAATTCCGGCGCACGGCGTGTCGCCATGAGCGTGTTCCTCGGTCCCCTCGATGCAACGGGGCGCGTGCCGCCGCGACAGCAGACGCGCGTGGCGGCGTTCCTGGTGTCCTGTCATGGCGCCATGGCGCGGCAGCTCGCGATCGCCCTCGCCTTGCAGACGAATGCTGCCTGGCAAACGGAATTGAACACGCAACTCTACCGCGAATCGGAATTCGTCTCATTGCTGGTTCGGGCAACCTCCTGGACACCCGATCCGGAACTGATGTTTCTGCTGCCATCGTGGGAAGCCGCCTGGCTGCCCCGGCCGCCCGACGGCATCCCCGATCGCGTGCAAGCGCTGACCATTGACATAGCCGCGCTCGGCCACGCCCTGCATGGCGCCATACGCCCCGCGGCCTTGCTTCCGGATTCAACGCCATTGCAGGATCCGTTTGCGCTGGCCTTGCGGAGGATCGAGCTTGAAAGCAATCGCCTGATCCAGGCGCAAATCCTGTTCCTGAAGCGCGCCGATCTGCTGCCGTTTCGCAACGCCGTGAACGCGGCCGTCGAAAGCCGTCACGCGCAGGTACGCAGGCTATGGGACGACATGCTGTCCGGCATCGGCGTGGAACGTGGCATCGATCAGTGAATGTCCTGCATGGGCGAGCCTTGATACAGATCAAGGCGTGGTGCCGGGTCCGCGGCACCTTCGATCGCAAGCCTGCAAGCGAAGCGATTTCGGAGCCTTCCAATGAAAGCCGTCTCCGTGGAAGAAGCGGTCGCCATGATCCCCAACGGCGCGACCGTAATGGTGGGTGGCTTCATGGGAATAGGCACCCCGGAGCGCCTGCTGGACGAATTGGTCAGGCAGAGGAAATCCGAACTCTCCATCATCAGCAACGACGCCGCGTTCCCGGGCAAGGGCGTCGGAAAACTGTTCGACGCATCGCTGGTCTCGACGCTGACCACGAGCCATATCGGCCTCAATCCGAACGTGCAGAAGCAGATGATGACCAACAAGGTCGCGGTCAACCTTGTGCCACAGGGTACATTCGTCGAACGTATCCGGGCCGGCGGCTTTGGCCTCGGGGGCGTGCTGACGCCGACCGGCGTCGGAACCATGGTCGAAGAAGGCAAGCGCCAGGTCGACATCGACGGCAAGCGATTCCTGGTTGAAACGGCGCTGCGCTCGGACTTCGCGCTGATCCATGCATTCCTGGCAGATTATCTTGGCAACCTCTCCTACGCGCTGACGGCGCGCAATTTCAATCCTGTCATGGCCATGGCAGCCGACACCGTGATCGTCACCGCGGAAAACATCGTTCCGGTCGGCGTCATCTCGCCGGATCACGTCGTGACCCCGGCTCCGCTCGTCGATTATCTCGTCGCCAACGGGTGAACCATGGATGCACAATCGCTCATTGCGCGGCGCGTGGCGCGCGAACTCCGGCCGGGCAACCTGGTCAATCTCGGCATCGGGATTCCAACGCTGGTCGCCAACTACGTCCCGTCCGACCTCAACGTGTTCTTTCAATCGGAGAACGGATTGATCGGCACCGGCCCAATACCGGAACAGGGTATGGCCCACCCCCTGCTCACGGATGCCGGCGGACGGCCGATCAGCGCCCTGCCCGGTGCAAGCGTATTCGACAGCGCGATGTCCTTCGGGTTGATCCGCGGCGGGCACGTCGACATTACCGTCCTTGGCGGCCTTCAGGTCGACGCCGAAGGACACCTCGCGAACTGGATGATCCCCGGCAAGATGGTGCCGGGCATGGGTGGCGCGATGGACCTGGTGAGCGGAGCAAAGCGCGTCATCGTCGCCATGCAGCACGCTGCGAAGGGAAAATCCAAGATCGTGCAGAAATGCTCCCTGCCGCTGACCTCTAGCCGGCCGGTTGACCTGGTCGTCACCGACATGGCGGTGATCAGCTTTTCCGGCGGAAGAATAACGCTTCAGGAAACCGCGCCGGGCGTCACCGTAGCCGAGGTGATGGCGGTGACGGAGGCGGACCTGTTCGTCCCGGCCAATGTTCCGGAAATGAAGATTTGACCCGACGAGGTGCAGGGAACCGGAGATGCGCATTTTCAGCGACTTCAGTGAATTCAAGGCGGCGGTAGGCACCGAGATCGGCGCCAGCGAGTGGATCGACATCACCCAGGAACGCATCAACCTCTTTGCGCAGGCGACCTGCGACGAACAATGGATTCATGTCGATCAGGACCGGGCGAAGAAAGAGCTGCCGGGTGGCATTACCATCGCCCACGGACTGCTGTCGCTCAGCCTCGCGCCGATGTTCATCCGCTCCGTGATGGGCCTCAAAGGACTGCGCAACACCTTGAACTATGGTGCGGACCGGGTGCGCTACCTCGCCCCCGTCCCGGCAGGTTCACGAATCAGGGGCCGCACCAGCATCGCGGAAGTCGAGGATGTTCCGCCCGATGGCTTGAGGGTGAACTATCACATGGTGATCGAAATCGAAGGTGGCAAACGCCCCGCCTGCGTCGCCGATTTGATCGCCTTGCACTATCGCTGAGGTTGGATCGGCCTTCCCGCTTTTCCGGTTGAACGCGGATGGCGGCCCGTAGCCTCGCCTGGCTCACGTGCCACAAACTGCTGCTCTCACCAAAAGGTTCTGGCAAACCAGCCGAATTGGCCAACTTGCGGGTGGCGCGCCATCGCGAACCTGGATGTCACCGTGCGCTTCCTCGCGATCTTGACGTGGTGTCGCGGCTTTAATTCTCGCATTCTTGTGTTGGACGCCTGTAATTGATTAGGGGAAGGTGGCAGCATTGCAAAGGACTCCCGTTCCTTCGCATCGGTTGAAACCCCGGCGGTGATTTCGGGCGCCTGGATCACATCTTCGGTGGTGGCAATCGAAGTCGGGACGATCGTCGGGAGGCTGGTATCGTAGACGATGCGCTCCGGCCATTTCCGATCCGAATAAATCCGAATGACGGGCGGATAGACTGTTGCCTTTGCCGAAACCGCGAGTTTCGGAATGCGCGCGTCCAAGATGAACAGCAGCGCCAGCAGCACTCCGCCAACAAAGTAAAAGTATCGCGCCAGGGGCATTCGTTGCTCCACGTCCCCCTTGGCAAGCAGGCGCTGGTGACAGCAGGCGCGCATTGATCGAGATCAAGGTCCGGATCAGCCACCGGATCAGTGGAGCAGGCCTGGATAAGTCCGGAAGAGGTGTTCGCGGATTGGTTCGGATTGAATGCCCGGCACCAGTATCCTTGACGCCTCAAGGTCGTTCGCGGCCATGCAGAGCTCGATGATGTGTTGAAGGGCCGCATCGCGACATGAAGCGTCAGAAATTGTCTTGGCGAGTTCCAGCGACATTCGCTTGGCGCTTGCGAAGCGAAGCCTGTGTAACCGCGTCATGTCCGTATGGATTGGTTGCGCCACGCCCTCGGCGCTGGTAATCGCGACCGCGCACATGCTCCTGATTTTCGACAGCGCCAGATCATCGGCCTCTTCTGTCGGATCGCGTTCCGAATCTGGAGCGGCTGTACCAGGCCCACCCGGCAGCTGATCTTGGAACCCGCTCATTTTGCGACCTGGATTGATGGCGAATGCCGTTCGCTTTGCGAGGACGTCAACACGCACAACGCGTGGCCCTCGGTCGGCCGGCCTTGATTTAGGTCAAGCCATCGCCGCTGGAGTCGTTTGTTGCTGCCTATGCAGCGGTTGAATCGCTGCACTGACGCTTCGAGGAAGCGGCAGCATTGTTCTCGCGACCGATCGAGGTCATTGTGACAGGGCCAAGCGGCACCTTCGGGATCAGGGATGAATCATATTTGGTATGTCACTTTTGAGGTACCCAGGAGTGGTACCTTGGTACAACGACGAAACCCCCGCTTGACCAAGACGTTTGAAACCGAAGCGGAAGCCAGGGAGTTCGCGCGAACCAAATTCGATGGCGGATTGATCGTTACCGCCGGCACCATCAATCCCCATCTGCCGAGACGAGCAATACCGTCGGAGGAGATCCCGGCCTGGCTTGAATCCGATTCGACGCAGGAAACGAGCGACCGGGAAGATGCTCACGGACCGACAAAGCCCGACTAGTCCTCACCCCTATCGTTTCGAATCGGGTCGCCACAAAGCTGGCAACCCATTACCGTCTCTAAGTCACCGCATGTGCACTGCGATCAACACAAAGGTGCGTTCTCTGACCGCCCCGACGGAACTGTGAACTCAAATTTGTCGCTCACACTGAATGCTCTTGAGTGTTGCCATTTTGGCACGCGGCGTCTGGCATGGCACGCTTAGGGTGAGCGAGATAACGAACCAAGTTCCATCCAAAAGAAGCGGGGATACCTGTGATGAAAAAAATCCTACTCGGTATGATTGGTGTTGTTGCACTGTCCGGATCGGCCATGGCCGCCGATATGGCCGCGCGGCCTTACAAGGCACCGCCTGTTGTCGTTGCTCCCATCTATGATTGGACCGGCTTCTATATCGGCGCCAATGGCGGCTGGGGTGACAGCCGCAATTGCTGGGGCATCGTCCCGCTGGTAGGTGTGACTATTCCTGACGGCTGCGCCAGTCGATCGGGCGGCGTCTTCGGCGGCCAGCTCGGATACCGCTGGCAATCCGGGCAGTTTGTCTTCGGCCTTGAAGGTCAGGGCGATTGGGCGGACCTCAGCGGACGCCGTGTCAGCCTCTTCAATCCGGCGTTCTCAACCGGCGTCAGGGTCGATGCCCTCGGCCTCATTACCGGCCAGATCGGATATGCCTGGAACGCTTCGCTGTTCTATCTGAAAGGCGGCGCCGCGACGGTAAGGAATCGCTATGACATCTGGACCAACCCGGGCGGCGCCCTCGTTGCCACGGCAAGCTCAAACAAATGGGGTGGAGCTCTGGGCGTCGGTTGGGAATACGGCTTCGCGCCGAACTGGTCGTTCGGTATCGAATACGACCGCCTGTTCATGGGTGACGCGAACAATTCCTTCTCGGTCGCGAATCCGCTGCTCGTCGGCGCAGCCAATCGCATCGGCCAGGATGTCAATCTGCTCACGCTGCGGGTAAACTACCGTTTCGGCGGCTACGGAAGCCCGGTCGTTGCGAAATACTGAGCAACCAGCCAGATAACTGTCGAAAGGCCGGCCGAGAGGCCGGCCTTTCTGCTGGTATGAGGGGACGCCGCTTGCAGCAACGCGGGTACCCGCCAACCTCTTCCCTTCAGTCAGCACCAGCATGCCGGCTTGACATATCTCAAGCGGCTTGCCGCGATCTTCCCGGCTGAATGGCCGCTCAATGCCTAACGGAGCGCCCCATGAAGAAGCTGGTATTCTGCCTGACGCTTGCCGCAACCATGGCGTCGGCTGTTGCTCATGCCCAGGTGACCTTCGATATGTCTCGCGTTACCTGCGCCCAATACCTCGCGATGCCACCCGCCCAAGCCGCCGACTTCTCGGCGTGGATGAGCGGTTGGTTCAATCAGAAGAACGGCTACGTCTTCGTCGACCTGAACGCCTATGCGAGAAACGTGGCGAACGTGAAATCCTGGTGCGCCTTGAACTCGGCTCAGACCGTCATGGCGGGCCTTCAGCAAGCCACCTCCCGATAAGCATCGCTGACCAGGGAGTTACATCATGAAGCGCATTATCGCTGCTACCGCCATTGTACTTGCTTGCGTGCCGGCAATCCCTGCGAAGGCGCAGGCCGTGCTCGACCTTTCACTCATCACGTGCCAGCAGTTGCTGGCATCGGACGCCGAGCGTCAGGCATTGATCGGCTCGTGGATGAGCGGCTATTTCAGCGCCTCGAAGAACCTCGAAACCCTCGACTTCCGCTACGTGGAACGAAACCGGCGGGTCGTCGGCAACTATTGCAAAGCGCACAAGTCGGAGACCGTCATGAGTGCAATGCAAAAGAATTGGCGCTAACGCAACACCACGCGTTGTCGAGCGCGCCTGGTCAGCGCCGGCCGGCGCGATCCACCGGGCCGCCACGATTCGTTGGCGTGCCTACAGCGCCGACGCCGGGCGTCGCTACCGCGCGCGCGACCGGTCGCGGGCGCAACACGACGCCGGCTCTTGCGGTGCAGCCCCCGGGGTATTCGACGTACTGGCAGGTCAAGACGCCGCGCGCGCGGCGGTCTGTCACACGCTACTTTTGCCAGCCATGCTTCTCGCCTTCGCCGCTCGCCAGCAGCGTCATCCGCAACACCTCAAAAATCACGGCCGTCGACCAGCCAAACAACAGCACGCCGTTCATCGCGGTCATGGGCCCAAGCAGATGCCAGCGCACGACCGGCGTCACGTCGCCATAACCAAGCGTCGCGTAGTTTACAAAAGCGAAATAGACGATGTCGGCGCCATCCGGCGCTACGCCGAATATCACGTAGGTCAACGACCAGACCAGCACCTCGGCAAGATGAGTGATCATCAGGACCGTCACGGACGCACTCATGACGGCAATCAATCGAAGCGTTTGATGCGTTGTTACCATTGCATCCGCGATCCGCACCACCTTTATGACGGTCACCATCACCAGGGCATGGATCGCAATGTTGCAAACGCTGGCGGCTGCGCCGACGAGAAGTTGACGCAACATGAGGATGCCTCCGGGGATGAACGCCCTGCCGTGCGGCAATGTCGGTTCGGCAATGTTTCAGTCGATAATGTGATAGCCGCCGTCGATAAACAAGACGCCGCCCGTAATCAGCTTCGCGCCGTCGAGCGCCAGGAACGCCGTCGCCGCGCCGACGTCGTCGATGCTCACGAGGCTCCGTGTCGGCGCCGTGCTCTGCGCCTTGTCCATCAACTCGTCGAATTCCGGGATGCCCGAAGCCGCCCGCGTCGCCAGCGGCCCCGGCGAAATCGCGTGCACCCGAATCCCTTTGGGGCCGAGCTCGGCCGCCACATACCGGACCGCGGCCTCCAGCGCCGCCTTCGCGACCCCCATGACGTTGTAGTTTTTGACCACCATCTGGCTGCCGTAATAGGTCATGGTGAAGAGCGTGCCGCCGTTCTTCATCAGCGGCTCCGCCAGATGCGCCATCCGCATGAAAGACCAGCAGGAAACGTCCATCGTCTTGAGGAAGCCGTCACGGTCGACATCGACCACGCGACCGTGCAGCGCTTCCTTCGGCGAGAAGGCGATCGAGTGAAGCAGAAAATCGAGCTGTCCCCACTCCTTCTCGATCCGCGCGAACACCTCTTCGGTCTGCCCCTCGGCGTTCACATCCAGCGGCATGAAGATCGGCGCCTCGAGCGCCTTTGCCAGCGGCTCGACGTGTTTCCTTGCCCGCTCGTTCAGATAGGTGACCGCCAGGTCCGCGCCGAGCGCCCGAAAGGCCTTGGCGCATCCCCATGCGATCGACTGATCGTTGGCAATCCCGACGATCAGTCCTTTCCGTCCCTTTAGCGCAACCTTGGTCTCTGGAAATACCGGAATTGTCATGACGCTCTCTCGCGTTTCAGACTGGAGGACGGATGCTTGTTCCACAGCAGCGACAATGTGTGCTGTGCAATCATGAGTTCCTCATCGGTCGGCACGACGTAGACGGGAATTTGGCTGCCCGCCCGGGATATAAGTGAGGCGGACCGTGCGTTCTCGACCGGATCAAGGGATACCCCGAGCCATTCGAGCCGTTCCGCAATCCTCGCCCGGATGCCGACGGAATTTTCACCGATCCCCGCGGTGAAGACGAAGCCATCGAGGCCCTGCAGGGCAGCAGCCAGCATTCCGGCCTGCAAGGCAACCCTGTAGACGAAATAGTCGACCGCGAAAGCAGCGCGCGGATCGCTGCTGTGCTGGAGCTCGCGCATATCGTTGCTGACGCCGGAAAGACCCTTCAGCCCGCAATCGCGGTAGAGAAATTCCTGCACCTCGGCGGCCGACATGCCCTTTGCCGTCATCAGGTATAGAACGACGCCGGGATCGATCTGACCGGTGCGTGTGCCCATCGGAAGGCCATCGAGAGCGGTGAAGCCCATCGTGCTCTCGACGCTGCGTCCGCCGTGAATGGCGCACATGGAGGCGCCGCTCCCGAGATGCGCGACGATAACCCGGCCCTTTGCTATTTCCGGCGCGACGTTCGGCAGGACACCGGCAATGTATTCATAGGAAAGCCCGTGAAATCCATAGCGCCGGATCCCCTCTTCGTGCAGCCGGCGGGGAATGGCGTAGTGGTCAGCGACTTCATCGTGGTTGCGGTGAAATGCGGTGTCGAAGCAGGCGACCTGAGGCAAAGCAGGGAAATTGGCAAGCAGCGAGCGGATCGGCGCCAGGTTGTGCGGCTGATGCAGCGGCGCAAGCGCCGTGAACCGCTCCAGACGCGCGATCGTACCATGGTCGATCAACACGGGACGATCATAGTCGGGACCGCCATGGACGACGCGATGGCCGACGGCGAGCGGACTCAATCGAAGCTCGTCCCGTAACCAGGCACTTGCGAGCATCAGGGCGGCCGGGACATCCGGCACGGCCTCGATCGGATAGGCCCGGTCCGCCATGGTGTCGCCGGCGGCGTCCGCGGCGCGTAGCCGGGGACGGCTGCCGATCCCGTCCATCTGCCCCTTGATCTGCCTGCGCAGCCT
>Ga0207701_10007353_pt1 | contig 10957 bp, 12 predicted proteins | sample KBSSwiSSwithPhiX_FD_184294 | JGI IMG/M metagenome (GOLD analysis project Ga0207701, IMG submission 184294) | Switchgrass rhizosphere bulk soil microbial communities from Kellogg Biological Station, Michigan, USA, with PhiX - S5 (SPAdes) (version 2) | ecosystem: Environmental > Terrestrial >...
GAGAACCGGCCCGAATGGCTGATCTCCGACCTGGCGATCATGGCGACGGGCTGCGTCACCGTCCCGACCTACACGACGAACACGACGCGCGATCACGCGCATATCCTCGGCAATTCGGGCGCGAAGGCGGTGATTGTTTCCAACCAGAAGCTCGCCAAAGCGCTGGTGCCGGCGGTGCTCACGTCGGCCGACTGTCATCATGTTATCGGTATGGAGCAGATCCGCGTCGGCCAGTCGCCCGAATGGATCAAATGCCACAGCTGGGCCAAGCTCGCCGACGGTGATGGCGAAGCGGCAGCGGTCGAAAAGCGGGCAGCCGAAACCAAGCGCGAAGACCTCGCCTGCATCATCTATACGAGCGGCACGGGTGGAGCGCCGCGTGGCGTGATGCAGCACCATGGGGCGCTGCTTCACAATGTCGCTGGCGCAGCGGATGTTATCTCGACCGATTTCGGTTGGGGGGATGAGGTCTTCCTGTCCTTCCTTCCCGCAAGCCATGCCCTCGAGCATACCGGCGGGCAGCTGTTCCCGATCGGGCTGGGCGCCCAGATCTATTATGCGGAAAGCCTTGAGAAGCTCGCCGCGAATATCGAGGAAACGCGCCCGACCATCATGATCGTCGTGCCGCGGCTTTTCGAAATGCTTCGGCAGCGAATCCTGAAAGGCGTCGAGGGAAGCGGGAAGATCTCGCACTACCTGTTCCGCCGGGCGCTCGGAATCGGGCAGGCGAAATACGATGGCGATTTGAAGCCGTGGGACGTGCCGTTGGACCGGCTTCTGGAGCTGACACTGCGCCGGAAGCTGAGGAAGAAGGTCGGAGGGCGGGTGAAGGCCTGGGTGTCAGGGGGTGCGCCGCTGAATCCTGACGTCGGAATCTTCTTCCAATCGCTCGGGATCACATTCCTTCAGGGCTACGGCCAGACCGAGGCTGGTCCGGTGATTAGCTGCAACCGCCCAAGAGCCGGCATTCGCCTCGAAACGGTCGGTCCTCCGGTCAAGGACACGGAAGTAAAGATCGCCGAAGATGGCGAAATCATCGTCCGAGGCGAGCTCGTCATGCACGGCTATTGGCGCAACCCGGAAGAGACCGCGCGCGTGCTTAGCGAGGACGGCTGGCTGGCGACCGGCGACATCGGCCACTTCGACAAGAAGGGCCGCATCGTTATCACCGACCGGAAGAAGGACATCATCGTCAACGACAAGGGCGACAATGTCGCGCCTCAGCGGATCGAGGGCATGCTCACGCTGCAGCCCGAGATCGCGCAGGCGATGGTCTATGGCGATCGGAAGCCTCATCTCGTGGGCCTGCTGGTGCCCGATCCGGAGATCGCCAACGCGCCCGACCTGCAAAAGCGGCTGTCAGCCGCGGTCGATAGGGTGAATTCCGATTTATCGGTGATCGAGAAGGTTCGCCGCTTCATTGTCGCGGACGCGCCGTTCACCGTCGAGAACGAGCAGCTGACGCCATCACTGAAGATACGCAGGCACGTGATCAAAGCGGCTTACGGCGATCGCCTGGAAGGGTTGTACCGCAGGTAAGCTCAGGGCTTGGTGTAGGGGATGAATTCACCCAACGTGCATGCGCCGACCGGCATGCCGCCGCCAGATTCGGACATGTCGAGGACATTGACCGTGCTTCCTCCGCAGACCTGCCGAACACGGCTCTCGGTCTCCATCGCGTAGGGCTTGCCGATCATCTCGCAGCCGTTGTTCGCGGTGAGGTTATTGATCCACACGCGCGGCCCATCGCGGAAGGCGAGCGTGTAACCGTCGATGGCGGTGGCACTGTTGGTCACTGCAACGGGGACGCATTTCTTCGCTTCCCCGGCGACCCGGCCGTTCAGCAGCTTGTCGAGCTTTGCCTGCGCCTTGGCATCATGCGGGGGCCCGGCCGGCGTGCTGGCGGCCGCAAGTCCGAACGCAACTGCAAACGCAACGATAACCCGCATGGCGGCCCTCCCCCTTTGAAGGGGCCAGCCTAGGCGCGGCATGTCGTCGCGAGCAAGCGAGTTGTCGTCAGCGGCCTGGCGTCGTGTAGGGCACGAAATCGCTGAAGACACAGCTTCCCACGGACGCGTGGTTGATGGTGTCCATCACCGACGCAATGTCGCCGCGGCACGTGCTGCCGATGCTCGTGTGCGTGACGAGCGCATAGGGGCCGGCACTCAGCAAGTTGCACCCGCCCGGCGGCTTGTTGAGCCACACCCGGTTCGTTCCGTCACGGAAGGCGATCGTATAATCGTCGATCACGACCATGTCGTCCGCGCGGAAGTGCGCGAGACAGGATTGCGGACGCCCTGGCACCTTCCCTGCGAGAAGCTGGTTGAGCCGGGCCTGTGCTCGCTGGTCGACCATCGGCGCCTGCTGAGCCGGCGCATAGGTGCAGCCGGTCAGCGCCCCGACGATAAGCAGAGGAATGACGCTGCGCATTGCAACCTCCTTGGTTGGCACGTGTCAGCCCCTCTCAAATGGACGCTTCCAATCATGAACGGAAGCTGTCTTTTGCAGACCGGAGCCGTGCGAATTCCTGCCAGTCCGAAGCGCGAACGAAAGGGTTGGTCGCTCGTTCCTCGGCGACGGTGGACGGCAGCGTGATCTCGCCTCGTTCGCGCATCGCTTCGACATCGCGAAGGCGTCGAGCGATTTCGGCATTTCCGGGTTCCGCATGAGCCGCGAAACGGCCGTTGCTGAGCGTGTATTCGTGGCCGCAATATATCCGTACATCTTCCGGCAGCGCCGCGATGCGTTGCATGTTCGAATACATCTGTTGGGCCGTCCCTTCGAACAGGCGGCCGCAACCCATGGCGAACATGGTGTCACCGACGAAGATCATGCCCTCCTCTTCAAAATAATAAGCGATGTGGCCGGCCGTGTGCGCGGGAATCTCCCAGACGACCGCCTTCGCGCCCGCCACGGTTACGGGGTCGCCCTCACGGACGATCCGGTCCACTTTGCTCACCTTCTCGGCTTCGGCTGGGGCGGTGATCGGGGCGCCCGTCGCGGCCTGAATTCCGGCGTTTCCACCGGTGTGGTCCGGGTGCCAGTGCGTGTTGAGCACCTGAGTCAGCGACCAGCCTTTCGTCGCCACAGCCTCAAGGACCGGATCAGCGATCGACGGGTCCACCGCCGCCGTCTCGTCCGTGTCGCCATTGTGAATCAGCCAGACGTAATTGTCGGTGAGGACCGGAACTGCCGTGACTTCCAGCATCACCATTCCCCCGTGTTGGGCATAGAAGTCCAGGGCTCGGCGGGTGCAAGCGCCTGGCCCTTCTGCAGCAATTCGACCGAGATGTTGTCCGGGGTACGGACGAAGGCCATACGGCCGTCCCGGGGAGGCCGGTTGATCGTCACGCCCGAGTCCATCAGCCGCCGGCACGTGGCGTAGATATCGTCGACGGCGTAGGCGAGGTGGCCGAAATTGCGCCCCCCCGAATAACCGCCCTCGTCCCAATTGTGGGTTAGTTCGACCTCGGCGTCATCGCCCGGCACCCCCAGGAAGATCAACGTGTAGCGGCCAGCCTCGTTCTTCATTCGCCGGCGCTCCTCGAGACCCAACAGTTGAAAGAATGCAACAGTTGCTTCCGGATCGGACACGCGGATCATCGAGTGCAGGAATTTCATTTCACCTCCGCTCAATTCATCGCTATAATTGCACGGTTCGTCGCGGCACAGACCGGCGATCGTGCCTGGTGGCCGCCATAATATGCGGACGAACGCACGGGATTAAACTCCCATGATCGAAAAGCTGCAGGACAGCCGCGCCGTCCTTTTGGGCGCGGTCGCAATATTTGCGATTGGACTGACGACGAGCGGCTACGTGCTCGGCGACGGACTGAGGCGGGCCAAGATGGCCGAACGGACAGTGACGGTGCGCGGCGTTTCAGAGCGCAATGTGACTGCCGACCTTGCTACCTGGACCGTGAATTTCTCCAACCAGGGAACGGACCTCGGCCCCGTCCAGCAATCGGTCGACCGGCAGGCGCAGAATGTGCGCGATTTCTTCCGTCGAGCCGGTTTTGCGCCAACTGACATCACCGACAGCGATGTGTCAGTGGTCCGCGAACGCCCGCGTTACGAGGAGGGTGGGCCCGACAAGCTGACAGTGAGCCGGTCGATCCAGCTTCGCACCAACAATGTAATGAAGGCGCGCGACGCTTATTCGCGGCAGGCGGAGCTGCTTCGTTCGGGGGTAGAGCTTTCGGGGACGAACATCACCTACACGTTCACTAAGCTCAACGCGCTGAAGACGCCGATGATCGCCGAGGCCAACCAGAATGCGCGCCTCAGCGCCGAGCAATTCGCCCGGGACAGCGGTGCTGCGGTCGGGTCGATCAAGCGGGCCAGCCAGGGCTATTTCTCGGTGGGTGCCCGCGATGGCGAAGAGTGCGAGGATTGCGGATCGTCGGGCGGAAGCTCGCCCTATCAGAAGGTCCGGGTCGTCACCACGATCGACTACGACCTTGGCTAGCTCTTCGGCTCGCCTTTGACGGTAAGCGGCACGGGAAGCAGTTTCAGCGCATCTCGTGCCGCCTTGCCGGCGGGGCCGTTCGGATCGCGGGCGACGGCGCGGGTCCAGTAATCGCGTGCGCCGACGTCGTCGCCGGCGAACTGGGCGACGTGCCCCGCTTCGAACAGGATCATCGGATCGGCGGGAGCCAGGGCGAGCGCGCGGGCAATGCTCGATTTAGCGGTTGCCGCGTCATTCTCGCGCATTGCGAGTGCCGCCGAGAAGAACCACAGAAAGGGGTCGCTTGAGATGGTTTGAGCGGCCTCGCTCACCTTCAGCCGAGCGGTGTTGAGATCGTCCTGGCTTTCGGCTGCACGCGCGCGGTCGAGAAGCGCTTCACCACGCTGCTGCCCCTGGAGCGAGGTACCGGCAAGCGCTTTGTCGAGGTCGAGCGCGGCCTTGGCGGGCTGGTTTGCCTCGATCCAGCTGTTGCCGGCGGCAGCGTAGAGTCGCGCGACCTGCGGATCTGTCGAAACCAGCGCCTGCGCCGCCTGCTCGAATGCCTGGGCAGCCTCGTCCGGCTTCGAGTCCGCGGTCGCGTGAACGGCGCGGCAAATGAATGCCTCCGCGGTCACGATGTCGGGACAGGGGGCCGGCGCGGTTGCTGCGAGCGCTGCGGCTAGGAAGATCACGATCTCGACTTCTCCACGAATGAATTCACCGTGCGCAGGATCGCCTCAATCTCGTGGCGCTCCGACAGCCGGTGTCCGCCGCCTTTGATCACGGTCAGCTGGACATCGGCTGAACGCAACTGGCGCATCGTCCGCATTGCGACGTCGACGGGCACATCGCTGTCCGAATCGCCGTGGACGAACCGAACCGGACAGTCGACGGGAATCGGCTCATCCAACAGGCGCAGGCCTTGGCCCGACTGCCAGAAGGCGCATGTAGTAACTTGCGGCTCCGGGGCATAGGGATTCGGCTGCTCGAGGCGCCCATTGTCGCGGAGCACCTGTTTCTCCTCGTCGGAATAGCCCCAATCGGTGAAGTCGGGCGCTGCAGCGATGCCGACGACGGCCGCCACGCGCTCCGGTCTCCGCCTGGCGATAAGAAGCGCGAGCCAACCGCCCATCGACGAGCCGACGATCACCGCGGGCCCGTCGACGAAATTGTCGAGCATGTGCAGCGCTTCGTCGAGCCAGCCGCCGAGCGTCCCCTCCTCGAAGGATCCGCCCGAGCTGCCGGTCCCCGAATAGTCGAAGCGCAGCATCGCGAGACCTTGCGCCTCGGCGAAAGTGTCGAGGGCGACCGCCTTCGTTCCTTCCATGTCGGACGCATAGCCGGGAAGGAACAGCAGGGCGGGAGACCGGCCAGGGCGAAAGCGATAAGCAATGCTCGTGCCGGCGACCTCTGCGTGGCGAATGTCAGTAGGCATCGGAGGCGCCGATGCCACAGACGCGGGGTCTCGCGATAGCAAATCGTGCCTAGTGCGCCGGTACGATCGCTGCCTGCGTAGTTGGCAATTGGACAGGCTGGACGATTCCAGGACCGCCCGGCCACTGCGCGATCTGTGTGGCGTTCAAATCCCTGACCGCGTTCAGATAGCTTTTCGGCTTCTTCATCAGCTTTGGGATGACAGGCGCATTCAACCCAAGCGAATTGGCCACTTCCGCGACGAAGGTGACGCAGTTGCGAGTGTTGAGCCGATAGGAGGGCTGGGGCGCCTTCCGCCATTTCTCGACGATGCCAAGCACTTGGCGATACTGTTCGTCGGTCAGCATCAGCGAGAAGTGCATGTCGCTTCGCGAAACATAGAGGGGATCCATCGTTTCGACGAACCCGCGTACCGGCCCGAAGAGAATGCTCGGGCTGACGCTCCAAGGCGTGAATCCGTAATTGCTGTCCACAGCCTTGCCCGTCTGATCATCGACGCCGGTCAGGCGAACGTAGGCGTGCGGGAAACTGGAGGCGAAATCCTTCGAATAGAAGGAGATCGTGATCTCTGCCCGTACGGCCGCGCCGGAGCAAACCAGGACCAGCAGCAACAGGAAACGAATTACGCGCATCGCATCCACCCGGCCAAATGAACGCTGAACGAATGCCACAGCAGGGGGCCGTGCCGAAAGCCATTTATGCTTCCGTGCGCGTACTCCCGTCAGATGGCGCCGGAGTGACGACGGCTCGGGCTGACGAAGACTTCCTCGATGGAAAGGTCGAACAGCTCGGCGATCCGGAACGCGAGCGGAAGCGACGGATCATATTTGCCTGTCTCGATCGCGTTCACGCTCTGGCGTGAGACCTCCAGCCTGTCGGCAAGGTCGGCCTGGCTCCAGGCGCGCGTTGCGCGCAGGACTCTGAGTCGGTTTTCCATCAGCAGCCGCCACCGGCCTCGCCGAGCGTCAGTTTGTTGTAAACGCCGCCGAGAGCGAGGCCAAAGAACCACAGGACTGCAATCCAGTAACCGTCCGCATGGCCGACCAGCCCGAAGTTATCGAGGAATCCCCATACTGTCGCCACGCTGAGTGTGAACGCGCTTGCCCAAAGGGTCTGGCGAACCATCAACATGCGCACATATTCGTCCTGCTCCTCGATCAGGTAGCGACCTATCGCTCCGAAGATGCCGATGATGGGAAGAGCAGGCAGGATGGCGGCGAAATATCTGAGGCCGTCTGGGATCAGCTGGTGCCTGAAGCCATAGACCGCGGCGATCAGGAATAGCGCGTAGACCAAGCTGAGCCAGATCAGGCGCCAGTTATAGCGCTTCCACGCTGGAGATCCTCGCATGTCAATGTTCCTTATCGATATGCCAAGGAAACTTTACTTGTTATTAGGGCTTCGTGTCAAGGATCCTTTCCAGCGGCCTGTGGGCGAACCGGCAATGCGTGCCTTGGTGGCCCCTTATGGCGCCAGCAGTAATTGAACAGCCTATCGGCTTGTTCTTGGTCGAGTGCGGGGCGGGCCTGAAGACGTTCCCCTTTGTCCTGAGAATCGCGCCAGCGTTCCGCTCGCACGGATCCCATTCCCCAGTGCAAATAATATTGCTCCTTGCCGAAGCTCCGGTTCGCTTGTCTCTCTTCCTCCATGCGAGCGAACAGGGTCGCTCCGGGAAGTGTGGAAATCCTAGCGCGGCTCAATAGTGTGATCGCGTGGGCGTCGGCCGACCACTCCTCATCATCCGAAAACTGAAGTGCATAGTCGGGCTTTCTCGTTCCCAGCGCGGCACCAATGAGCGCTCCGATGGTGCCATTCGCGCGCAGCGCGGCTTTTACTTCGTCATGTTGCTGCAAGTGCGCAATTTCGTGTGCCAGCAGCGCTGCGAATTCATCGGCGCTCGTGGTCGTTAGAAAGGCATTGGAGATAATCAGCCGTTTTCCAGGAGCGGATGTGATGATGAACCCTTCGCCATCGACAACCTCGATCTTTAAGCTTTGCGCGAGGTCCGGATCGAGTTTCGCGATTAGGACGCGAAGTGCACGTTCACCCTCCGGCGAAGTGCAGTAGGTGCCATAATAGCTGCGGATATCTTGAGCGACCAATCGCCCGGTAAAGGCGTCCGGGAGGATCGGCGCCAGCCATTCGGCAGGAATCTTCACCAGCTCAACCACCAGAAGGGTGGCGATGAAAATCGCTACATGCCAAGTGCGCGCTGCGCCCCAGCGCAACCCTTGCCTTCGACCGCCGATTTCGTGACGTAACTGGTTTGCGGCGGTCCCGGACACAGCAAGTTTCCAATTACGATGACCGCGCCGGCCAACTTGGAGCTGTGTTCCATCGTCCGACAGTTTGCGCAGCTGTCTTAACGGGATCGACTCCGTTTCGCTCGAACGGAAAACCAGAAGGTCAGTATCCGCAATTTCGACCTGCACGGATACCGGCGTGCCCGTTTGCGAGGTGAATAGGAACGCAAGGCCCGTCACGATTGGCCGTCTCGCTCGATGGCTAATCCCCCCATATCCGAGCGAATGCGAAACTGCAGTGCAGGGCAGGTTTTGGCAAGCTGGTTAAGCTTGCGGTTGAGCGGGTGCGGGCGCGTCGCTACATGCCAAGCCACATGACCAAGATGTTCAAGATTTCGCTTCCGGACGGTTCGGTCCGGGAGGTGCCGGAAGGCTCGACGCCAGCGGATGTCGCGGCGGCGATCGGGCCTGGCCTCGCCAAGGCGGCGCTGGCTGCCAAGGTCGACGGCGAGGTGCGCGACATCATGCGCCCGTTCGAGGGGGATGCGCAGCTCGCGCTCATCACGTCGCGGGACGAGAAAGACGCGCTCGAGCTCGTTCGCCACGACTTCGCGCATATCCTCGCCGAGGCGGTTCAGAACCTATACCCGGGAACGCAGATCACGTTCGGTCCGGCGACCGACGACGGTTTCTATTACGATTTCGCTCCGACGGCGGAGCATGGCGCCTTCACCGAAGAAGAGCTTCCCGCAATCGAGGAGGAGATGCGGCGCATCATCACCGCCGACAAGCCGCTCGTCCGCGAAGTCTGGGACCGCGAGCGCGTACGCCAGTTCTTTCTCGACCACGGCGAAGCTTTCAAGGCCGAGTGGGTGATGGAGCTGCCCGAGGGCGAGCCGATCACCATGTACAAGACGGGTCATGGCGACGCCGACTGGATAGACCTCTGCCGAGGCCCGCATCTCGCTTCGACCGGCAAGCTCGACCCGCAGTCGTTCAAGCTGACGCGGGTCTCCGGCGCCTATTGGCGCGGCGATCCCAAGAACCCGATGCTGAGTCGCATATACGGCACCGCCTGGCTGAACAAGAAGCAGCTCGACGCCTATCTCGTCCGGCTCGAGGAAGCGGGGAAGCGCGACCACCGCAAGATCGGGCAGGAGATGGACCTGTTCCACCTCCAGGCCGAAGCGCACGGAAGCGTCTTCTGGCACCCGAACGGCTACATCATCTGGCGCGAGCTGGAGGCCTATATGCGCCGCCGGATTGATGCCGCCGGCTATAACGAGGTGAAGACCCCGCAGCTGATGGACGCCCGCCAGTGGGAGAAGAGCGGCCACTGGGGCAAGTATCGCGAGAACATGTTCGTCGTGCCCGACGAGATCCCGTCGACCGAGGACGAGGGGCCGATACTGACGGGCGATGCCGAGCTCATGGCGCTGAAGCCGATGAACTGCCCGGCGCACATCCTGATCTTCAAGCAGGGCATCAAAAGCTATCGCGACCTGCCGCTCAGGATTTACGAAAACGGCTGCTGCCACCGGAACGAGCCGCACGGGGCGCTGCACGGACTGATGCGCGTTCGCCAGTTCACTCAGGACGATGCGCACATTTTCTGCACCGACGATCAGCTGGTCGATGAAGTCAGGGACTTTTGCCTGCTGTCCGACCGCGTCTATCGCGACCTCGGGTTTGAGAGTTACGCGATCAAGCTTGCTTTGCGCCCGGACAAGCGCGCCGGAACAGACGAGCAGTGGGACCGCGCCGAGCAGGAACTCCGGGACGCCGTGAAGGCCGCAGGCTTCGCGACCCAACAATATGGCTGGGAGGAACTGCCGGGAGAGGGCGCTTTCTATGCGCCCAAGCTCGAATGGCATCTGACCGACGCGATCGGCCGCACCTGGCAGGTCGGCACGATCCAGGCCGACCGGGTCATGCCGGGGCTGCTGGACGCCGCCTTCGTGGGAGAAGATGGCGAAAAACATGTGCCGGTGATGCTCCACCGGGCGATCTTCGGATCGTACGAGCGCTTCATCGGAATCCTGATCGAGCATTATGCCGGGAAGTTCCCGCTATGGCTGGCGCCGGTGCAGGCGGTTGTCGCGACAATCGTGTCGGAAGCCGACGATTATGCCCGCAAGGTCGCTGCGCGGCTGGAAGCGCGCGGGATCCGGGTCGAGACCGACCTTCGCAACGAGAAGATCAACTACAAGGTGCGCGAGCACTCGCTCGCCAAGGTGCCGCTGCTGCTGGTCGTCGGGAAGCGCGAGGCGGAGGAGGGAACGGTCGCGATCCGGCGTCTCGGCTCCGAGGAGCACCAGAAAATGATGAGCCTGGACGAAGCCGTCGAAGCGATCGCGGCCGAGATTATCCCGCCGGACCTTCGAGCGAACGCCTGACGCGCTCTCGCCACAGGCTGCAGCAAAAGAGTCGCAGCGCAGCACGCACAGCCTTTCCAAATTGAAGGCAAATGCCTACTTCGCGACTCCAACGTAACAACATTTGGAGACACTGCTATACCACCGCCCTATCCGCGCCGTCCGCAGGCGCCGCCGCAATTTTCCGGCCCTCGCTACAATGAGTTCATCCAAAGCCAGAAGGTTCGGGTGATCGATGAAAACGGCGAGAATCTGGGCGTGATGTATACGAAGGAGGCATTCGAGCAGGCGCAGAGCGTCGGGCTCGACCTGGTGGAAATCTCCCCCAACGCCGACCCTCCCGTCGCCAAGTTCCTCGATATCGGCCGCTACAAGTACGAAGCGCAGAAGAAGGCCGCCGAGCAGCGCAAGAAGCAGAAGACGCAGGAGATCAAGGAGATCAAGATGCGTCCGAACAT
>Ga0207701_10007354_pt1 | contig 10957 bp, 8 predicted proteins | sample KBSSwiSSwithPhiX_FD_184294 | JGI IMG/M metagenome (GOLD analysis project Ga0207701, IMG submission 184294) | Switchgrass rhizosphere bulk soil microbial communities from Kellogg Biological Station, Michigan, USA, with PhiX - S5 (SPAdes) (version 2) | ecosystem: Environmental > Terrestrial > Soil...
ATCGTTTTCTGGTTAACCTTCCTTTTCTAGGACATCTCGCACTGCTGCGGATCACTGTGGCGCGACCAAAGCTCGAGGAAATTAAGGGTCTTTCATGTTCGGTCGTTGTCCCCTGCCGTAACGAACGCGGAAATATTAAATCGGTTGTCGCTCGAGTCCCGAAAATCGGCAGTCACACTGAAATCATTTTTGTAGAAGGAGATTCGCAGGATCAAACGCCGCAGGAAATAGAACGCGTAATATCGGAGCATCCGGACCGGGATCTCAAGCTCGTCACTCAAGAAGGTCGAGGCAAAGGCGATGCGGTTCGGCGTGGCTTCGATGTCGCCATAGGCGATGTTCTCATGATTCTCGACGGTGATCTGACCGTTGATCCGGAAGAGTTGCCAAAATTCTACGATGCCATTTGCAAAGGCACCGCCGATTTCGTGCATGGATCGCGCCTGGTCTATCCAATGCAGGATGAAGCAATGCGATTTTTGAATCTCCTCGGGAATCGCTTCTTCAGTATCGCATTCACCTATTTGTTAGACCAAAGTCTCAAAGATACCCTTTGTGGGACCAAGGTTTTGTTGCGTTCGGATTACGCCAAGATCGCCGCGAATCGAAAATACTTTGGCGATTTCGATCCATTTGGGGACTTCGATTTGATCTTTGGGGCAGCGAAATTGAACCTGAAGATTCTCGAAATACCGATCCATTACCGCGCCCGCACTTATGGGACAACAAACATCAGCCGATTTCGGCACGGATTGTTACTCCTTCGGATGGCGTGGTATGCGATGTGGAAAATCAAGTTCGTTTAGTCGGTTCCAAGGGAAAGTATGGGCCCGGTTAGGTTCGCTAAGTCTTTGCTTGAGTTCTCCTACCTCTTTATAGTATAAATGCGACCCTCGGTATGAAATACCAAACCTACATCCTTTTTGGCGCCCCCGGCAGTGGCAAAGGAACTCAGGGACGAACTCTTGGCAGTATCCCTCGCTTCTTTCACTGTGCCTGCGGGGATGTATTTCGGTCAATCGATACCCGGACCAAAGTTGGTCGGGCCTTTCTGGATTACTCCAGCAAGGGCAAACTTGTTCCGGATGAAATCACCGTCGAACTTTGGAAAGCCCAGATCGATGCCGCGGTCAATGCCCACAGTTTCAAACCAGACATCGATATTCTGGTTCTCGACGGGATTCCGCGAAATGTCGGTCAGGCAAAAATCATGGACGACTTGATCGATGTTCTGAAAGTCTTCCACCTTTCATGCCCAAATCGCGAAGCTCTTTTCGAGCGGCTCAAGAAACGCGCCCTCAAAGATAATCGCCTCGACGATGCAAATGAAGAGGTGATAAATCGCCGTCTGGCCACCTACGACTCTGAATCGAAGCCAGTCCTCGGGTACTACGGGAAAGACCGGATCACTTGTATTGACGCGACTCAGCCCCCCGCTAAAGTTTTACTCCATATTCTCGAAAGCGTGAATGGGGTGAATGGGTCGCATGAGTCAGCAGCAGTTTGAAAATTTTACTGCCTCGAGTCTCTATTGCGAGAACTGCAAAACCGCGATGCCGGTCCGCGAACGGCTTCTCCTGATTTTGCCGGACCGAGAGATATACGATTACCTCTGTACTGGCTGCGGGACGTCAGTCGGCCAGCGTGAAGTAACCGCAGGCGACAAACTGCTGGCGCAACATCAGGCTGCACGTCGTCGGCGGCAGCGCGCACCTGTGCACCAGATCGAGCTTTAGCGCGCAATGCGCATCGTCTTCATCGGGACCGGAGAAATCGGCGTGCCGGTTTTGCATTCCTTATTGCGATCGGAAAAACACCAACTCGTCGGTGTTGTCACACAGCCGGATAAACCGGCTGGCCGCGATTTGGTTCTCCAAGCACCGCCGATCAAAGCGGCCTTGGCTGGGAGCACGGTTCCCATTCTTCAACCTAATCGAATAAAACGAGAGGAGACGGTCGCTGATATTCGAGCCCTGCAACCGGATGTCATCGTCGTGATGGCATATGGGCAAATCCTGCCGCGGACGGTTCTCGAAATTCCATCGGTGGCGTGTCTGAATTTGCATGCCTCGCTTCTGCCAAAACACCGGGGTGCAGCGCCGATTCAGGCATCGATTCTAGCCGGCGACAAAGAGTCGGGAATTACTGTCATGTACGTGGACGAAGGTCTCGACACCGGCGACATAATGTTGCAGTCGCGCCTTGAAATTGCGGCGAACGAAACCGGGGGATCCCTTCATGATCGGCTTGCTCAGATTGCACCGGCAGCGCTCGATCAGGCGCTGCGGGATTTAGAGAAAGGAGATGCTACCCGCAAACCTCAAAACAGTTCAGAAGCCTCTTATGCACCGAAGCTTGAACGCGAGAATGGTCGGATTGACTGGACTGAATCAGCTGGGTTGATTGAACGAAAGATACGCGCGTTCGACCCATGGCCGGGAGCGTTTACGGTTTTGAGTGACCACGCGGGCCGGCAGCTCCAATTGAAAATCTTCAGCGCCAAGCTGGTTCCTGCTTCAAGTGCACAACCCGGTCAGATTGTTCAAACCGACGGTTCAATCACGATTTTCGCAAAAGAGGGTGGAATTTCGTTAGGCGAAGTCCAACTCGCAGGCAAACGCCGAATGGGGGTGGCGGATTTTTTGCGGGGACACGCGCAGCCTTTGCGCGTGGCGTAAGGGGGTGTCGAGAGACCTCACGGCCACTCATGCTCCTGATCCTGATCATGATCCTACTCCTCCCGTAAAGACTTCTCCGCAGGATCAAGAGCACGATCAAGATCATGAGCATGAGGGTTTGGCATCTCCCTCCGCCCGATCACCAATCACTAACCACTCTCTTTCGCATTTTGCTTCCCAAGGCTCGGATGTTCTGCTGATCATTTGCCTCGTCATGCCGAGTAAATCAGCCAAGCCTGCTTACAAACGTATTGTCCTGAAACTGAGCGGTGAAGCTCTGCGCGAACCCGGCGCCCGTGAAAATATTTCGCCCCAGATTGTTCGCGGGATCGCAGAGCGGATCAGAGAGGTAAAAGATCTCGGCGTCCAAACCTCGGTCGTGATCGGCGGCGGCAATATCTGGCGCGGCTTGTCCGCAAGCCACAAGGGGATGGATCGGACCACCGCCGATTACATGGGAATGTTGGCGACGGTAATCAACGGCCTCGCTCTCAAGAGCGCTTTGGTTGAGCTGGGGATCGAAACCCGAGTTCAATCCGCGATCGAAATGAAGAATGTCGCTGAACCGTTTATTCTTGGTCGCGCCATTAGGCACCTTGAGCTGGGACGCGTGGTGATTTTCGTTGCCGGAACGGGTAACCCCTACTTTTCCACAGATACAACTGCAGCCCTGAGGGCGAGCGAAATTCGGGCCGACATCATCTTGAAGGCAACGAAGGTGGACGGCGTTTACGATCGCGATCCAAAGACCAATTCTGACGCTAAGCGGTTCAATCGGCTCACGTTTTCCGATGCTCTTCTCAAACGGCTGAAGGTAATGGACTCGACCGCCTTTAGCCTCTGCATGGACAACAAAATCCCAATCATCGTGTTCGACATGAACACGCCCAGCAATTTTACCGACATAGTGCTTGGGAAGAATATCGGGACCATGGTAACCGAGTAGGGGGACGCGGTTTCTCGCTTGCGTTTTGGAGTGCGGCGGTGCTCCGCCGCTTTCCTGTGCGCTCGACTAGCCGGATGCCGCCCTCGCGTGGCTGACCTCTATTTCGTTATTGCGATTATGGCCGGATACGGCTTCTATTGCTCCCCCAACCCATCCCTATAAGACCATGACTGCTGAAGAAATCTTGTTCGATGCCGAGGCGGCAATGGAAAAAAGCGTCGACTACATGGTGCACGAGTTTTCTACAGTTCGAACCGGGAAAGCATCTCCGGCTCTGATCGAAAACGTGGACGTGGAAGCGTATGGATCGGCCATGAAGTTGAAGCAGCTTGCGCTAATCACTACCCCTGAACCGCGGCTTCTTGTTGTTCAACCGTTTGATGCCGGAACTGTGCGGGATATCGAGAAAGCGCTCAAAGAATCGAAGATTGGAATCATGCCAATGGTCGATGGGAAGATCATTCGGCTTCCCGTTCCCGAGCTCTCCGAAGAACGCCGGAAAGAACTGGTGAAATCGCTCCGTCAGATGGCAGAAGAAGCGCGAGTTCGTGTTCGCGCCAATCGGCGCACCGCGCATGATGAAGGTCGCAAAATGCAAAAAGGGGGGGCATTAACCGAAGACGGTTTGAGGGACTTGGAAGGCGACATCCAAAAGTTAACCGACAAAGCGGTGAAAGAAATCGACGACCACCTCGAGCGCAAAGAAGCCGAGGTAATGAAGATCTGACGCGCCCTTCGGCGGCTATAGTCTCACTAGGTCCAACAAGAACTGGCACCAAAGATACACCATTCCCCGCCAGGAATATTTTACTTCGCCGGTCTCGGTCGACTTTAGCACGCCTTTCTGAAGGTTGTGCGCGATCTGATCCCGCAAATCATTCTCCACTTCAAGCTGAATACGATCTTCATCCATCGGATCGATCACACTCGTCTCGACCTGATTTTGCCGAAGGAATTCACGGTGACTTTGATAGAGTTGCCAAAATGATTGATCCGGCCGTTGCCGGTTAATCTTAAAACGGGGGGTCAATTTAAGTCCGTACGACAGGGGGTAATTCCAGGTTGTCCAAATGATCCCATCGTGCGCGCGCGATGAGATCCGCAGATAATAAAACGAAAGATCGTTTTGTTCGTTCAGGCAGATCGTCGCCTGGGCTCGATCTTCCTCCTTGTAGAAGAGCCGGAAAAACTGGCGGTAATCTTCCCAATCCCATCCCGCGTCATTGATATGGACGAAGCCTTCGTTCTGAATTTCGCGCGTGATTTCATCGAGTGTTGGAAAAACATCAACCGGAGGCGGGCTTTTTGGACGGAGCGCTTTCTCTCTCGGCAATCGGAGCACTCGAATGCGAGTTAGAATCTCGAGCCATGGTAAGAACAGCCAGGCAAGAGCTGCGATCAGTCCCAAAATCCATTTCCCGGTGACGAAGTAAACGGCAAGGAAGGTGGAAACGAGAATGCCAACCGCGCCAGCCTTCTGAGCGAACGAAGTCTGATAACTTCGCAAAGCGACACTGAGGACAGCAACGCCCAGCGTAAGAAAGAGACCAGACAGCATTACGGTTTGATTCCGTGCTCGTTCAGAAATTTTTCCAGCTGATCGGTATCAAAATTCACCAGGAGTTCATCGCCCGCAGCGAGAACCGGCACGGAGGTTTGTGCCGAAAGGCTTTTCATCTCTTCGTACGCTTCGCGATCCCGGCCGACATCGACCACGGTGAACCGGTAACCGCGCTCCGACAGGAAGTCTTTCGCATCGATACACCACGAGCACATTTCGCGACTATAGAGTGTGAGTTCAGGCGCCGCCACGATGGGAATAAACGATTCCATCCCGCCGCGTCAACCCGATGCGAAATGGCGATGGCATGACTTCTGCGCTTGTCGATGGAAAACGGAATCGATAAAGCCTAATCTTTGTGCAACGCACCGTTCTTTTCGCCGTTCTCGCAGCATTTCTTTCCATCGGATATGCGCAGACCCCCGAAAGTGCCGATAAGGCTACGCTCCTAAGCAAGGAGAACGTCGTCGATGCCGCCAGCGGCGGAGGTGCGTGGACCTCGGCAACCGTAGGTCAACTGCTCGCAATCCACGATCGCCTCCGCACCGGTGAAGATAGTCGCGCCGCAGTGCGCATGACCGATCTGAGCGTATTACGAATCGACGAACTGACTACGATTGAGATTCTGCCGCCTTCGACCGCGAGCGACAAGCCAGCGTTAAATGTAAAAGAAGGAACAACCTACTTCTTTAGCCGGGAGAAATCACGCGAGACACGAGTAGAAACGCCGGCGGTGAATGGAGCAATCAGGGGAACTGAATTTGTCGTAGCTGTCGCTGCCAACGGAGCCACGACAGTAACAATGCTCGACGGCGAAGTTCAGCTCTCAAACGCACAAGGCTCTCTCATCGTAAATACCGGTGAGCAGGCGAAGATCGAAGTCGGCGGTGCGCCAAGAAAAACCGCAGTGCTTGATGCAATTAATTCCGTTCAGTGGTGTCTCTACTACCCTGGCGTCCTTGATCTGAAGGAACTCGGTTACTCTCGTAGTTCAAATGCATCAATCTCAGCTTATAGTCAGGGCGATCTTCTCGCTGCACTCGCAGCTTACGGACACCGTGACAAGTCCGGATCGAATGCGGACAAGGTTTATCACGCTGGTTTGTTACTCGCTGTCGGCCAAGTCGATAAAGCAAAACCGCTCTTGAACGCAGCTGCTCCTGGAACGCCTGGACGACAAGCTTTGTTAACATTGATCGCGGCCGTCACCTTACGACCGCGCCCCAATCCAAATCTGCCCCAGACCGCGAGCGATTGGATAGCGGAATCATACTACCGCCAATCGCAAGCCAATCTCCCCGGGGCGTTGGAAGCAGCGGAGCACGCAATTGAGATCGATCCGGAATTTGGTTTTGCTTGGACGCGGGCAGCAGAATTGCATTTCAGTTTTGGACGAATCCCCCAGGCGAAAGCTGCCCTCGAAAAAGGTCTTCAGCTTTCACCGCGAAATCCCGCTGCCCATAGCCTCCTCGGTTTCTTGCTCAGCGCGGAGAACAACATCAATCAAGCCAAGGCTTCATTTGAACAGGCGATGGCGATCGACAGTGCGTTAGGTGACGCATGGCTCGGCCGCGGGCTTTGTCGGATTCGACAAGGCGACGATGAGGATGGCCGCCGCGATCTCCAAGTCGCTGCCGCACTTGAACCGAACCGGGCTTTTTTTCATAGCTATCTCGGGAAGGCATTTAGTAACGACGGCAACGAAGTGAAAGCCCGAGTTGAATTGGAGCGGGCAAAGAAACTGGACCCGAAAGATCCGACGCCCTGGATTTATTCGGCGATCGAAAACAAACAAGACAGCCGAATCAATGAAGCGGTCCGTGATTTGGAGAAGTCTTTGGAATTAAATGATAATCGGCGAGTTTATCGCTCTCAGTTTCTTCTCGATCAGGACCGCGCTGTCCGGAGCGCGAATCTCGCTGCCATTTACCAGGCGGATGGAATGGAAGATGTGAGCCTTCGCGAAGCTACGCGTGGCGTCGACGCCGATTATGCAACCGCTTCATCGCATCTGTTCCTCGCCAACAGTTACAACGCTCTGCGCGATCCGAAGCGGATTAACCTGCGTTACGAAACGCCATGGTTTAACGAGTTGTTGTTGGCGAATCTGCTTTCGCCAGTCGGTGGTGGCCCTCTTTCCCAATTCGTCTCAGAGCAGGAATACTCGAAACTCTTCGAAGCCGACGGATTCGGAATCAGCTCTGAAACCACCTACTTCAGCACCGGTGAGCTTCGTGAAACCGCCTCGCAATACGGAACCTTTGGAAACTTCAGTTACTCCATCGACACCGATTATCTCTACGACCCCGGCCAACGACCGAACAATGAGATCACTCGATCGGAAACCTATTTTCAGGTCAAAGTGCAGCTCACTCCGCAGGACATCATTTTTTTCCAGACCAAGTATCAGGACGTTCGCCAAGGCGACGTTGTGCAGTATTACGATCAACGAGATTTTGCGCCCGGCCTCCATTTCCGCGAGCTCCAACAGCCAGCGATCCTTCTCCTTGGGTATCATCATGAGTGGGCACCTGGGATCCACACCCTTCTTCTCGCAGGCCGACTTGCGGACGAGATATCCTTTTCCAATCTCAACACCGACGCTGATCTCGCTGCGTTCGATCCGTTTAATCAAGCGGTCATTCGGCCAAACCTGAGCCGTTCATTGATCATCCTCCACGACAGTGAGGGACGAGTCGTCAGCGACAGCCAAGGAATTTTCCCCGGCTTCCTTCCTCTTGACCTGCATTATCACAGCAGCTTTACGACCTACACCGGGGAGCTCAACCAGATTTGGGAGCAGGAGAATAATACCCTCATCGCCGGTGCGCGTTTTCAGTCAGGCGAATTTCATACAAGTGATCGTCTCGACCACGCCTACGCACCGATATTCTTCAACGATCCTGCAGCCGCTCACGATTTTAATACTTCGCTCGAACGGCAAAGTATCTACATCTACGACATCTGGCAGCCGTTTCGTGAGCTCTCTCTCACCGCCGCTCTTAGTTACGATCATCTGGAGTTTCCGACCAATTACCGGAACCCTCCAATCGTTAGCGGAGAAGATTCCCGCGACCGGCTTTCACCGAAAGCGGGAATCGTTTGGAACCCAATCGGGAATCTTTATCTGCGCGGCGCTTACGCTCGTTCGTTAGGCGGAGTTAGCTTCGACCAAAGCGTGAGTCTTGAGCCGAATCAGGTCGCCGGATTCAATCAGGTTTTCCGCAGCATTATTTCGGAATCGGTCGTCGGATCGGTTGCGGCGCCAACCTACGATACCGCTGGAATTTTAATCGAGGACAGATTCCCAACCGGCACCTACGTAGGGCTTCAAGCCATGCTCTTGCAGTCTGATGTCGATCGAACTGTGGGAACGTTTGACGCGTTCCTCACTCCTCCTTCTCCGCCGTTTCCTCCTAGAATTGATCCACCAATTGTCCCATCGACCACTCCGCAAAAGTTGCGATACGAAGAGCAGGATCTCCTCGTGACGTTCAATCAATTGGTCGGAGACGAATGGTCTTTCGGCGCGCGATATCAGCTCTCGTATTCAAATCTACAAACCATCTTTCCCGAGATTCCAACCTCCATTTCCCCCGGAGCCGATCATCGCCAGAAGGCGACTCTGCATCAAGGACAGCTCTTTGCTCTCTACAACCATCCCTCCGGTTTCTTCGCTCGACTCGAAGGCTACTGGGCTCGCCAAAGCAATGTCGGCTACTCCCCCGATATTCCCGGGGACGACATTTTCCAATGCAACGCTTACGCTGGTTACCGTTTCCGGCGAAATTATGGCGAGGTGACACTCGGATTCCTGAACATGACAGATCAGGATTACAAATTGAACCCTCTGAATTATTACAACGAGCTGCCGCGTGAACGAACGCTGGTCGCGCGAGTTCGTTTTAACTTCTGATGCAGCGCAGCACCCGGCGTTTCATTCGTCCGCTCACTGTTGTGGCCGGCAGTCTCCTCGCGATCGCTGCAGGACTTGTTTGCCTCCGTTACGCTTTTGCAGATCCGCTGACACGAGTCAGCTATGACGCACCATTCTTCTGGCGGGAACATTTGGACACGCATGAAATCGTTCTCGTTTATCTCGACGAAGACTCCGCCAAGCAGTTGAACCAGCCGCTCGATGATATCTGGAACCGAAGCTTGCACGTGCCCCTTCTCGATAGGCTCGCGAAAGACGGCGCGCGGCTTGCCTTCTACGATATCGTCTTCGACACGCCTTCAGTCGATCCGGGCAGAGACGACGCTTTTGCTACAGCGTTGCAGAATTTCGGGAAAGCAATTCTCGGTGGCGCGCTCGAAATCGTGGAGCAGGTCGGGGGAGTCAAACAAGAACGCGTGATTGCACCGTTGAAACTGTTTCGGAAGGCATCCGCCGGTTGGGGAATCCTGGCCTTTAAGCCGGTCGATGCGGACTATGGAGTGCGCCAATTGTTTCCGGGCACGAGCGACATCCCGAGTGCAACCTGGAAGGCTGCTGAAGTTCTTGGCGCAAAAGCCAGTCGGGATCCTCGGGAATCGCCAGTCCGACGGTGGATAAATTATTACGGACCAAGAGACACCTTCTCATCAGTCAATCTTGCCCAAGCAATCAATCCGGATGGAGTTCCGCCTAACTACTTTAAGGACAAGATCGTAATGATCGGTGGACGCTCGGCAGTAGGCTATCTTGCCGTTGGCCGGGACGAATTCGGAACACCTTATTCGAGAGGGACCCATCGAGATGTTCGCGGCAAATTACATGACCGCGAGTTTACTTCCGGATTGGAGGTGCACGCGAATGTTCTCTTGAATCTCTTGCGCGGCGACTGGCTCACCCGCCTTTCTGAACATTGGGAGATCTTCCTTATCATCATGGCCGGCTTGATCGCGGGCGGACTTTCCGCGTTTCGTCCCGTCGCCGCGACCATTGCCGCGCTTATCATTTGCGTCGCGACTTCGGCGGCTGCCTTCTGGTTAGTCTGGCACCGACTTATCTGGTTCGACTGGTTGGTGCCGGTCGCTGTCCAGATGCCTTTGGGCCTCGTTTGGTCCATCGGTTCCCAATATCTTCTCGAATCACGCCGTCGAAAGGAATTGCGCCGCGCATTCGGATATTATCTGTCGCCGCAAATGGCAGATAAGATCGCGAATTCTGATTTTGATCTTACACCCGGCGGAAAGCTAATCGATGCAACCGTTATCTTTACCGACCTCGAAAGTTTCACCACGATGTCCGAGAATCTTGACCCGTCGGAGGTGTCGGAAATTCTCACCTCTTACTTTGGGCAGACAACAAAGTGCATTCTCGAAAACAACGGAACAATTATTAAGTATATCGGTGATGCGGTCTTTGCGGCCTGGGGCGCACCAATCGATGAACCGCGCCATGCAATGCGTGCTGCGGAAGCCGCTTGTGATCTGCGCTGTCTTTCAGAGCTGAAGATCCACGACAAAACGTTGCGTACCCGTGTCGGTATTCACAGCGGCAAAGTCCTCGCCGGAAACCTCGGATCTTCGTTTCGCTTTGATTACACAATGATTGGCGACGCGGTGAATTTCGCCTCGCGCCTGGAGTCGCTAAATAAGTACCTCGGCACGCAAGTGCTCATCTCCGATGCTGTCCGGCAACAGCTTGGAGAAAATCGTTTCGTTATCAGGCCGCTCGGCGAATTTCGGGTGGCCGGGAAGAAACAAAGCCAAGTTATCCATGAATTGATTTGTCGCTGCGAAGCGGAATCGGGGGAAAAACGTTGGATCGAGATTTTTGAAAAAGCC
>Ga0207701_10007355_pt1 | contig 10956 bp, 9 predicted proteins | sample KBSSwiSSwithPhiX_FD_184294 | JGI IMG/M metagenome (GOLD analysis project Ga0207701, IMG submission 184294) | Switchgrass rhizosphere bulk soil microbial communities from Kellogg Biological Station, Michigan, USA, with PhiX - S5 (SPAdes) (version 2) | ecosystem: Environmental > Terrestrial > Soil...
CGCCCGCCGCACGCGGGCGTTGTTCCTCAACGCCCGCGCGGCAGAGGCCATGGCGCCCGAGGTGGCGCGGCTGATGGCCGGTGAGCTGGGCTGGGATGCATCGCGTCAGGCCGCGGAAGTGACCGCCTTCGCGACGCTCGCGAAGGGCTATCAACTGTAGCCAGGCTCTTCAGATGGCCGACTGATGACAACCGCGCTGTGTTCAATGCCCAATGCCCAATGCCCAATGCTCAATGCCCAATTCAGAACGCCCTATGCAGAACGCCCGATGCGCAATGCTCAAAGCTTCGGAAATCTGGCATTGAGCATTGAGCATTGAGGTGGCCTTTTTTCAGCAACCTGTCAGGCCCGACGGAAACGTCAATCGGTGTCGGCTACTTGTCGCGCGTGGCGGTGAGGACCCCGGCGTTTCGAAGCACACCCCCGAGAGACTCCCCGGACGCACCTGCTGACGGCTTCTCCTCGAGCACTTTGGACGTCAGGGTGAGCTCGTCCCCCTTGAGCCGGCCGGTGTAGCCGAGCGTCACGTCCTGCAGCCTCAGTGTGAATGTCAGCTCGCTGCCTTTGACCGCGCCGTTTTCGATCGGGAACTTGGGCATGAAGTCGTTGAACACGGAACCGGTCATCTTGTCGCCGTTCACCACGAACTCGAAGATCAGCGGAAGGCGTCCCTTCGGCGAATCGATCCCGGTCTTCCACTTGCCGGCCGGGCCCTGCGCCGACAGCGGCACGGCCAGCAGGGTGAGCATTACGACCGTGCACAGTCGTCGAACAGTCATGGTTCTCTCCTCATGAAGGCACGCGCCTGTCGTCGTTTGTCGCGTCAGTCTTCCCGCAGGGTTCGCATCGGCTGCATGAACGCGGCGCGCGCGGCGGGCACCAGTGCCGCTGCGGCCGCAACGGCGAGCACCAGGGCGATGACGCCGGCGAGCGTCGCCGGGTCGGACGGCGAGATGCCGTAGAGCATCGCGGACAGGCTGCGCGTGAATATCAGCGCCAGCACCAGCCCGCAGCTGCATCCCACGGTGACGACGCGAGCAGCCGTGGTGATGAGCGTGCGGATGACATCGCGCCGCATCGCGCCAAGAGCCAGGTGCACCGCGACCTCGCGCCGCCGGAGGCTGACCACGTAGCTCAGCGTGCCGTACACCCCCGCGCAGGCCATGCCCAGGGCGGTGACGGCGAACAGCGTCAGCAGCACCGTGCGTAGGCGGTTCTGCGCGTACGCATCGCCGATCCGGTCCTCGAGCGGTGCGACGTCGTAGACCGGCCGCAGTGGCTCGAGGGCCTTCAGCTTCATGCGAATCGCACCAATCGCTGCCCGCGGCTCGCCGCTCGTGCGGACGAGGAACCAGGGGAAGGGCGTGGGGGCGGCGAAGCACGCATAGACGGTGGGCACCGGGTCGCGATCTGGTCCGAGCTCACGTGCGTCGCCGACGACTCCGGTGATGCGATCGGGCGTGTTCGCTTTCAAGTGAAGTCCGATGACGCGCCGGTTCGGGAAGTAGCGGTCGGCGAAACTGCGGTTCACCATGACCTCGGTCGTTCCGCGAGCGTCCTCGGGTCGGCGACAGAGCTCGCCGTCCAGGATTGGCATGGCCAGCGTGTCGAAGTAGCTCGGAGAGACGAACCGGCTCTCGGCGATGAGGCGCGGCTCGGTGCCGGCCCTGCCTTCGGCGAGCTCGAATTCCTGCTGCTGCAGCCCGGGAACGCCCGGCGCCATCAGGGCGGTGGCGGCGGCGTCGATGCCGGGCAGCGTGCGGAGCTCGTCGAGCGTGCTGTTGATACGCCTGACGGTGCGGGTGTAGTCGCCTCTGTCCTCGCCGAAGCGACCCGTCAGATGAAACGTCAGCACGTGGGCCGGATTGAAACCAAGATTCACGCGCGAGAGCGCGTCGACCGTGCGCAGCAGGAGGCCGGCGCCGGCGAGGAGCGTGACCGACAGCGCGACCTGTGCCCCAACGAACAGCCACTGCAGGGAGTGTCTGGGCAGCACGTGTCTCTCAGCGGCGCGCATCACGTTCTCGTGCCCGCGTGCGCTCCGGATCGCAGGAAGCAGGCCACACAGCAGCGCCACAATCACCGCCGATGCGATCGTGTAGACGACGAAGCGCCCGTTGAGCGCGATCTCATCCAGCCGCGGCAGATCCGGTGCGAGCAGCTGGAACGCCCTGATGATGCCGGCTGCCACCGGCACGCCAAGTGCGGCGCCGAAAAGCACGAGGACCGTGGTCTCGGTCAGGAGCTGCATGGCCACCGCCGCGCGTGAGGCGCCAAGCGAATAGCGCAGCGCGATCTCGTGCTCGCGCTGTGCGGCGCGGGAGAGCAGGAGCGCCGCGATGTTCGTGCACGCGACGAGCAGCAGCACCGACACCGCGGCGAAGACGACCCACAGCGATCCGCGGGCGCCGCCGACCATCGTCTCCTTGAGCGGCTCGATGCGTACGGCGAGATCGCGATCGGTGTCTGGATATGTTCCGGCGAGTCGGGCCTGTACCGCGTTCAGATCCGCACGCGCCTGGTCGATCGTGACGCCGGGTTTGAGGCGGCCGATCCCGGTGAACCACCCGCTGCTTCTGGATTGCGCGTAGGGCGCGTTCATAGCCATCGGGCTCCAGACGTCCACGTTACGATCGGGAAAGTCGAACGCCGGCATGATCCCGACAATCGTCGCGGCTCCGCCCGTGCTCTGGACCTTTGTGCCGATCGCGTCCGGTCTCGCGCCACGGTCGCGCCAGATTCGGTCGCTGATCAGGATGACGACCGCGGCGCCGAACCGGTGCTCCTCGGCGGTGAACCCGCGGCCGCGGTCGGGCCAGACACGCAGCGTGTCGAAGAACCGGGGCGTGACCACCGCCTGCTGGATCCGTTCCGGAAGTTCGCCGGTCGTGTCGACGACATCGCCGATGAAGTAGCCGGCGATGGCCTCGAAGGTCGAGTTCAGGCGGCTCCAGTCATCGAGGCGGACGGGCGCGATCTTCGAGTCGCTCGACGCTTTCCGCATCTCACCCAGCTGGACGAGCCGGCCGCTGTCAGGAAACGGGAGCGGCCGCAGGAGTACGGCGTCGATCGCGGAGAAGACCGCGCTGTTGGCGCCGATGCCGAGCGCGAGGGTGAGGACGACCGGGATGGTGAAGCCTGGCCTGCGGACGAGGGCTCTGGCTGCGTAGCGAACATTCCGCAGCAGGGTGTCCATCCCCCTGGCGACGTCCGCGTCACGCGTCCTTTCGCGCTGCACGATGACGTTGCCAAGCATCTGGCGCGCGCGCCGGAGCGCTTCGTCGTCGCTGAGCCCCTCCGCGCGGAGCTCGCTGGCGCGCTCCGCGATATGGAACGCCAGCTCGCGGTCGATGTCGCGCTCGACTCTCCCTGGCAGGAGCGCGTTCCAGATGCGATGCACTGATCTCATCGCCGCCTCCGTGGGTCAGGCGTGGCGCAGCACGCGTCCGACGCCGGCGGTCAGCTTCGCCCAGCTCTCTTCCTCGAGCGCCAGCTGCTTCCGTCCGCTCGGCGTGAGCGAGTAGAACCGGGCCTCGCGATTCGTCTCGGTGGTGCCCCACGCCGAGCGCACCCATCCCTGTTGCTCCATGCGGTGGAGCGCCGGATAGAGCGAGCCTTCCTCGACACGGAGCAGTTCCGCTGAGATCCGCTGAATATGCGACGTGATGGCGTACCCGTGCATCCGCTTGTTCGCGTCCAGTGTCTTCAGCACGAGGAGGACGAGTGTGCCCTGCAGGATGTCGTTGCGCTGTGTGCCCATGTGTGTGGCCTAGCTACGTATGCCTAACTAGCTTGGTATCACGAGGCTGGACGAGGTGTCAAGCGCGCGGGGGCGCACCGAGCCGGAGATCCGGGGTGCAGGGTGGGGCCTTTCGCCGGCCGGTGAGCCGGGTCCACCGGACCCGGCCTCCACCGGAACGCCGGAGAGGACGCCGGCGCGAAGCTGTCGCAGGAAGCTACGGAACCGAAACGAAGAGCGTGCTCATCATGCCGCCGCACCCTCGGACGGCCTGATGCGGCGCCTGATCAACAGCACTGCAGGAACGGTGGTGGCAGCGCCGGCGGCGATCAGCGTCGTGCCGAGCGCTCTTCGTTTCGCGGCGGGCAGCAGTCCCGCGACGAGGAGACCGATGCCGGCGCCGAGCATCGCACGCGTGGCCACCACGAACGCCAACTGAGGTATCGGGAGCACAACACTTTTCATCGCACCCTCCAACTATCGAGTATCACTCTTCGACCCTTCCAGCGCCAGCAGATAGGCCTTGGTGTCGAGACCACCGGCGAACCCGGTCAGTTTGCCGTTGGAACCGATGACCCGGTGGCACGGCGCGACGATCGACAACGGGTTCCGGCCGTTGGCCGCGCCGACGGCGCGCACCGCCTTCGGATGTCCGACCTGTGTCGCAATCTGCTGGTACGAGCGTGTCTCTCCGAACGGGATGGTCAGAAGCGCCCGCCACACCTTCCGCTGAAACGCTGTTCCAACCGGATCCAGCGGCAGATCGAACCTGTTCCGCCGGCCCGCGAAGTACTCGCCGAGCTGTCGTTCGGTTTCGCGCAGGACCGGATGGCTGCTGTCTTCGGTCTCGAGGTCGAGAACCACACGATTCGGCCGGTCGTTCTGCCAGAGGATCGCCGCCAGGCCTGCGTCGCTGGCGACGAGCTGCAGTCGTCCGACGGGCGAATGCATCCACCGGTAGACGTAGCGCTTCGCGGTGCGACGTCGGCTGCTGATACTCATCGAACCCCCCTCACTCACAGATCGACGATAACGCCAGATGGCCGATCGCGCTCGCCATTTTCGGACGCCACCGCGGCTCGACGTTGATGTCCGGAAACGGCTAGTGGATCCGCCGCGAACCCGGTAAGGTGATCGGATGGACGCGGATCGACGACGGCTGTACACGGCGCTTGCGGCGCGCGATCGTCGCTTCGACGGGCTCTTCTTCGTGGCGGTGACCTCGACGCGTATCTATTGCCGGCCGATTTGCCCGGTGAGGACGCCAAAGGAGGCGAACTGCCGCTTCTTCGACACCGCGCAGGAGGCCGAGCAGGCCGGATTTCGTCCCTGCCTGCGTTGCCGGCCGGAGCTGGCGCCCGGCAGTGCTCCGGTCGACGACGCCGAGCGCGTGGCACAGCTCATCGTGCAGCGGCTCGAGGAGGGCACGCTCGACGAGAGGGCGGGGCTCGAACGCATCGCCGAACAGTTCGAGCTGAGCTCGCGTCAGATTCGCCGTATCGTCCAGCGGGAGCTCGGCGTCCCCCCGATCCAGCTGCTGCTCACACGCCGGCTGCTGCTGGCGAAACAGCTACTGACCGAGACGTTGCTGCCGGTGACCGACGTCGCCTTTGCCAGCGGCTTCTCGAGCCTGCGCCGCTTCAACGATGCGTTCAGCACGCGTTACCGCATGCCGCCGACGCGTCTCCGCAGACAGGTACAGCAAGATGGGGAAAAGGCGGTCGAGGACAGCACGACGTCGATTCTGCAGCTCGCCTATCGTCCGCCGCTCGACTGGCCTGGCCTTCTCTCGTTTCTCTCGGCGCGCGCCCTCGCTGGCGTCGAATGGGTCACTGCCGACGCATACGCGCGGACGGTCGCCCTGGGAAGTGCGCGCGGCTGGATCCGGGTGACCCACTCGCCGGCGCGACAGGCGCTGCTCCTCGAGTTCACGCACACGCTGTCGCCGGTGCTGCCCGCGCTGCTCCGTCGCGTGCGTGCCCTGTTCGACCTGGACGCGCGGCCGGACGTCATCGCGAGCCATCTGTCTCACGACCAGCGGCTTGCGGGCGCCGTGAAGCGCAATCCCGGCATGCGCGTTCCGGGCGCGTTTCATGGATTCGAGATGGGCATCCGCGCCATTCTCGGCCAGCAGGTGACGGTGAAGGCGGCGACGACGATCGCCGGCCGCTTTGCCGGCGCGTTCGGCGAGCGGCTCGTGACGCCATGGCCGGAGCTGCATCGCTTGACCCCGTCCGCTGGCGCCGTTGCGGCGGCCAGCGAGAACACGATCGCCAGGCTCGGCATCGTGACCACTCGCGCCCGCAGCATCCTGTCGCTGGCGCGGGCGCAGGAATCCGGGGCGCTCCGGCTCGACAGCGGCGCTCACCATCGTCCCGAGGACGTGATTCGCCTGCTGACGGGATTGCCGGGCATCGGGCACTGGACGGCGCAGTACATCGCCATGCGCGCGCTCGGCTGGCCGGACGCCTTCCCAAAGGAGGACATCGCAGTGAGGAACAACCTCGGTGGTGTCACCGCAAAGGAGGCAGAAGCCCTGTCGCAGGCCTGGCGTCCGTGGCGAAGCTATGCGGTGATGCACGTGTGGCGGATGTCGGCTCGTGCGGTGAGTTCCGGCTGAAGCCGTAACGGCGGGAAACTGCCCGCTGCTTTCAGGCGTCCCATTGGCATTGGCATTGAGCATTGAGCATTGGGCATTGAGCATTGATGCTCAGTAGAACGCCAGCGTCTCGATCCCCGTTCCCGCCTGGAACTTCGTCGTCGCCTGCCCCTTCTCCAGGTCGATGACCGACACGCTCCCGTCGCCGTGATTCGCGACGAGCACCGTCTTGCCGTCCGCGGAGAACGCGAAGCCCATCGGATCCTTGCCCACCGTTGCCGTGCGCTGCTCGCCGTGCAGATCGCCCGCCTTCAGAATGTTGATCGTCGTGGACTGGCTGTTCATCGTGAGCAGCCATTTCCCGTCGGGGCTGAAGTACACCTTGTAGCCGCCGGTGGTCTGATCCTTCAGCCTGACGCGATCGACGACCGAGTCGGTCTTGGGATCGATGATCAGCGCCACCGGCTCGGCGAGGTCCATGACCACCACGCGCCGGCCGTCTGGCGCCACGGCGATTCCCTGCGTGCCGTTCGGGGTCGCGACTTTTCCGATCATCGTGCGTGACTTCGCATCGATCACGCTGACGAACGGCTTGTCGTTCTTGTTGGTCACATAGAGCTTGCTGCCATCCGGCAGCATGCCGACCCAGTGGCCGGTGCCTTCCGTGTCGATGGCCGCCTTGACCGTGCGCGCTTTCGGATCGACCACCAGCAGCTTGCGGTCGAGGTCGCTGGTCACGAACAGCGTGCCGTCCGGTGCGAGCTGAATGCCGTGCGGCGCGCGATACGGCGACACGTCGATCGTGCCCACCACCTTCTGCGTCTGCAGGTCGACGATGTCGATCTCGTGCCCGGGATTGGCGTTGCGTCCATAGATGCCATCGCCATAGATCGGGACGTAGGCGATCGTGTGATCCGGATTCAGCGCGAAATCATGCGGGTTAGCTGGCAGCTTGACGGCCGCGCGTTCCTTGTAGGTCACCGGATCGAGGAAGCGCACCTGTCCGCCGAGCTTGTCGACGAGAAAGAGTCCTTTGCTTCCAGTGGGATGATTCGGATCGGACGCCGCGGTCGTCGTGATGACGAGTGCGGCCGCAACGGACAGCACGATCGAGAGCCGCTTCATCATGGCACCCTCCAGCTCGGCGCTGCCGAGCGCGGGTGAGAGTGTAGCGCGTCCGGCCGCTTGCGTCGCCGAGCGCGGTCGCGGATGCTACCAGGACGGAGACTGCTGTGATCCCAGCCCCTGGCCAAGACACATCCCTGCCGCCCCTGACTCCCGACGATCGGTTTCCGACCCTGACGGCGGCGCACGTCGCGCGCATCGCACCGCACGGACGCCGGCGTGCCGTCACGCGCGGCGAGCTCCTCGTCGACGTCGGCGACCGGACGGTGCCGTTCTTCGTGGTCCTCAGCGGCGGGATTCAGGCGCTGCGTGTATTCGATGGCGCCGAGACGGCGATCGTGACGCAATCGCCCGGTCAGTTCACCGGCGAAGGGAGCCTGCTCACCGGGCGTCGCGCGGTCACACGGCTGCGCGCGACCGAAGACGGCGAGGTCCTCCAGCTCGATCGCGACGCGCTCCTCTCGCTCATTCAGAACGACGCCGAGCTGAGCGAGATTCTCATGCGCGCGTTCATTCTGCGCCGCAGTGCGCTCATCGCGGGCGGGCTCGGCGACGTCGTGGTGATCGGATCGATGCACTGCTCGGGCACGCTTCGCGTCAAGGAGTTCCTGACGCGCAACGGTCATCCCTATCACTTCATCGATCTCGATAGCGACAACGAGGCACAGGACCTGCTCGACCGCTTTCACGTCAGCGCCGCTGACGTGCCCGTGCTCATCTGTCGCGGCGACTCGGTGCTGAGAAACCCCACGAACGCCCGGATTGCCGAGTGCCTCGGCTTCAACGAGGCGATCGATCACGATCACATCCGCGATCTCGTCATCGTCGGCGCCGGGCCGGCGGGACTGGCGGCGGCCGTCTACGGGGCGTCCGAAGGTCTCGACGTGCTGGTGCTCGAATCGAACGCGCCGGGAGGGCAGGCCGGCTCGAGCTCGCGCATCGAGAACTATCTCGGGTTCCCGACCGGCATCTCAGGTCTCGAGCTGACCGGGCGCGCCTACGCGCAGGCGCAGAAGTTCGGTGCGGAAATCCTGATTGCGATTGGCGGAACGAAGCTCGCCTGTGACCGGCCGCCGTACGTCGTGCTCGCTGGTGATGGTTCGCGCGTCGCCGCGCGCGCCCTGATCATTGCAACGGGTGCGGAGTACCGCAAGCCGCCGATCGAGAACGTCACCCGGTTCGAAGGCGCCGGTATCTATTACGGCGCGACGCCAATGGAAGCGCAGATCTCCGCAGGCGAAGATGTGATTGTCGTGGGCGGTGGCAACTCGGCGGGTCAGGCGGCGGTGTTTCTCGCGCAGACCTGCCGGCGGGTGTTCCTGCTCGTGCGGGCCGATGGACTGGCGGAGACGATGTCGCGTTACCTGGTACGTCGCATCGAGGACAACCCGGCCATCGAGCTTCATACCCATACCGAGATCGTGCGACTGGAAGGGGAGACGCATCTCGAGCGCGTCACCTGGCGGAAGCCTGACGCCGGGATCGACGAGGTGAAGGATATCCGCCACGTGTTCCTGATGACCGGCGCCGTGCCGAATACGCGCTGGCTCGATGGCTGTCTGGCGCTCGACGAGAAGGGGTTCATCAAGACCGGTCCCGCGCTGTCGTCCGACGATCTCGCCGCGACACGCTGGACGCTGTCGCGCCAGCCGTTCCTGCTCGAAACCAATCGCCCCGGTGTCTTCGCCGTCGGCGACGTGCGCGGCGGCAACATCAAACGGGTGGCGTCCGCCGTCGGCGAGGGCTCGATTGCCGTGGCCTTCGTGCATCAAGTCCTGCACGAGTGAGGCGCACTCGTTGTTGATGCTCCGATGAGGTTGGGGCTCCGGTTTGGCGTGTAATACTGAGGGTTGCCAAGCCTGCGCTTCGAGGAGGAGCGCACATGACCCGGTTCGTCGTCTGCGGTGTACTCGCCGTCTCGGTGTGGTTTGCGGCTGGAATGGCTGCCCAGGAGCAGCCCGTCATCCGGAGCCGGAGCGAGATCGTGCGCGTCTTCGTCACCGTCACCGATCGTGACGGTCACCTCGTGACCAATCTCGTCCAGAACGACTTCGAAGCCCGCGATGACGGCAAGCCGCAGCCGATCGGCGTCTTCGACAACTCGCCGAAACCGATCGAGCTGATCACGCTCCTCGATGTGTCGGGCAGCATGCAGGGCAATCTCCCGCTGCTGCGCGCCGCCTCCGAGCAGCTGTTCATGCGGCTCGGTGCCGACGATACCGCGCGCCTGGGTACGTTTGGTCGCTCCATCGACATCGGCCCGGAGTTCACACACGACGTGAGCGCGCTGATGTCGTCGCTGCCGCGCGAGATCGCGCCCGATGCGCCGACACCACTCTGGACCGCCGTCGGCGAAGCGATGAATCTCTTCAAGGATGACCCCGCCGAGAAGCGGCGCATTGTCCTGGTGCTCACCGACGGACAGGATTCCGGTCCGACGAGTCTCAAGAAGAAGTGGGTCAGTCCCGCCGAGGTCATCGATCGCGCCCGCGCCGAGGACGTGATGATCTACGCCGTGGGCATGCAGAGCCGGAGTGGCCAGCCGCGGCAGATCGGCCTGGGCGCCGAGGGATTGAAGCAGGCGCTCAGCCAGGATCTGCCCGATCCGGCGCTCGCGAAGGTGGCCGAAGAAAGCGGCGGCGGATACACGGAGATCCGATACGGACAGGATCTCGCCGGTGCGTTCACCCGGGTCGCCGACGAGATTCACAGCCAGTATCTGCTTGGCTACACGCCTCCCAAGCGCGACGGCAAGGTGCATCACATCGACGTGCGTGTGTCGAAGTCGGGCGTGAAGCCGCGCGCCCGAAAGAGCTACGTCGCCCCGTCGGACAAGTAGGCCGGGGCCTTTTGGCCCCGGCGTGCCCGGACGACTGCACTAACATTTCGTCATGCGCGTTCTGGTCGTCGAGGACGAGGCGAGCATCGCAGCATTCGTTGCGGGCGGCCTTCGGCAGGAGGGGTATGCCGTCGATGTCGCGGACAACGGCGTCGACGGCCTGGAACTGGCGCAATCGCAGCCCTACGACGCGGCGGTCGTCGACGTGATGCTGCCGCGTCTCGACGGCCTGAGTCTGGTGGCGGCGCTGCGCCGTGCCGACGTCAGCCTTCCGGTGCTCTTCCTCAGCGCCCGCCATGCGGTCGACGATCGCGTGCGCGGCCTGCAGGCCGGTGGCGACGACTATCTGACCAAGCCGTTTGCCTTCCCCGAGCTGCTCGCCCGACTTCAGGCGCTGACCCGTCGCGGCCATCTTTCGCTCGAGCCGACGCAGCTGACGATTGCCGATCTTCACCTCGACCGCCTGACCCGGCGCGTCGAGCGTGGCGGAGTGCCCATCGAGCTGCGGCCGCGCGAGTTCGCCCTGCTCGAGTTCATGATGCGGCATCAGGGCAAGGTCGTCTCGAAGACGATGATCATCTCGCACATCTGGGATTACAGCTTCGACACCGGCACCAACGCCGTCGACGTGCTCGTGTACCGGCTGCGCGATAA